>Ga0256841_1003766_pt1 | contig 11187 bp, 7 predicted proteins | sample 356308metaG_FD_185971 | JGI IMG/M metagenome (GOLD analysis project Ga0256841, IMG submission 185971) | Hydrothermal vent microbial communities from Mid Atlantic Ridge, Atlantic Ocean - 356-308 | ecosystem: Environmental > Aquatic > Marine > Hydrothermal vents | place: Atlantic Ocean: Mid...
CTAAAAAGTCACCGAGTGGTGAGTATTCAGGAGTGATCTATATTTATCATGACTATGGAGCTTATCCGGCGCTTCAGTTAAAATTAATCGTTACAGTCCTACCTTTTGATCTAGAGCCACCTCTACTGGAATATTCAATTTATTATCGAGGTAAGCTTACCAAGAAACCGACAAAACAACTAGGCTCGGAATGGAAAAGCCCTAGCCAATATGAGAAAGAGCTTCTTGATATAAAAGAGCACGGTATAAGGTACCCTACGCTTTACCAGAGAATGGATACAAAGCTTAAGATCGCACTCTCTATACGGTGCAAAGTTGGACTGCCTAAAGACCGGCTATACGTTTTGGGATTGACCTCTGGCAACCCGAGAAAAAGAACAGATCTGGCGAAGCTTAGACTAAGAGTTAGGAGGTGGGTAGCAAAGGCTGTCAAGTTTGGCTATAAATCACTGTATATCTATGGAATGGATGAAGCGAAGGGAGAGAAATTGAGGTCGGAACGTCAAGCTTGGCGTACGGTTCACCGTGAAGGAGGAAAAATATTTGTAGCCTGCTCAAAGGGAGCAGTTGATATAGTTGGTGACCTTCTGGATGTCGCAGTTCTGCATGGTAAATATAAAAGTGACGAAGTTAGGAAGTGGCACAAGTATGGGAAAAAAGTACTTATTTACTCGAACCCACAGGGAGGAGTAGAAAATCCTGAGATTTACCGAGAGAATTACGGACTTCGATTGCTGAAAGCTGGCTATGACGGGGCAATGCTTTACGCTTATCAGCATGGAATGGGAAATATATGGAACGATTTTGATCACCCCAACTATAGAGATTTGGTTTTCAGCTATCCGACCTCAGACGGAGTGATAAATACTATCCAATGGGAAGGTTTGAGAGAGGGAATAGATGACGTTAGGTATTTTAGTACTCTTGTGAAAACCGCTAGTGTCATGAAGACTTGTCTATGGATTTTAGGAGGTCCTTGCAATGGACTCAAGAGTTTGCCCCATGTAAGAGAGCAAATAATTAGCGAAATAATCAAATCCAGCCAATTGCGTTAACAAAGTGATTTCAGTACCTACTAATTTTGTTAAAAACGGATTTTTAAATGACTCCTGAAGGCGTGTGATTGCCCTATTTGCCTAATTGGCGTTTAGAAAAATTCTTAATGATCGTATTTAATTGAGGTTATGAAATCACCCCATTAAATTGCTTGTAATAATACTTCAGAGATGCAGGAACTTCAGCCTATCTTCATAGGGGGTTGTGACCGGAGCGGTACCACTCTTTTGGGAGCGTTACTTGGAGGGAGCCCTGAAGCTGTTACTACTCCGGAATCACAGTTTTTGAGCGAGTTATATCCCGGGACACCAGAGAGATTAACTTCCCGGCTAGTGGAGATGATTATAGAGCGTCTATCAAGGCACTGGCGACTTATGATATGGGGAATACCGAATATTAAGTATAGACTGAAGTCAGTAGTCAATAAAAAAAACTGCACATATTCGGACATTATAACCGCAATTGTTAGGCTTTATGCTGCTGAAACCGGTAAACATGAGGCCAAGACGTGGATTGATCACACCCCGTCAAATCTATTATACGCGCATCGCCTTCTAGAAATGTTTCCTTCCGCGAAATTTATTCATATTGTGAGAGATGGGAGGGGAGTAGCTGAGTCATTCCTCAAGCTCCCTTGGGGTCCAAATACAACCTATTCAGCAGCTGACTTTTGGGTATCAAAAGTTGGTATTGGAGTAACCGCAGAAATGTGGTTGCAGGATAAGAAGATTATTCGAGTTTATTATGAAGACCTATTGAAATACCCCGAAATAACACTAAAAAAAGTGTGCAATTTTTTGAATATTGAATATACTCCCAACATGGCTGAAGGGGGTTGTTTTTGCGTACCACGATATACCAGGAGACAACATTCTTTAATAGGAATGCGACCAACTGCTGAAAAGATAGACTCATGGAAAGTATTCTTGACGAGAAGAGAAATCGAGCTATTTGAGGCACGCTCTGGAGATGTTTTAACATATATGGGTTACGAATTGGTGTTTAACGGAAATGCCCGAGGCCCTAAGAGAATTGAATTGTACCAACTAACTGCCAAGGATTGGTTGCTGAAAAGAGTAAATACTATGCGATCTCGCTTGCGCGTGTTGTTGGTTAGAATGGGGGTCCTGTGACCTCCGAATGGAACATGATTGGCAGGTGTAATATAGACGGGAGATGAGAGTGAACTAGAGACCATAGGTCGGTTGTGGTGACTGTGAAGGTGTCGTAGTTGCCCCTCTGGGAATACCCTCTCCTATTTGAGAGTTCTGGCGGAAAGAAGGGAATTGATGACAATATTATATTTGTTATTTGCTTGCTCATTAGTTTTTACCTTTGCCACTCTTGTGCGGTTTTCATTAGTAAGCGCTTTGATAGCCTGTCTGCTTTTAAGCCCCTTTTTCGGAAGCCTCTCCAACATCGGTTCTGGAGTAACTGTTCCGAGGTTGTTCATTATTCCTTTTGTTCTTGTGTTCTTTTTCGGACTGGTGAAGGCAGTTAATGGTAAAGATGTTGGATTCAGCCCCCTTTTTATTTTAGTTTGGTTCGCATTTGTTAGCTTAACAGTTGTTAAAGCGGCGATATTGGCAAGACTGGAAGGTGCGGACTTGGCGACTGGCTTCCTAAAGTATGGATATTTTATTACGGGAGCCGGGATTATAATGTTTAACAACAAAATAGACATCTCATCATTCCATCTACCTATAAGACTCGGCGGATTCTTTCTCGCAATTGTAGGAATACTCCAACTCTTCTACCCACAATGGGCTACCAATATTGGAATTAGCCCTCCGATGCATTTTGATAGGATTCTACCATTAGGGCTGAAGGTCAGTGCGAGAATTACTGCCTTACATGGCAACCCAAACGCTGCCGCAATATATTATGGAGTTTCCGCTCTAACTTTTGAATGGTTTGGGTTGCAACAATCGGGACGTTCTAAATTTTTTGCCTTGCTAGGGCTATTATTGTGTACTGGATGTTTAATTTTGACCTTTTCACGTGCAGGGTGCTTTTCATTCGCACTGTGTAGCCTGTTATTGATTTTGTTGTTCCCGGCCGAACAACCAAGAGGCTGGTTAATTCAAATACTGTGGCTCTTTCTACTGTCTGTTATGATTGCAACTCTACTTTCAACTAGAAAATTCGGTAGTACTTCAGATATTACAAGAATAGGACTATGGATTGCTTCTCTTAAAAGCCTGCGATCAGAAAGCATACAGGTATTGTTGGGATATATGGGCACTAAGCCCATTAATACGCACAGCGGTCCCCTCCAAATTCTTTACGACTATGGGCTATTGGGATTTTTGCTATATGCAATCCTATTAGCAATGGCACTTTACCACACTCTAAAACGTTTGAAGTTGGGATCACCTTACTTGCTTATCCTCGCAATTATACTTTATTTTACCTTGATTGATGTAGGACATTCGTCTGCTGTATCCTCTGTTATATTCTGGATATTTTTGGCTGGTACTCAGCTAACTTTTGAAAAGTGAAGCAAAGTTTGACTCGTTTTTTAAGTCTCAGAGCGAAGCCCAAAATTAAAGACTAGAATAACCATAAAGAGGACTATACAGTCTGATGAAGCTCAATTTGTGTATTGTTTTTAACCATGGCATTGCAATTAGCGATGAAGAGGTGTTAGTTCCCAAAAGTGAAGCTGAGTTTGTGCTTCGCCTAGCCCAACACTTTGACCGCGTCGCAATAGCAGGTTTTCTAGGAGAGAGAAAGAATGGGTTTACTTCGAACTATGATGGTGTCATCTTTGGCCGAAAGATCTCTGTGTTCCCATTGGGACGTTTGGAACGCTTTGTTCACACAAATCATTTTTGCTCAAAAGCCATGCGATACGCTGACTCGCTACCGAGGATTCTTTTATTGCTTAAAAAGTTCGACTTTCTATACATTTTCGTTCCAGGGCATATAGGATTTATTGTGTCAGTGCTATGTATGGGTTTTAAAAAACCGTATGGTGTATATGTGCGAGGTGACTGGGGTACCTACCCAAGCCTTCTAAAGCTTATTCATTTGCAGGCAGTTAAACGGGCGAATTTCGCAATAGTAACAGGCCCCGCTTTTGCCAATAGGTTGCGCCTACTTCAACCAAGAATTGAAACTGTTTTCCCAATGCTTGCTTTTTCACCTAACGATGTAAAGATACGTCGAGACTATTCTCTTGGAAGTCCCATTAATCTCCTGTTTGTCGGTTCAATTGTTAAGGAGAAGGGAGTATTTGATTTGCTTTACGCAATTAAACATTTAAATCTCGGTTTGAGAACCAATAAAAGGTATCACTTAATCCTAGTTGGGACTGGCCCAGGTTTGATAATAGAAGAGTGCCTTCGGCTGACAAGAGATTTGGGCATCTCCAATTACGTCACTTTTGTTGGACACGTAAGTAATCCTAGAGTTCTAAGGAGATATTTTGAAAAAGCAGATTTTTTTGTTTTTCCTTCGTACGCGGAGGGTTTTCCAAGGGTTATTTATGAAGCGATGCTCAGTGGACTCCCTGTTATAGCCACTGAACTACCTGGAACCCATGGAGTTCTGATTCCTAGCAAAACTTTTGTTCCTGTATTACCAAACAATCCTCTGGACATAGCAAGAAAAGTTAAGATTCTTACAGACGATGAGAGTTTGAGAGTAAAGGTAGGAAGCAATGGACGTAGACTTGTTAGATGTGTACTGGGAGGCATGCCTGCTCAAAGTCATGCCGAGCAAGTCATCTTGAATATACGAAGGACCATCTTATCTTCAAAAGGGTTCAGATTATAAACCCACTAAGATAAACTCCTTCTTGGGTTTGTCAGTAAAATTTGGTGATTTTATCAGTCAGGTCATTGGTCACATCCCTGCTCCTGTCATTACTTTGCTATCCTCAGGACGCGTCCGCCTTTTTAACGATTCAACTTAATTATGAGGTTTACCCAAGTGGGACGAAGAACCAGACTTAACATTATTCTTAACTTCATTCCCCTAAAGTCAGGGGGAGGGTTGCAAGTAGGACTCGATTTTCTCTCCCAAATACCTCGCTATGGGAGAATGCATAACTGGACTCTCTTTGCAACAGAGGGAACTCCATTCGCTGATGTGAAAGATGCTCGCGGCATCACGGTAAAGCTAATTGGCCGACGTCTGGCTCAGAGATTGCTATTTGAATATATTACATGTAGGGAAGAGTTAGAGAAAGCAAGGGCCGATGTAGTTTATACCCAATTTGGGCCACATTGGCCTGCGGCGAAAGTGAAAAATGTTGTAGGCTGTGCATATTCAAATCTATTCTATCCAGAGATACCGTTTTGGTCAGGGTTAAGGTTCTACGAAAAAGCATACCGAACGTTTCTCGATTATATGCGTTTGAAGCGACTGATGGTGGCTGATGCTATTATTTTTGAAAGTGAAACACTGGCCAAAAGGGCGGTTGAAATGATGAGGCTCCCGAAGCATAAAGTCTTCTGTGTAAAACCGAGCCCTAGTTCAATTGTTGGTCCCGGGGTATATCATGAAGAAACAGAGCATAGGTGCAGGAAAATACCCGAAGGGTTTAGAGTTCTCTTGCTTGCTAACTATCACAAGAACAAAAACATTGAATTATTGCCGGGTGTCGCTAAAATACTTAGGGATGAATTCGGGGAAAGAGATATAGTCTTTGTAATCACCCTGTCTCCCAGTTTGCGTCAAACAAGGAATATCCTCAAACTCTCTGAAGAATTAGGCATTAAGGATCGAATTTATAACATCGGACCCGTTCCACCACAAGGGTGCTCAGAAGTTTATAGGGCATGTGACGCTGTTATTTTACCATCGAGGCTTGAGAGTTTTAGTAACAACATAGCAGAAGCATGGATTATGAAAAAACCGCTGTTAATCAGCGATCTAGACTGGGCAAGAGATCTCTGTGGTGATGGAGCGTTATATTTCAGGTATAAAGACGTTCGAGACATCGCAAAAAAATTGTTCCATCTGAAATATGACTCTAACTTAAGAAACAGGCTGATAAATGGCGGAAGGAAATCACTGGAAGGATATCCTACATCAAAAGAGAGGTTCCTTCAATACTTGAAGATCATTGAGAAAACGTGCGACAGTTGAAATACTTTAGCTTCGGACAATCATGAAACAAAAACAAAAAAGAAAGTTCCACTCATTCCTGGTTGTGTCTTACGAGTTTTTTATGAAGGTAATATTTAGCTTGCCTAGATACACGACATGTAATTACTTGAAGAAAAAATTCCTTGAGCTAAACGGCGCCGTAATTGGTAAAAATGTTACTTTCTATCCTGGTGTCTGGATTGCCCCGGGACGAAACTTGGTTGTAGGAAACGATGTCGATTTTGCACTTGGTGTTCTTGTCACTACTAGTGGGGGCGTAACCATTGGAGATAGAACATTGATTGGGTATAGAAGCCAAATTCTGTCGAGCAACCATAGAATACCAGAAAAATGTGGAAGGATATTTGGCTCCGGTCATATACATAAGAAAGTAAAGATTGGCAACGATGTCTGGATAGGGGCCAATGCTATAGTACTTCCCGGTGTAACAATTGGCGAAGGTGCAGTTGTAGCTGCAGGCAGTGTCGTAACCAAAGATATTGAACCTTATACTATAGTAGCTGGCAATCCAGCCAGATTAATTAAAAATAGAGCGTGAGTCCAATGCTACTAAAGATTCGGAATGAATTTGGTTGTAGGAAAGTGAAGTTAAAATAAACATACAATAAAATCATGAAACAACTCATTCAGTCTTACAAGACAGGTGAAATGAAGCTTGAGGAAGTACCGGTCCCACAGGTGCTCCCAGGTATGGTACTTGTGCGTACAAAGACATCGGTGATTTCTGCCGGAACGGAAAAAATGCTGGTGGAACTGGCTAGAAGATCGATCCTGGGGAAGGCAAGGTCTCGTCCAGACCTTGTTCGGAAGGTTATCAGCACTGCAAAAAAGGAAGGCTTAGTTAATACTCTTAGGAAAGTTCAAAGTAAACTCGAAAATCCAATACCGCTTGGATATTCGATTGCAGGAATTGTAGAATCGGTTGGAGAGGGTATTGACAACTTCCGTGTGGGAGATTTCGTGGCCTGCGGAGGGGCAGGCTATGCAAATCATGCAGAATACAACGTTATCCCTAAAAATCTCTGCGTTCGGATTCCAGGGGAGTTATTTGAAGCTAAAAAAGATGCCGCATTTGAAGAAAGTGCCTTCACAACCATTGGTGCTATCGCTCTTCAGGGAGTGAGACAGGCAAATCTAACACTAGGCGAAAGAGTATGCGTAATCGGCCTCGGCTTGATCGGGCAACTTACCGTTCAACTTTGTAAAGCTAATGGTTGCAAGGTATTGGGTGCTGATATAGACGAAGAAAGAATCAAGCTTGCAATCCAACTTGGAGCAGATAATGCCGTACATACTAACAACCTGGAAGAAGCTGTAAAAGCATTTACCCATGGAATGGGAATTGATGCTGTCATTATTACCGCCAGCGCACGCGATAGCCAACTTGTCAGCATGGCCGGAGAAATCTCAAGACAAAAAGGAAGAGTGGTTATCGTGGGTTTTGTCGGGATGGATATACCACGTGATATCTATTACAAAAAGGAACTTGATATCCGACTATCTATGTCATACGGGCCTGGGCGATATGATGTTGAATATGAAGAAAGAGGGCACGATTATCCAGTAGCCTACGTGAGATGGACTGAACAGCGAAACATGCAAGCATTTCTAGAACTTCTTGCTGCCCAGAAAATCAGTGTTTTTCCCCTTATTAGTCACAGGTTCCATTTTGAGGAAATACTTAAGGCATACGATTTGATCCTCAAAGGTTCCGAATCTTATATGGGGGTCGTGTTGGAGTACGCAAATACCCCACCTGTTAGGAGAACAATATTCCTCAATAAGGATAGAACTGTTGCTTCCGACGAAATTGTACTAGGAGTAATCGGAGCCGGCAATTTTGCCAAAAGCATTTTACTACCGAGATTCACAAGAAGACAGAAGGTAACTCTGCAAAGCATCACATCTGCTCGAGGAATAAGTGCAAAAGCCGCTGCAGAACAGTTTGGATTTCGCGAATGCACTGGTTCAGCAGAGGAAATTATTAAAAATTATTTTATCAACACCGTCATAATAGCTACGAGGCACAACACTCACGGAAAATTGGTTCAACAAGCAATAAGCGCGGGTAAACACGTCTTTGTTGAAAAACCTTTGTGCATAACGAAATCTGAGCTGGAAAAGATTATCCAAGCTTACAACACTTTCGATGGGAAACCCGATAAAAGACCCATCCTTTTTGTGGGATTTAATAGGAGGTTTTCGCCTTTCGTTAGAGGAATAAAGACAGTGCTTCAAGAAAGATCCACTCCTATGATGGCTACCTATCAAATAAATGCAGGTTTTATCCCAAAAGATTCGTGGATCCAGCATCCCGCTGAGGGCGGGGGCAGAATAATAGGAGAAGTCTGTCATTTCGTGGATACACTCAGGTTTTTGGTTGGTTCCGCTGTCCAAACCGTGCAGGCGGCCTGTATACGTGGAGATATGACTACCCATGTAAACAGGGATTCTCTTTCCATAATATTGACCTACGAGGATGGTTCTGTTTGCTCCATAATATACCACACACTTGGGAACCCTGAATATCCGAAAGAAAGATTGGAAATAGCGGCCGATGGTAAGCTTATAATTCTCACCGATTATTGCTCTCTTGAAATCTACTCAAATAAGAGAAAACGAATAAAAGGTAAACAACAAAAGGGATTTGACGAGGAAATAGATGCTTTTATAAAAGCAATCATTGGGGGGGATAGTTCGCCGATTCCTTTCGGAGAGATCGTAGAAACAACTGAAGTCACTTTCGCGATTCATGAATGTTTGAACAATGCTGAAATAGTAAGGTTAAATTTGGAGAGATAAATTTGATAACAGTCGGGCTTCAAACGTGTTTCCCAACCTATCCCGTGTTTCCAGCCATCTGATATGATGAAGCCTCTCGATATAAGCCTTGTTTTTCACACGGTAAAATATTTAAAGCCAAGGCAGTTTTTTTACAAAGCATATCATTGGTTGAGAAATAAAGGCGTATTTCCGTTTCCCAAGTTGGCACGCCCTTATCCTGGTGAGCTAAAAGCTGTCCCGGAGACGAAGTTAGTTTTTCTGTCCTATAACTGGTGGAAACCGAAAAGTATTGAGTCTGGGCAATTCAAGTTTCTTAATGAGGAAGTCAATTTCATAAACTGTATCGACTGGCAATGCCCCCATAAAGGCAGGCTTTGGAGATATAATCTTCACTATTTTCAGTATCTGCAAGATATAAACAAAATCCCGGTTCAAAAAAACCTTCAACTGATACACGACTGGATCAACCATAATCCGCCGGGGACACAAGACGCTTGGGATCCTTTCCCGATCTCACTTAGAGTCGTCAATTGGCTAAAATTCTTAAATGAGCATGATATCTCCCGTCACGTCTTTCAAATTATCTACAAATCAATCTTCCAACAGGTCCAGTGGCTAGAAAAGTCACTGGAATTCCACCTGCTGGGAAACCATCTATTCAAAAATATAAAAGCACTTATCTTTGCAGGGCTCTCTTTTGAAGGACCAGATGCAAGAAGGTGGTTAAATAGAGGCATCACTCTCCTTGAAGAAGAATTACGTGAACAAATTTTATCAGATGGTGGCCATTTTGAGAGAAGCCCTATGTACCACTCTATGATTCTTGAGGATTGCCTTGATTTGATGAACATCGGATTAAGCAACTATCGTTCACTTCCCAGAACCTTGGTAGAGAAACTTAATGACACGTGCTATAGGATGCTTCGTTTCCTCTTTGGAATGACACACCCTGATGGAAACATTGCACTTTTTAATGATGCGGCCTTTAATATTGAACCCTCACCCGAATCACTTAAATCCTACTATGAGAAGATTTCGGGTGAAAAATTCGATTATAAGGAGAGTGACAGTCTGTCTTTTCCTGAGAGTGGTTACTTCGTATTTTCGCCAACACCAGGTGACAAGCTAATAGTAGATTGCGGAAAAATTGGACCAGATTATCAACCAGGACATTCCCATTGCGATACTCTCAGTTTCGAACTTTCGATAAAAGGAGACCGTGTAATCGTAGACTCAGGTTGCTATACCTATGAACAAGGAGAAATGCGAGAATACAACCGCGGTAACGCAGGACACAACACACTTACGATTGATGGCCATAATCAGTCAGAAGTATGGGGATCACATCGATGTGGACGGAGAGCTTATCCTCTTTACGCTGAATTGAAAAAATTATATGATGGTAGTCTGGAATTCAGGGGTGCTCACGATGGCTACACTCGCTTGCCCGGAAAACCAATTCATCATCGGCGGATTGTGTTTTTCGATTCTCGATATAGGATAGAAGATATAGTTGAGGGACGTGGTATTCACCATGTGGAATCACGCCTTCATTTTAATCCATCTATTAATGTCAAACTCAATGGCCGGACTGCTACCCTCCGTAAAGGTGGGAGAACACTAGGAACCGTTCTCATGACTGGCAAAGGTACTTTGCACAGTGAAAATGGATGGTATTGCCCGGAATTCGGTAAAAAGATGCCCTGCGTGGTATTAAAAGCTACATACAAAAACGCGACGTTGCCATTGAGATGTGGCTGGATAATGGAATTCGCCTAATGAACGGAATGATAAGAAACTGTGGAATCAATGAAAATACTATTCCTTACTCACTACTTCCCTCCAGAGGTAAACGCACCCGCTTCTAGAACCTTCGAACATGCGAAACGGTGGGCGAAAGAAGGACACCAAGTAACAGTTCTCACCTCCGCCCCTAATCATCCTACCGGCAAGATTTACTCGGGATACAAGAACAAGCTTTTACATAAAGAAATAATTGACGGGATTAAAGTGGTTCGCGTGTGGACCTATCTGGCCCCGAATAAGGGCTTTCTTAGAAGAACCATTAACTATGTAAGTTTTGGCATCATGAGTATTTTAATGTCACCAGCAACTGAGAGCACAGACATAGTGGTATCTACGTCACCACAGTTTTTCTGCGGACTTGCAGGCTATTTTGTTGGCAAAATTAAGAAAGTTCCCTGGGTGCTTGAGATTCGAGATCTTTGG
>Ga0256841_1003767_pt1 | contig 11184 bp, 8 predicted proteins | sample 356308metaG_FD_185971 | JGI IMG/M metagenome (GOLD analysis project Ga0256841, IMG submission 185971) | Hydrothermal vent microbial communities from Mid Atlantic Ridge, Atlantic Ocean - 356-308 | ecosystem: Environmental > Aquatic > Marine > Hydrothermal vents | place: Atlantic Ocean: Mid...
CCGGCGGCGCAGGGCGCGTGCGCTCCAGTAGAGGGTACGCCCCCAGCCGATGGCCAGCGTCTGGCCCGGACGCAGACGGTCGGACAGCCAGTGGCCGAGGCTCACGCCGATGATCGCCGGCAGATGCTCGGGCTGCAGCGGCGTGGGGAGCACGACGCAGTCGCCGAGCCCCCAGCGCGCCACCAGGCGTCGCTCCAGCGCGACGCAGGGGGCGAGCCGCCCGTCGATGCGGATGCGGACGAGCCCGGTCTCCCGCGCCGTCTGGAGCTCGCGCACCACCTTGGCGCGGCTGATGCCGAGCAGCTCACCGATCTCCGCCTGGGTACGGCCTTCCATGTAGTAGAGCCAGGCGATGCGCGTGCGCTGCTGCTCCTCCGGGTCCTGCAGGCCGAGCAGGATGTCGAGATCCGAGGCCCCCTCCTCGGCCCAGGGTGCACGGTCCATCTCCCCTACTCCTCTGCCTGCGCAAACGGGTCGAGCACGCCCGCCTGCGCCGCCAGATCGAGAAAACCGTACCGATCGCGGATCTCGAGCGCGTGGCGGACGGCCGTGCGGTAGAACGCCGGATCGATGCCCAGCTCGCCGGCGCGAAACGGCAAGCCCGCGCGTCTGATGACGGACTCCATCACCGGGATCGGAAGCATGCGTGCGCGGAGCTCCGCGCGGATGTCGCGCCAGTCGCGATCGAGCCTTTTCTGGAGCCCCCGCACTCCCTCCTCGTCGAGGGGCTTGCGGCGCGCCGCCGCAAGACAGGAGTGCGCGGCGCGCCCGTAGCGCCGGCGGAAATCGTCCACGTCGAAGACGAGCGCGCGAAGCCGCGGCAGCTCCTCCATCTCCAGCATCCGCGCCTGCAGTCGGGCCATGGTCCAGGTCGCGATCCCCACCTGCTCGCCGTGCAGCGTGCCGGGATGCGGACGCAGGAACATGTCCAGATAGTGGCTGATGGCGTGTTCGCCCATCGATCCGCAGTGGCTCGTGCCCGTCACCAGGGTGCCGAGACCGGAAAGCACGAGCAGCCGGCAGAGCAGCCGTATGGCGGTGGGATCGCCCTCCGGCAGCCGGTCGACGATCGCGAACAGGGCCTTCTCGTCCTCGCGCAGCAGATCGTACGGCGTCTCCGCATAGGGCGTATCCAGGAGGCGGTGGGAAAGGCGCCAGTCGAGCTGCGCCGTGGAACGACAGAGGGTGTCGCCGAGACCGGCGCGGATCATGCGCCGGGGCGCCCGGGCCAGGACTTCGAGATCGAAGAACGCGCCCCGTGGCGGCGTCGCCGGCAGGCTCACCTTGTAGCCGCCGCGCTCGAGAGAGACGGTGCGCGTGACGTAGCCATCCATGGAGGGTGCGGTGGCGAAGACCGCATAGGGGCGGCCACTCACATGGGCGGCGTATTTGCACAGGTCGTTGATGGTGCCCGATCCCACCGCGACGAGCGCATCAGCGCCGTGGCAGAGATCGAGAAGCCGGCTCACGGTAGGTTCGTCGCTGCGGGGATGGCGGAGCTCCACGAGCCGCGCGCCGCTGACCGCCCGCGCCACCCGCTCGCCGAGGACGGGCAGCGTGTTCTCGTCCCCCACCACCGCAAGGGCGCCGGCCACCCCCGCATCCAGGAGCAGCGCGGCCTCCCGTCCCTCGAGGCTCGCCTCGATGACGATGCGGCGGATGCCGGGCGCCAGCGGCCTGCCGGTCTCGGGCGGAACCAAGGATCCGGCGAGGATGTCGTCGATGAGCGGCTGCCGCTCGCGGCTGGTCATCGCCCCACTTCCCGGCGCAGCGCGGCGAGCCGAAGGAACATCCCCTCGAGCGCGGGGTAGAGGGCGCGGTAGGACTCGAGCAGAGCGGCGTACACTTCCGCCGCGGCCCCCGGCAGCTGCCGCTCCTCGACGCGTCCCGCCATGCTCCCTGCCGCTTCGGCAAGCGTGGCATGGAAGCCGGCGCCATGGGCGGCGAGCATGGCGGCGCCCAGACAGGTCGCTTCGATGGTCGCGGAAAGCGCCGCGGGCCGGCCGCTCGCGTCGGCGATGATCTGCCGCCACAGACCGCTGCGCGCGCCGCCGCCGAGCAGGGTGAGCTCCTCCACCGTCTCGCCGATCGCCTCCTCGATGTCCCGGTAGCCGGCCGCGAGATCGAGCGCGATTCCCTCCATCAGCGCCCGGTAGAGATGGCCGCGCCGGTGCTCGACGCGGAGACCGACGATGGCCCCGCAGGCGTCCGGATTCCAGTGCGGCGCCATGACCCCCGACCAGTAGGGCAGGAGGAGGAGCCCGTCGGCGCCCGGCGGGATTGCGGCCGCCTCCGCTTCGAGCCGGCGGTAGCAGTCGGGATCGCCCGCGGGGTCGAGGCCGAAGACCCGCTGCACCATCCAGTCGGTGAGAAAGGCGCCGGTGCGCAGGCAGAGCTCGTAGATGTAGCCTTCGCCGTCGAGCGCCGTCAGGGTGCGGAAGGCGCGGTCCGTCCTGGGCGCCCGCCCGTAGACGCCGGATACCGCGGCGGTGCCGAGGTTGAGATAGGCGCGGCCGGGCGCGAGCACGCCCGCGCCGAGACCCGCCGCCTGACCGTCGCCGCCGCCGGCGAAGACCGGCGTGCCGGCAAGAAGGCCCGTTTCGCGCGCCGCTTCCGCGCCCACCCGACCGAGCAGCGCGCCCGGCCTTTCGGGCGTGAACAGCTGCGCGGCATCGATCCCGAGGGCAGCGAGCAGCTCAGGATGATAACGTTTCGTCGCGATGTCGAGGAAACCGTGCGGGTCCGCGCTCGCCCAGGAGGTGCGGCGCTCGCCGGTGAGGCGCCAGACGAGATAGCCGTGGACGTCGACGAGCGCGCCCAGCTTCGCCCAGCGTTCCGGCTCGTGGCGTCGCACCCAGTGGGCGGCGAAGATCGCCGGGGTGATGTCCGGGGTCTTGCCGGTGATCTCCCGGAATCGCCCGGCACCGACGCGGGCCGCGAGCAGCTCGACATCCTCGCGGCAGCGCTCGTCGAGCCAGAGGATGGCGGGCCGCAGCTCCTCGCCACCGCGATCGAGAAAGCCGATCGTCTCGCGCTGGTTGGTAATGGCAAGAGCGGCGATTCGTGACGGTTCGATCTGCGCGAACAGGGCGCGGAGCGCGCGCGCGAGCGAGCGCCACCAGTCCTCGACCCCCTGCTCGAACCAGCCCGGCCGCACTTCGGCCATGGGGACCGGAGCGCGCCCCTCGGCCATGGGCCGGCCGTCGGCGGTCCATGCGATGGCCTTGGTCGCCGTCGTGCTGCTGTCGATGCCGAGGACGAGATCCGCGCCCATCACCACCTCGCAAAGAGGCAGGCCCGGCCCCGGGACGCACCCGGGCCGGGCCCCGGATTACACCTTGCGGAAGGGAGCTGCGAGTTCGTCGGCCTGCTTGCGGATCGCCTCCATGCATTCCTTGCCGGAGGCGTACTGCCCCGCGAGCAGCTTGCCGAGCTCGACCGGGATGACGTTGTTCGCGATCTCCGCCCAGGCCGGCATGTCGGGCTCCGAGCCCATCGCGTTCTCGATCGTCCAGCGGATGGCCGGGAAGTGGCGCGTGGTGCCGGGCCCGACCTTGGCCGCCTCCTTGACGCGCGGGTCCTCGAACGCCGAGATGCGCACCGGTGAGGCGCCGCCGCCCAGGATCGAGCTTCGCGCGACCACGTCCTTGGAGGTCACCCACTGCATGAAGATCCAGGCCGCATCCGGGTTCCTGGCATAGCGCGAGAGCGCGAGGGCGGAGCCGCCCTGGTGGCCGATGTGGGGAATCTCGCCGAAGCCGGCCTCGGAGGGCGGACGGAGCTTCTTCTCCCTGGGCGGGATCGCGGCCTCCATGAGGCCTTGGACCTTGGAATCCGGACCGTCGAAGCCGGGGAAGAACTCGCCCCAGGACATCAGCATGCCGGCGATCCCCTGCATGACCGACTGGGCCTCGCCGTCCCAGGTCCAGGTCGTCGCCGCGGGCGGCATGTATCGGACGAGCTCGAGCATGTAGTCGAGGCCGGTGAGTCCGTCGGCGTCGCCGCCGGAGAAGAACCCCTCCTTGTCGAAGATCGAACCGCCGTGGGACCACAGCCAGCAGGTCCAGTCGCACTCGAGCGAATAGTGGCCGGACTTGAGCTGGCCGGTGGTGCCATAGATGCCGTTGCCGCTCTCCGCTTCGTGGATCGCCTTCACCGCCGCCATGTAGGCCTCCATCGTCGTCGGCACCTCGATGCCGTGCTTCTCGTAGAGGTCGCGGCGGTACATGAGGATGAAGATCGGGATGTCGAAGGGAATCCCGACCATCTTGCCATTGTACATCGAGATGCCGTCGACGAGCGGCTTGCTGAAATCGTCCCAGTCGAAACCGGGCATCGCGAGCTCGGGCTGGCTTTCGTATTTTTCGCGCGGATCGATGGTATCGGGGGCGAAGGTCGCGATCCACGACTGGTCGAGATAGTAGAGATCGTAGGTGCCGAGCTGCCCCTGGGCGTCGAGGGTCGCCTTCTGCAGCACCTGTTCGAGCGGCACGATCTCGATCTCGACGTTGATGCCGGTGAGCGCGGTGAACTCCTCCTTGGCGATCTGATTGGCGACGATGGTGGGCGGCGTCGCCTCCGAGGTGAAGCGCACGGTGGTGCCGGCGAACCTGCGCCCCACGTCCTTGAGCCAGGCCTTCACCTCGTCCCCGGGCTCCGCGGCGGCGAGATCGGTGCCGAGATGGAAGAGCCCGCGGAAGGGGCGCATGCCGCCGAGATAGCCCGCGGCGAAGGCGGACATGCCCACACCGGCGCGGGCGAGGCCGCGCAGGAAGCTGCGCTTGTCGATGCGACGTTCGGCGAAGGCGCGGGCGAGGCCGGCGATGTAACGTTTGCGATCGTACTCCCTCAAAGACATCCCTGATCCTCCCTGGTTGCGGTGGGGCCCCTCAGTCCTTGAGCGAGCCCAGCGTGAGGCCGCGCACGAGATGCCGCTGCACGGCCAGGATGAAGAGAAAGCATGGCACGAGCGCGGCGCTGCCGAGCGCGGTGATGAAGCCCCACTCGGTGCCGGTCGAGGTGACGAAGGTGGAGATCTTCACGGGTATGGTGCGGATCGACGTGGTGAGCTGGAGCGAGATGAGAAATTCCGTCCAGGAGAAGATGAAGCAGAGGACCGCCGTGGCGGCGATGCCCGTGCGCACGAGCGGCAGCGCCACCAGCCGGAAGCACTGGAAGCGGCTTGCGCCGTCGATCAGCGCCGCTTCGTCCAGCTCTCTCGGCACATCCTCGAAGAAACTCTTGAGGAGCAGCACGGCGAGCGGAAGGTTGATGAGCGTATGGGCGAGGATGAGACCGAGAAGCGTGTCGCGCAGCCCGAGATCGCGGAAGATGAAGAACAGGGGAATGGCAACCGCGATCGGCGGCATCATGCGCTGGGCCAGCACCCAGAAGACGAAGTGGTGCTGGCCGTTGAAGCGCAGGCGTGCGAGGGCGTAGGCGGCGAAGGAGGCGATGGTGACGGCGAGCGCGGTGGAGCCGACGGCGACGACGACGCTCTGGATGATCGAGGGCACGGCGTAATAGCTCCAGGATCCCCCGGTGGTGCCGCCGACGCCACCCCGCTCGAAGGCGAGCTCGACGCGCGAGTAGCCGAGCAGGGTGACGCGGTAGTTGTCGAGCGTCGGCTCGAAGTCGAAGAAGACGGGGGTGGTGCTGAAGATGGCGGAATAGGGCTTGAAGGAGGCGAGTACCCACCAGAAGAGCGGGAACATGAACAGCAGCACCACGCCCCAGGCGCAGATATCGCGGAGGATGCCGGTTACGCGCTGGTGCCGCATCAGAACCTCACCCGGGCGACGCGAATGAAGGTGAGTGCGAGGATGTTGAGCACGATCAGCGTGATGAGGCTCAGGGTCGCCGCATAGGGGAAGTCGGCGACACCGAAGGCGCGGCCCGCGTACCAGCTGAGCGTCTCGGTGACGGTGCCCGGCCCGCCGCCGGTCATGACGTAGATGTAATCGTAGATGCGGAAGAGATCGATGCCGCGGATCAGCACCGCCACCGCGATCACCCGCCCCAGCATGGGAAGCGCGATGTAGCGGAAGGCCTGCAGCCGGCTCGCACCGTCGATGGCCGCGGCCTCGAAGGGCTCGCGCGGCAGCGAACGCAGCCCGGCGAGCAGGATGAGTACCATGAAGGGCGTCCACTGCCAGATGTCGGCAAGCATGACGCCGGCGAGCGCGGTCCCGGCCGTGCCGAGGATCGGCTGGTCGCGGCCGAGCAGCCCGATGCCCACGAGCGCATGGGTGAGAACGCCGAACTCGCCGTCCTCGAGCAGCAGGAACATCATGCCCGCGATCGCCGGTGGCACGACCAGCGGCAGGGTCATGAGCGCCCGCATGACGCCATAGCCGCGGCGCTCGCAGTCGAGCAGGAGCGCGATCGCAAGCCCGAGGGTGAGCTGGATCACGAGGCAGACCACGGTATACACCACCGTGACCCAGAGCGCGTGCCACATGCGGTCGTCGCCGAGCGCCTCGGCCCACTGCTGGAGACCTACGAAGACGTTCTGACGGGTGAAGCGGTTGCGTTCGTGGAGGCTCAGCCACGCGCTGTAGAGCAGTGGATAGAGCCCGAAGGCGACGAGCATGGCGACGAGCGGCGCGAGCCACGGCAGCGGATGATCGGAGGCCAGGAACGGGGGCAGCCATGGCAGCCGCACCAGCCGGTGGGATCCCATGCGGTCAGCCTTCGCGGATGCCATCCGCCCCCGCCTCCCTGATCCTCGTGTCCGTGCTGCGTTGTCCGTTATGGACAATTGTGTTACGGACGATACAAGTGTTCGAAAAACGGCCGCCCCTGTCAAGCGCAAAAGGCGCCGTCACGGGAGGAGTCCATGAGCAACCGAAGGGAGCTGCGTCGCCGCATCGTCGAGGCCCTGCGCTGGATGAACGCCTCGGGACTCAACCAGGGTACCTCGGGCAACATCAGTGTGCGCGCCGGCGGCAGCATGCTCATCTCGCCCTCGGGCGTGCCCTATGAACAGATGAAGCCGGAGGACGTCGTCGAAATGCCGATCGAGGGCGAGTACGGCCGCTTTCGCGCGCGCCCTCCGCATGTGCCCTCCTCGGAATGGCGCTTTCATCTCGACATCATGAGGAGCCGGCCGGAGGTGGGCGCCGTGGTCCACGCCCATTCCACCTACGCCACCACCCTCGCCATCTGCCGGCGGGAGATTCCCGCCTGCCACTACATGATCGCCGCCGCCGGGGGGCCGTCGATCCGCTGTGCCGAGTATGCGACCTTCGGCACCAAGGAGCTGTCCCAGAGCGTCCTCGCCGCGCTCGAGGGACGCAACTGCTGCCTCATGGCGAATCACGGCATGCTCGCGACGGGTCCGACCCTGGACAAGGCGATGTGGCTCGCGGTCGAGCTCGAGACCCTGGCGCGGCAGTACTATCTGAGCCTCCTGATCGGCGGTCCGGTACTGCTGTCCGACGAGGAGATCGGCCGCGTGATGGAGAAGTTCCGCAGCTACGGACCGCGGCCCGTGGCCGAAGGTGCGGGCACGCGTGCGCGCTGGGATCGGGTCGAATGAAGCCGCTCGCCGCCTGGCCCGCCGCGGAGCGGCGCCGCATCGCCTACCTGTTCACCGACATCGACGACACTCTCACCCTCGACGGAAAGCTGCCGGCGGTCGCCTATACGGCTCTGGAACGGCTTGCGGCGGCCGGAATCCGCGTCGTCCCCATCACCGGCCGGCCGGCGGGGTGGTGCGACCATATCGCCCGCTTCTGGCCCGTCGCCGGCATCGTGGGCGAGAACGGCGCCCTCTGGTTCCGCTACGATCCGCAGAAGCGCCGCCTCCTGCGTCGCTATCTCTACGACACCGAGACCCGCGCCCGCTTCCGCAGCAGGCTCGAAGCCATCGGCCGCAGGATCCTCGAGGCGATCCCGGGCACGGCGCTCGCCTCCGATCAGCTCTACCGGGAGAGCGATCTCGCCATCGACTGGTGCGAGGATGTCGCCCCACTCGACGAGGCTGCGGTCGATCGCATCGTCGCCCTGCTGGAGGCCGAAGGGTGCCGGGTGAAGGTGAGCTCGATCCACGTCAACGCATGGTTCGGGGACTACGACAAGCTTTCCATGACCCGGCTGTTCGTGCGCGAAGTCTTCGCGGCCGAGCTTGAGGAACTCATGGATTCCTGCTGCTTCGTCGGCGATTCGCCGAACGACGAGCCGATGTTCGCCTGCTTTCCGAACGCGGTCGGGGTCGCCAACCTGCGCCGCTTCGCAGCCCGCCTCAGGAGTCTTCCCGCCTATGTGACCGAGCGCCCGGGCGGCCTCGGCTTCGCGGAGCTCGCCGAAGCCCTTCTCGATGCGCGCGATGGATGACGATCAGCTCGTCGCGGCTGCGGCGATCTCTTCGCCGAAGACGAGATAGGCGGCACCGGGCGAGCCTGCATCCGCGATCGAGGGCGCGCCGATCAGCGGATCCGCGAAGCCGTCCCCGTCGATGTCGCCGGGCCCGCCGAAGCTGTAGCCGGCATAGGCTTCGCGCCGGGTGCCCTGGAGCGTGCAGCCGGCGCCCGTCGCATCGAGGGTGGAGAGATCGAGCTCGGCCGCGAACGTGCCGCCGTGCCCGAAGACGAGATAGGCTTCGCCCGCACCGCCGAGCCCTTCGGGGTCCGCATAGCGGGCGCCGACGAGGATGTCGTCGAAGCCGTCGCCGTTGACATCTCCTGCCGAGGCCACCGCCCGCCCGGTGCCGCTCATCGGAGAGAGCCCGAACATGGCGAAGCCATTGCTGCCGTCGAGTTCGCCGAGGTCGAGGCTCCCGTCCCAGGTGCCGTCGTGGCCGAAGACGACGTAGGCGGCCCCGGCCATCGCTCCGCCGGCGGTCGTCTTGCCGTAGGCGCCGATGACGATGTCGTCGAAGCCGTCGCCGTTGATGTCGCCGGCACCGGCCACGGCGAAGCCCGCGAAGTCCCCGGCGCTTTCGCCCTCGATGACGAGGCCGCGGATCCCATCGTGCGCATCCGGCCCGAAGCTCGCCGGGTACCCGCCGTCCGTACCGAAGACGACATAGACCGCGCCCGCGTTCTCCCGTCCGCCAGGATCGGCATCCGGCGCCCCGATCGCGAAATCGTCGAAGCCGTCGCCGTCGATGTCGCCGAGCACGGCGACGCTCCGGCCCGACTGATCGAAACGGCCCGCGCCCTCGAAGCGGAGGCCGTTGCTGCCGTCGAGCGCTGCGAGATCGGTGCCGACGCCGTCCGCGCCGCCGAACAGCACGTAGGAGAGGCCGCCGCTGTAGCGGGCATAATCCGCTTCCGCGAGGCGGGCGCCGATGACGATGTCCGCGAAGCCGTCGCCGTCGATGTCGCCGCCTCCCGCAACCGAGCGGCCGAGCTCGTCGCCCGCCGCGAGCCCGTCGATGCGCGCAAGACGTGAGGGTGCAAGATCCCCGATCGCGCCCTGCTGCGGCCGCGGGCCGCCGAAGAGGACATAGGCCGCACCGGCATCCGCGCCGCCCAGCGTGTCGACACCGATGGCGCCGATCACGAGATCGTCGAAGCCGTCGCCGTTGAGATCGCCCGCCGCGGCAAGCGACGTGCCCAGAGCGTCACCGGCGTTCTCCCCGGTGAGGGTGACGACGTCGTCCGCTGCGGCGAGATCCACCACAGCGGGGATGGCATCGCTGCCGAAGTAGAGGTAGAGCGCCCCCTCGCCCGCGTCGCCCGCCTGGGGTGCACCGATCGCCACGTCCGCGTGGCCGTCGCCGTCGAAATCGCCGACATACGCGAGCGCCAGTGCGGTCCGCTCCCCGACCGCGTCGCCGATGAAGGCGATCCCGCGTCCCTGGTCGGCGAGCGCGGTGTCGAGATGGACCGGGCAGCGATGGGCGTCGGTGTCCACCTCGATGAAGAGATCGCGGAAATTGCGGTCGCGGTAGTGGAGGTCCTCGAAGGCGAGCCAGACATCCCCGTCTCCGTCGACCGTCGAGACGACATGCTCCTTGAGATCCGGATTGAGCGGATTGCGAAACCCGCCATCGTCGTCCGGGTCGGTGGTGAAGAAGAGCTTGCCCTTGAGCCGATGGGTACCGTCCTCGCCCTCGTGAACGAGGCGGATGCGCTTCGGAGCGGTGTCGAGGGTCGCGGTCTCCCCGGTGCGGCGGTCGATGATGCGGAATCCGTCCGGGTCGTCGAACCATCGGTGCGGGTTGCGTCGGTAGCCATTGGCCACGAGCAGGAAGCCGAATTCCTGGCCGGGGGCGAGATCCTCGGGATCGTAGAGTTCGCTCAGGCGCACGCGGTCGCCGGGCGAGAGCGGCCCTCTGCCGTCGTGCAGCAAGGGCTGGTCGGGATCGAAGCGGCGGTCGCTGGCATCGGCCCAGACGAGCCGCGGCTTCTCGAGCCGACCGTCGTCGTCGACCAGATAGACGAACAGGCTGTTGTGAAACCGGGCGTACTCGCCGTGAAAGGTGAGCACCACCTCCCCGCCGTCGCCGACGGTGAGCAGATCGCGCTCCACACCGTTGATCTTCCTGATCGGCACTCTGCGCCCGCGGTGGTGCAGCCACCAGAGATCGTCGTGCATTCCTCGCTCCCGGGGTGTTCATCAATCTCAGGAAGAATGCTTCCGGAGGATATTCGCGCATAACGCGCATGGCAACGCCCGAACCGGCACAGACGCCGCGCTTTTCCGTCCGGGGCGAGGCGGCTAGAGTGGCTGCGTCCGCATCGGCGTGCCGATCCCGGAGCTCCATGTTGCCGCCGGTCTTCCGCCGCCGCGCGCTCCCCCTCCCCAAGGATGCCCCGGGGCCGACGCACCTCGGGCTCGCGCTGCTCGTGGCGCGGGGACTGCTCGATCCGGCTGCAGCCGCGGCCATCGAACGGGAGGCCGAGGAGCGCGGCGAGCCCGTCCCCGTCGTGCTGCGGCGGCGCGGCAAGCTCGACAGCCGCGTGTGGATCGAGGTCCTGCACGAGCACTACGGCTTCGAGATCGTGCAGGGGCGCAATTTCCCGGAGCAGCCGGCGCTCCTCGAGCGCTTCTCCGTTCCCTTTCTGCGTCACAACAGGCTGCTGCCGCTGACGGTGGAGCGGGGCCGGTTGCGGCTCGCGGTCGCCGACCCCGTGCCGCCCGAGCCGCTCAAGGCGGCGGAGATCGCCGCCGGCATTCCCGTGGTGCCGGTTCTCGCACCGCTCGAGGACCTCGAAGCGGCCCATGTGCGCTGCT
>Ga0256841_1003768_pt1 | contig 11183 bp, 10 predicted proteins | sample 356308metaG_FD_185971 | JGI IMG/M metagenome (GOLD analysis project Ga0256841, IMG submission 185971) | Hydrothermal vent microbial communities from Mid Atlantic Ridge, Atlantic Ocean - 356-308 | ecosystem: Environmental > Aquatic > Marine > Hydrothermal vents | place: Atlantic Ocean: Mid...
CGCAGCACAATCACATCGCCCCTGTCCGGCAATCGGTTACATTCTTTGAAACCGCAAAACAGGCGCCTGTACGCGCCCGCTGGCTCCTGCCGGTGCAGGCTCAGTTCGGCAGCAGGTTCGGCACGATCGTCACGATCGACGGGAAAAACCCGAGAATCAGCAGCCCGACCACCTGGATCAGCACAAAGGGAATGATCCCGCGGTAAATATGGCCGGTGGTCACCTCTTTCGGGGCAACCCCGCGCAGATAGAACAGGGCAAAGCCGAAGGGGGGCGTCAGGAAACTGGTCTGCAGGTTCACCGCAATCATGATCGTCACCCATTTCGGATCAAAGGTTCCGCCGTAAATCACCGGTCCGACGATCGGGATGACGATATAGATGATTTCGAGGAAATCGAGCACAAAGCCGAGGAAGAACAGCACGACCATGACAATCAGGAACACTTGCCATTCGTTGTCAAAGCTTTTCAGGAACCCCTGAATATAGTTTTCACCGCCAAAGGAAATGATCACGAGGTTGAGCAGTTGTGACCCGATCAGAATGGTGAAAACCATGCTGGTCACCTTGGCGGTTTCCCGCACGATCGGGGTCAGGGTGGCGGTGCGGTACAGCGTCCAGCAGCCATAGAAGATGCCGAACATCGCAAACAGATAGGCGCCCGCGGCTACAAAATAGGCAATCCAGTCTTCCATCGGCACGTCTTTGCGGTTGATCCGCAAATCGAAATTGACGCCAACCAGAATCATGATGACGACAGCAAAGGCGGCCCATATGATCAGCTTGGCGTTGCCGTCTTCCTCTTTCAGCTTTCGATAGGCGGCCAGCAGAATGGCCCCGCCCGCCCCCAGTGCTGCGGCCGGTGTCGGGTTGGTAATGCCGCCCAGAATCGAGCCAAGAACAGCAACAATCAGCACAAGCGGCGGGAAAACCACCCGCAACAGCTCGTTCTGGCCCAGCAGTTTTGCGGCGTATCGGCAGCCATACAGCGTGATCAGAAGCGGGATCAGGATATAGATAAAGGTCATACCCGGAGATGTCTGCGGCGTGATGAACAGCACATCCGTCAGCATCGCCAGCACCACACCGCCAAACCCGACATACAGTTTGCGATGGTCGGCCGAGGGGGCAATGCCCTTGGCAAAGGCGAGCATCAGCGCCAGAAGCAGAAACCCGACAGCAAGCCCGGTGCCGATCGGCGCCGCATCCCCGACCATCTTTTGCAATGCCGCGGCCAGTTCTTCCTCGTTCAGCTTGTGGCTTTGCTGCGCTCCGCCGGCCGCATTGATTGCGGTCTGCTGGGCAACGGCTTCGTCCCATTTCTCCTGACCATGCAGCTTGATGATCGAGGCCTTGCACTGTTCGGAAACATTGGTGCGCAATGCTGCCGATTGCGTTGAATCCGAATAGCTGTCGACCACCACACTTTGCGACCCGACAACCCCGAATTCCATCGCCAGAACAAATGCACCGATCAACAGAACCGGAACCCCCAGAAACCAGGTCAGCGCATCCTTGCGGGTGATCGCATCGCCTTCGGACGCCATATGCGGTACGGGGGGCGCATGGTGTGGTTTGACCAGCGCAAAGCCGAAGGCATAAGCGCCATAAAGCACGGCCAGCATGATGCCCGGCAGGATCGCGGCCTGAAACAGGGTGCCGACGGAAACAACCGCCGCCTGCCCCAGATAGGTCAGCGCATCCGAACAACCGGCCAACTGGGCGCGTTGCTCCTGGGCGGCGGAATAGAGATCCCCGGCCAGCGTGCCCAGAAGCACGATCACGATTGACGGCGGAATGATCTGCCCCAATGTGCCCGAGGCGGCAATCACCCCGGTTGCCAGTTCCGGCGAATAGTTGTGCCGCAGCATGGTTGGCAGGCTCAAGAGCCCCATCGTCACCACAGTGGCGCCGACAATGCCGGTGCTGGCCGCCAGAAAGGCCCCCACCACCACAACCGACACCGCCAGACCGCCCGGCAGCGGGCCGAACACCCGCGCCATGGTGGTCAGCAGGTCATTGGCGATCTTTGAGCGCTCCAGCGTGATCCCCATCAGCACGAACATCAGCACCGCCAGCAGCGTTTCGATCGAGGCACCGGCCAGGACGCGCTCGTTCATCCGGTTCACCAGAAACGAGATATTGCGGTCAATCGCCGTCTGCCAGCCGTTTTCAAACACATGCTGGGCAACCCGTGGCAAATCCGGGTATCGAAAGGCCGAAATCTTGTCCGGGTGTACTCCGGAATTCACCAGCGACGTATAAGCCTGACTGGAGGTATCAATCGCCTGATGGATCAGCAGCCCCGAACTGTCGAGTGCAGCTATGATCGTAAAGGCCATGATCCCGGCGCCCGCAATGGAAAACGCCACGGGAAACCCCGAGAGAATGCCCCCAAAGAGGCAGAGAAAGACGATGATCAGGCCAATCTCGACGCCATCAAGTCCGAATATCATACCAGTTGCCCCTTAGCTCAATGCGTACCTTCGTACACTTCCTCACCCTCGCCCAGCGAATCGCGGTCAAGGAATTTCCCTTCACTTTCCGGCCCTTCAACCCGCTCAAGATACGAGCGGTAGAAAAAGGCGATGGCCTGCAGAAAGACCATTCCCGCATAAGACACCAGCAGGATTTTGAACAAAAAGTAGCCGTTGAATCCGTTTGGCGAAAAGCTGATCGTTTCGACATTCCAGCGCAGCGCACGGGCCTTCAGGATCACCCGCTCCAGCGTATCGGATGCCGAAGGTTTGGGCACCACCAGATGCCGCCAGAGAAAATACCAGCCATACATCCAGGTCAGCACCGATACCGGCATCATGAAAAACAGCGACCCGAACATGTCGATCGCTTTCTTGGTGCGGTAGCTGACCACGGAATAGACCAGATCAACCCGCACATGGCTCCCCTGAACAAACGTATAGGTCGCACAGAGAGCCACAACCAGCGCGTTGTAAAATTTCAGTTCCTCGGCCCACCAGCTGATGTCTTTGGTAATGCTGACACCAAAACCAAAGGTGATGTCCGCCTGAACAAAAATGCGCTGCACGAAAACGATGATGATCTGCTGCAAGACCATCAACAGCCCCGCCCAGGCGAAAAACCGGCCAACCGTGTTGGCAAAGCGTTCCAGAACCCGAACAGCGCCCCACATGACATTGCGTTTCCATATGCCGATCCCCGTCAGAATGAGAAAGGCCGTGAACACGACAAAGAAAAACTGATGCGAGCCGCCATAATAGATGAACCGCATCAGGGATTGCTTCTGCTCCAGGGTATCGGTGCCCAATATCCAGCTCAACCACAGGCCCGGATGCGTGATCGCATATCCGAGATTATAGAAAGCCATGGCAATGTTCTGAAAGAACCAGACAATTCCGTCCAGCATCTCCGACCCCCGATCTTTATGATGGTTCCCTGCCCCGGCAGGGGCACATTCAGGCACGGGACCCGCCGCTTTAGCCGCGGGTCCTTTTGTTTTTCAGCTTGGCTGAGAGCGGGGTTTAACCCAGCACACGGTCACGCTGCAGGCGGTATGTCCCTTCCGAGGCGGTCAGCCAGCCGGATGAATCCTTCATCGAGGCGGTATAGTCGCCATAGATTTCGGCAAACAGATCGTCGCCGAGGAATTCGTCATAGACTTTCTTGGAGCCGTCACCAAAGGCATTCCAGATGCTGTCCGAGAACTGCAGAACCTTGACGCCACCGGCCTTCAGGCGGCGCAGGGCCGAACCGTTGTTCATCAGGAACTGGCTCAGGCTCCACAGGTTGGTATAGCCAGCGGCAGTTTCGATGATCTGCTGCTGGGCCTTGGTCAGGCTGTTGAACACATCCAGATTGGTCGCCAGGGTCAGGCCGGCGCCCGGCTCATGGAACCCGGCCGCGTAGAAGAACTTGGTGATTTCCTGGAAACCGGCTTTTTCGTCCGCCCAGGGGCCGATCCACTCGGTGCCGTCCAGCGCACCGGAGGCCAGCGCCTGATACACTTCAGCACCCGGCAGGTTCTGAACCGACGCACCAAGATAACCCAGCGCTTTACCACCCAGGCCGGGCATGCGGAATTTCAGGCCGTTGAAATCTTCCGGGCTGTTGATTTCCTTGCGGAACCAGCCACCGGCCTGTGTGCCGGTATTGCCGGCCAGGAACGGCTTCAGACCAAAGATTTCGCCCAGCTGATCGTGGAATTTCTGGCCTTCGCCGAAATAGTACCAGTTGTTCAGCTCGGTGGCGGTCATGCCAAAGGGGATTGACGTGAAATAGGCATAGGCCGGATGCTGGCTGATGAAATAGTAATCGGCAGCGTGGTACATGTCGGCCTGACCCGAGGTCACGGCGTCAAACACTTCGAAGGCACCCACCAGTTCGCCTGCGGCCTTGATTTCGACTTCAAGTGATCCGTCAGACATGGTGTTGATGATATCGGCCGATTTTTGTGCCGCATCAAACACACCTGCAAGGCCGCGGCCCCAGGCTGTTACCATCGTCAATTTCCGTTTGCCCTGTGCGTAGGCCGGTGCAGCCAGCGTGGTGGCCGCGGCCGCAGTACCGCCAAGCGCGGTTGTTCTCAAAAATGAGCGACGATCCATAGAGTTACTCCTCCCATAGAGTTTTGGCCGCCTTTCAAGACGGCTTGATCGTTTCAGGTGGCGCGAGACTAGAACAGACTGCCCCCAACATGGAATACCAACTAATGCGTAGATCACCGGTTTTTGTGGTAAAACCATACAAATTTGTTCAGATTACCGGAGTCAACCGGAATGAAGCCTGCGAATTGACCTGAACTGATTCCGGCGCCATTCTCTGATTCGATGCAAATTCAACCTGAAGGACGGCAGGGTTCGTGCTCAAGAAACGGCAAAAAACCAGCCCCCCCGGACGTGGCGGGCTGAGCTACGGGCAGAAAGTTTTCCTGTTGGCAACCCTGCCGCTCTTGCTGGCAGCCGCGGCAATCGCCCTGCTGGTTGCGGCCCAGTCGCGCCAGACCGCCAGGCAGGAAATCGCCTTTCTCGAAAACGAACTGATCGCGGCGAAAAAGGAAGAGCTGAAAAACTACCTGTCGCTGGCACGCACCGCTTTCATCAATATCTACGGCCGCGCGCTGCCGGATGATGCGGCCGCCAAACTGGCCGTCACCCAGACCCTTGCCGCCATGCTTTACGGTCAGGACGGGTATTTCTTTGTCTATGATTATGACGGCAACAATCTGGTCAGCCCGCGCCGAACGGAAATGATCGGCCGCAACTGGGCCGGCCAGCCCGGCCCGGATGGCCAGAAAGTCGTGGATCAGATGATTGCAACAGCCCGTCAGGGCGGCGGATACCTGACCTATGACTGGCCAAAACCCTCGACCGGCAAGACAGAACGCATGGTCAGCTATGTTATTGGCCTGCAGGATTGGCGCTGGGCCGTGGGCACCGGGGTCTTCATAGATGACGTTCTTGATACCGTGGCAGCCGAACGCGCCGAGGTGCGCGACCGCGTGCGCAGCACATTCCTCTATATCGGCGCCATCACCCTTGCGGCCCTGCTGCTGGTGTTCCTGTCCGGCATATTCATCACCCTGCGTGAGCGGCGCCTGGCCGAGGCCAAGCTGAAAGATCTGACCCAGCGCATTGTCGACACCCAGGAGGAAGAACGCAGCCGCGTCGCCCGCGAATTGCATGACGGCATCAGCCAGTTGCTGGTCGGGGTGCGCTATGCCCTGGAACTGGCGCGCAAACGCCTGCGCACCAGGGACGCCCGGGCCGGACAGAACCTTGATCGCGGCATTGATCACCTGAACGGCGCGATACAGGAAGTCCGCCGCATCAGCCATGCCCTGCGCCCCGGTGTGCTGGATGATCTGGGGCTTGGCCCCGCCCTGCAGGCGCTGACCGAGGAATTCGCCAAACGCACCGGCATCAAATGCGAGTTGCAGACCGTGGTCTTTCGCAACCGGCTGGATCAGGAGGCCAAGATCGCCCTTTACCGCATCGCCCAGGAGGCCCTGACCAATATCGAACGCCACGCGAACGCCACCGAGGTGCGGATTGATCTCTATGGCCACAAGAAGGGCGCAACCTTGCGTATTTCCGATAACGGACGCGGCTTTGGCGGGGATGACACCGTGACCGGCACACATACCGCCGGCGCCAACAACGGACTGGGACTGCGCAACATGCAGGAACGCATCGAGCAGTTGAACGGGGTCTTGCGGGTGATGGCCAGCGATTCCGGCCTGGTGATCGAGGCGCATGTCCCGCTCAGCCATATGCTGCCCCCCGAGGGCGTAACAAAGGAAAGCGCATGACGCAGCCGACACAGGTCGCCATTGTCGATGACCACCCCATGGTCGCCGAAGGGATCGAGGCCATTCTGGAAACCTATGACGACATCCGCGTGGTGGCGACCCTGTGCAACGGCCAGGCCATCATCGACCAGGTCAAAACCCTGGCACCGGATGTCGTGCTGCTCGATCTGAACATGCCGGGACTGAACGGGCTGTCGGTGACCGAAATCCTGCTGGAACAGCGGCCGCAGACCAGGGTGCTGATCCTGACCATGCATGACAGCGCGGAATATATCACCACCGCGCTGTCGCATGGCGCCTCGGGCTACATTCTGAAAGACGTGCCCACCGAGGAAATCAAAACCGCCATTGATACCGTCATGCGCGGCGAACGCTATCTGTGCCCGGGAACCGAGGCGGTGCTTGACGCAAAAACCAACGCCCTGACCACCAAGGACGGGCGCGAGCCGCTGACCTCGCGCGAACAGACGATCCTGCTGGAGCTGGCGCAGGGAAAATCCAACAAACAGGTCGCCGCCGATCTGGATATTTCGGTGCGCACGGTGGAAACCCACCGCAAGAACCTGAAACGCAAGCTGGGGATCAGTTCAACCGCCGGCCTGACCCGCTATGCGCTGGAACACGGTGTGTTGCAGGGCACGGGGCGTGGGATATGAAACAAACCACCCTGCCCGCCCGGCCTGATGCCGTATCGCCCGCCGGGGCGGATATCTGCCTTATCATGGACGGCCCCACCGGCAACATGATCCACAGCACGGTCAAACCCGGACAGGTCAACCGGGCCACCGTTCATGCCACCGTGTCCGAATTCTGGTATATCCTCGCCGGCAAGGGCCGCATCTGGCGCAGGGACGATAGCAGCGAATGCGTTACGGATCTGATTTGCGGCACCTCCATCGACATTCCGGTTGGCACGGCATTTCAGTATCGCTGCGACGGCAGTGAACCGTTGAAATTCATCTGTATCACCATGCCACCCTGGCCGGGCGATCACGAGGCCCGGCATCTGGATGGTATCTGGACGCCCACGGCCTGACGCCGTTATTAAACAAAGTTGCTGCGTTCGCCGCCATTAAAGCAACAATAAACCTCAAACTGCGGCATTCCCGACACATTATTCCTGGATTTCGCGGTTGACGGCCCCCCGCGGCGCTTTTAAGGTTCGCTCAGGCATGAAGGAGCTTTCAGGATGAATGTCCTAGTCGGTATTGTGGGAAATTGGCGCATGGGTCTGTAAAGACAACCCTATCGGTACCCCATGCGCCCCCGTCAGACCGGGGGCTTTTTTATTGCCTGTATTTGTGATGTGAAACGGAGCAGAAAGATGACACGTCAGATGACCGGAGCGAAAATGGTGGTTCAGGCCCTGAAGGATCAGGGTGTGAACGTCGTGTTCGGATATCCCGGCGGGGCCGTGCTACCGATCTATGACGAAATCTTTCAGCAGAACGATATCCGCCATATTCTGGTGCGCCACGAACAGGGTGCGGTGCATGCCGCCGAGGGCTATGCGCGCTCAACCGGCAAGCCCGGTGTGGTGCTGGTCACATCCGGCCCCGGCGCCACCAATGCGGTCACCGGGCTGACGGATGCGCTGATGGACAGCATCCCGCTGGTCGTGTTCACCGGTCAGGTGCCCACCTTCATGATCGGCACCGATGGCTTTCAGGAGGCCGATACCGTCGGCATTACCCGCCCCTGCACCAAACACAACTGGCTGGTGCGCGACACCAACGAACTGTCCGACAAGATTCATCAGGCCTTTCACGTGGCGACATCCGGCCGCCCCGGCCCGGTGCTGATCGACATCCCGAAAGATGTGCAGTTTGCCAATGGCGCCTACACCCCGCCGGCCAAGGCCAACACCGGCCACTATGCGCCGCGCCTCAAGGGCGACAAGGCCAGGATAACCGAACTGGCGGATTTGATTGAAAACGCCAAACGGCCTATTTTCTATACCGGTGGCGGGGTGATCAACTCGGGCCCGGCCGCCAGCCAGCTTCTGCGCGAACTGGTCGATGCCACCGGCTTTCCCATCACCTCGACCCTGATGGGGCTTGGTGCCTATCCGGCCTCGGGCAAGAACTGGCTGGGGATGCTGGGGATGCACGGGCTTTACGAGGCCAACATGGCCATGCACGATTGTGATCTGATGATCGCGATCGGGGCCCGGTTCGACGACCGGATCACCGGTCGGGTCGATGATTTCAGCCCGGACAGCACAAAGGCACAGATCGACATCGACGCCAGCTCGATCAACAAGGTGATCCATGTGGATCTGCCGATCCTGGGTGATGTCGGCCATGTGCTGGAGGATCTGCTGAAAATCTGGAAATCCCGCGGCCGCAAGGTGAAAAAGGACGCCCTGGAAAAATGGTGGGGTCAGATTGACGACTGGAAAGCCCGTAAATGCCTGACTTACGTGAACTCGGAAAAGACCATCAAGCCACAATATGCGCTTCAGCGGCTGGAGGCCCTGACCCGCGACCGCGACCGCTATATCACCACCGAAGTCGGTCAGCACCAGATGTGGGCGGCCCAGTTTCTGGGGTTCGAAGCCCCGAACCGGTTCATGACCTCGGGCGGTCTGGGCACCATGGGCTATGGGTTTCCGGCTTCGATCGGGGTGCAGGTTGCCCACCCCGAGGCGCTGGTCATCAATGTCGCGGGCGAGGCCAGTTGGCTGATGAACATGCAGGAACTGGGCACCGCCGCGCAATTCCGCCTGCCGGTGAAACAGTTCATCCTGAACAATGAACGGCTGGGCATGGTGCGCCAGTGGCAGGAATTGCTGCATGGCGAGCGTTATTCGCACAGTTGGTCCGAGGCCCTGCCCGATTTTGTGAAACTGGCCGAGGCCTTTGGCGCCAAAGGCATCCAGTGCCGTGATCCGGCCGGCCTGGATGACGCAATCATCGAGATGCTGGAACATGACGGCCCGGTCATCTTTGACTGTCTGGTGGAAAAGCACGAAAACTGCTTTCCGATGATCCCGGCCGGTGCGCCGCATAACGAAATGCTGATGGGCGAAGCCGACACTCAGGATGTGATCGGCGCCAAGGGCGCGGTTCTTGTTTAGGAAAGGCTGGTAAATGTCTGCTCTACATATCAAAAAAGGCACATCAAAACATTCGGCCTATGATCTGAAAAACCCGAATGCCGATGTCATCGAAACCCACACCCTTGCGGTTGTCGTCGATAACGAGGCGGGGGTTCTGGCCCGGGTGATCGGCCTGTTTTCCGGGCGCGGCTATAATATCGAGAGCCTGACCGTGGCCGAGGTGGACCAGAAGGGGCATCTGTCGCGCATCACCATCGTCACCACCGGAACGCCGCAGGTGATTGAACAGATCAAGGCGCAGCTTGGGCGTATCATCCCCGTTCACGAGGTGCACGATCTGACGGTAGAGGGCGCCAGTGTCGAACGCGAACTGGCCCTGTTCAAGGTTTCCGGAACCGGCGACAAGCGGGTCGAGGCGCTGCGGCTTGCCGATATCTTCCGCGCAAATGTGGTTGACAGCACGCTGGAAAGCTTCGTGTTCGAAATCACCGGCACGCCGGAGAAAATCCAGGCCTTTGCCGAACTGATGCGCCCGCTCGGGCTGGTCGAGGTGGCCCGTACCGGTGTGGCAGCCCTGTCACGCGGCGCCTGAGCAAAAAGCCCCCCTGCCGAGGCACGGGGAAATACAGGAGGGCTTGACCAGGCGGGGATGGGAGACCCCGCCTGATTGATGAGTGGTGACATTACCCGTTTGCAGGCAGCATTCCGGCGTCCTGGGCCGCCTTCAGCTCATCAGCATCCACCACCCCGTCGGCATTGGCGTCAATGGTGGTAAAGGTTTCCTCGGTCAGATCCGGGAAAACCGCCTGCATTTCCTCGATGGAATAGACACCGTCGCCATTGGCATCCATGTCGGTCTGCGCGCTTGTTGCGGTTGCGCCGCCACCGATCAAAAGCACTGTGGCAAGGGTCGCAGAAATCGTTTTCAAGGTCTTGGACATTAATTCATCTCCATGATGTGTTCACTTTTTACGAAGGCAATCCTTTCGCCTTCACTGACCAAGAGCCGCACCGGACCGGAATATTCCCTGTCATTTCCGCTCTGGCGCAAAAGCCGCCAAACACGCGATCCACCGCCGAGCCTCTCCGCTTAAAGGCGCAAGAATTGGCCGAAAAAGGCGTGCGGAATCCGCTCGGCAGAATTCCCCTGCCTTGTTTCCCTCTGCGGCAAGGGCCCATGTTCAGACGGCCTGAAACCAGTTTCGAGGATGATCAGATGCGCCCCGATAAAAATCACGAAGCAACCCTGATACAGCTATTGCCGCAACTTGACCGGCTGTCCCGTATCCTTGCCCCGTCGCCAGACAGGGCCGAAGACCTGGCGCAAGAGGCGCTGCTCCAGGTCTGGTCGCGCCTGCAGAAAGGGACAGATATCAATGACCTGCGGCCTTATCTGATGACGGTCTTGCGCCACTCTTCCAGAAAGGCACCCGAAGCCGGCGGCATCAAAACCGTGGCCCTCACCGAACAGAACGCCGGCAGCCAGCCACCGGCCCAGACCGCCCGGCTGGCCTGGCAGGATGTGCAATGCGCCATTGACCGGCTGCCGGCGGATCAGGCGGCGCTGTTGCGCGTGCTTTACCTGCGCGGCGCCAGCTATCAGGAACTGGCGCAGCAGTTTGACCTTCCCATTGGCACAGTCATGTCACGCCTGGCCCGCGCCCGCGCCCGCCTGCGCAAGGAACTCGATCTGCCAGCCGGCCATGCGGTGGCGGCATTGCTCGACACAGGCAAAGACTCCCTGTCAGCCCCCACCGCCCTGCCCGTCTAAAAGCCAAACCTGTGTACTTTCCGATAAAACTGCGCAACATTCTCCACATTTGATGCAGTCCATTTT
>Ga0256841_1003769_pt1 | contig 11183 bp, 9 predicted proteins | sample 356308metaG_FD_185971 | JGI IMG/M metagenome (GOLD analysis project Ga0256841, IMG submission 185971) | Hydrothermal vent microbial communities from Mid Atlantic Ridge, Atlantic Ocean - 356-308 | ecosystem: Environmental > Aquatic > Marine > Hydrothermal vents | place: Atlantic Ocean: Mid...
TTCGCCGCCAACAGGAGTAGGAAAATCGCTCTCACGCGTCCACCATCATGGCCAAGCCCTCCAAAACCAGATCCGGCACGGTTTGTACGGCGAGCCGGGTGTGCCGCGCCAACCAGTGGGCGTCTCCGCCACAGACCATGACGGCCGCGGCCCCGCCGAGGGTTTCGCGCATTTCCGCGACCACGGCCTCCACGCCCGCGACCACCGCCCGGCACGCGCCCGCCTCCACGGCGCCGCGGGTATCCCGAGCCAGCACGGGCGGGCAGGCAGGTTCGGCCGCCACGCGCACGTTCACACCCCGGGTGCGGGTCCCCAGCGCAGTCAGCATGGCCCGGATTCCGGGCAGGATCACCCCCCCGCGGTGACGCCCACGGTGGTCGAGGGCGTCCACGGTAACGGCCGTGCCGCAATCGACCAGGATACAAGCCCGCCCCCACCGTGCCCACGCGGCCACCAAACCAACGGCCCGGTCCACTCCCAGGGTGTCCGGGTCGTCGTAACCGAGGCGCACACCGAAGGCTTCGGCATCGGCGGGCCGCACGAAACGGATCGGCACCGGGCAGGCCTCCAGCAGCTCTCGTTCCAGTTCCGAGCCCAGCACGCTGCACACGGCCACCGATTCGGGCTCGAACAGCCGGATGGACTCCAACACGGCCGCCGCCCGACTCGCCCCCTCGGGCCACTCCCGCGCCGCAGGACGGCCCGCGCCGCCGGGGACGCACAACGCCCATTTCATGCGCGTGTTTCCCAGGTCCAGGAGCAGCCGGCTCACGCCTTCAGCACCCAACGGTCTTCCAGCGTGGTGAGATGCCGGATCCCTTCTGCGGTCGCCACGCGCAACCGCCCGTCGGCGTCCACACCCCGCGCGACCCCGGTGATGCCACCGTCTGGAAGCCGGATCCGGCAGCCGCGCAACGCATCCCAAGCCGACCAGCGTTCCGCCAGTAACTCCCCAGGGGCGTTGCGCGCGAGCTCCCCGGCCCGGATCACCGCGGCGATCACCCGGGCCACCCATACCGCCCGGGAATCCGGCACCATGCCGTCGAACACCGCATGCAGATCGGCCACCGGACGCCCCAGTGCACGGCGCTGGTCCGCCGGCAGCCGGAGGTTCAGCCCCACACCCACCACCACGCCGGGCGTCCCGCCGCGCATCACCACCCCCTCGCTCAAGACACCGCCCAGCTTCGCGCCGCGCCAGAGCAGGTCATTCGGCCATTTGAGCAGGATGTCCCCGGCCCCCGCCGCCCGCAGCATCTCCGCCAGGGCGATGCCCGTCCACAGCGCCACCCGCGGGCGCAGCCGCGGCTCCCGCGCCGCATGGTCCAGAACCGAAACATAGCAGTTTCGCCCGGGCGGGGAACACCAGGCGCGGCCACCACGCCCCCGGCCCCGCGTCTGCGTGTCCGCCACGCACACGGTGACCGGCGCCGCGCCCCGCCGCGCCTGGCGAAGCAACTCCGCATTGGTGGAATCGATCCGGCCATAGATCTGCACCGAACGTACGTCAGCGACGCGCAGCGCGCGCAGTGCTCCACGAACCGCTTCGGTACTCAGGGGCAGCGTCGTTGCGAGCGGTTGGGTCGGACCGAAACTGCGCGTATCTCCGCCGAGCGGCATCGCCCTCCAGGTCACAGCCACCTATAATCAACCGGTCATTCTATACGCAGGCACATGTGCGGCCAGGGGCCCAGGGACTGCCGAACGGATCGTGAGCGACCGATGCATGTCGCGCTTCGCCAACGCAAGGGGATTCCGATGTACCACCGGATGGCTGCAATGGCGGGCCTGATCGCCACCGTGGCGGTGCTTCCCGCCCAGGCGGCGGGAACCCGGTATCACATCTACAAGGACAAAGACGGCACGGTCTGGTTCTCCGACCGCCTACCCAACACGCGATACACCTACCTGGGATCGCGCACCATCGGATGGGGGCGTCCACCTGCACACGTCAACTGCGGCAATGTCGAGGCCCGCGCCAAATCCCTGGCCGAGACGATCCGCCGCTATGCCCGCCGGCATGGGCTGGATCCAGCGCTGGTCAAGGCCATCATCCACGTGGAATCCTGTTTCGACAAACGAGCCGTCTCGCGCGTCGGCGCCCAGGGGCTCATGCAGCTCATGCCGGACACCGCCCGCCAGCTCGGCGTGCGTGACGACGAGGTCTTCGATCCGGACAAGAACATCGAGGCCGGGGTCCGTTACTTCCGTCAGATGCTGGAGAGCTTCAAGGACCTGGACAAGGCGCTGGCCGCCTACAACGCGGGACCGGGGGCGGTGAAAAAATACAACGGCATCCCCCCCTTCCGGGAAACACAGAAATACGTGCGGCGGGTCCGCGCCCAGTACCAGCGTTATCGCAGCGAAGCGTCCAAAGGCTAGCCTGCGACGCCCCCCGGTCCCCGACAGCCTGACCGGAGATCCGCCAAGCGCCCGCGGACCGTCCTGCCGGCCCCAGTCAGAACGCGACCCCGAAGGAAGGGTCTTCGGCCCCCAGCGGCTTGGGCAGGTCGGCGAGTTCCGCGGCCGTGCTCACCGGTCCCGCTGGAAACAGCTCGTAGAGGTACTTGCGCCCACCCTTTTCCTCGAACGCGGACCACAGCTCCTCGGCGATGTCCCGTGCCTTGGGCGTGCCATTGGCCTGCGCATAGCGGATGCGCACCAGGTCGATCACCTTCCAATGGTCCTCCGTCAGCTCGATGCCCCTGTCCCTTGCCCGGGCCTCGATCGCTTTGCGGGCCTCCCGCTCCGCCGCCTCCGTATGGCCCAGTACGCTCAATACGCTTTCCATCGTGCTCGCCTCCACCTCGTTGCGGATGAATTTCCGTGCCCGCTGCACGGAACCCAGAATCTACCGCTTACTGCGTGGGGCTTGCCTGGATGCAAATCAAGCCTCCCTCCCCAAAGCGGCTTCGGCCCGCTGCCGCGCCGTGTCCAACGCGCGCCCCAGACGATCCAGTAGCCCGGGATCCACCTCGCCGAAGGCCGCCCTACGTTCCAGGTGTATCGGTTCGCCCACGGCCACCGCCACCCGGGTGAACGGCCGCGGCACCATGAACCGGCACCAGGTGGGCAGGAACCACGCCCCACGCGCCGCATAACTCATGGGCACGATCGCCGCACCCGCCAGGCGCGCCAGCATCACCGCACCCGGCTTGAAAACACCAGCCGGTCCCTGCGAGCCGTCGGGGGTCAGGATCGGCCACAGCCCCTCCCGGGAGACCGAGAGGTAGAGGTCACGCAGCGCCTGGGCACCGGTCCGATTGGCCGACCCCCGGATCGCCCGGGCGCCCAGCCGGTGGACCAGCCGCGCGCCCAACTCCCCATCCTTCGACGGACTGACGAGAAAGGCCAAACGTCCCGAACCGCCGTATCGTGTCAAGAGATAGCGCACCGTGAACAACTGGCGCTGGTGCCAGAAGCAGAAGATCATCGGCCGGCCCCCGGCCTCCAGCGCATCCAAGTGCTGGGCGCCCTCCACGGCCACTATTCGACAACTGCGCCAGTACACGCGCAGCACGGCGCTCAGCACCGGCGGGGCGGCTGCGTTGAGCAGGCGCCGTCCGCGCGACTGCGCCGCTTCCGGCGCCCTGCGATTGGATGCGTGGCCGCTCATGGGACCGAGAACGATAGGCGCCCAGGCGCCCGATTTCCACCACCCTCGGGGAAACCGCGCTTCCCCGACCGGCAAGCAGCGCCGACCGAATACGTCCCTTTGGACTTCGCCCGCTGGCGCCGCGGCGCCCGACATTCAGGCTAGAATGCGGCGACGACCGCATGCCGCAATGATCCAACATGCCCTCCGAACCCCGGATGCCGCTTCCGCCCGGACCGTCCGACCCCTTCGACGTCAACGTGGACGAAGCCACGTTCCGCGTCCTCCCCGAATGGATGGAAACCTACGGGCCCGTGGTCCGCACGGTGTCCCCACATGGGGCCGACGACTGCTACGTGGTATTCGAGCCGGACTTCATTCAGCGGATCCTGGTGAGCCATCACCGCAATTACGTGAAAGGCCGTGGCTTTGAACGGGTGAAGATGCTGCTCGGCAACGGCCTCATCGTCAGCGAGGGCGAACACTGGCGCCGGCAGCGGCGGATGCTGCAACCGGCCTTCCAGCGCCCGAGCGTGGCCCGTCTGAGCGGCGTCATGCGGGCGGTGACCGGGCGCTGCCTCCGACGCTGGCGGGCGGCGGCCGAAGCAGGCCAAGTCTTGGACATGACCCGGGAGACCAGCACCTTCGCCCTGGAGGTGATCCTGGAGTCCATTTTCGGCGAGGACCTGAAACGGTTTCGCGACGACGCCGGGAGCACGCCCTTCCACATGCTCGTGGACGAGACGGTGCGCGACCTGCAGCTCGCCGTACGCTTCCGGGCGCTGCGCCGGGAAGTGCTGCAACTCGCCGACTGGCGCCGCAGGCGGGGCATCGAACGCGCGGACTTCCTCGGCCTGTACCTCGCCGCCCGTGATGCACAGACCGGCGCGCCCATGAGCGACGAGGCCCTCGTGGACGAGGTGATGACCCTCATCGTCGCCGGCCACGAGACCACCGGCGTGACCCTGAACTGGATCTGGCACCTGCTCGCACACCACCCCCAGGCCGAGGCCCGCCTGCACGCCGAGGTGGACACCCTGGAAGGCGCCGCGCCCCCGCGTTTCGAAGACGTCCCACGACTGCCTTTCGCGCGCCGCCTCATGGACGAGGCCCTGCGGCTCTATCCGCCGGTGTGGATGTTCACGCGCCGCGCGCTGGCCGAGGACCGGCTGGGCGACTGGGCCGTACCGCCGGGCACCCAGATCGCCCTGCCCGTGTACTGCGTGCATCGCCATCCCGCCCATTGGGAGGAACCGGAGCGCTTCGATCCGGACCGTTTCCTGCCCGAGCGGGTGCGGGCCCGGCATCGCTACGCCTACTTCCCCTTCTCCATGGGCGCGCGGCGCTGCACGGGGGAGGTGTTCTCGCACGTCGAGATCGCCATCCACCTGGGCTGGATCGCCCGCCATCTGCGTTTCGAGCCGCTGGGGCCCGCAACGGTCCCACTGGACCCCGGGGTGAACCTGCGCCCGCGCGAGGGCATCCGGCTGCGCCCCCTCCTCCGCACCCGGGCCTGACGCCGCGTCCCCGCCGCCGGCACACGAGCCCGCGGGTTATCATTCGGCCTCCTGCGCAACCAAATTCCCAGGGAGACCATGACCGAGCGCCTACCCGACCTGCTCCATCGCGCCGCCGCAAGCGGTGCGGCCGTCCATCTGATTGACGACGCCGAGACCGAGCGGGTCATCGCCTACCGCCAGTTGCTGGACCGGGCCCGGCTGCACCTCGCCCGACTGCAGGCCGCCGGCGCGCGCCCCGGCGACGAGGTGATCCTGTACGTGAAGGGGCTGGAGGCCTTCCTGAACGGGTTCTGGGCCGCGGTGCTCGGGGGGATGGTCCCGGTCCCCGTGGCCGTGGGCAACACGGACGAACACCGCCGCAAACTGCTGCGGATCTTCGGGCGGCTGCGCCGACCCTGGGTATGGGCCGAACGCGCGCCCCTCGGCCGGGCCGCCGAGCTGGGCGGTGATGGAGGCCTGCCGGAAGGCTCGGCACTGCAGACCCGGACCATCGACGCCGAAGCACCGCCCGGACCCGCCCCAGCCACGCCCTGGGACGGCGGGCGGGCCTCGGACACCGCCCTCATCCAGTTCTCCTCCGGCTCCACCGGTCAACCCAAAGGCGTGGTGCTCACCCATGCCAACCTGCTGAGCAATTTGCGCGCGATTCGACTGTGCGCTCGTCCCAGCCCTTCCGATACCGCCCTGGGCTGGATGCCGCTGACCCACGACATGGGATTGATCGGCTTCCATCTCACGCCGCTGGCCGCCGGCATCGACCAGTGGCTGATGCCCACCGACCTGTTCGTGCGCCGCCCCACCCTGTGGCTGGACAAGGTGGCCGAGCACCGCATCACATTCACCTGCTCGCCCAACTTCGGTCTGCGTCATTACCTCAACGCCGCGCAACGGCACGGCCACTCCCCACCGCCCCTGGATTGCGTGCGCCTGATCTTCAATGGCGCCGAACCCATCTCCGTGCCCCTCGCGCGCGAGTTCCTCGCCTACCTGGCTCCGGCCCGGCTGGATCCCCACAGCATGTTTCCCGTCTACGGGCTGGCCGAGGCCAGCCTGGCCGTGAGCTTCCCCACGCCGGGCGCGGGGCTCCAGGCCGTGGAAATGGCCGACCCGCGCATCGGTGTGGGCGAGCGAGTGCGGCGTGCCGCCGAGGGCCACGGCCATCCCCTGGCCTGTCTGGGGACGCCCGTACAGGACTGCGAGCTGCGCATCGTGGACGGCTCGGGCCGGCCGCTGCCCGCGGAAACGGTCGGCCACATCCAGATTCGCGGAGGCAACGTGACCTCGGCCTACTACCGCGATCCCGAGGCCACGTCCGCCGCGATCAACGAGGCGGGCTGGTTGGACACCGGCGATCTGGGATTCCTTACCCAGGACTGCGGCCTCGTGGTCACCGGACGCGCCAAGGAGATCATCTTCGCCCACGGCCAGAACTTCTATCCGCAGGACCTCGAGGCGCTGCTCGAACGCGAGCTCGGTCTGCGCTCCGGCCGCGTGGCCGTGGCCCCGGACCGCCGCGCGGATGCCGAAGACGACACCTTGCTCGTGTTTGTGGTACATCGTGCCGAGCCCCGGGAGATCGTGCCGCTGGCGCGGCAGATCCACGGCAAGCTCGTGGCCCACACCGGGCTGGAGGAGGTGCACGTCGTCCCCGTACCGCGTCTGCCCAAGACCACCAGCGGCAAGCTTCAGCGTCTGGAGCTGGTGCGGCAATACCGGCAGGGGGCGTTCGAACGCGTCGAGCACGCCATCGCGCCCGCGGTGACGGCGCCCGAAACGGATGCCGAGCAGGATGTGGACATCGCTGCCCGCCTCCAGGCCCTGTGCCGCGAGGTGATGCCGGATCGGCCCGTGGGCATGGACGACAATCTGTTCGAGATCGGCACCAGCTCCCTGGAACTGGCGCGCCTGCACGAAGCCATCGAGACGGCGTTCCCCGGCATGGTGGACGTCACGGACCTGTTCGACTACCCCACCATCCGGTCGCTGGCGGGACTGCTGGAGAAGCGGCTCTCCTCTCGATGAGGCGCGGGCTTCCCGCCCGACGATCACGCTCAGGGCACGAGGACGGCCGCACCCGTGAGCCGGCCGCTGCGCAGGCGCGCAAGCGCCGTGTTCGCCTCGCTCAGCGGGAAGATCTCCACACGCGTGGTGACCCCTGCCCGGGGGGCCAACTCGAGGAATTCGACTCCGTCGCGCCGGGTGAGATTGGCCACCGAGCGTACCACCCGCTCTTCCCACAGGATACGGTATGGGAACCTGGGGATGTCGCTCATGTGGATGCCACCGCAGACCACCACCCCGGCCTTGCGCACGGCGCGCAGGGCCGCCGGCACCAAGGCCCCCACCGGAGCGAACAGGATGGCCGCATCCAACGGCTCGCCGGGGAGCCGGTCCGAACCCCCGGCCCACACTGCTCCCAGGGCGCGGGCGAAATCCTGGGCCTCCACGTCGCCCGGTCGGGTGAAGGCATACACTTCCCGACCCTGCCAGCGCAGCACCTGAGCCAGGACATGGGCCGCCGCCCCGAATCCGTACAGGCCGATCCGCCTCCCCTCGCCCGCCATGCGCAGACAACGGTAGCCGATCAGTCCCGCACACAGCAGCGGGGCCGCATGCGGGTCGTCATACCCATCCGGGATCCGAAAACAATAACGGGCGTCGGCCAGCAGGTACTCCGCGTAGCCTCCGTCCAGCGTGTAGCCCGTGAACCGGGCCTGGTCGCAGAGATTCTCCTGGCCGTTCCGACAGTAGAAACACTCGCCACAGGTCCAGCCCAGCCAGGGAACGCCCATGCGCGCACCCGTCTCGAGCGCCACCCCCTCCCCGCAGGCCACCACACGACCCACCACCTCATGGCCCGGGATCACCGGATAGGGGATGTCCGGCAGCTCGCCGTCCACCACGTGCAGATCGGTCCGGCACACGCCGCAGGCCAGCACCTTCAGCAGGACCTGCCTGGGCCCTGGGACGGGCACCTGGCGCTGGCGCAGCACCAGGCCGCCGCCGGGTTCCTCCAGCACCATGGCGCGCATGGTCCCGGGCGTGGGCTCGTTCATGGCGATGACCCCGTCGGATGACCGCTCAATACAGGGAGCGCAGCGCAAACAGCACCGCCGCCGCCAGCGCCGAGAACGTCAGCGGATTCCACCGTTCCCGGCGCTCGATGAACAACAACTCCGCGGCGTACCACAGCACGATCAGCTTGACGAGAAACAGGGCGGCGTCGCGATCCCCGCCGCTGATATAACCGTACACCAACCCGACGAACATCAGGAACACCATCAGGAAATCCATCGCCGTGGATTCGAACTCCACACGGCGACGGCGGGGGCTGAACTTCACCGCCACGGCCACGGCCACACCCACCACCCCGAAAAACAGGAGTTGCAGACCGCTGCGCATCCCCTGGAAACCCTCCGGAACGGACTGGGGGACGAACACCACCGCCGCGAGGACCACGTAGATCGCAATGCGCCGCAGCACCGAATGCAGGTTGCGGTTGAACACGGGTTCGACGATCAACAGCGCCGCCACCACGGCCCCGAGCAGACCGACGTCTTTGGGCACCGTCGCCGCCAGCGCCGCGCCCACCACCAGGTAGAGTGGGACCACGATCTCCAGGAACCGACGCGGGGCGATGACCAGAAAGAACTTGTGGACACGGCCCATTTCGGCCTGGATCGCACCCTCTCCGGTGGGCCGGCGCGGCGCCCGCCATCCGACGCGCTCGGCCAGATTGAGCGGCACGAAGACACTGGCCATGGCGATCACCCAGACCAAGAGGATGAGCCAGTCCGGTTGGTAGCGCAGGAGCACGCCGGCGGCCACCACGAGCGTCTGAAAGGAGTAGATCAGCACCACGGACTCCTGGTGCACGAACCCCAGATCCAGCAGCCGATGATGGACGTGGTTGCGCGTCGCCCTGAACCAGTTGCGGTGCTCCTGGATACGGCGCTTGAGGACCACCAGGATGTCCACCACCGGCAGGCCCAGCAGCAGCGCAACGGCCGCAGGGCTGATGCGTGGGTCCACCACGTGCACGAGCTGGATGGCCACGAAGCCCACCGTGTAGCCGAGAAACTGGCTGCCGCCATCGCCCATGAACACCCGCGCCGGATGGGTGTTGTAGCGTAGGAAACCCAGCAGCCCGCCGATGGTGGCCAATGCCACCACCAGCACGGCCCCGCCACCGGCCAACCAGCTCAGCAAGGCCATGGCGCTCAGGGACAGCAACGATTCGCCCGCGGCCAAGCCGTCCAATCCGTCGGAGTGGTTCAAGGCGTTGATCACGCCAATCAAGGCCACGACGGTGAAACCCACGCCGAACCAATGGGGAATCGCCCCCTCCAAGAAAGGCAGGCGGGTCACTTCCACGCCGCCGTGGAAGACCAGCACACCCACCGCCAGGAGCTGGCCCAGAAACTTGGGCCAATGGCCGATCTGGCGGGCATCGTCCCAGACGCCGAAGGCGAACAGCACCAACGCGCCCAGGATGAAGGCCTGGTACACCGGCTCGGCGTGCAACAGCCATACGATGGGGGTCAGCGCGCCCAGCACGATCCCCCAGCCGCCGACCCGCGCAATGGGCCTGGCATGGACCTTGCGGGCGTCCGGCTGGTCGATCATCCCGAGGTGGGGGGCGAGACGCACCATCACCGGAACCAGGGCCAGGCTCACGGCCATCGACAGGACGAGAACGATGAGATAGGTCACGAAGCGGGTTGCGCCGGCCAGGGCCGGTGTTCAGGGCTTCAATTCTTTATACCATCGCGCGCGGGATCGGTTCCGGGCCTCTCTCGCAAAATCGCCGAGGCGGCCGCGCGCGGATTGAGTTCAGTGTATCAGCATGAATTAATATGTTATGGATCCAGGTCAATCCGGCGCCGATCCGTACCCCCATCATGGATAGCGGTGCCGTACGCCGAACAACCCGGCCTTTTTTGCGGAGATATCGCCCTTGAGTCGCCCCAACCCACCGCACGACCGCGACGCCATCATCGGCCGCGCCTTCCGCTGGTCGATCCTGGTGATCGTCATCGGGCTCGCGCTCACCATCGGTCTGGTGACATGGCTGGGCCACGAGCCCCAGGAGGCGCCACCGGTCCTCGAGCAGACGCCGGTTCCAGTGGCCGCGGGCCACGCAACACCCGTGGAGCCCCCTGCCATCCCCTTCACGGACATTACCCAGGCGGCCGGCATCGACTTCGTCCACGTCAACGGGGCTCGGGGTGAAAAGCTCCTCCCCGAGACCATGGGCGGCGGGGTGGCCTTCCTGGACTACGACGGCGACGGCGACATGGATGTACTGTTCGTCAATTCCGACTACTGGGATCCGGCCGACGCCGCGGGCAAGCCGCCCGCCGAGCACGGACTCTATCGCAACGACGGCACGGGGCGGTTCGAGAACGTGACCCGGGAGGCGGGACTCACCGATTCTTTCTACGGCATGGGCGTGGCCGTGGGCGACTACGATGGCGACGGCGATCCCGACCTCTACCTCACGGCGGTGGGCGCCAACCGGCTCTACCGCAACGACGGCGGTCACTTCACCGATGTCACCACTCAGGCGGGCGTGGCGGGGGCGGCCGATGCGTGGAGCACCTCGGCGGCCTTTTTCGACTACGACAACGACGGGGACCTGGATCTGTTCGTGGCCAACTACGTGCAGTGGTCCCCGCAGATCGACCGCCGACTGGGCTTCAAACTCACCGGGCTGGGCCGCGCCTACGGTCCGCCCACCACCTTCAAGGGGACCTTTCCGTACCTCTTCCGTAACGAGGGCGACGGGCGGTTCACCGACGTCTCGGCAGAGGCCGGCGTACAGATCGTCGACCGGGCCACCGGGCAGCCCAAGGCCAAGGCGCTGGGCGTGCTGCCCCTGGACGTGGACGAGGACGGCTGGATGGATCTGTTCATCGCCAACGACACGGTGCAGAACTTCCTGCTCCACAACCAGGGCGACGGCACCTTCCGCGAAATCGGCGTCGAGGCCGGCGTGGCCTTCGATCGCAACGGCAGCGCCACGGGCGCCATGGGCGTGGACGCCGCCGTGCTGGGGGAAGACGACA
>Ga0256841_1003770_pt1 | contig 11183 bp, 10 predicted proteins | sample 356308metaG_FD_185971 | JGI IMG/M metagenome (GOLD analysis project Ga0256841, IMG submission 185971) | Hydrothermal vent microbial communities from Mid Atlantic Ridge, Atlantic Ocean - 356-308 | ecosystem: Environmental > Aquatic > Marine > Hydrothermal vents | place: Atlantic Ocean: Mid...
TGATCACCCATCCATTACCCGGCTTTTTCCTTGATAGAAATTATGGCGTCCTTTTATTAAAAGGAAAATCGCTCACAGCCAATGCTCGACACTTTATAAAGTTAATGGATCCCGGCTTCTTCCACACGACCAGCCCATAGTCTTATCTTTTATAACGCCTGATTATTCACGCCAGATTTTACTGTTGCAGGGCACCATTTATAAAATAATCGGTTATAATATAGCATATTGTTTTTCTGAATTTACAACTTAATGATTGAACACTAATGCCTGGTAATACCCAACATGATATAGATGGAGAACTCGATCTCCAGGAAGCTGAGCCTGAACTTAAAGAGCCTGCTCTTTATAAGGTCATGCTGCTAAATGATGACTTTACTCCGATGGACTTTGTTGTCCAGATACTGGAACGTTTCTTTTCCAAGAATCGACAGGCCGCCACTCAAATCATGGTGGAAGTCCATACAACAGGGAAAGGCATCTGTGGTACCTATACCTATGAAATCGCTGAAACAAAAGTTGACCTCGTTAACCAATATTCACGCGAGCACCAACACCCATTATTGTGTACACTGGAAAAAGCTTGAATCCTGTCACAGATATTGGGAAGATAGCAGTAAAGGAAAACACTATACCAGCCGTTAATTTCAAGGAAGGGAAATCTCGGGCTGGTCTACAAATGGAGTCGTACTGTGTTAAATAAAGAATTAGAAGCTACACTTAATCTCGCTTTCAAGGAAGCTCGCGAGCAACGTCATGAGTTCATGACCGTTGAACATCTGCTCCTTGCCCTTCTGGATAACCCTTCATCCTCCCGAGTTCTACGTTCTTGTGGCGCAAAAATTGATGAACTACGGAAAGGTCTGGAGGAACTTGTAAGAGAAAATGCTGTCCTCCTGTCCAAAGATGATGAACGTGATACTCAACCAACCCTCGGGTTTCAACGAGTATTACAACGCGCTGTCTTTCATGTTCAGTCTTCTGGCAAGAAAGAGGTTTCCGGTGCCAATGTTCTGATCGCCATCTTCGGAGAGCGTGAATCACGTGCTGTTTATCTCTTAAACAAACAGAACATTACACGCCTTGATGTTGTCAATTATATCTCTCATGGCATCACAAAAAATCCAAAAGAAGTACCTGAGGATTCGATTGAACCCATTCCATCAGCTGAACCAACCCCGGCGGCGCCTGATCAGAATGACAACCCGCTGGCTAATTTCACCACGGATCTGAATGAACAGGCACGCCTGGGTAAAATAGACCCTTTGATCGGTCGGGATCATGAAGTTGAGCGTACCATCCAGATCCTTTGCCGTCGTCGTAAGAACAACCCTTTACTGGTCGGTGAGGCCGGTGTTGGTAAAACTGCCATTGCAGAAGGACTGGCCAGGAAAATTGTTGATGGTGAAGTACCTGAAGTGCTTAATGAGAGTGTCATTTTCTCACTTGATCTGGGTGCATTACTGGCCGGTACAAAATATCGTGGTGATTTTGAAAAACGTTTGAAGAATGTACTTGCACACCTGAAAAAAACACCGGGTGCTGTACTCTTTATAGACGAAATACATACCATCATCGGTGCAGGTGCGGCTTCCGGTGGCGTCATGGATGCCTCCAATCTGATCAAACCCATGCTGGCCTCTGGTGAGATGAAATGTATAGGGTCAACCACTTATCAGGAATACCGTGGAATTTTTGAAAAGGATCGTGCCCTGGCTCGTCGATTCCAGAAGATCGATGTGATTGAGCCTTCGATTGACGAAACCTATGAGATTTTGAAAGGATTAAAATCACGTTTTGAGGAGCATCATGATATTAAATATACCAATCAGGCACTCAAAGCCTCTGCTGAACTGACAGAACGGTATATCAATGACCGACATCTACCCGATAAGGCCATCGATATCATTGATGAAGCAGGTGCCAGTCAACGTCTGGTTGCTGATGAAGATCGTAAAAAAGTCATCGATGTTATTGATATAGAAGAAATGATCGCAAAAATTGCTCGTATTCCAGCGAAAACAGTTTCAACTTCCGATAAGGACACGTTGAAGAATCTGGAACGTGACCTGAAGATGGTGGTCTTCGGGCAGAATGAAGCCATAGAAACGCTTTCTTCGGCCATTAAAATGTCTCGTTCTGGCCTTGGAACTGACGACAAACCGATCGGTTCATTCCTGTTTGCTGGTCCAACCGGGGTTGGTAAAACAGAGGTGAGTAAGCAACTTGCTCAGATCATGGGCATTGAGTTGATTCGCTTTGATATGTCTGAATACATGGAACGTCATACCGTTTCAAGACTGATCGGTGCACCTCCGGGTTATGTCGGCTTTGATCAGGGTGGTTTACTAACCGAAGCGGTCAACAAACAACCGCACGCTGTCTTGTTGCTGGATGAGATTGAAAAGGCTCACCCAGATGTCTTTAATTTATTACTTCAGGTGATGGATCACGGTAAATTAACTGATACCAATGGACGCGAAACAGATTTCCGGAATGTCATTATCATTATGACCACCAATGCTGGTGCCGATAAACTCAATCGTTCATCTATCGGTTTTACTAATCAGGTCGAATCCAGTGATGCGATGGAAGACATCAAACGTATCTTCACGCCTGAGTTCCGTAATCGTCTTGATTCCATTGTTCATTTCAATCCACTTGATCCTGCAACAATTATTCATGTTGTAGACAAGTTCCTGGTGGATCTGGAAACTCAGCTGGACAGTAAGAATGTTACGCTGGATGTGGATGACAGTGCCCGAGAATGGCTGGCTGTACATGGACATGATCAGCTCATGGGCGCACGTCCGATGGCGAGACTGATCCAGGACAAGATCAGGCGACCACTGGCTGAAGAGCTGCTATTCGGCAAGCTGGAGAATGGGGGTTCAGTTCATGTCACAACCAAAGATGACGAACTGATCATTAATATAGATGTAAAACAGGCTGAGGAAGCCTAGTTAGCAGATCGATTTCCCTCTCCCCCTGTGTTACAAAAAAAAGATCAGGGAGAGGGAAACTGATCATCGCTGCAGAGACTAATCCAGAGTCTTGAAGAAAACCTTGGAGTTTCGTTGAAAATTATAAAGTGACTGTCGCTCAATGGGTAGATCACTGATATCACCTTCACTAAACCCCTGTTCAAGAAACCAGTGTGCTGTCTGTGTTGTCAGAACAAAGAGTTTCTCTATTCCCAACTGCCTGGCTTCTTTCTCCAGCTCATTTAATAACAACTCTCCCCTGCCTGCATTCAGGTACTCACTATCAACAGCAAGACAGGCAAGCTCTGCCAGGTTATCTTTTATAAATGGATATAACGCACCGCAGGCAATAATGGCATGATCACGTTCCATCACCGTAAAGTGATCAATTTCGATCTCCAGCTTCTCTCTGGATCGTTTAACCAGCACACCGGCTTCTTCAAGCGGTGATATTAACCCGAGAATTCCACCGATATCATTGACAGTCGCCTTATGGATCTCATCGAAAGGAACGGCACTAATGAGCGTACCGACTCCATCACGTGTAAATAGCTCCAGTAATAATCCACCTGAAATTGACCGATCGATCAGATGTACACGGGCGATCCCATGCCGGCTGGCTGTCAGTGCACAAAGTAATTCTGATACTGAGTCATCATTTTCGAGGCTATTTTCCACATCTGTCTGAGTCATTTGCCTCATCAGATGACCTTCTGAATCAGTACACTTCTCTCCCTCAGTCAGCAAAACAAGCTTATCGGCTTCAAGCGCAACAGCCACAGAGGAAGCGACATCCAGAGAACTCAGGTTAAAGACTTCTCCTGTCGGTGAATATCCAACAGGTGAGATCAGCACAATTTCACCACTGTCCAATCTTCGGGTAATGGCTTCTGTATCGATTCGTCTGACCTCGCCAGTATGATAGAAATCAATACCATCACGCACTCCTAACGGTTTTGCAGTGACGAAATTACCAGAGGCTACCTGTATGTGAGCACCGGCCATTGGGGAGTTAACAATACCCGTCGAAAACAGGGCTTCAATTTCTACTCTAATCGCACCAGCCGCCTCTTTCACACAGATTAATGCATCAGGATCAGTGATCCGTAAACCTCTTTCATATCTTGCAGTTACTTTTCTGACTTCAAGTCGATCCTCGATCTGTGGTCGAGCACCATGTACAACAACCAGACGCATACCAAGGCTGGAAAGCAATGCCAGATCATGGATCAGGTTTGGAAACGCTTCTGATGCCAGCGCTTCACCACCAAAATAGACGACGACCGTACTGCCACGGTGTGAGTGTATATACGGTGAAGCCGATCGGAACCATTCAACAAATTGTGGATCAGTGTTTTCCATCATCAGTACAAAATTCAGTTATCATATTTTTTAAAATATCGATCATTGGTTCAAGTCTGTCCAGATCGACATATTCATCCGGCTGATGTGCCTGCGCAATATCGCCCGCACCGAGAATCACTGTTTCAATACCCATTAGATCAAGAAATGGGCCTTCTGTTGCAAATGCGACGCTTCCGGCTCGTCTGTGACTCAGTCGTTCAGCCACAGTCACGATCGGTGATGTTGCGACTGTACATAACGGGGGTACAGGCTCAGTCAGTGAATGCACACCATATCTTAACCCAGAATCTGCAAGAACGTTAGCAACTCGTTGATTTAACGAGTCTCTCAATGTATCGACATTCATCCCCGGCAAGATTCTCAGGTCAATCTGCAACTCACATTCCCCACAGATCCGGTTTGGATTATCACCTCCGTGAATATGACCAAGATTCATAGTCGGCACATCCACTTCAAACAAGGGCTCATGATATTTTTCCTGCAAATCCTGGCGCCATGCCAGCAGCTCACCAATCACTTTGTACATCCCTTCCATGGCGTTATTACCATAGGATGGATTACTGGAATGCCCAGACTGGCCGTGTACAATAATCGACTCCATCATGACACCCTTATGCATTCGAATCGGTTGTAAACCTGTTGGCTCACCGATCACGGCATACCTTGCACGCAACTTGTTTTTCTCAACCAGAGCACGCGCACCCGCCATCGTACTTTCTTCATCAGTCGTCGCAAGAATGATTAAAGGCCGGGTTAAATTTTTCAGATCTATTTCTTGGATCGCCTCCAGAACTAACGGAAAAAAACCCTTCATGTCGGAGGAACCCAGACCATAGAAACGATCATCCCTTTCTGTCAGTTTGAATGGATCACTTTTCCATAAGCTTTCATCAAAGGGAACCGTATCGGTATGTCCTGCCAGAATAAGCCCGTTATTCTTATCCTCTTGCCCACTAGCCATGCGAGCGATCAGGTTGTATTTGAGCGGTTGATCAGAAACCAGCTGACATTCAATCTCAAAACCCAGTCCAGATAACCAGTTTGCCAACAAATCGATAACAGCCTTGTTTCCCATATCAAATTCAGCATTCACACTGCTTACAGAAGGCACTGAGATGAGCTGGGCAAACATTTCGCTCATGGAAGGTAGATTATTCATTGTCATGGATTGAATACTATCGATTCATGACGACAACATCAAAGTTCTGATCCTTGTTCATTCATCAAGCATTCATATGATTTCATCTTCACCAAGCGGTTCAGGGTGTTTGATACGTAGACTATCGAACCACTCCTGCGCAAAATCTCGCTGTAAAACACTGTTCATGATGATCGCTCTTAAATTAAGGTGCTATCGTCAGGCATCAATCAGAATCTCTCATATTATGAGAATATTTGTTCCCTCAGAAGAGTAAAGTGGGGCTTAATGAGGTTAAAAAAAACCCCACCATAAGGCGGGGTTTCTGATCTACCCTAAAATTTCAAGAGCTTACCATTTCGCCTGAGCACGGAATTTAATGGCTGATGGTTCAGCATTCTGATCTAAACCATTTTGATCCCAATCAATGACATTGTCATAATTTAGCATTAAACGGGTATTCTTGGTTGGATAGTAATTCAACCCAATTGTCCATTTGCTTGCCTTATCATCACCAGCAACACTGTCATCAATATTCATACTTTCATAACGGGCTGCTACTTGCCATGCACCTAACTGTGATTTAGGTGTAATACCGTCCCAGAAACCATGTTTAAGCTTCATTGATTCACCTGTTAAGAAATAACCCGCTTCAATTGCGTACGAATCAATATCAACATCGTTATTTGCCAGGCTACTATCAGCGGAGAATTTATTATATTCAGCCAAAGCATGGAAAGGACCATAGATGCCTACTGCATCCACTTCATAGTTATCAATACCATCAAAATCCGCAGCAGCAATAGAATTACCTAACTTGATTTTATTGTGATCTTTGTGGGCAACAAGGTGTTGTGAATAGCTAAAACCATTTTTGTTACTGGTAACACGCCTGTAACCGGCACCAATTTGGATAAGGTGCATTTTATCCTGTTGGAAAGGCAGGAAAGTGCCACGCAGAGCATAAGTGGTACCATCAATGTCATCTTCAGTTATCCCGCTTTCGAATTCGCCGATCGTGATTGATGAAGCCAAAGACCAGGAATGACCTGATAATTTTGCAGCAATACCACTTTCACGTGCAGGGGATAAAGCGCTATCGGCAAACCATGGACGATCCATAAAAGTCATATATTTACTACTTGCTGCTGTATTAAAACCAAAAGCAATCTGTGACTGACCTAACTTGACCTTAAATTTATTGTCACCGAATTTGGTGCCATAACTCACAAATGCATCTTTAATTGCGGTCTTACCATTAGCGAAGTCTCCTTCAAATTTATAACCCCAGTCATATATTTCACCTTCAAAGCCCAAGCGGGCACGGCGCAGCTCGGTACCCTGAAATTCATCACGTCCACTTCCATCCGAATCAACGGACATAGCATCCCACATTACACGTCCGATGGGCTGAAATGACCACTCGCCATCCTGACTTTCAATCTTAAGTTTACCTTTTGTGGTAATTTTTGGCAGATTTTTAGTCTTCTCCTCTACTTCAGCCACAAGGTCATTTTTCACTGCAGCTGTCTGCTCTTCATCGGCTTTTGCACCATTGAGCAGGATCTTATATTGCTCATCAGTAATCTGCCCATTTTCATGCATAATCTTGATCAGATCTTTGATCGTGTCATTTGCGGCATGTGCAGGAATCGTCAATACGGAGCCTAGCCCAAGAAGAGCTCCTCCAATCATGTTGATTTTTTTATGTATCACAGGTGTTTCCCCATAGTAGTTAAGAAAAAAGAAAACGATCATCTCGTTTTGGTACATAACTTACTGGCGTTGTGTTGCACTCATATGAAAGCTTTATGACGGTTTGATGACATAGGATGATTCAGATCAGATTGTTTTTGGAAAACCCGATGGATCGTTGTATTTTTGTTACAAATAACGGCAAACTACAGACTGTCATTATTCTGTAATATGAAGCGCTTGTAATAGTGACTATGATGATGAAAAATCCTAAAGTACTGATTGTTGATGATGAGCCAGCGATTCGCCAGATGCTGATTTTTGCACTATCCGGCGAAGGTTATGAGGTAACCGAAGCGGGTTCGGCTGATGAGGCACAAAATGTGATCAGAACAGCAGCACCTGATCTGATTTTACTCGACTGGATGATGCCAGGTTTAAGTGGCGTTGATTTGGCGCGCCGCCTGAAACGTCAACCCGAGACCAAAGATTTATCGATCATTATGCTAACAGCAAAAGGTGAAGAGCATGACAAGATCAAAGCCCTGGATACGGGGGCTGATGATTATGTGACCAAACCCTTTTCGACACAGGAACTACTCGCAAGGATCCGGGCGGTATTACGTCGTAGCCATGTTCAGGCAACGGCGGATATTCTGGAAGTTGATGATCTACGACTGGATCTGGAAACACATCGAGTCACGATTAAGAATCAGAAACTTGAACTGAGTCCTACCGAATTCCGTCTGCTTCATTTCTTTATCTCCCACCCTGAACGTGTTTATACAAGAGCTCAAATTCTGGATAATGTCTGGGGTTCCAATGCCTATATTGAAGAACGTACTGTCGATGTACATATCCGTCGTCTACGTAAACTACTGGAAAAACATGACTTTGATGATTATATTCAAACAGTACGGAGTGTCGGCTATCGTTTTTCAAAACAATAAATGAGTAAAGACTATCTCAGATTTTTTTATATCCTGTTGATCGCACTCATGATCGGGTTAATCTTTGATCATGTTTTTGCTGTTTTATTCTTTACGACACTGGCCTGCCTTATCTGGCAGCAACAAAAGATTTCACAATTACTCAGATGGCTACAAAATCGAAAAACAACGGTGGCTCCCGAAGTACCTGGTCATTTTGAAGATATATGCAGAGAAATTGATCGTTTTCAGTTGCGATATAAAAAACGCAAAAAAAAACTCTCAGGGTATTTACAACAGTTTCACCAGGCCACGTCAGCCTTACCAGATGCAACCATCGTTCTGGATGATGAAAACCGTATTCAATGGGCAAATAAAGCAGCAGAAGGATTTCTGAACATTCACTGGCCTCAGGATCAACGCCAGCGTATTACAAACCTGATCCGCTCACCAGAATTAGTCCGTTATTTAGAAGCAAATGATCAGGACAGAAAGAATACCGTAGAAATTATTTCACCCCGCAACCCTGAATTACATCTCAGTCTTCGTATTGTTCCATATGGTAAAGATCAGCATTTATTCGTCGCCAGAGATGTGACACAGTTGCAAAAATTAATTGAAGTCCGTAAAGATTTTGTAGCCAATGTTTCACATGAATTAAGAACACCGCTGACAGTTTTGCGAGGCTATCTTGAATCCATGCTTCAAAGTAATCAAAAGTATCCAAAACAATGGTTATCTGCACTTGAGGATATGAGTCAGCAGACGGAACGCATGAATGATGTCATCAGTGATCTGCTCACAATCTCACGACTGGAAGAAAATCAGCTTGTTCCGCAACATGAGATCGTTATTGTTCCGGAAATGATCGGGAAGATTCATGAAGAAGCCGTCAACTTAAGTGGAACAAAACAACACCTTTTTGAGATCAGTGTTGAACCCAATCTATGGATTAAGGGAAGTTCTTCAGAAATCTATACTGCATTTTCAAATCTGGTCTTCAATGCGGTTCGTTATACAGATAACGGCGGTTTGATCAGAATTCACTGGTATAGCGATAAGGATAGAAACGCTTATATGGAAATCACAGATAACGGTATTGGAATACCACCCAACGATATTCCACGTCTTACAGAACGTTTTTATCGCGTGGAACAGAGTAGAAGCCGTGATAATGGTGGAAGTGGACTGGGTCTTTCTATCGTAAAACATGTCCTTTCACGGCATAAATCTACTTTGGAAATTGAAAGTACTCTCGGTGAGGGCAGTACGTTTCGATGTGTTTTCCCCAAAGAAATTGTTGTCTCAGATCCAGTGAAAGATGTCGATCAACCTGCTGGTTGAACTTGACCAGCTAGTCGGGAAACACTTCTTTGCGCATGTCTTCAATGCTGGTATGACGGACATCTTTGCCTTCAACCAGGTAGATAACATTTTCACAAATGTTGTTAGCATGATCGCCAATTCGCTCCAGTGCCCTGACCGCCCAGACGACATCCAGTACATTTGAAATACTCCGGGGGTCTTCCATCATATAGGTAATCAATTGCCGTAAGATTGCACTATATTCCTCATCAATTTTATGATCCTGTGCAGCAACATCTACCGCCTTCTGTGAGTCCATTCGTGCAAACACATCCAGTGCATCGTGTAACATCTTCTGAACATGCTGCCCCATAGCGATCACACTGACATAGTACGATTTGGGGCTGTTCTGTTCACATAAACGGACTACCATTTTACCAATCTTCTCGATCTCATCACCAATACGTTCCAGATCGGAAATTGTTTTGATCACAGCCAGTACCAGTCGTAGATCACCTGCCGCGGGTTGTCGTCTGGCAAGAACCTGTGTGCACTCTTCATCAATATTGACCTCCATTAAATTAACTTTGTAATCACTGCTTGTCACCGTCTCTGCAAGTTCCGAATCACTACGATCCAGAGCATCAAGTGATTTACCAAGTAAGTCTTCAACCAGACCTCCCATGGTCATCACTTTGGCCCGGAGATCCTCAAGTTCCTGATCAAACTGTTTCGAGATATGCTGTGGTAAAGATCGCGTTGTCATCATCTGCTCCTCTTAACCGTAACGACCGGTTATATAATCTTCTGTCTGTTTCTGTTCAGGGTTTGTAAAGACACTACGGGTATCACCAAACTCAACGACATCACCTAAATACATGAAGGCTGTATAGTCTGAGACACGAGCGGCCTGTTGCATATTATGGGTGACAATCACAATGGTGTATTCCTCTTTTAACTCATATATCAGTTCTTCAATCTTCAATGTTGAAATCGGATCCAATGCTGAGGCAGGCTCATCCAGCAATAAAACCTCCGGTTCGATTGCAATAGCCCGGGCGATGACCAAACGCTGTTGCTGTCCACCAGAGAGTCCAAGTGCATTATCATCCAGTCGGTCTTTAACCTCATCCCACAGAGCAGCGGCCTTCAAAGACTTTTCAACTACAGTATCAAGCCTGCGACGACTTTTTATACCTTGTAACCTCAAACCATAAGCGACATTTTCATAAATCGATTTTGGAAAAGGATTGGGTTTCTGAAAGACCATTCCTACGTGACGACGCAATTCGGCGACGTTCACACCTTTGTCATAAATATTGTCATTATGTAGTAAAATTTTTCCCTCAATATTCACTGAGTCGATCAAATCATTCATTCGATTAAAGCAACGTAACAATGTTGATTTACCACAACCGCTTGGACCAATAAAAGCCGTGACTTTCTTTTCCGGTATCACCAGATCGATATTTTTCAATGCCTGTTTTTCACCATAGAACAGATTGAGATCCTCTACTCGCAGACATTCTTTTTCATTCTGCATGGAGTCAGAATCAGACACCACATTTTTTCGCAATGACGTGATATCGACTGCATGAGTTCTTAATTCGTTTTGTTTATTCATAATATTTTATGACTGTGATATTTTATGACTGTGCCGAAGTAATATATTTGTCTCTTAAACGATTACGGATCCGGATAGCTGCAAAATTCAAGACAATGATCAAAGCAATCAATGTCAGTGCCGTGGCATATACCATTGGCCGG
>Ga0256841_1003771_pt1 | contig 11181 bp, 4 predicted proteins | sample 356308metaG_FD_185971 | JGI IMG/M metagenome (GOLD analysis project Ga0256841, IMG submission 185971) | Hydrothermal vent microbial communities from Mid Atlantic Ridge, Atlantic Ocean - 356-308 | ecosystem: Environmental > Aquatic > Marine > Hydrothermal vents | place: Atlantic Ocean: Mid...
CTCAACACTTCGATCTATATTTTCCACCCAGAGCGGCTGGACGGTGGCACGACATATACCGTGACCGTCCCCGCCGGTTTGACCGATGTCACCGGTGGTGTGCTGGCAGAAGACTTTTCCTGGTCATTTTCCACTGTGCCGCCGCGGGTGCTGGAAGTTTCACCGTCTGATGGCAGCAGTGATGTCGGGCTGGATGACCCGGTGAGCGTCACGTTCAACCAGCCGATGGATCGATCCAGCGTTGAAGCAGCGTTCTCTTTTGTCGAGGCTGACATGGGGCCGGTGCGCGGCACGTTTGAATGGAGTGATGACAGCACGGTCTTCACTTTTGTGCCGGATGAGCGGCTGCCGCTGGGCGGTTTTTTCCAGGTCCAGGTTGATGCTGACATTGCGCGGGCGGCCAACGGTGCCGCGCCGCTGGAGAGTTCCGTTTTCTGGGGGTTTGCGACGGTTGGGCCGCCGCGCATCGTGCGTACAGATCCCGCGGATGGCGAGGTGGACGTGGCTCCCGGCGGCGCGTTTCGCATCTTCTTTGCCACGCCAATGGATCGCGAGACCCTGCAGGATAAGGTGACCATTGATCCCGCGCCGGAAGGTGAAGTTGACAGCTACTACAGCACCTACGATAACCGCTATACGCTGGCTTTTCCGCTTCAGCCCAGCACGGCCTACACCATCACCATCGCCCCCGGCATGGCCGATGTGTATGGCAATACCATTGATGAGGAGATGGTCATCGATTTTACCACCCGTGCTTACAATCCGTCCGTCAGCCTGACCGTGCCGGGGCGGGTGGGGGTCTACAGCGCCTATGCGCCGCTGACACGGGTTTTTGCCACACACCGCAATGTCAGTGAGCTTGATTTGACGCTGTATCGTCTGTCATTGCCCATGCTGCAAAGCATTACCGGGCCGGACAGCTACAGCTTCTGGCAGACCTACACGCCATCTGCGGAGCGGCAGCTGCGCCACTGGACGGTTCCTGTGCAGGCGGAGGAGAACCAGCGGCGTTATGAACTGCTTAACATCAGCCTGGGCGGGGGCGGCATGCTCGTTGAGTGTCCCGGCGCACCGGAGCCGCGTCTGGCGGTGGGTGGAACGGCCGTTGTGCTGACCGATCCCGATCCTCTTCGCGTGCGGGAATCGGCACCCGACGGCGAGATCATCGGGCTGCTTTACCGCGATTACCAGATGCCGGTGATCGGTGGCCCCGTCTGCGCCAATGGGCTGTACTGGTGGGAGGTGACCCTGCGTGATGGCACGGCGGGCTGGATCGCGGAGGGTGACCCGGAGGAATACTACGTCGATCTGGCGTCACCCCCGGCGGAGGAAACCGAGATCGGTGCGATCGCGGCAGGTGCGGTTGGCGGCGAGGAAGCGCTGCCCCCCGGCGTGTATTACCTGAGCCTGACCGCGCCGGAGGTTCAGCGCATTGATTCTGAGCCTGTGCGCCATGTGATGGTGGTTGTCACGGCCAACGTGACCCTGAAGATTTCCGAGGACAGCGCTCTTGCCTGGGTCACGGACATGGAAAGCGGCGAGCCGCTGGCCGGTGAGACGGTCACGATTTACTCTGAGGCCTTTGAGCAGGTAGCCGAGGGAGTCACGGATGCAGATGGCGTGCTGCGTGTGGACATCCCACAGCTGGAAAACCTGTACGACTATGTCTATGCCGTTGTCAACGAGGCAGATGCCTTTGGCTTTGCCGTGAGTGACTGGTCATGGGGCATCGAACCCTACGACTTCAACCTGAATGCGGATTACTATCCCTCGGACGCTGCCATCTATCTCTACAGCGACCGCCCGATTTATCGTCCGGGACAGCCGGTGTATTTCCGCGGTGTGGTGCGTTCGGAGGATGATGCCACCTATACCGCGCCGCTGGCAGATGAAATCCATGTGACGGTTGAGGATAATCGGGGCGAAATCGTCTTCGAAGAGACGCTGCCGCTCACGCCCTTCGGCACCTTTAACGGCCAGTTTGAACTGAATGAGGATGCCGGGCTGGGGTACTACCGGATAACGGCCGAACTGCCGGAAGATGTCCCGTATCACCGCGGCAGGCGAGGTGGTCTGTCCTTTGGGGTGGCGGAGTACCGCGCGCCGGAGTTTCAGGTCACGGTCACGCCGGAAGCTGATGCCGTGGTGCAGGGCGATACCATCCGCGTCATGGTGGAGAGTGAATTTTTCTTTGGCGGGCCGGTTTCCAATGCGGAAGTCAGTTACTCCGTGCTGTCGCGCAACTACTTCTTCCGCTACAGCGGCAGGGAGCGCTACGATTTCATTGACTTCAATTACGACGCCGGGCCGTATGAGTACTATGGCGCAGGCGGCTATGGCAGCGAGATCGCCAGCGGCGAAGGTGAGACGGATGAAAACGGCCGCTTCCTGATCGAACTGCCCGCCGATCTGGGTGAAGCAACGCAAAGCCAGGTCTACACTATCGAAGCGCGTGTGGTGGATGAGAGCGACCAACTGGTCGCCGGGCGGGCTGAGGTGATCGTCCACCAGGGTGAGGTCTATGTTGGCGTGCGCCCGGATCGCTACGTCGGGCTGGCAGGCCAGGAGAACACTATTCACCTGATCGCGGTGGACTGGGACAGCGAAGGCGTCGCCGGGCAGGAGATCAATGTGCAGGTGGTCGAGCGCCGCTGGTCGAATGTGCAGGAGGAAGACGAATACGGGCGCACCGTCTGGACGTGGGAAGTGGAAGAAATTCCGCTTGAGGGCGGTGAGCAGACGGTTACCACCGATGCAGACGGCCTGGCAGACTTCACGTTCACGCCGCCCGCTGCCGGGGCCTACAAGGTTTACGCCACCACCCGTGACAGCCGGGGCAACGAGATTCGCTCCTCCACGTTCGTATGGGTTTCCGGGCGGGAGTATGTGTCCTGGCGGCAGCAGAACAGCAACCGCATTGACCTGATCACCGACCGGGACAGCTATGAAGTCGGCGATACGGCGGAAATTCTGATTGCCTCACCCTGGCAGGGCGAAGCAACGGCGCTGATCACCGTCGAGCGCGGGGACGTGCTTTCCCATGAGGTTATCACGCTGGAGAGCAACAGCACGGTCTACCGGCTTCCAATCGAGGATGCTTACGCGCCCAATGTGTTCGTAACGGTGACTCTGGTCAAAGGTGTGGACGAAAACACGCCTGTGGCGGAGTTCCGCATCGGCATGGTGCAGCTTTCCGTTGACCCGGAGCGGCGGGAGATTCAGATCACGGTCACGCCGGATCGGGAGCAGGCCGGACCGCGTGAGACGGTCACTTACACCGTGGAGACGACCGACTATGCCGGGAATCCGGTGCAGGCCGAGGTTGGCGTTGGCCTGACCGATCTGGCTGTGTTGAGCATCGCCGAGCCGAACAGCCGTCCACTGATGAGCTTCTTCTACGGACAGAAGGGCCTGAGCGTGCGCACGGCTGTGCCGCTGACCTTGAGCGTTGATCAACTGACGCAAACTACGCTGGATACGATCAAAGGTGGCGGCGGCGGAGGCGAAGAAGGCGGCATCTTTGAAGTGCGGCAGGAGTTCGTGGATACGCCTTACTGGAATCCGACGCTGGTGACTGACGAAAACGGACGGGTAACGTTTGACGTCACGCTGCCCGACAACCTCACCACCTGGCGGCTGGATGCCCGCGCCGTCACCGATGGCACTGATGGCACGACGCTGGTCGGGCAAACGACCTTTGACCTGATCAGCACCAAGCCGCTGCTGCTGCGGCCCATCACACCGCGCTTCTTCGTGGTCGGGGATGTGGTCACGCTGGTGGCGGTGGTGAACAACAATACCGGTGAGAGCATGCAGGTCGAGGCATCGCTGCAGGGGGCGGGTGTCGCTTTCAACAGCCCACAGGACATCACCGCCGAGATTCCCATCGGGGGCCGTCACCGCTTCGAGTGGGCGGTTACCGTCGAAGACGTGGACAGCGTTGATCTGACTTTCTACGCCAGCGGCAATGATGGCGCTTATACCGATGCCAGCAAGCCGCCGCTGGGCCAGGGCGATGATCGTCTGCTGCCGGTTTATCGCTATGAAGTACCGGAAACGGTCGGCACGGGCGGCATGATTGATGAACCGGGCACACGCACTGAGGCGATTGCCCTGCCGCGCCGCTACGAGGTCACCCAGGGCGAACTGACTGTGCGTGTAGACCCCTCGCTGGCAGCGACGACCCTCGATGGATTGGACTACCTGCGGAACTTCCCCTACCAGTGCATCGAGCAGACGGTCAGCCGCTTCCTGCCCAACATCATGACCTACCGCGCCCTCGATTCGCTGGGCGTGGCCGACGCCGACCTGCGTGACAATCTGGAGCGCGAGGTGTCGTTCGCCCTGCAGCGGCTCTATGCCCAGCAGCACAGCGACGGCGGCTGGGGCTGGTTTGTCAACGATGAGAGTAGCCCGCTGACCACCGCCTATGCCCTGATCGGGTTGGTCGAGGCGCAGAACAGCGGGTTTGCGGTCTCTGACGACGTGATTTTGCGGGCGGTCGCGTACCTGAACGGTCAGATGGTTGTGGTCAATGAGAGCACAGCTACCTGGCGGCTGAATCGACAGGCGTTCATGCTGTATGCGCTGGCGCGTGCCGGGCGTGGTAATGTTGCCCGCTCGATGACGCTGTTCGAGGCTCGCGAACGCCTCAGCCTGTATGCGCGGGCCTATCTGGCGGTGGCGCTCAACCGTATGACGCTGGATATGCCGGAGCAGACGGACGCGCTGGTCAACGACCTGATCAGTCATGCGATCCTCAGCGCGACGGGCGCGCATTGGGAGGAAGACTGGCGTGACTACTGGAACTGGAATACCGACACGCGCACAACGGCTGTCGTTCTGGGGGCGCTGATCGAGCTTGATCCGGAGAACGATCTGCTGCCGCAGGCGGTGCGCTGGCTGATGGTCGCCCGCACGGCAGATCACTGGGAGACGACGCAGGAGACGGCCTGGGCGGTCATGGCCCTGACCGACTGGATGCTGACGACCGGCGAGCTGCAGCCCGACTATATGATGAGCGCCACGCTGAACGGCGAGCGCCTGTTCGCGGAGCAGGCCACGCCGGACAACGTGCGCGAGACGATCGAGCTGCGCATCGAAGTGGCCGATCTGCTGGCCGATGAGGCGAATCGCCTGGCCTTCACGCACGGCGAAGGTGACGGCGTGATGTATTACACGGCGCACCTGCGGGCCTTCCTGCCTGTGCCGGAAGTCGAGCCGCTCAACCGGGGGATCATCGTGGATCGCCGCTACAGTCTGGCCGATGATCCTGACCGCACGCCGATAGACAGTGCGCCGGTCGGGACGAATGTCCGCGTGACGCTGACCATCATCGCCCCCAACAATCTGCACTACGCGGTCATCGAAGACCCGATCCCTGCCGGCGCGGATGCCGTCAACCCGAATCTGCGCACCTCGCAGCAGGTCGGCACGCGCCCGGAGGTCGATCGCACCGATCCGCTCAGCCGGGGCTGGGGCTGGTGGTACTTCAGCAATACCGAGTTTCGTGACGAGAAAGTGGTGATCTACGCTGCCTATCTGCCGCGAGGCACGTATGAGTACAGCTATATCATCCGCACCGGGCTGCCGGGTGAATACAACGTGATTCCCCCCACCGGATACGAATTCTACTTCCCGGAGGTCTACGGACGCGGCGGCGGGACGCTCTTCACCATCACACCGGAGGAAGACGCGGGCGAGTAGCGGATATCGTTCTGAGTGGTACACAGGCCGGGAGCCGGGTGCTTCCGGCCTGTTTTGTGATTTTCGGATGACAAGATCGTGATAGATGCACAGTGCCGGGATGTGTCTGCGCCGGGGAATTTTGGTTACAATTGGAGCATAAATGCCTTGTAGTGTGCATTGTTTGAGAGAGGATAAAACGATGGTGATGACTGCTGCTCCAGAGGCCACGATTGGCATTGATAAGATTACCGAGTATCTCGGCGATGAGGCTGATTATCTGCTGAACTACAACACGCCCAAGATTGCCAAAGAGCGCCTGTATCTCCCCGGCCCCGATTTTGTGGACCGCGTGTGGGCGCTTTCCGACCGCAGTCCGCAGGTGCTGCGCAGTTTGCAGCAGTTGTTCGATCACGGGCGGCTTGGCGGCACGGGCTACCTGTCGATTCTGCCGGTTGACCAGGGCATCGAGCACTCGGCGGGGGCATCCTTCGCGCCGAATCCGGACTACTTCGATCCGGAGCGGATCGTCGAACTGGCGATTGAAGGCGGCTGCAATGCCGTTGCCTCCACTTTTGGCGTGCTGGGGGCTGTGGCCCGTAAGTACGCCCACAAGATACCCTTCCTGGTTAAGATCAATCACAATGAACTGCTGACTTACCCCAACACCTATGACCAGATTCTGTTTGGCACGATCAAGGAAGCCTGGAATATGGGCGCGGTGGCCGTTGGCGCGACGATTTACTTCGGCTCGCCGGAAAGCAACCGCCAGATTGTCGAAATTTCCGAGGCCTTTGCCATGGCGCATGATCTGGGCATGGCGACCGTGCTGTGGTGCTACATGCGTAACCCCGGTTTTACGGTGGATGGCGTCAACTACGAATCTTCCGCCGATCTGACCGGCCAGGCCGATCATCTGGGCGTGACCATTGAGGCCGACATCGTCAAGCAGAAGCAGCCGACCACCAACGGCGGCTACAAGGCGCTGAACCGGGACGGCAAGAAGTTCGGCAAGTACGATGAGCGGATGTACACTGAACTCTCCTCCGACCACCCGATTGATCTGACGCGCTACCAGGTGGCAAACGGCTACATGGGCCGCGTCGGACTGATCAACTCCGGCGGCGCGAGCGGCGAAAATGACTTCGCCCAGGCCGTCCGCACGGCTGTGATCAACAAGCGGGCTGGCGGCATGGGCCTGATCAGCGGACGTAAGGCGTTCCAGCGTCCGATGGATGAGGGCGTCGCGCTGCTGCATGCCATTCAGGACGTGTATCTCTGCGATGAGGTGACCATCCCGTAAAGCTCGTCACGACGATCTTCTGGCACGCACGCAGGGGGCGCTCTCTGAATCGGAGCGCCCCCTGTTGATTCTGGTGCGATGGGTGTGGGTGACGATGGGGAATTGTCGAGGCTTACCGTCGAGCCATGCGCGGGTCCAGCACGTCGCGCAGGCCGTCGCCCAGCAGGTTAAAGCCCAGCACGCCCAGCATGATCGCCAGCCCGGGGAAGAACATCAGCCAGGGGGCGATCTCGGCCAGCGCCCGGCTTTCGCTCAGCATCAATCCCCATGATGGCTCCGGCGGCTGTGTGCCCAGGCCCAGGAAGCTCAGCCCGGCCTCGGTGATCAGTGACCAGGACAGCGCCAGGCTGACCTGCACGATCAGGGGGGCCATGGCGTTGGGCAGAATATGGCGAAACAGGATGCGCCACTGGCGGATGCCCAGGCAGCGTGCCGCCGTGACGAACTCCATTTCTTTGAGGGAAAGCACCGGTCCCCGTGCTACACGGGCGAAAATTGGCGTGTACACAATGGCGATCGCCAGAATCGTGTTGTTCAGTCCTGGCCCCAGGACGACCACGATCAGCAGTGCCAGCAGAATCGACGGAAATGCAAAGAAGATATCCATCACCCGCATGATCAGGTTGTCAAAGAAGCCGCCGAGGTAGCCCGACGTGATGCCGATGATCGTCCCGAAAAAAGTGGCAATTGCAACGGAGAGCACGGCTACCTTCAACGAATTGGCGCCGCCTTTCATCAGGCGGCTGGTCAGGTCACGGCCAAACAGATCGGTGCCCAGCCAGTATTGAGCGCTGGGGCCGGTCAGCCGGTCACGGGGATGCTGCTCCAGCGGCGGGTAGGGGGTCATGCCTGCCGCGCCGAGCAAACCGGTGATGGCGAAAAGCAGAATCAGGATGCTGCCGACCAGCCCGCTGTAATTACGCAGCAGTCGCCGGACAACGCCCTGCTGCCGGTGTAATGTGAGGGTTTCAGGATTTGCTGTCATAGGATATCCGGGGGTCAATGGCGGCGTAAATCACGTCCACCGCCAGGTTAATCACCACGAAATTGAGGGCAATGAACAGCGTTACCCCCTGTACCAGTGCATATTCGCGCTGTGAGATGGCATTGACGGTCAATCGTCCGATGCCCGGCAGCGAGAATATCTGCTCTGTGATCACAGCCCCGCCCAGCAGGTAGCCCATCTCCACACCGATCAGTGTCACGACCGGGATCAGGGCATTGCGCAGAGCATGGCCCATGACCACCGTCCGCTCATGCAGCCCTTTGCTCCGCGCTGTGCGAATGTAATCCTCGTTGAGCACTTCCAGCATGGCGGAACGGGTCATGCGCATGACCGATGCTGCAAAGGAAAAGCCCATGGTCAGCGCCGGGTAGAACAACTGCTGCAGGTTGAGCACAGGGTCTTCTGTGAATTCAACGTAATTGCCGGAATTCGGCAGGACGCCAAAATAGACCGAGAGCACATAAATGATTAACGTGCCCAGCAGAAAATTAGGCACGGCAAGCCCCAGCATGGAAATGACCCGACCGAAAAGGTCAATGGGTGAGTTGTGATGAATGGCAGATAGAACACCTATCGGGATGCCGATCGCCAGGGCGATAATGACGGAAAGGAAAGCCAGTTCGAGCGTAACCGGGAAGCGCTCCAGAATCAGGGAAAGCACCGGCTTGCCATGTCGCACGGAATAGCCGAAGTTGCCCTGCAGCGCATTCCCCATCCATGCGAAGAACTGCTCTGTCACCGGTTTGTCCAGCCCGAAGTATTCCTCCAGCGACTCGCGCTGTTCCTGGGTGAGCATCCCGGCTTCGGTGCCCAGCATGGCCGTGATCTGGTCTCCGGGCACAAGCCGGATGGCCAGAAAAACCAGAATCGCCACGCCCAGCAGGGTGGGGACGAACGCGATGATCCGTTGAGTCAGGTAGCGTAGCATATGGCGGCTTTTCTATGCGGGTGGGGGCGGCACTTTTACATGTGCGCGCCCCCTTCCATAACATCATTAAAATGCTGGACGGACTGCTTACCGTTCCAACTGTACTTCGTGCAGGAAGTACAGCGAATCGTTGGCAACCGGCTCCCATCCGGTCACATACGGCTGGTGGGCGGTGTAGGTGAAGCCGGTATACAGCCAGACCCAGGGCGCCTTCTCCGCCAGATGACGCTGGAATTCCGCGAAGATTTCATAACGGGCATCAGGATCGGTTTCCTCACGCCCCTGAGCCATCAGGCTGTCCAGCGTATCGTCAATGTACCCGGCGACGCGGTGGAAGCGGGCATCCCACTGCCAGTAGCGGGCGTACATGGTGTAGGGATCGGTGCGCCCGCCGTTGAGTGCGACGGCAGCTTCAAAGTCGCCCGCCAGCCAGCGGTCCACATAGACGCTGAGTTCCAGCGGCTCGATCTCCACATTGATATTGATGTCGGCCAGTTGCGCCTGGATGGCCTGCGCCTCGGAGAGGGCAGTCGGCGGCTCCGCGTTGGCGACCATCACGTGCAGGGTGAAGCCATCTTCCATGCCAGCGGCGGCCATCAGTTCACGCGCCCGCTCGACATCGCGCTCATAGCAGAACAGTTCCTCCGGTGGCAGCGCAAAACTGGCCATCGTCAGCGGGCCGGTCACGCGGCCTTCGCCGAGTGTGGCGGAGTCGATGATCTCCTGGCGGTCAATGGCGCAGGCAATGGCCTGCCGCACCTGGAGCATATCCAGCGGCTCGCGGGCGGCGCGGAGCTGCAGCACATGGTAGGACAGAGTCGGTGTGCGCACCAGCGTAACCGTCGGATCGTCAACCAGCAGCGTTGCCACCAGCGGATCGTTCAACATGGCAAAGTCAATCGTCCCCGCTCGCAGTGCGGCAAGAATCGAGGCCTCATCGGGGATGATGCGGATTTCCACGCCGTCCACATTCGGGCCATCACCCCACCAATCGGCATTGGCGGAGAGGATCGTGGTCTCTTCTGGCGTCCAGCTTTCCAGCTTGAACGGCCCTGTTCCGATGGCTTCAGCCGCCGGGTCGCCGTTTTCGATCAGCTCAGAAGGCAGAATCGCCGCATTGATGCTGGTCATGGCAGAGAGCAGTGGCACATCCGGGCGGGAAAGATTGAAGACGACGGTGTAGTCATCCGGCGCTTCCATCGTGTCAATGCTGAGGTAGTTGGTGCGGGCTGCTGAGGCCGTTTCTTCGTCAAGGATGCGTTCATAGGATGCGATCACGTCCTCCGCCGTGAAGTCGGAGCCATCGTGGAATTTGACGCCTTCACGCAGGTGGAAGGTCAGCACGGTGGCGTCATCGGAGAATTCCCAACTGGTCGCCAGCGCGGGTGCGATATTCATCTCATGATCGGTCATCACCAGCGGCTCATAGATCATGCGCAGCAGCGCCAGCGAGGCAAAGGCCGTCTGTGTGTGCGGGTCAAGGCCGGTGGCATCAATAGCGCGGGCCATGACCAGCGTATTGCCGCCGCCCTGGGCCATTGTCGGCAGGCTTGTGCCAAGCAGGGCCAGGATCAGGGCGAAGGCCAGCAGGGCCTGGCGTTTTCTGGACGATAACATGATTTTTCTCCTTACAATATGCGGGTTCGTGCAGATTAACAGGTGGAACGCGATCAATATTTCTTCGTCAATTGTGCTGCCAGTATACACCCTCCTTTACTTCTTCTATAGCCGTGATCATGGGCCTGGTAACGATTTGTAGAAGATGAACTCGGCCACGTCCGGCAAAACGTAGGCGGGAACAGCGCCCACCTGCCGATAGCCATGCCGCCGATAGAATCGTTGCGCGTCGGTATTGAAGTCTGATACCAGCAGGAACAGTCCTTTGCTAATCCCGGCGGTGATCCTTTCCGTTTCATCCAGCAGCGCTGTGCCGATGCCTGCGCCGGTATGGCCCGGCTGCACCCCGATCAGCCGCAGGTAAGCACGTCCAAATCCACCCTTGGGCATTACCCAGGTGAAGCCACAGGCACGCGCCCCCAAGTCTGTATCGGCGACCAGCAGGATGTCCTGACTCCGGAGCGCTGCCTCAAGCTGCTGCCGGGTTTTCTGTTCATCCAGTCGGTAGCGCTGCCACAGGGGCACCTGTATCATCCATCGGGTGATGAACGGAATGTCATCGGCGGTCATGGGGCGGGTAATTATCTTCATGTTTGCAGATTTTGCGGTTCCCGTCAAGTGGTCTATACCACTAGACTTTAC
>Ga0256841_1003772_pt1 | contig 11180 bp, 9 predicted proteins | sample 356308metaG_FD_185971 | JGI IMG/M metagenome (GOLD analysis project Ga0256841, IMG submission 185971) | Hydrothermal vent microbial communities from Mid Atlantic Ridge, Atlantic Ocean - 356-308 | ecosystem: Environmental > Aquatic > Marine > Hydrothermal vents | place: Atlantic Ocean: Mid...
TCTCCTCGGGCGTGGTTCCGGCTCCCGGCCGGCAGCGGGCGAGAAACAGGCGGAAGGCGGCGAGATCCTCGTAGCGCTGGGTAATCAGCCGATCGGCGGTGACCGCGAAACCGACCGGTGTCAGCCCCGCTCCTTCGCCCTCCCTGCCGGCCACCACATGGAGAGTCAGGAAGAGCACCCCCTCCTCCTCGTAGGCCCGACTCGAGGCCTCGATCTCCTCCAGATGCTCGCGGCTGGGCAGCGGCAGCCGCAGCATCCCCGCCAGCGCCCGCCGTTCCGCCTCGTCGGGATCCTGCAGATCGATCCAGACGGCGTGTTCGGGAAACCGCTCCCCGGCTGCCAGCCGGCGGGCGGTGAGCCGACCATCCTCGACCAGATAGGCTGTGATCATCGCCGCCTTCCGTTCGCTGCGGCGGCGCCGACCGGGTGGGCGCTGTGGACAGCCCGGCGGCGACCGCGCTACTTGGCGCCGGATCTTATCCGGCGGAGGAAGGCATGGACAGGGAACGCTTCGAGAAGGGACTCGCCAAGCGCAAGCAGGTGCTGGGGGCGGAATACGTGGAAAAGGCGCTGGCCGGCGCCGACGGTTTCAGCCGCCCCTGGCAGGAATTTCTCACGGAGTATTGCTGGGGGACGTGCTGGGGCCACGATGTGCTGACGGATCGCGAGCGCAGCATTCTCAATCTCGGCATGCTCGCCGCGCAGGGCCGGATGCACGAATTCGGGCTGCATTTCCGGGGTGCCGTCAGGAACGGCCTGTCGCGGGAGGAGCTGCGAGCCATTCTCCTCCAGATCGCTGTGTATTGCGGTGTGCCCACGGGTGTGGAATGTTTCCGCATCGCACGCGAAGCATTCATCGAGACGGACGGGGACGGAAAGACGTGAAAATAGCTCACAACCGATTGCAATCGGGGAGGTTTTCGAGCACGGGCCGGCAGCGGACGCCCGGTTCGCCGCCCGCGACGGCGGAGCGGCGGCCGGCCCGCCGGCCGTTCGGACTACTCGCCGCTGCCCTGACCCTGCTGCTCGGTCTCGCCGGCTGCGAGAAGAAGGAGCCCGAAAAGGTCGAGACGGTGCGGCCGGTACGGGCGATCGAGGTGGGACCGAGCGGTTCTCTCGGGCAGCGGGCGCTCAGCGGACGGGCCAAGGCGGCCCGCGAGGTCACCCTCGCCTTTCGCGTCGGCGGCACGGTGCTGGAGCGTTTCGTCGATGTGGGTGACCGGGTCGAGAAGGGCGACCTCGTGGCCCAGCTCGACCCCGCCCCCTATCAGGCCGAAGTCGACCGGATCCGCGCCCAGCTCGCGCGTGCCCAGGCGACCCTGGTCAATGCCGAGCAGCAATACGCGCGGGTGATGGCACTGGTGAAGAAGGGGCATTACTCGAAGGCCAAGGGCGACCGCCAGAAGGCCGACCGCGACATCGCCCGGGCCGAGGTGCAGGCCTACGAGGCCGCACTCACCAAGGCCGAGCTCGAGCTTTCCTATACTCGTCTGCCGGCACCCTTCCCGGGTCGGGTGGTGGCCACATATGTCGAGCGCTTCGAGGACGTGCGGGCGCAGGACCCGATCGTACGCATCCTCGACACCACCCAGATCGAGTTCGTCGTCGACGTTCCCGACAGCCTGATCGCCTATGTGCCGTTCCTCGAAGAAGCGGCGGTGGTCTTCGATTCCTTCCCCGACGTCGAGCTCACGGCCACCGTCAAGGAGATCGGTACGGAAGCCTCGCCCACCACCGGCACCTACCCCGTGACGCTGATCATGGACCAGCCCGAGGATGTCCAGATCCTTCCGGGCATGACGGGGCGGGCGGTGGCCCGGAAGATGCGCGACATCGACCTCGAGGAGCGGCTGCTGGTACCGCCCTCGGCCATCTTCACCGACGATGCCGATATCACGCGCAAGCTCGTCTGGGTGGTCGACCCCGATGCCGGTACCGTCGCCGAGCGGGAGGTCGCACTGGGCAAGGTGACCGCTGCCGGGGTCACCGTCACCGACGGCCTCCGGCCCGGGGAATGGGTGGTGGTCGCCGGGGTCCATTCCCTGAAGCCGGGGCAGAAGGTCCGCATCGAGGAAGCGAGCGGGGAAGGCTGATGGCGCTGGCGGCTTTTTCGGTTCGGCGCGCGGTTTTCACGCGCTTCGCCATCCTCCTCTTCGCGGTCGCCGGATTCGGCGCCTATTTCGGTCTCGGCCAGCTCGAGGACCCGGAATTCACCGTCAAGAGCGCGGTGATCGTCACGCCCTATCCGCTGGCCTCGCCGGAGCAGGTCGAGCAGGAAGTGACGGATCCGATCGAGCTCGAGCTCCAGAAGCTGTCGGAAGTCGAACACATCGAATCCTACAGCAGCCCCGGCCTGTCGCGCATCAAGGTGCAGATCCGGCCGCAGTTCCTGGCCGATCAGCTTCCACAGGTGTGGGACAAGCTCCGGGCCAAGGTCCGCAATATCGAGTCCCGGCTGCCGCCCGGGGCCGGCCGCCCCGAGATCAACGACGAGTTCGGTGATGTCTACGGCCATCTCGTGGCCCTCGTCAGCGACGGTTTCCCGCCGGCCGAGATGGAGCGCTACGCGAAGGAGATCAAACAGGAGCTGAGCCTGGTCGAAGGCGTGGCCAAGGTCGCTCTGTGGGGCGTGCAGGAGCGGCGGGTCTACATCGACACCATCCAGAGCCGGCTCGATCAGCTCGGCATTTCCGAAAACACCATCGCCCGTGCCCTGCAGGCCCAGAACGCGATCGTCGACGCCGGCTGGGTGGATGTCGTCGACCGCCGCATTCCGATCATCCCCTCGGGCGAGTTCCGCTCGCCCCGGGAGATCGGCGAACTGCCGATCCGCCCCAGTGCCGGCGACGTGCTGCGCAATCCCGACGTCCGGCTCGACGATGCCGACAATGTGCTCGCCATCCGGGACATCGGCCGGGTCCATGCCGGCTACGTCGAGCCGCCGGTAACCCTGATGCGCTTCAACGGTCGGCCGGCCATCACCATCGCCATCAGCAACCGTCCCGGCGTCAACATCGTCGAGATGGGCGCGCGCATCGACCGCAAGCTCGAGGAGCTGCAGGCGAAGATGCCGATCGGCATCGAGCTCGAGAAAGTCCACTGGCAGTCGAGCATCGTCGACGAGGCGGTCTCCGCCTTCCTCGTCAATTTCCTCGAGGCGGTGGTCATCGTGGTGGGCGTGCTCACCCTGGCCATGGGCTGGCGGATGGGAGTGGTCATCGGCAGCGCCCTGGTGGTCACGGTCCTCGTCACCTTCCTGGTGATGAAGATGGCCGACATCGATTTGCAGCGCATGTCCCTGGGGGCGCTGGTCATCGCACTCGGCATGATGGTCGACAATGCGATCGTCGTGGCCGACGGCTACGTGGCCCGGGTACGTCGCGGCATGGCCAGGGAGGCCGCCGCCATCGAGGCCGCCGACCAGCCGGCGATGCCGCTCCTCGGCGCCACCATCATCGCCGTCATGGCCTTCTATCCGATCTTCGCCTCCGACGAGAGTGCCGGCGAATACACCCAGACCCTGTTCACCGTGGTCGCCATCTCGCTGCTGGCGAGCTGGCTGGTCTCGGTCACCCTCACACCGCTGCAGTGCGTGAGCCTGCTGCGGACCGTCGGCGACCAGGCCGAGGGCGACGCCTACGGCGGGCGGTTCTACCGGATGTTCCGGCGGTTTCTCGAAACCGCCATCCGTTTCCGTCTGCTCACCATCGCCGCGGTCATCGGCGTGCTGGTGGCCAGCACCGGCGCCTCCCGGTTCGTCGACAGCCTGTTCTTCCCCGACTCGGCAATGACCAAGTTCATGATCGACTTCTGGGCGCCGCAGGGCACACGGATCGAACACACCAGTGCCAGGCTGCGGGAAATCGAGGAGCGGCTGCTCGCGGACGAGCGGGTGGACAGTGTGGCGACCTTCGTCGGTGCCGGGCCGCCCCGCTTCTATCTGCCGGTCGAGCCGGAGGCCAACAATCCGGCCTATGGGCAGCTCGTGGTGAACATGAAGGATTATCGCCAGATCGACGGGCTGGCGGACGAGCTGCAGCCCTGGTTCGCCGAACGGTTCCCGGACGCCGAGGTTTTCGTCCGCAAGTTCACGTCCGGTCCCGGCAGTACCTGGAAGTTCCAGGTACGGATCAGCGGTCCCGCTTCCGCGACCGGCGACGATCTGCGGCGGGAGGCCGACAAGCTGCTCGCGGTGCTGCGCGAAAGCCCGGTGATCGGTCCGATGGAGACCGACTGGCGGCAGCGCATCCTGCGCATCGTGCCGGCCTTCGACGCGACGCGGGCGCGCTGGAGCGGAGTGACGCGTCCGGATGTCGCCGACACCATCAAGCGGGCCTTCGACGGTACGATCGTCGGGCTCTACCGGGAGAAGGAAGATCTCATTCCCATCGTGCTCCGCTACGGCGCCGATTTCCGCAACCGCATCGGCGGTCTCGACGTTCTTCCCGTGAAGCCCGAGGCGGGCCTCAAGAACGTGCCGCTCGGTCAGGTGATCCGTGACCTGGAGACCGATCTCATCGATCCCATCATCCATCGCTACGACCGTCTGCGGACGATCACGGTCCGCGCCAATCCGCAGCTCGGGGTGACCCTGCCGACCCTGCAGGCGAGCATCGCCGAGGGACTCGCGAAGCTGCAGCTCTCGCCCGGATACCGCTGGGAATGGGGCGGCGAGGCGGAGGCCAGTGCCAAGGCGCAGAAATCGCTGCTGCCGGGGGCACTGCCGGCGGCTGCGGTGATGCTGCTCGTGATGTTCGCCCTGTTCAACGACCTGCGCGCCGTGCTCAGCATCGTGCTGGTGGTGCCCTTCGCGGCGATCGGGGTGATCCTGGGCCTGGCCCTGACCGGCGTTCCCTTCGGCTTCGTGGCGCTGCTCGGGGCGATGAGCCTGTCCGGCATGATGATCAAGAACGGCATCGTGCTGCTCGATCAGATCGCCATCAATCGCGAGGAGGGGATGAGCCACTACGAGGCGGTGATCGACGCCGCCCTGTCGCGGCTGCGACCGGTGATCCTGGCGGCCGCGACCACCGTGCTCGGGGTCGTCCCGCTGCTGCAGGACGTGTTCTGGATCGGGCTCGCGGTGGTGATCATGGTCGGCCTGGCCGTGGGTACGGTACTGACCATGATCGTCCTGCCGGTGATCTATGCCGCCCTCAACCGGATCCGGCGCGAGCCGGCGGCCGCCGCGGCGTCGCCGGCCGGGGCCGGGACGGCGCCCGGCTAGGCCGCCGCGGCCCGGCTCTTGCCGTCGCCGCCCGTGAAGGCGCTGACGATGCGATCGAGGCCGGCGAACAGCAGCTCGACTCCGTAGCCGGCCAGAAAGGCCAGTGCCAGCGGCTGGATCGCGGCCAGTCCCGTCAGGGATTCGGGATCGAAGAACCAGCCCACGGTGATGCCGGCCAGCATGCCGAGCGGCCAGCGCAGGCTGTAGCGGAGATTGTCGGCCGGCGAATAGGTCACCGCCGCCATTTCCCGGCTCAGGGTGCGGAGGATGAAGGCCAGCGCGCCGACCAGGCCGTAGAGCAACGGCAGCACGTACTGATTGAAGGTCGAGAGTGCCGAGCGCGAGGCCAGGAGGGTCAGATTGTCGGCATAGCGCCGGCGCGGGTCGGCAGCGGCGGCTGTCTCCTTCCCGGTCGTCGTCGCACGCTCGCGGGAGGCGGTCAGGATCCGCAGCGGATCCTCTTCGCCGGTGAAGATGTCCCAGCCCTGGAGCAGGATCTGGCTGCTGGCCAGCATGTTGGTGGCCGCTTCCAGCAGGCGCTCGCTGCGGGCGATCTCGACCTCGAGCTCCTGCTGCTGGCGGGAAAGCTCGGTCACCCGTCTTCTCGCCGGCAGCAGAACCTCCTCGGGACGATCCGCCGACATCAGCGCGATGAGCCGGCCGCTTTCCTCCTCGAGATCGACCTCCACCGCCCGCAACCGTCCCTGCAGACGCGCGAGGGTGTCCATCTGGGTGCTCACGTCACCCTGCAGGGTGTCGATCTGGGTGGCGAAATTGTTGCCGATCAGCCAGTAGATCTGGGCCAGCAGCAGCAACAGGAGAACGCCCAGAGTGGCGCGCCGGTAGCGCTGTACCACCCTGCGGGTCCTGTCGTGGCTGCTGCCGCCGTATTCGGTGGAAGCCTTGATCGAGGCCACGGTGACCGGGCGGACCGCGCGGGCGAGCTTGTTGAGGGCGGTCCAGAAACGTGCCTCCTCGGCCGGCGACCATCGCCCCTGTTCGTGGGCGCTGCGGGTCTCGGCGAGGTTCTTCATCACCTCCTCCTCGACCGGGACACCGGACCGGCTGGCATACCAGATCAGGATCTGCGCATCCTCCATCGAGCCCGCCAGCATCGCCTGCCGGCTGCGGTCGCCGGCCGGTGGCGAGGCGGCCTCGTCGTCCCGCGGCGCCGGCTCGAAGCCGGCGGCCGGGGCCGTCTCGGCGAGCCCGGCCTGTGCCTGTCTGGTCATCTCCCCGCCTCCCCGACCGGATCGCGGCAGTTCCATCCGCGCGCTCGTTCCCATTGTGGAAGCTTATGACACAGGTTTCCCGGTCCCACCAAGTTCTTCTACCTCTGCGTTCCGCGCCGCTGCACCTATGGACAGGATTTGCGGATTTGTATATGCAAAACGGGCGACGTCCGGCGCATCGGCAACAAGTGCCAGAAAGGAGACGAGGGATGGCAACGCGTCGTTTGGTGACCGGCCTGCTGCTGGGGGCGGCCACGGTGCTGGCGGGAGCATGGATCCCGGGGGCCGGGGCCGCCGAATCGATCCGCATCGGCTTTCACGCACCGCTCACCGGCTTCGCCGCCGGCGACGGCAAGAGCGCCCGGCTCGGTGCCGAGCTGGCGGTGGAACAGATCAACGCCGCCGGGGGCGTACTCGGCAAGCCGCTGGAGCTCGTGACATACGACGACCAGGCCAAGCCCGATCAGGCGGTACCGGTGGCCAACAAGCTCCTCGGCGAAGGCATCCACGCCGCGATCTCCGGCAGCTATTCGGGGGCGACCCGGGCGGCGGCGGCGGTCTTCCAGCAGGCGAAGGTGCCCTATGTGTCGGCCTATGCCATCCATCCCGACATCACCCGCACCGGCGATTACGTGTTCCGCACCGCCAGCATGGGCGAGGTCCAGGGTCGTGGCGGCGCCAAGCTGATCGGCGAAATCCTCGGCCGGAAGAAGGTGGTGCTGATCACCCTCGACAACGATTTCGGCCAGTCGCTGGCCCGCGGCTTCAAGGAGAAGGCCGGTGATTTCGGCATCGAGATCCTGGGCGAGTACACCTACAGCATCAAGCAGCGCCAGTTCGGATCCATCGTCGCCTCGGTCAGACGCGATGCGCCGGAGGCGATCTACGCCTCGGGCTATTTCTTCACCGCCGGGCCGCTGGTGAGCCAGCTCCGCGCCGGTGGGGTCCGGGCGACCATCGTCGGCCAGGAGGGCTACGATTCGCAGAACTTCATCGATATCGCCAAGGCGGCGGCGGAAGGGGTGCTGATCACCACCGCTCTCGATCGCGACAGTGACCGGCCGGAAGTCCGGACCTTCGTCGAGGCCTTCGAGAAGAAGGCCGGTTTCCCCGCCGACATGGTGGCGGCGAGCACCTACACCGCGGTGCAGGTGCTGGCGCACGCCATCGAGCGGGCGGGAGGCACCGACGGTGCGGCGGTGCGCGAGGCGCTGGCCGGCACCCGCGACTTTCCCACCGCCATCGGTCCCATCACCTTCAACGCGCTGGGCGAGATCTACAAGCCCGTGCAGGTGCAGGTGGTGAAGGACGGTCGTTTCCGCCGGTACGCGGTGATCGACGACCCGGTGCTGCTGGCGCCGCCGGCCGAATAGGAGAGCGCCGCACCGGCCCGTACATCCGCGAGGCGGCATGTTCTACTTCGAGCTGCTGATCGCCGGGCTCGTCCAGGGGGCGATGTACGCGATGATGGCGCTGGGCCTGACCCTCATCTACGGGCTCCTGCGCATCCTCCACATCGCCCATGCCGCCGTCTTCACCCTCGGCGGTTATGTCGGCGTGCTGGCCGCCAACAGCGGCCTGCCGCTGGCGGTGGCGGCGGCTCTCGCCGTGCTGGTGGCGGCCGCCGCCGGTCCCCTCGTCTACGGCACCGTCTATCGGCCGCTGCTCGACAAGCCGCCCTATGTGGCACTGATCGCCTCCATCGGCCTGCTGATCGCCATGGAGGACGGGTTCCGTCTGCTGTTCGGCCCCTACGGGCTGTCCTTCGCCGAGAACCCCTGGTTCGTCACCGGCCCCGATCTCGGCGGCATCTTCCTGAGCTGGGTGCAGATCGCCCTCGGCCTCGCGGCGCTGGCGGCCGTCGCCGGCCTCGGGCTGTTCGCCGTCGGCTCGCGCACCGGCGTCGCCTGGCGGGCCACGGTCGACGATCCCGAAATGGCGAGGAGTTTCGGCGTCTCGCCGGAGCGGGTGCGGCTCTTGGCCTTCGCCCTCGCCTCGGCGCTCGCCGGTCTCGCCGGCTTTCTGGTCGGGCTCCTCAACAATCTGATCGAGCCCGGGATGGGCAACATCACCAGCTACAAGGGGCTGGCCATCGTCGTCCTCGGCGGTCTCGGCAACGTGCCCGGGACGCTTTGGGCCAGTCTCCTGCTCGGAGTCGCCGAAAGCTTCGGCAGCGTCTATCTCGACCGCATCCTCGACCGCGACGCCATCGCCTTCTTCATCCTGGTGGCGGTACTGATGTGGCGTCCACAGGGCCTCGCCCGGGGGCGGTGAGGCGATGGACGCCTATCTCACGAGCCTCGCCACCTTCGTCGCGATCAACGTGACCCTGGCCCTGGGTCTCAATCTGATCACCGGTTTCTGCGGCCAGGTGAGCCTCGGCCACGCCGCCTTCTTCGGCGCCGGCGCCTATGCCGCGGCGCTGGTGACCACGGGCGGCTTCCCCTTCGCCCACGGGGTGGTGGCGGCGATCCTCGCCGCCGGTCTCCTCGGCCTCGTCGTCGGTCTCGCGAGCCTGCGGGTGCGCGAGGATTTTCTCGCCATCACCACCATGGGTGCGGGGTTCCTGTTCCTCGGCTTCGTCCGCAAGCAGGACTGGCTCGGCGGCGAATTCGGCATTCCCGGCATCCAGCCGCCCTTCGCTCCCCGAGGCATGGCGGTGCTCGCCATCCTCTCCGCGGTCCTCGTCTGGCTCGCCGGCGTCGCCGTGCGACGGAGCTGGATGGGGCGGATCTTCATGGCCATCGCCCGGGACGAGGAGGCCGCCTCCAGCATCGGCATCGACACCGCCCGCTTCAAGCTCGCCGCCTTCCTCCTCGGCACCATGAGCGCCGGTCTCGCCGGTGCGGTCTACGCCCATGTGGTCCAGCTCATCGTCCCCGACGCCTTCGGCTTCGTCCAGTCGATCACCATCCTGGCGATGGTCGTGGTGGGGGGCATCGGCTCCAATCTCGGGGCGGTGCTGGGGGCGGTGCTGCTGACCCTGCTGCCGGAGATGTTCCGCTTCGTCGACAGCTACAAGCTGCTGGTCTACGGCGGTCTCCTCGTTCTCGTCATGCATCTGAGCCCCGACGGGCTGGTCGGGATCGGCCGCCGTCTCCTGCGGACGGTGCGGCGATGAACCTCCTCGAGATCCGCGAGGTGAGCCGGGCTTTCGGCGGGGTGCTGGCGGTCGATCGGGTGTCGCTGGCGGTGGCGCCGGGCGCCTTTCTCGGCCTGATCGGCCCGAACGGCGCCGGCAAGACCACGCTCCTGCGTCTGACCTGCGGGCTGGAGCGACCCGATGCCGGATCCGTCCACTTCGCCGGCCGCGATGTCACCCGCCTGCCGTCGCACCGGCGGGCGCGGGCCGGGATGGTGCTGACCCATCAGGTGGTGCGGCCCTTCCGGGACCTCGACCTGGCCGAGAACGTGCTCCTGGGTGCCGCCCGCGAGCTCGGACAGAACCCGGTGCGTGCCCTCGCCACCTTCGCCTATCGCCGGCGGCAGGAGGAGGCATTGGCGCTGCTGCGGAGGGTGGGGATCGCCGAACTCGCCGGGCGGACCGCCGCCGAGGTGCCGCTCGGGATCCTCAAGCGGATGCAGATCGCCCGCGCCCTCGCCAGCGGCCCGCGTCTGCTGCTGCTCGACGAGCCTCTGGCCGGTCTCAACCAGAGCGAGGCGCGCGGGATCGGCGATCTGCTCACCCGGCTGCACGCCGAGGGCCTCACCCTCGTCCTCATCGAGCACAATCTCGCCGAGGTGCTGCGGATCGTCGAACGGCTCGCGGTGCTCGACCGGGGGCGGCTGCTGGCGGAAGGGGAGCCGCGAGCGGTGATGCGCGAGCCCGAGGTGCGTCGCGCCTATCTCGGCGAGGCCGCGTGATGCTGGAGCTGGACCGGATCTCGGTGGCGCGGGGCGAGCTGCGCGTGGTCCGGGACTTCGCCCTCGAGCTGCCGCGGGGCGAGATGGTGGCGCTGCTGGGGCCCAACGGCGCCGGCAAGAGCTCGACCATCATGGCGATCGCCGGTCATGTGCCGGTGGTGGCGGGAGAGATCCGTCTCGACGGCCGGCGCATCGACCGGCTGACGGCTGCCGAGCGCACCCACCTCGGGCTCGGGTTGGTGCCCGAGGGGCGGCGCATCTTCTCCGATCTCACGGTGCACGAAAACCTGGTGGTGGGGGGCTATCTGCTGCCGCGGGCCGAGGCCGAGGCGCGGGAACGGGAGGTGACGGCCCTCTTCCCCCGGCTGCGGGAGCGCCGCCGACAGCGGGCCGGAACCCTTTCCGGCGGCGAGCAGCAGATGCTGGCCATCGCCCGGGCCCTGATGGTCCGGCCGCGGCTGCTGCTGGTGGACGAGCTCTCCCTCGGGCTGATGCCGGCGGTGGTCGATCTCTGCTTCGAGGTGCTGCAGCGCCTCTGTCGCGAGGAGGGCCTCGCCTGCCTGCTGGTCGAACAGAACACCCAGAAGGCGCTGTCGGTGGCCGACCGGGTGACGGTGCTCTCCGCCGGGCGCATCGTCTGGCAGGGCAGTGCCGCCGAGGCCCGTGCCGACGAGGCCCTGATCGACCGTATGCTGGGCCTGGAGGCGGGCTAGGCGTCGCCGCCTTCCGCCTCCTTCAGCATGGGGAGGTCGAGGTGGTGCTGGCGGGCGCAGGCGCGGGCCTCCTGGTAGCCGGCGTCGGCGTGGCGCATGACGCCGCTGGCCGGATCGTTCCACAGGACGCGGGCGATGCGCTTT
>Ga0256841_1003773_pt1 | contig 11179 bp, 12 predicted proteins | sample 356308metaG_FD_185971 | JGI IMG/M metagenome (GOLD analysis project Ga0256841, IMG submission 185971) | Hydrothermal vent microbial communities from Mid Atlantic Ridge, Atlantic Ocean - 356-308 | ecosystem: Environmental > Aquatic > Marine > Hydrothermal vents | place: Atlantic Ocean: Mid...
CCCGGAACCAGAAAATGCGATTTCCCGGTTCCTTCATTTTCAATGGCTTACAGCCATTGAAAATGGCGGTATATCCTTATACCGCACACAGGATGTCGAAAAACTGCGTTTTTCAACACCCTGTTAAGTGATTGAAAATGTGAGCAAAGAGGAAATCGCATTTTCTCTTTGCGATGAGAAAAATTCCATGGAAGGAATTTTTCGAGGTTCCCATAAGGATATTGAAAAACGCTGTTTTTCAATATCCTGTCCAGGCGGCTTCCCTGCCCCCAGGGTCGCTCAATGATCCATTTTCATGTGTTTCATTCCCTTTTCCATGCTGAAGTGACGGACTTCCGCCTGAATGTCCTTCTTGCTGCCATCCTCGAATTGCAGGGTGATAGGCATCTTTTCACCGGACTTCAGGGGTTTCTTCAGCATCATGAGCATCAGATGATAGCCACCGGGCTTGAGTTCCGTGGTGCTGCCGGGAGCGACAGGAATGTCTTCCACGGGGCGCATGCGCATCACCCCGTTGTCATTGATGTGGGTATGCAGCTCTACCATGCCGGTGGCGGGGGATTCGGCTGCTACCAGCCTGTGTTCCTTGTCGCCCTTGTTGTGCAGTCCGAGAAAACCCGCGCTGGTGGTGAGTCCCGGGGGAACTTCCCGTGCCCAGGGATCCACTACATCGATATCATCGGCCGCGCTGCCGGCAAAAACCGGGCTGGCAAGAAAAAAGCCGAGTAATAGTCCGGAAGTCAGTTGCTTGAACATGATTGCCTCCTTTAGCAAAGTATCGGGAATCTCGAAAAATTCCATCCATGGAATTTTTCTCGTCGCAAAGAGAAAATGCGATTTTCTCTTTGCTCACATTTTCAATCACTTGTGGTGATCGAAAATGGTGGGACATCCCTGTCCCACCTGGGCTTCCCGCTTTTTCGAGACGCCCTATTGCGAAGGAGTCATGCTAGCAGCAGGGAAAATTCTGTAAACACGACATTTATCAATCTACTATCGGTTTTTTCCGGAAATGCCCGTGACAAAGACAAACTGTGTCAAATGGCGCAGCTCATGCTCTTGCGAGGTGTAGAATCCGGTCAGCTTCCTGACCGGAAAGTGGTGCTATGATATTCGCTCTCCAATACCGTGCCGCTGTAGCGGAAAACATGGCTGAAAACGATACCGAGTCCCTGTTTCCCGGGTTCACGAGCACTAACCCGAATATTGCACCAGAACGCGCAAAATGTGGATTTTTTACCATGAATTACAGCCTGTTGCGTGACGAGTATGCTGGATACAGTTCGTACCTGTCATGCTATCCGGTTTTTCCCGGGATCTTTTCACCCAGCTTGCCCGAACGCCCTGCAAGCCGATGAATGACATCGACTTTTGTCCGTTCGAACAATCTGGGCAAAAATCTCTCCGGGAAAATTCCGGATTCCGGTGCAATATTCGGGCTAATCCAGGGGTGTTTTCTGCGCGGGTGCTCGCCTGGTTCCGGCGTCATGGGCGCAGGGATCTGCCCTGGCAGCAGTCGCCTGAGCCTTACCGGGTGTGGATTTCCGAGATCATGTTGCAGCAGACCCGGGTAAGCACGGTGATTCCCTACTACCTGCGTTTCATGGAAGCTTTTCCCCGCGTGGCTGATCTGGCCGCGGCTGCGGAAGATGAGGTGCTGCACCACTGGTCTGGCCTGGGCTACTATGCCCGGGCGCGCAATCTGCACCGTGCGGCGCGGCAGATCATGGAACACCATGGGGGGCGCTTTCCCCTGGAATACAAGCAGGTGCTTGCCTTGCCGGGCATAGGCGAATCCACGGCAGGGGCCATACTGTCTCTTTCTCATGGACAGAAACATGCAATTCTGGACGGCAATGTAAAAAGAGTGTTGGCTCGGGTGTTCATGGTGGAAGGTTGGCCGGGGCGGGCTTCCGTACAAAAGGAATTGTGGCGTATCGCCCGGAGCCTGACGCCGGACACGCAAGTGGCGGCCTACAATCAGGCGATGATGGATTTGGGTGCGACCCTGTGTCACAGAACCCGCCCGGATTGTACCCGGTGTCCCCTGGAAAGCTTTTGTGCGGCTCACGAGCAGAACCGGACAGGGGAGTTTCCGGGGAAAAAGGCGGCCCGGCAAATGCCCTGGCGCGACATACAGATGCTGATGATCTGCAATGCTCAGGGTGATGTGCTGTTGCACAAGCGTCCGCCTGCGGGTATCTGGGGCGGCTTGTGGAGTTTTCCTGAACTGGAGATGAGCAGGCAGCCGGAAGAATGGCTGCAGGAGAAATCCCTTGCAGCAGTCAGCATCCGGGAACTGGAACCCCGTCGCCACAGCTTCAGTCATTTCCATCTGCGCATACATCCACGCCTTATCCTGCTGAAAAAAGCGGGTTGTCAGGTGCTGGATGGTGATCCCGAGGTCTGGTATAACCACCGGCATGAGCGGATGCGTGGACTGTCCGCGCCCGTGCAGCAATTGCTGCAGGAACTGCAGAGGAGTTCAACATGAGTCGATTGGTACAGTGCGTAAGACTGGGCAAGGAGGCGGAAGGCCTGGATCGCCCGCCCTATCCCGGGGATCTGGGCAAGCGAATTTTCGAAAATGTCTCAAAGGAAGCCTGGAAGGAATGGCTGGCGCAGCAAACCATACTGCTGAACGAACATCGTCTTTCGCCAATCAATCCGGAACACCGCAAGTTTCTGGAAGAGGAAATGGAGAAGTTTTTCTTCAGTGGCCCGGCAAATCCGCCGGAATTCAACATCAAGCTGTGATTTTGCTTGACTAAATCTCTTCGGACGGCTTAAATATGCCGCCTTGGCTGCCCGCAAGGTGGTCAAATAATGCCCAGGTAGCTCAGTCGGTAGAGCAGAGGACTGAAAATCCTCGTGTCGGCAGTTCGATTCTGTCCCTGGGCACCATCCACGATTTGCAGAACATCCCATACCGACCAGAAGCCCGCTGTGCGCGGGCTTTTTCTCGTCTGGCCGCCGTCTGCCTGGAAGGCGTAATTTCCATGTGGGATCTCGCAAAATCCCATGGAAGGAATTTCTCGAGATCCTTCTGAAGGAAAGCTCAAAAAACCCTGTCATCGCAACGATGACAGGGTGGCTTATGGTGAAAGACCGGCATCGGAAGCGTCCTGATGCGGGAATTACTCTCGACTCAAAACATTTTCATGCCGGCTTGTTTTCACTTGCCCTGAGAGGTCATGGGCGCTTCTTTCACCGCGGAGGTATCCTCGCCGGATTTTTCGGCGCTTTCAAAAGCGGCAAACTCTTCTTTGCTGAGGTCGCCGCTGGCGTCTTTATCCAGGGAATCCCACTGATCAGCCAGGCTGGGTATGGCGGAGGCTTCCTGCTTGCTGATGCTGCCGTTAAGATCCCTGTCCAGGGCTGCGAAGGCGCCTCCGGCAACACTGCCAGCGGCAAACAGAGAACCCAGGATGGCGAGAACGATTTTCTTAGACATGGTATGGCTCCTTATTGATATTGATAGTTTGTCGAATGGATCGGCTTGCGATCCGCCTTGTATGCAGCAATCCCTGTGCCATATCTTGTAAGTTGTTGAGTAATTTGGTTTTGTTGTGTTTCTTGGCTGATTTTTGCGGGGAGAACTGTCGTTGTGACGAGACACTTGAAAACCGGCAATTCCGAAAAATCCCTGCAGCATCAGTTTGTTCAGGTGTCGCCGGACAGCGACAGTTCGTGTAATGGCCCATTGTTTGGCAGAATCTGGGCATGTCCATCAGACCCGCTTCCATACTTCAGCTGACCTTGCTGGGGTTCATCCTCGCCGCCATTCCCCTGGCCCTGGGTTTGCTGAATACCAAGCTGCAGGTGGATCGCCTGGCGGGAAAGGTGCAGCAGGCGGTGAGCGCTTCAACTACCGCCGTGGAGTCCGGCCGCCTTATCGCTGCACAGGCTTTGAACATGGAACGCAGCGCCCTTCAGTATCTTGTGTTGGGGGATGAGGCCATACTTTCCCGCTATGAAAAGCAGCGTGGCCGTTTTGATCTGGAATTACAGCGTCTGTCGCAGTTGCCTGGTGATCCGGTTCTGGCGGCACGTCTCAAGGCGTTGCGGGAAAATGAATCCAGGCTTTATCAGCGCTTGCTTCTGGCTCCGGCGCGAAAGCAGGAAGAAGATACCGTGTTGCAAAAGGGTGAGCAGCTGGCTGATCTGGCAGCGCCCATGCCCTTTGACGTGACTGCGCTGGTTTCCCGGGAAAGCCAGCTCATCAATGCGGAGATCGATGCCCTGAGGAAACAGTTGCTCTGGCAGGCACTGGTGCTGATTCCCGTTGCGCTGTTCATCGCGGTGGTGTTCAGCCTGTTGGTCGCCAGTTCCTTGCGTCGTCTGGGCAGAGCCATCCGGCGTCTGGGTGGTGGCGAATTGTCCGGGCCCATCCGCGTGCGTGGGCCGCAGGATGTGCGTGAACTGGGAGAACAGCTGGATTGGCTGCGCCGGCGTCTGATTGCTCTGCAAGAGCAGAAAACCAATTTCCTGCACCATGTTTCCCATGAGCTCAAAACTCCTTTGACCGCCATACGCGAGGCTGCCGAACTTCTGGATGAGGGCATCATGGGCGAGCTGATGCCTGAACAGGCCGAAGTGGTGGGCATACTCCGGGAAAACAGTCTGCTGCTCCAGGAGCAAGTGGAAAGTTTGTTGAATTTCAATTTGGCCTTGTCCGAGGAAAAGTTGCCACGCCGGCAATCCCTGGATCTTTCCGCACTAATACCTATTGCGCTAAAGAAGCACGAACTGACTCTCAGCAGTCGCGGCATGAGCGTCTCGCTGGATCTGGAGCCGGTTCAGGTGATGGGCGATGAACGCCAGTTGCAGGCGGTCGTGGACAATTTGCTTTCGAACGCCATCAAATATTCTCCGGATGATACCCAGGTCGCAATTTCCCTGCACAAGGAGAACCATCAGTTGATTCTGGATGTCATAGACCAGGGCTGGGGGGTAGACCAGGAAGACCGGTTGCGCCTGTTCGAACCTTTCTATCAGGGCAAGACACCTTCCACCAGTCCGGTGCGAGGAACGGGGCTGGGGCTTTCCCTGGTGCAACGTTATCTGGACTTGCATGGCGGAGCCGTGGAGCTGCTGGAAACCCGGCAAGGAGCGCATTTCAGGGTAAGACTGCCGGCGTATGAGGAAACATGAAGGAACTGTCACTGCTGCCTCTGATACTGCTTGCCGGCTGCTGCTCGTTGTCCGAGCAGCAGCTGCCCCTGTTCTCGGTCCAGATGGAACCGGTGCCGGTTTGCCAAAACCTGCTGGCGGACTATGAGGCGTATTCCAGCATGGATGACCGGGCGCGGGCGATTTTCCGCAAAGACATGGATCAGCAACGGATGCTGACCGGAGACCGCTGTGAACAGCTGCGCCTCGCGCTGGTGTACAGTCAGGGCGATGTCGCGCAAAAGGCCAGGGCGCTGAAGCTGGTGGAAGACCTGCTGGCATCGGGCGCCATGGCGGAGCTACTGTCGGCACAGCGTATCGCGCAGCTCCTGCGGGATCGGCTGACAGATGAGCGAAAGCAGTTGCTGCGAGTCACGCAGTTGCGGTACGAGCTGAAAAGGCAGCAGGCGGATAACCGCCGTCAGGCCGAAGAACTGGAAAATCTTCGTTCCCGCTTGCGACAACTCAAACAGATAGAGCAGAACATCAATGAAAAGGAACAGTCCCTCATCCCCCCTGCGGCCAACGAACTTCCCTCCGGGGCGGTACCGGATCCTGGTGGTTGACGATGATCCGGGGCTGCTGAAGCTGCTGTCCCTGCGCCTGCAAGCCAATGGCTATCAGGTGGAGACCGCGACCGGGGGACGACAGGCTCTGGGAAGGATAAGCGCCAGACCCCCCCAGCTGGTAATTACCGATTTGCGCATGCAGGACATGGATGGCATGGATCTGTTCGATGCCATTCAGAAGCAGGCGCCAGCCCTGCCGGTGATCATGCTCACAGCTCACGGAAGCATACCGGATGCGGTTCGCGCCACCCGCAAGGGTATGTTCAGCTATCTGACCAAGCCTTTCGATGCCAGGGAATTACTGCAAGGTATTCAGGAAGCCTTGCAGCATGCGCCCAGGGAAACCGCCCTGGATTCCGGCATGGAGGAGGCGTGGCGGGAAAATATCATTGCCAGCAGTCCGGCCATGGTGAATTTGCTGGAAAAGACGTACCGGGTGGCGCAAACCGATGTCAGCGTACTGATACAGAGCCCCAGCGGTACCGGAAAGGAACTGCTGGCGCGGGCGTTGCATCAGGCCAGCCCCCGCAGGGCGGCGCCTTTTCTGCCGGTGAACTGTGCCGCCATCCCGGAAAATTTGCTGGAGTCGGAATTGTTCGGTCATCGTCGTGGCGCCTTTACCGGAGCCACCAGCAATCGCAAGGGGCTGTTTGAATCTGCGGACGGCGGCACCCTGTTCCTGGATGAAATTGGAGACATGCCGCTGGAGTTCCAGGCCAAGCTGCTGCGGGTACTGGAGGATGGCGAGGTGCGTCCCGTGGGATCCAGCTCCGCCTTCCCCGTGGATGTACGGGTGATTTCCGCAACTCATGCGGATCTGGAGCAGGCCATAGAAGAAGGGCGTTTTCGCGAGGATCTGTACTATCGCTTGAATGTGGTGATGCTGGAGATTCCGCCCTTGAGTCGGAGGCGGGAAGACATTCCATTGCTGGCGCGCAAGTTTCTGCAACAGGCCGGAAAGCGGGGCTGCAAGGCGCGCCGTTTTTCTCCGGAAGCGTTGCGTGTACTGATGCTCGCTCCCTGGCCGGGCAATGTGCGTCAGCTGCTCAACGTGGTGGAACAAGCGGCAGCGCTTGCGCCTACCGCAGTCATTTCCGATGTGTTGATCCAGGAAGCCTTGCGCCATCGGCAGGAGAGGATTGCGCCTCTTGCCGAAGCTCAGCAGGAGTTCGAGCGGCAGTATCTGGTGGATCTGATGCAGGCCACGGGGGGGAACGTCACTCGTGCGGCGCGTCTCGCCAGGCGCAATCGTACCGAGTTCTACCGTTTGTTGCATCGGCATGAACTGGAGCCCGAGCTGTTTCGCCGTGGATGAGCTCCCTGTTGTCGTCGGGGAAAGGTTTTTGTCGGCAAATGCGCTAAAATGCGCCCATGAATGATTCTATCCTTTCGTCTGCCCTGGCTTCCCCTCCAGGTGCCGTATCCCCATGAAAAACATTCTGTTCATCTTTGGCACCCGCCCCGAAGCGATCAAGATGAGTCCTCTGGTTTCACGTTTTCGGCAAGATCCCGAGAGCTGGAAGGTAGGCGTCTGCATTACCGCACAACACCGGCAAATGCTCGATCAGGTGCTGGATTTTTTTCAGATTGATGTGGATTATGATCTCGATCTGATGACCGATGGGCAGACACTGACCCAACTTACGGCGCGCTGCCTGATTGCTCTTGAGCATCCCCTGGCTGAGTTTCAACCGGATGTGGTTTTTGTCCAGGGAGATACGACCACGGTGCTGGCCGGCGCTTTGGCATCGTTCTATCAGCACATACCGGTAGCGCATATCGAGGCCGGGCTGCGCAGCGGAAATCGCTATTCTCCCTTTCCCGAAGAACTGAACCGGATGCTGGCCGGCCGGCTGGCCGATTATCATTTTGCGCCCACACCGGCAGCCGTCGCCAGCCTCGCGGCGGAAGGCATACGGGACAATGTATGGATGGTGGGCAATACCGTGATCGACGCCTTGCAGGATGCGCTCGCCATCCTCCGCCAAGGGGAAGAGACCATGACGCGCCACTTTCCCTTTCTGGAAGAACACAAGAAACTGATACTGGTTACCGGTCATCGCCGGGAGAGTTTCGGTGAACCTTTTGAAGATATCTGCCGCGCCTTGTCCGATATTGCAGCCGCCCATGACGATGTGCAGATCGTTTATCCCGTGCATCTCAATCCGAACGTGCAGGAGCCGGTTCACAGACTGCTGGCCGGACATGATAACGTGCATCTGATCGAACCCCTGGATTATGCCCGGCTGGTTTGGCTCATGAGCAAGGCCTGGCTGGTGCTCACTGATTCCGGAGGCATTCAGGAGGAAGCCCCGTCCCTGGGGGTGCCGGTGCTGGTAATGCGCGAGGTCACCGAGCGCATGGAAGGCGTGCAGGCGGGCACCGCGAAACTGGTGGGTACGGACAGACAACTCATCGTCCGCGAGGCCTTGAAGCTGATCGAGGATGAAGCCGCGCACGCGGCCATGGCCAATGCGGTCAATCCTTATGGGGATGGCACGGCTGCCCGGCAGATTGTCGCCATAATGAAGGAACTCCTGAATCCATGAAGGTATTGTTTCAGTCTCGCACCACCCTGTTTTCCGCGCCGGGTGGAGATACGGTGCAGCTTCTCAAGACCCGTGAATATCTGCAGAAACTGGGTGTGGAAGTGGATATCGCCGAGGAACTGGAGCCGGATGTTTCCGCCTACGACCTGGTGCATGTGTTCAATCTCATGCGCGTGCAGGAAGCCTGGCTGCAAGTGCGAAATGCAAAACGGCAGGGCAAGCCGGTAGCCTTGTCCACCATCTATGGTCTGTACACCGAATATGAGCAGAAAGCCCGGGGTGGGTTGTTCGGCATCATCGCCCGTCACACGGGACCCTATATGCTGGAGTACCTGAAGATAGCTGCGCGTTGCGTCACCAGTGGTGAATTGCACAGGGGCGCCCTGGCCGTGCTGGGTCAGGGATATTACCGGACCCTGAAAAAAATCGTTTCCCGTGTCGATGTGTTTCTGCCCAATTCCGATTCGGAAATGGAACGGGTGGCGGGAGAAATGAAACTTCTCGACCCGCCCTATGTGGCAGTGCCCAATGCGGTGGATACCGAAGTGTTCGATTTCGATCAGGTGGATGCCCGGGATCTGGAAGATTATGCGAACTGTCTGGTATGCGCCGCGCGTATCGAAGGCAGAAAATCCCAGCTCAATCTGGTGCGGGCCGTGCGGGGGTTGCCTTACCGGTTGTTGATCATTGGCAAGCCTTCTCCCAATCATATGTCTTATTACCGGCAGGTCAGGGAAGAAGCAGGAGACAATGTGATTTTCATCGATGCCGTGGATCATGCGCAGCTGGCGAAGTATTACAAGGTCGCCAGGGCCTCGGCCCTGATCAGCTGGATGGAGACCCCGGGCCTGTCTTCCCTGGAAGCGGCTGCAATGCGTTGTAATCTGGTCATCACCGGGAAAGGAGACACGCGGGATTATTTCGGGGATTTCGCTGCGTATTGTGAACCGGATGATGTGGAATCCATCCGCAAGGCGGTGATCCAAGTCATGGAGCAGCCTTTTGACGAAGCCCTGCGCGCACATGTATTGCAGAACTATACCTGGGACAAGACCGCAGCAGCGACCCTGAAAGGCTATGAAATGGCTCTTGCCCGCGGAAAGGCAGCATGAAGGATCTGGCCATACTGGGAATACGCGGCGTACCTGCCGCCCACGGCGGCTTCGAAACCTTCGCCGAGAAGCTGTCTCTCTACCTGGTGGAAAAAGACTGGACAGTGACGGTCTATTGCCAGGTCGAAGGCGCGGGAAAAACCGGCAGCGATATCTGGAAGGGAGTGCGGCGAATCAATATTCCGGTTTCCCGTGGAGGAGCCGCCGGTACCGTGATTTTCGACTGGAAGGCCACCCTGCATGCAGCGCGGCGGCACAAACTCACTCTGACCCTGGGGTACAACACCGCGCTTTTTTGCACATTTCTCAGAGCCAGGGGGATAACCAATCTGATCAACATGGACGGGATCGAATGGCGGCGTGACAAATGGAGTCTGCCCGAACGTGCCTGGCTGTACCTCAATGAGCGCGCGGGTTGCCTGCTGGGAAATCATCTCATCGCCGATCATCCGCAGATCGAAAAACACCTGCAGACCCGGGTATCTTCCAGAAAAATCAGCATGATTCCTTATGGCGCCGAAGAAATCGTATCAGCAGATGTTTCCTTGCTGGAGCCGCTGGGATTGGCTCCTGACGGCTTTGCTTTGCTTGTCGCCCGCCCGGAGCCCGAGAATTCCATTCTTGAAATCGTCCGTGCATTTTCACGCTGCCACAGGGGAAAGAAGCTGGTGGTGCTGGGCAACTTCGATATACAAAACAATCCATACCATGCCCGTGTTCAGGATGTCGCCAGTGATGAAGTGATGTTTCCTGGCGCCATCTACGCAAAGCCGGTTCTGGCCGCATTGCGTTTGCATGCCCTGCTGTATATACACGGTCATACCGTGGGCGGCACCAATCCCTCTCTGGTGGAAGCCCTGGGAGCGGGCTCCGCAGTGTTGGCACACGACAATATCTACAACCGCTGGGTGGCTGGCGAGGGAGCGGCATTCTTTGCCGATGAAGAGGAATGCGCGGGGCTTCTGGATGTGCTGATGCAGGAAGGAACCGAGATCGAACGCATGCGCAAGGCAAGCCGGAACCGGTTTCGGCAAACATTTCAGTGGCCCATGATTTTGCGCGCATATGAAGAATGCCTTCTGTCGATGCTGTGAAATGTCCTGGAGCAGGTCAATACCGCGTCCGGCATAGTCCGTTCTGGATGGTCTGGCGGGAAAATCGAATTTTTTGGTTGTAACGATGGTTTGTTGGCGGCTGGCTCGAAAACTGCAGTGGAAACCATGAACCTTTTGCCTCTGCTGTTCAACGGTTTACTCGATCAGATGATATAGCCCGGGAATCATCTGTTTTCTCTATTTTCAGAATTTTGTTCTTCGGGCAATACACCGGCTGATCCTCAAGTTCTACAACGACAGGTTGAACAGCACAGTCTTCATCTCCCTGTAGTATTGTCCAGCATTTTCTATTCCGCCAGAAACCGGGAGGTTCGCACTCCGGTTTTTGGTCAGACGGATATGAAGGCCTGGATGGATCGGCTGAGACATTGCCGTGGTAGACCATTCCGGTCACCAATGCCAATAGCAAGCTCAATTGCCGGAGTCTGTAATATTGTCGGTCTTTCATGGTTACTCCTGAATTTGATATTTTCAAACTGTTTGGGGCAGGTAAGTCAGTCCCATTGCGATTATTGGTATGCTGAAGTAGCATTTTTATTAACTCGGCAACAATCTATGTCGTATTCAGGGCTTCAAGAAAAGGTCAGATCAAGGCGCGGCTCGCAGGCAAGGGTTGTTCCCTTGGCAAGAGCCGGAACGCGGAGCTGGCCTTTTCTTGAAGC
>Ga0256841_1003774_pt1 | contig 11179 bp, 11 predicted proteins | sample 356308metaG_FD_185971 | JGI IMG/M metagenome (GOLD analysis project Ga0256841, IMG submission 185971) | Hydrothermal vent microbial communities from Mid Atlantic Ridge, Atlantic Ocean - 356-308 | ecosystem: Environmental > Aquatic > Marine > Hydrothermal vents | place: Atlantic Ocean: Mid...
GGGGCCCCAACGTGGTGCGGGGATACTGGAACCGGCCCGAGGCCACCGCCGAGGCCATCACCGACGGTTGGCTGCACTCCGGTGATGTGGCGGTCATGGACGCCGACGGCACGGTGCGGATAGTCGACCGAATCAAGGACGTGGTGATCCGTGGGGGGGAGAACATCTACTGCGTGGAGGTGGAGGACGCCCTCTATGAGCACCCCGGCGTCCGGGAGGCGGTGGTTTTCGGTCTTCCCCACGAGAGGCTGGGCGACGAGTTGGCGGCGGTCGTGGTCGTGCGACCCGGATTCGATCTCGACGCCGAGGCCGTGGCCACCCACGTGGGCGAACGCCTGGCCCGTTTCAAGGTTCCGACCCGGATCCACCTGCGCAGCGACGCTCTCCCCCGCAACGCCTCGGGCAAGCTCCTCAAGCGGCAGGTCCGCGAGGAGGTCCTGGCCTCGGGGGCCGGGAGGTCGCCGCGGGATCGGTCGGCTCCGGAGGCCGGGGATTCCCGAGGGGGCTAGCTGGCCCGGGAGGCCCGGAAGGCCCGAGCCAGTAGGGGGGTGTCGGCGCCGGCTTCCAGCAGGGAGCTGTGGCGGGCGGCGGGATCGCCCACCCATTCCGAGGCCGTCCGGGCCTCCGATGGGTCGACCGCCGGTTGTTCGGGCCGGTCGCCGTGGCCGATCTCGGGCCAGAGGGTGGCCTCCGAGCGGGGCCCCTGGAGAGAGGTCGGCACCCGGTGGTGTCGACGTGGGGACCGATTTCGGGAGGCGGGGACGGTGGAGTCCGCGAGGACCCACAGACGGGGGTGACCGTCGCGAAGGTCCTCGATCTCCCAGTCCCGGGGAACGACCATGGTGTCGGCGTGGGAGGTGCACATGGCGGTCATCAGGTGGTCGTCACCGGGGATCTCGACCAGCCAGACGGTGCGGGTCCGCGGGTCGTGGAGCACCCCCGCCTCGGCCGGGGCCGAGCAGCCCATGTGCGCACACAGCCTCATGTCCGAACGATAGCCCGTGGCGGGCCCGGTGGTTGTGGAGCCTGGGCTGGTCGGGTGGGGGGCATGGCACGGCCGGTGGTTGTGGAGCCTGGGTTGGTTGGGTGGGGGGCATGGCACGGCCGGTGGCGGGGCCCCGGGGGGGTGGGGCTCCCGTCACCGGTCGGGGGACTCAGGACTCGGTGGAGTCGGGGCGGTTCAGCCCCTCGATACGATCGAACACCCGGGGCCAGAAGCGGTCCCGGGCGGCCCAGACACCGCCCACGCCGAACATGATCACCAGTATCGCCCCCAGTGAGGCCACGAGGGTCTTGAACAGGGTGTCGACTATGTCCTGGGCGATCTGGATCTGGTCCAGGGCGGCGAAGACCCCGATGGTCCAGATGGCGGCCACCACCACCCGGGTGATGGCCTTTCCGTAGTCCAGGTGGGCGACAGCGGGCGAGACCATGTTCCGCACCCCGTTGGCCACCGCCCCGGTGATGACCACGATGATCAGGGCCACGAAGATCTTGGGGATGAAGGCCAACATGGAGTCCAGGGCGTCCTGGATGTCACTCTGGCCGAAGGCGCCGATGGCCAACTTCAGCACGATGAGGACCACCCCGTAGTAGATGACCTTGGCCAGGAGCAGGGCCGAATCGGCGTATCCGGCCCGCTCGATATGGGTCCCCAGACCGGAGCGGTCGACGACCTGATCGAATCGCAACCGGGTCAGCACCCGGTGGACGATCTTGCGAATGATCCGGGCGATCCAGAGCCCGATCAGCAGGATGATCAGGGCCCCGATGAGTTTGGGGATGAACTGGGCCACGTTGGACCAGGCATCCTCGATGCCCTGTCTGAAGGTGATCGCGAGCATGTGTGCTGTACTCCTCTGTCGTCGGTTGGTGAGCGGGGCCGGAGTCCCGGTCCGCTCCTACCGAGTGGGGGACGGATGATCGTCCGTGGAGTCGCGCGAATTTCCCGGATGGACGTCCCGGCATCTCCACGTGGCAAGCTGAACCCGGTATCGCTGCGACTTCGCGACCTTGGGTGACATCACGGCGTCCTGTTTCCATGGCGGCGACATCGGACCTTCTGAGGTCGGTCGACATCGGAATCCGATCCCGGGCGAGGTGGCTGCGACCAGCCGCCTCGATCCGTCCGACACTCCCGATCCGAATCAGATCCTTGACCAAGTCTCATCGCACAACACGAGAGGACGTGAAAGCGGTTCCGGTGTCGCCGGAACAGGTCGGGACGACCCCCACCGCGGATCTGGACGAGGCCGAGCAACTGCGGGTGCTGGTCCGGGAGTACTCCTCGGCCATCTACCGGGTGGCCCTCTCCATAGTGAGGGACCCGGCCCTGGCCGAGGACGTCACCCAGGACACCCTATTGAAGGCCTGGCAGGCCCTTCCCGGGTTCAGGGGGGAGAGTTCACTGCGGAGTTGGGTGCTGCGAATAGCCCACAACACGGCCATCTCGACCCTGCGCAGACGCCGGGATGTCCTCGCCGATCCGAACACCCTGCCCGAGCGCGAGGCCCGGCGTTCGGTTGAGAGTGACGCCGAGGATCGGGCCGCCATGGCCGAGTTCACCCGGGCCCTCGATGAGCTCGACGACCTGTCCCGAAGCATCGTGGTGCTGCGAGAATTGGAGCACCAGAGCTACGAGGAGATCGCCGCCACCTTGGATCTGCCGCTTCCCACGGTGAAGACCAGGTTGTTCCGGGCCCGCCGGAAACTGTCCCACGCGCTCCAGGGGTGGAAGTGATGGCTCTCCTGCACCCGTCCACCCGTCGCCTCCGTGAATGGCTGGAGACCCCTCCCGGCGCCGAGCCCGACGCCGGGGTGGAGGAGCACGTCTCCCACTGTGAGCGTTGCGCCGATGAGCTCGAGGCCCTGGACGCCATGACCGCGGAGGAGGCCGTGGAGACCTCCGAGGTGGAACTGGCCCTGCAGGAGGTTCTGGCCCCGCCCACTGGACTCGAACAACGGATAGAGGACAGGATCGAGGCCGCCCTCCTGGCCCGTCGTGACTTCAAGCTCCTGGCCGGACTCATGGGAGTCAGCATTGAAACCGCCAGGCTCCTGGTGGAGCCGCCCGAGGAACCCCGATCATGAGTACCCATCCATCACCGAGGAGACCGGGCGGTCACGCCGCCCCGGTCGGGACAGCGGCGCCGGGGCCGCGGATCTGGAGACATAGATGAACAAGTGGCTGTGGGTGGCCGTGGCCGTGGTCGGGGGTCTGGTGGTCGGGGCCCTGATCTCCGCCGTCGTTCGCCGGCTGCTGTCCCGTGACAACCGCCCCGATCTGCTCCAACGTCTGGCCGAGCCCGTGGCCGGACTGGCCTTCTCGCTCTCGGTGGTGGCCGGGCTGATCGTGGCCCTCGGAATCGTGAAACCCGACTCCCTGGACACCCTGCCGACCGATGTCGTGGACTACCTGCCCCGGCTGCTCACCGGGGTCATCGTTCTCATGGTGGGATCGGCGGTGGCCGGACTGGCCGGGGGGGCCGTGGGCCAGGCCCTGGCCCGATCGGGGGCCGCGGCCCAGAAGGCCGTACCCACGGTCGTGAAGGGATCCATCCTGGTGGCGGCCGGAATCCTGGCCGCCGACCAACTCGGTATCGACACCACCATCATCACCCTCACCGTGGCGGCGGTGCTGTTCAGCACCGGGGCCGGGGCGGCGATGATGATCGGGTTCGGCAGCCGGGAGGTCGCCGGTCAGGTGGCGGCCGCCCGGGCCCTGCGGCAGATGCTGTCCGAGGGAGACACGGTGACCATCGAGGACCGCACCGGTGAGGTGGTGGCCATCCACTCGACGGCCACCGAGCTGTCCCTGGCCGGGGGGGAGAGGGTGCTGGTCCCCAATTCCCAATTCCTCCGGAACGACATCGTGATCTCCCGGGCGGAACGGGACGGGGAGACCGCCTGACCGCGAACCGGTTCAACCGGTGGCGTTGGCCGTTGCCGGTGACGCTTCAGGCCTTCCCTCCGCGCCCCGTGGCGTCCACGTCCTCGTCCGTCGCCGGTGACGGCTCAGGTGGCGGCACCACCGGCCACGGGGCGTGAGGGATCGGAGCACCACTCCGACCACGAGCCCGGATACAGGCGTCCCAGGCCGAGTCCGGCGTGCTCCATGGCCAGGAGATCGTGACAGGCGGTCACCCCTGATCCGCATGACACGATGACCCCGTCGGCCCGGTCCACTCCGTGTTCCCGGTAGTGGGCGGCAAGGGCCGCGGGGTCCGGAACCCGGCGGTCCCCGTCCAGCTTGGAGGCCACCGGGATGTTGACCGCGCCGGGGATGTGCCCGGCGCGGGGGTCGATCATCTCCTCCTCCCCCCGGTAACGGGCGGGGGCCCTAACGTCCACGATTGTGACCTCGGTATCAGTTCCGTTGCTGATCATCCGGCTCAGCTCCTCCACCTCGAGGACGTCGGCGAGGCGATCGGTGGGCCAGGCACGGACCTCGAACCGGGCCGGTTCGATCTCCACCTCGCCGGTCTCGACGGGCCCCTCCCAGGCGCCCAGGCCGCCGTTCAGCAGGGTCGCGTCCACCCCGAGGGTCCTCAGCATCCAGACCAGACGGGCCGCGACCAGACCACCCATGTCGTCATAGGCGACAACCGGCACCCGACCGGAGATACCCAGGGAGGACAGATAGTCGGCGAGATCCTCCGGAGTGGGTAGTGGGTGGCGGCCGCGTCCCTCGTCGGGGGCCCCGGCCAGGCGGTCCAGGTCGACGTGGACCGCACCGGGGACGTGGCCCTCGACGTATGCCCGGTGCCCGTCGCGGCCGGTGATGTACCAGCGGACGTCACACCAGATGACCTCCCCGAGCCCGGTGATCTCAGCCGGGTCCATGAATGGGGGTATGGATGGTGACGGATGGTCCGGTGACGTGCTCATGGTGGGTTCCTGTCCGGGCGGGTCGGGTGACGTGAACGTGGGGTTCAGCCGGCTCCGAACATGGCCAGCCACTCCCGTTCGGTACGGGGTTTGAACACGAAGTTGTGCCGGCGGGTCTCGCCCATGCTGGCGGTCGGCCGGGTCGAGTAGTTGTGGCCCGGGTAGAGGATGGTGCGGTCGGGGATCCGGGCCAGCCGGTGGTGGAGGCTGTCGAACATGGCGGCGGGGTCGGCCCCGGGCAGGTCGGTGCGGCCACAGCCGTCCAGGAAGAGGGTGTCACCGGCCACCAGACCCCCACGAACCAGAAAGCACTGACTCCCGGGTGTGTGTCCGGGGGTGTGGATGAGCTCGACCTCGATGTCGCCGACCTTCACCACGTCCCCGGATTGGTGCCTCACCAGCGAGGAGTCCTCCAGATCGGTGACCTTCTTGATCCACTCGGCCTCGTCGGCCTGAATGTGGATGGGTACGTCGGCGTGATCCAGCAACTCACTCACGCCCTCTATCGTCATACCCATCATCGATCCCCCGACGTGGTCGGGGTGATAGTGGGTGGCCAGGGCCCCGGTGACGCTCATCCCGTCGGCGGCGGCGATGTCGAGGAGGTCGGTCACGGAGTAGGCGGGGTCGACCACGAGGGTCTCGCCGGTCTCCCGGTCGCCTATCAGGTAGACGAAGTTGGCCATCTGGCGGGCCACGGGGTCGGTGGTGGCGAAATCCCTTCCGGCGAGTAGCTGTCGGAAGTAGAGACGATCGTCCATACTCCGATGTTAGGAGCACCGGTAACCGATCCCGCAGCCGAACCGCGGGCCCGGACCACTCCCCAGAGCAGATGAGGAACCCCCGTATGGACGCCATGGAGCAGGTCGAGTCGACCGTGAGGTCACGGGAGGGAGAACTGCTGGACCTCAGCCATCGGATTCACGCCCATCCGGAACTGGGTTTCGAGGAGTACGACTCCTCCCGGTGGTGTGCGGAGACCCTGTCGGAGGAGGGGTTCACGGTGGACACCGGGGTGGGGGGTCTGGACACCGCGTTCATCGCCTCCCGGGGGGAGGGGCCACTCCACCTGGTGTTCTGCGCCGAGTACGACGCCCTGCCCGGAATAGGCCACGCCTGTGGGCACAACATGATCGCCGCCATGTCGGTGGGGGCCGGGATCGGCCTCGGCGCCGTGGCCGATGAACTGGGGGTCAGGGTGTCGGTCTTCGGGACCCCGGCGGAGGAGATCGGTGACGCCGGAGGCAAGATCCGCATGTTGGAGGCCGGACTGTTCGAGGGGGTCCACGCGGCGATGATGTTGCATCCCGGGCCGGTGGATGCCGGGAACGTCCCCTGGAACGCCGCCTCCATGTTCGACGTGCACTACCACGGCAAGGAGGCCCACGCCGCGGCCGCCCCCGATCTCGGCATCAACGCCGCCGACGCCCTCACCGTCGCCCAGACGGCCATAGGGCTGCTACGGCAGCACCTGGATCCCGACGCCCTGGTCCACGGGATCGTCACCCACGGAGGGGAGGCTCCCAACATCGTCCCGGCCCACACCGCGGCCCGCTTCATCGTCCGGGCTCCCGACCTGGCCCGCCTGGACCGGGCCAAGGCGAGGGTGCTGGACTGCTTTCGGGCCGGGGCCACCGCGACGGGTGCGACCCTGGAGGTCCAGGGTGGGTCCAGTCCCTACGCCGAGGTGCGGAACGATCCGGTCCTCATGAGGCTGTACGAGGAGGAGGCCACCGCCGTGGGTCGGGATCTGGCCCCCTCGGCCGGGTTCGGGTCGGGGGGCCGGGGGGCGGCGTCGACCGACATGGGAAACGTGTCCCAGGTGATCCCCTCCATCCATCCCCTGATCGGGATCGAGTCCTCCCCGGCGGTGCCCCACCAGCCGGAGTTCGCCGCCCACGCCGCCGGGGCCGTCGCCGACCGGGCGGTGGTGGAGGGGGCCGCGGCCCTGGCCCGAACCGCGGTGCGAATGGCCTCCGAGGAGTCGGTACGGGTCCGGCTGCTGGGAATCGAGGCCTGACTCCGGGGCGATCTGCGGGTTCCACCCGGCGAAGTACAGTGGCGGTCCGTCGTCCCTCGATGGCCTCAGGAGTCGCTGCCGGCGGCCGACCCGGACAGACAGAACACCGACAGAAGACCGGCACTCCCAGGGTGTCGGCCTCACCATTCCCAGTTTCGACGGAGCACGGTTGAGAAACAGGATTCTCCGCTTTCTGGCCTACGGGATTCTCGGCCTGCTGACCGGGCTCATCGTGGCCCTACTCGAGTTCACCGCCGTCACCCTGCTGCTGGACCGCGTCCTGGAGGCCCCTCTCTGGCAGAAGGCCCTGGCCCCGGGTCTGGGTCTGCTGGCGGCGGCGCTGATTCTCAAGGTGATCGGACGTGGTCTGGATCCCGCGACCTCCGAGGAGTACATCGCGGCCTACCACGATCGCCGACCCCGGGTACGGCTGAGCCATCTCCCGCCGCGGTTCATGGCCGGGGCGGCCACCATTGGCATGGGTGGGGCCATGGGCCTGGAGGGGCCCTCCATCTACACCGGTGCCACCATCGGTGCCTCCATGCAACACCGACTCAAGTGGCTGTTCCGGGACAAGGACGACCGCAGTTTGCTGGTGGCGGGAGCGGCGGCCGGCGTGGCCGCCATCTTCAAGACCCCGGCCACCGGGGTCCTCTTCGCCCTGGAGTCCCCCTACAAGGGCGACATGGCCCGCCGGGCCCTGCTGCCGGCCCTGGTGGCGGCGGCCGTGAGCTACGTCACCTTCGTGAGCTTCTTCGGGACCACCCCCATCTTCGATGCCAAGGAGATCCTCCAGGGGCTGACCGAGGGTGAGGTCCTGCGCTTCGACAGTCGCGACCTGTGGGGAGCGGCCCTGGTGGGGTTGATGGCCGGCCTGGGATCGGTGTTCTTCGCCCGCATGGTGATGATCGCCAAGAAGATCAGCCACGATGTACCGGCCTGGCAGAGGGTCATCGGTGGCGGCGCGATCATGGCCGCCATCGTCGTGCTGGTCGATCAGGTGTACGAGCTCCCCCTGGCGCTGGGGCCCGCCGGAGGCGGTTCGGTGCTCGAGTGGGTACTCCAGCCGGGGCACTCAATGGGCCTGCTGGTTCTGCTCCTGGGGCTGAGAATGCTGGCCACCTCGACCACCCTGGGGGCGGGAGGTGTCGGTGGGTTGTTCATCCCCCTGACGGTCTTCGGTCTGATAACCGGACGCATAGCCGGGGAACTGGTGGGTAATCCCGACGCCCTGCGTCTCTTCCCGTTCATCGGTCTGGCCGCCTTCCTCGGGGCCGGCTACCGAACACCCCTGGCGGCGGTGATGTTCGTGGCCGAATCCACCGGAGCCACCGAGGTCGTCGTCCCGGGGCTGATCGCGGTGGCCGTCTCCCAGGTCTTCGTGGGCGCCACCTCGGTGTCGGCCAATCAGCGGGACACCCGTATCGGGCACCTGGAACGAAGGTTCCGGATGCCCATCACCTCCGCCATCCGGACCGACGTGGACACCGTGCCCCCCGACATGAGCCTCTCGGACTTCGTCTGGAACCATGCCCTCAAGCGGAAGGAGCTCTCGGCCCCGGTGGTCGATGACGGTCGCTACGTCGGAATGGTGAGGGTGCACGACACCGCCGACGTGGACCGTTCGCAGTGGAGTTCGGTCAAGGTCTCCGAGATCGCCCGATGGGTGGAACCCGCCCGCCTGTCGATGACCCTGAGAGAGGCGACCCTGGCCATGGAGGACCAGGGCCTGGAGCAGATACCGGTGACCGACGTGTCAGGGAAATTCGTGGGCGTGGTCACCGCCGATGCCATTCTCAAGCTGGATGAGATCCTCGAGGAGACCGAGGGGTCGGGCTGAACTCGGACGGCCCGTCCTGAGCCTCTAACGTGCCGGGGGTGACATCCAAGACGACCACCGGCACCTCCATCGCCTACCTGGGTCCCCACGGGACGTTCACCGAACAGGCCCTGCTTGGACAGCCGGATCTGGCCGGGGCCGAGCTGATGCCGATGGGGTCATTCGCCGAGGTCCTGCGCTCGGTGTCCGACGGGAGAGCCGATCTCGCATTTCTGGCCATTGAGAATGCCATCGAGGGAACGGTCAACGTCACCCTCAACGCCCTGGCCTTCGAGCGGGACCTGCTCATCCAGCGTGAGGTGGTCATCGACGTGCACCTCAACCTCCTGGCTCCTCCCGGCACGGATCTTGCCGCGGTGGAGGAGGTCAGCAGTTTCCCCGTGGCCCTGGCCCAGTGTCGGAGATTCCTCGACACCGCCCTGGGGCCGGTCTCGGTGTCAGCCGCCACCTCCACCGCCGAGGCCGCCCGAGAGGTGGGTCAGGCCATGAGGCCCGGGACGGCGGCCATCGCCACGTCCCTGGCCGGTGAGCTCTACGGCCTGGAGGCCATCGCCACCGACATAGAGGACCACAAGGGCAACCAGACCCGGTTCGTGGTGGTGGCCCGCCACGGCGTTCCGGCCCCCACCGGGCACGACAAGACCAGCCTGGTCATCTACCAGCGCCGGGACACCCCTGGAAGCCTGTTGAGCATCCTCCAGGAGTTCGCGGCCCGTTCGATCAATCTCACCAAGCTCGAGTCGCGACCCACCCGTCGGGGTCTGGGTGACTACTGCTTCATAGTCGACCTGGAGGGACACGTGTCCGATGAGGTGGTGGCCGATTGTCTGGTCAACCTTCGCATGAAGCAGCCGTCGGTGAAGTTCCTGGGGTCCTATCCGACGGCGTTGGAGAACGGTGATGAGGTGAAGGCCGAGACCGATGCCCGCTGGACCGAGGCCCGGGAGTGGCTGGACGGAATCCGCGGTCAGATGGGCACCTCCTAGACACCCCGGGAGGGTTTCCCCGGTCCTGACGGTCAGTGGCGGGGCGCGGATCGGGGGGTTGGCCGGGTCGGGGGTGTCCACCGCCGGGGGTGGTTGGTGGTCGGGTAGCCTCGTTCCCGGAGGGATGGCAGAGCGGACGATTGCGACGGTCTTGAAAACCGTTGGGCCCTCACGGGTCCCGGGGGTTCGAATCCCCCTCCCTCCGCCACTGGGCTCCCGGTGGGTCGTCCGGGGGAACCGCGGTCCACGACCCCCGGTGGCTCTCCGGGCCGCCGGACCGGCCGGGGATCATTCCCGGGAATCGCGGCTTCCGCCTTTCGATCGGCGCGATCGTGTGCCAAAGTCAAGGACTCCGGGAGAGGTGCCAGAGTGGACGAATGGGGCGCCCTGCTAAGGCGTTGTGGTTTCACGACCACCGTGGGTTCGAATCCCACCCTCTCCGCCACTGGGTCCCGCCGGTCAGTCGGGGGTCTGATCCCTTAACAACTGGTGAAAACGGCGTCGATCCGTGGCCGAGGAACCCAGGGTGTGGTTCGCTGGGCCGATGGGACGTTCCCGGATTCTCGCCCTGGTCGTGCTCCTGGGTGCTGGCGCGCTGCTGTTGTTCGCGGTGACCGGTGGTGGGTCCGACACCTCCGGGGCCACGGCCTCACCGGGCTCATCGGCGGTCGAGTCCCCGACCGACTCTCCGGTCGCCACCACGACCACCAGCACCACCGAGCCCCGGCCCGTCGTGGTGCCGGCCAATCTGGGCCCGGCCCCCGAGCTCACCGGGATCGACGGATGGCTGCAGACCGAAGCCGCCGATCTGTCGGAGATCGACGCCGAGGTGGTCATCTTGCAGTTCTGGACCTTCACTTGCCGCAACTGCAAGAACACCCTTCCCCACCTCCAGGACATCTACGCCAGGTACCACGATCGGGGCCTGGAGATAGTCGGGGTCCACTCCCCCGAGTTCGGTTTCGAGAAGGACCCGGAGAAGGTCCAGCAGGCGGCCCTGGATCTCGGGGTCGTGTGGCCCATAGCCCTGGACACCTCCAAGCGGAGCTTCCGGTCCTGGCAGGGGTCACCGGCGTACTGGCCCCGCACCTACGTGCTGGACGCCAACGGCGACATCCGTTTCGATCACATAGGTGAGGGCGCCTACGACGAACTGGAGGCCACCGTGGCCTACCTTCTCGATGAGGCCTCCGATGGTGCGATTCAGGGGTGACGGCGCCGGGGAGGGCCGGGGATGGGTCTGATCGGTGAGGGGCTGAGATCGGTCGTCCTGCCGTGCAGTCTGGCCGTCCTGGTACCGGGGTTGGTGGTGGTCATGGTCGCCGGTCGCTCCGCGGTGGGGGCGGTGGCCGGATACGTGGCGGGCCTGCTGGTGGTGTCGTGGGTTCGGTTTGGGGGACGGTTTGGCCTGGGCTATGGGACCCCGGCCCTGGTGTTGGTCGCGCT
>Ga0256841_1003775_pt1 | contig 11178 bp, 9 predicted proteins | sample 356308metaG_FD_185971 | JGI IMG/M metagenome (GOLD analysis project Ga0256841, IMG submission 185971) | Hydrothermal vent microbial communities from Mid Atlantic Ridge, Atlantic Ocean - 356-308 | ecosystem: Environmental > Aquatic > Marine > Hydrothermal vents | place: Atlantic Ocean: Mid...
CCGAGATGATGATGGTGGCCTGGCTGCCGGATGATTTGGCGTCGATGGTGGTGACGGGCGTGGCAAAATCGGTGACATCCATGCGCCGTTGCAGGCCGGGCGCCAGGCCCGCACCTTTGAGGTTGACCACGATCTTCGAGCCCTGTTCCTCGATATCGACAGGAATTCGGGTATCTGACAGGGTAATCAGCACCCGGCCAGCGCCACCAGCGCCGCGGCGGAAATCGATATTGGTGATGCTGTAGCCGGTCAGGTCGGTTGTACGGCTGTCAGCATAGGCAGCGTGTGTCGGCGCCGGGGTATAGGGTGCCTGGTTGCCATTGGTGACTTCCACGGCTGGCACCACGGCCGGCGGCGATTTAGGGGTGAGTTTGAGAACGAGTGTGTTGCCATCGGCAAAAGTCTGGTAGTCCATCATCTGCGCGAGATTGACCACGATGCGAGTGCGATCGCGGGCCTGGGCCGCATTGACACTGCGGGCAACACCGGAACCAAACTGAAAATAGCGCCGCTGCAACTGGCTCTGGGTGGCCGGGAAGTCCAGCGTGATCCGGGCGGGATTGGTGATTGCAAAGCTCTTTGGAGCGGGTGCCGGGCCATCGAAGGTCAGGCGCAGTTCGGCGCCATCTCCGGGCGCCGGATTGTATTCCAGGGACTTGAGTACATGCGCGGCTGCCAACGCGCCCTGTACTGGCAGCATGATCAATGCCAGCAAAAGTACCATGGCAAGCAAGGGCATCCCCCGCTTCGGGTAACGGAACAAGGTAAAATCCATTTCGGTTTTCATCCAGCTTTTCAGGTTCATATTATTTTCCCCTGGCTTTTCTAAGGGGTTTTCAGCGCAATCGATGCGGCGCGTTTGAGGTAGCCCCCGTATCCGTCGGGAGCGATCTCGGTCAGTTTGACAGAATTCTCGGTTATTTGCGTAATCTTGCCATGGTTCTGGCCCAGATAGTTACCAACCCGGACCCGCTGAATGGTGCCTTCCGGCGTGCGAATCAGCGCCCAGCGCTGGCCGCCCTGCTGCATGGTGCCGACCATCTTCAATGAATCCAGTGGAAAACTCTCCAGATACTCTTTCGGCCGGTTACGGTCGATATGGACCGTACTGACAGTTTTGCGTTCAGGTGCCAGCCTGGCTGCGATGACGCTGTCATCGAACGGATCCCGCCTGTGGTTCGGATAGTTGAATGGCTGGTAAGCGATGATGTCCGGAATCGGCGGAATATCCCTCGCGGGTTTGGCCTTGACCGCCTTGATGTAGTCTTCCAGGTCGGAATTGTTCTGCTGACAGCCACTGAGCAGGGCCAGAAACAGCAGGCCCAGCAGCGACAAGAGGGGTGATGGGTGTCTGGGCTTCATCGTTTCTTGCCCCCCTGTTTCTTGTCTTCCTGATCCGCCAGATAGCGATAGGTCTTTGCCGTCACGGTCATCGTCAGTTTGCCGTTCCTGGCCGGCGCGATTTTGATATTGTGCAGAGTGACGATTCTCGGCAGGGCGGCGATGCCGCTGGAAAACTGTGCCATCTGATGGTAGTTGCCGGTCACCTTGATCTGGATCGGTTTTTCCGCATAGAAACCCTTGTCGATCTCGTCTTGAGGCTTGAAGAGGTCGATTTTCAAACCGCTGGCCAGCCCCGTCTGCGAAACATCCAGAATGACGCCTGGAATCTCCGTATCGCTCGGTAGTTGGCGCAGCATCGAGCCAAACTCTTCCTTGATCTCCTGTAGTTGCTGCTTGTAGACACCGAGATTGGCGGCCTTCTTGTATTTGTCGTCGAAACTCTTGCGCAGCGACATTTCCTGTTCTTCCAGCCGATGCAGTTCCTCCAGCTGGGTGCGTGTGTGCAGGTAATAGCCCGCTACCAGCACCGTGAGTAACAGCAGGCCGGCAAGCACCGCCTTGACGGCGACTGGCGCATTGCCCAGTTTGGACAGGTCGGAGATGTCGATGTTTTTCAGTTCATCAAGCGTCATGGTCATCTCCCTCGTTCGGTGTTTCGATCTCGACTTCCAGAGCGAAAGAGCGAACAGCCGTGCGGGACTTTTTGTCGCGCTTCCTGGACTGGATGACTGACAGCTTGGGGTTCTTCAGCCAGGGTGAAGCTTCGAGGTTGCGCATGTAGTTGGAGACGCGGGCGTCCGATTCGGCTTTGCCGCTGATGCTGAGTTTGTTGCCATTTTGCGAGATTTGCGTCAGATACAGCCCGTCCGGCAAGGTGGTGACCAGTTCGTCGAACAGATGAACGATTGCCGGGCGGCTGCGTTGCAGGCGCTGAATGATCTCCATCCGGTCGAGAAATGCCTGTTTGGCCTTGTCCAGGTCCCGGATCTCGCCGATCTGACGGTTGACCACCGCAATTTCCTGGTTCAGCCGGTTGAGTCGCATTTCCTGATTGTCGATCAGGCCGTTGATATACAGATGCGCGGCCACCAGCAAGCCGATACCGGCAACGGCCGTGAGCCCCAACATGGAAAGGAACTGGCGTTGCTGTTCCTTGCGGCGAATCTCGCGCCAGGGAAGAAGGTTGATATGAGCCATCAGTCGAATGCCCTCAATGCCAGGCCAACCGCGATCAGCAATGCCGGTGCGTCGTTGCCGAGCCGCTGCTGATTGATATGCGAGGCGAAACTCATGCGGCTGAACGGGTTGGCGATGATCGTGGGCGTCTGGGTCTGGTGCTCTACCAGTTCATCGACGCCGGGAATCGAGGCGCAACCGCCGCCGAGTATGATCTGGTCGACCTCGGTATGCTGACTCGAGGCAAAGAAGAACTGCAACAGACGGTGGGTCTGCTGGGCCAGCGTGTCCTTGAAGTTATTGAGGATTTCCGGCACGTAGTTGTCTGGCAGTCCGCCTTCCTTCTTGGCCAGGCCGGCTTCGGCATACGAGAGTCCATAGCGACGCATGATCTCTTCGGTGAGCTGACGGCCACCGAACGGTTGTTCGCGGGTATAGATCAGACGACCGTTGTGGATGACCGAGATGCTGGTCATGGTGGCGCCGATGTCGAATACGGCTACGGTGTGGTCTTCACCGGTCTGTTGTTCGTCGATCAGTGTCGTGGTGGCGCCCTCGGTGGCGTAGGATTCGATATCGACGATCACGGGTTCCAGGCCCGCCGATTCAGCGATGGAGCAGCGGGTTTCGACGATTTCGGTTCTCGAGGCGGCCAGTAATACGTCGACCGTATTGGGCATGATGTCCGATGTGCCCATGATTTCGAAGTCCAGATTGACCTCATCGAGCGAATAGGGAATGTATTGATCCGCTTCGAGCTGGATCTGGCCTTCCATTTCATCTTCGGGGATGTTGGCCGGCATGGTGATGAATTTTGAAATCGCCGCGGCGGAAGGAACGGCCAGGGCGCAGCGCCGTGTTTTGGAGCCACAGCGTTTGACTGCTTTTGTCAGTGCATTGGAAACCGCGCTGACATCCGCAATGTTCTTCTCGATCACGGCGTTGGTCGGCAGCGGTTCCACGGTATAGGCTTCCACGCGATAGCGGTTGCCAGATCGGCTCAACTCAATTAACTTTATGCAGGTTGAGCTGATGTCGATCCCGAGCAGCGGCGGCTTTTTTCGTCCAAATGAAAACACAAAACTCCCTCAGTCCATACGCGTTTAGCGTTCAAACATGCTGTTGGTTGTCAAGTCAACGTTCCAACTTGCTATAAACTTTCCTATGTTACCTTATTTCGCGCTGAGCGGGCACAGACTGGCATCCTCCGTGACGCGGTTTCCCCAACCTAACAGAATTGGCGCCGCATTCTGTTTGAACCAGTCGACTTTATGAGTGTTCTAACCGCTGGTTTTCGCTGGAGTTTGATCTTCGTCTCAGCGATCGTCCTGTTGGCTGTGCTGACATTGGCAGGGTTGTCCCTCTATGTACTGCCTGGCTTGCCGGCGGTCGGTGAGCTCAAAAACGTTCAATACCACGTTCCCTTGCGTGTTTTCTCGGCTGAAGGCGACCTGTTGGCCGAATTTGGCGAGAAACGGCGCATGCCGTTGCCCATCGACAAGATTCCACTACAACTCAAGCAAGCGGTGATTGCCGCCGAGGATGACCGGTTCTATGAACATCCGGGCGTCGATTACCAGGGTATCTTGAGGGCAGCGTTCAGTCTTGCTCGCACCCGGGCAGCGTTGCAGGGCGGTTCGACCATCACCATGCAGGTGGCGCGCAACTTTTTCCTCAACCGGCAGCGGACGTTTTGGCGGAAGCTACGAGAGATGTTGTTGGCGCTGCAGATCGAAAAGCAGTTGTCCAAGGATGAGATTCTGGGGCTGTATCTCAATCAGAATTACATGGGAAAACGTGCCTATGGGGTGGGTGCGGCGGCGCAAGTGTATTACGGTCGGGATGTCGACAGCCTGACGCTACCGCAGATTGCGATGCTGGCGGGGTTGTATAAGGCGCCTTCCAAATTCAATCCGGTGGCGAACCCCAAGCGCGCCCGCTTGCGCCGAAACTATGTGTTGCGGCGGATGTTCGAGAAGGGATACATCAGCCAGGAGGCGTTCAAAAGCGCGGCGGCTGCGCCGTTGACTGCCCGGGTTCACGCGGCACGAGTCGATGTCGAGGCGGGTTATGTGGCGGAAATGGTGCGGTCATTTCTGTACGAGAAGTATGGCGATGCTCTCTATTCGTCTGGCATGCAGGTGACCACCACGATCCACACACCGTTGCAGCGGGCGGCGAATCTGGCTTTGCGCAAGACACTGATCGACTACGATCACCGGCATGGATATCGGGGAGCCGAAGCGGTCTACGATCTGGCGGGCAAGCGGACGGCCGATCTCGATGCCATCGTCAAGAATCATCCTGCCTATGGTGGGTTGCGTGCGGCGCTGGTGATGGAGTCGGACGCAAAGTCTGCGAGTCTGTATCTTGGGGATGGCGAAGTGGCGGATCTCGATCTGGCGGCCGTGCGTTGGGCGAGACCGTATATCGATGAAGATCGTCGCGGTCCACGGCCCAGGCGGGTCGATGAGGTGCTGAAACCGGGTGATCTGGTGCGGCTGGTGAGAACAGAGCATGGCTGGAAGTTGAGCCAATTGCCTGAGGTCAGCGGTGCACTGGTGTCGATCAGCGCCACGGATGGCCGTATTCTGTCACTGGTGGGTGGATTCGATTATTACTACAGCCGTTTCAATCGTGTGACCCAGGCGATCAGACAGCCGGGTTCCAATTTCAAGCCTTTTGTCTATTCGGCTGCGCTGGCCAAGGGTTTTACGCCGGCCAGTATTTTCAATGATGCGCCGATCGTGCATGAGACGGAGTTGCATGGCGAGGCGATTCTGTGGCGACCAGAGAATTATTCCGGAAAGTTTCAAGGGCCCACCCGGTTGAGAATGGCGTTGGCGCACTCGAAGAATCTGGTATCGATTCGCTTGCTGCAGAAAGTTGGAGTGCGGTTTGCGTTGCGCCATATCCGCAAGTTTGGCATGACCCAGCGCAAGTTGCCGGCGGATTTGTCGCTGGCTTTGGGTACCGGGGCGTTGACGCCGCTGGAGTTGATCAGTGGCTATGCGGTCATTGCCAATCAAGGTTATCGCGTCGAGCCGTATTTCATTTCCCGAATCGAGGATCGGGAGGGTAAGGTCATTTATCGGCATGCACCATATGTGGCTTGTCAGGCACCTTGCGACAATTTGATGACACCCGAGATGCTGCAGTTGCATCCGGAGTTGGCGGATACTGGTCGTCTCTATGGCCGACCGGCGAAGCGGGTCATGGATCGGGACAATATGTTCCAGATGGTGAGCATGTTGAAGGATGTGATCCGTATCGGAACCGGTCGCCGCGCGCGGGTGCTCAATCGCCGGGATCTGGCGGGCAAGACGGGTACGACGAATGACCAGCGTGATGCCTGGTTCAGCGGTTTCAACCGGGAGATCGTGACGACGACCTGGATTGGCTTTGATGACAACAAGCCGTTGGGCAAGCGGGAAACGGGAGGGCATTTGGCGTTGCCGGCATGGATCGACTACATGCGGGTGGCGTTGCGGGATTCTCCACAACGGCCATGGAAGATGCCAGATGATCTGGTGACGGTGAAAATCGATCCAGCTACAGGGCTGCGGGCGGGGCCAAATACTCGTAACCCGGTGTTCGAGATCTTCAGGCCGGGGCACGCGCCCACCGAAGTTGCGGACGATTCCATGTCGGTGGAAGGTGCCGAGGTGCCCGAGCAGGTCTTCTGAGACCGCAATCCAGGGTCATTCCGGCAGCAGCGCCGGGAACCAGTCAGCGCGCCGCATTGGGCGGTCGCAGTCGTGATCCTGTGAGAAATTCAGGCTGGACAGTCGCCGAGGTGATCAGGCGCGCTTGCGGTTGTGGGGGCGTTTGCCGCGGGGGCGTGAGCGGTGGCGGTTGCCGGAAGGTTTTTTATGCGAGCGGCCACGGTGGTTGCCTTTTTTGCTCGACGGACGGTTGCCGCCGAAGCGTTCCAGTTTCGCTCGCGGCTTGAGTTCGTGGTCGAGGTGGTCGGTGACTTGACCAACGGGCAGTTTCTGGCCGACGTATGCTTCGATGTCGGGCAGGTAGAACGAAGTGTCTTCGCAGGCAAAACTGAGTGCGGTGCCGGAAGCGCCGGCACGTGCGGTTCGACCGATGCGGTGGACATAGTCTTCTGCCATTTGTGGCAGGTCGAAATTGAAGACATGGGTGACGTCGGGGATGTGCAAGCCGCGTGCAGCGACATCGGTGGCGACCAGGACCTTGTACTGCCCGGAGCCGAAGCCTTCCAGCAGGCGCTGGCGTTTTTTCTGCGGCACGTCGCCGGACAGCAGCGCCACGGAGTAGTCATTGCCCTTCAGCCACGCGGTGACGTTTTCGGCGGCACGCTTGGTATTGGTGAAGACGATGGAGCGCTCGGGAGACTGGGCTTTCATCAGGCCGATGAGTAGCGGGATCTTCTCGTCATTGGAGGGGAAGAAAACGGTTTGCTCGACTCGGTCGGCGGTGACGGTTTCGGCCTGGACTTCGATTTTTTCGGCCTTGTTCATGTGTTCATAGGCCAGTTCCAGTACACGGAACGAGAGGGTGGCAGAGAACAGCATGCTGAGGCGGGCTTCAGGTTTGGAGCAGCGGCGCAGCAGGTAGCGCAGATCCTTGATGAAGCCGAGGTCGAACATTCGGTCGGCTTCGTCCAGCACCAGCACCTGGATGGCGCGCAGGTCGAAGATGCCCTGTTTCATGTAGTCGATCAGGCGGCCGGGGGTGCCGATCAGGATATCGACCCCTTTCTCGAGGTGTTTGCGCTGCTTGTCGTAGTCGATGCCACCATAGCCGATACCCAGTTTGAATTTGCAGCCGGAGTTGAGGGCTTTGGCGTCGTTGAAGATCTGAATGGCGAGTTCACGGGTGGGTGCGAGAATGAAAGCCCGGGGCTGGCGTGGCTTGCGACGGTCGCTGGCGGGATGACGCAGCAGATGCACCAATGTCGCGATCAGAAAAGCCGCGGTTTTCCCGGTGCCGGTTTGTGCTTGCCCGGCGATGTCCTGACCCTGGAGCAGCAGCGGCAAGGTGCGGGCCTGAATAGGGGTGCAATACTCGAAGCCAGCGGCTTCGATGCCCTGGATGACTTCGGCGGGAAGGTCGAAATCGGTGAATCGGGTAGAGGTCAGATGTTGTTCACTCATTGAGAACTCATGTGGTCGTTGTATCGTGCCGGAGCTGGCAATTCCGGATATGGACTTGCGCGGCACAATCGGCTAGTCTGGAATCAATAATCATTCACAAACGGAGGCTAGCTGTGAGCGATAAGGTAACGCACCTCAGCGATGACAGCTTTGAAGACGAAGTACTGAAATCCAAAGAACCCGTCCTGGTGGATTACTGGGCGGAATGGTGTGGCCCCTGTAAAACGATTGCGCCAATTCTAGAGGAAATTGCCGAAGAATACACGGGGCGTTTGAAAGTCGCCAAGATCGATATCGACGCGAACCCGGGCACGCCTCCCAAATATGGTATCCGCGGCATTCCGACACTGATGCTGTTCAAGAACGGTGAAGTGGAGGCCACCAAGGTGGGCGCCTTGTCGAAATCGCAACTGGCGGCCTTTCTCGACCAGAATATCTGACTATCCAGGGCTTGATCGGCCGGTAAGGCGCCATCCGTCGGGAATTTGACGATGTGATTGCGCCGGCGCTTTACTGGCCGACATTTTCATAATATAGTTGTCGCCAAGTCCTTCGTTTTCGCCATTCCGGCGTCCGAATATCTCTTTTAAACAATAATTTCTGTTACCCGATGTCCGCGCAGTCGCGCGGCCTGATCATTGATCGATCCCGACGTGATCCAGCCCATGGCCAATGCTTCAACTATGAACCTCACTGAACTGAAAAAGAAATCCCCTGCCGAATTGCTCAAGCTCGCCGAGTCGATGGGCATCGAAAACGTTTCCCGTTCGCGGAAACAGAACATCATCTTCTCCATCCTCAAAGCCCATGCCAAAAAGGGAGAAGACATCTACGGCGACGGCGTGCTGGAAATCCTCCAGGACGGTTTTGGTTTTCTGCGGTCGGCTGACAGCTCCTATCTGGCGGGGCCAGATGACATCTACGTTTCCCCCAGCCAGATCCGGCGGTTTGCCTTGCGCACCGGCGACACCGTCTCCGGCAAGATTCGGCCACCCAAGGACAACGAGCGCTACTTTGCGCTGCTGAAAGTCTCGGAGATCAACTTCGAGCCGCCCGAGAATGCAAAGTCCAAGATTCTGTTCGAAAACCTGACACCGTTGCATCCCGAGCGCCGTTTGCGCATGGAGATCGGTAACGGCAGCACCGAGGACATTACCCCCAGGGTGATCGATATCGTGGCGCCACTGGGCTACGGCCAGCGGGCGTTGATCATTGCGCCGCCCAAGGCGGGCAAGACCATCATGCTGCAGAACATCGCCCAGAGTATCACCCACAACGCGCCCGATGTGACTCTGATCGTACTGCTCATCGACGAGCGTCCAGAGGAAGTCACGGAGATGTCGCGGATGGTGCGCGGCGAAGTGGTCTCATCGACTTTCGATGAACCGGCAACCCGCCATGTGCAGGTGGCGGAAATGGTCATCGAAAAAGCCAAGCGGCTGGTCGAGCACAAGCGGGATGTGGTGATCCTGCTCGATTCGATCACCCGGCTGGCGCGCGCCTACAACACCGTGGTGCCATCCTCCGGCAAGGTGCTGACCGGTGGTGTCGATGCCAATGCGTTGCAGCGGCCCAAGCGGTTCTTTGGCGCCGCGCGGAATATCGAAGAAGGTGGTTCACTGACCATCATCGCCACCGCGCTGATCGATACCGGCTCCAAGATGGACGAAGTGATCTACGAAGAATTCAAGGGAACCGGCAACTTCGAGCTGCATCTCGATCGGCGGATTTCCGAGAAACGCGTCTATCCGGCCATCAACATCAATCGCTCCGGCACTCGCCGTGAAGAGCTGCTGACTGACGACGAAGAGCTGCAGAAGTTGTGGGTTCTGCGTAAATTCCTGCATTCCATGGATGAGCTGGAAGCGATGGAGTTTCTCATTGGCAAATTGCAGGCCACCAAGAACAACGCCGATTTCTTCGACACAATGAAACGCTGACCCGGACTGTGAGCTGAGGTACACTTCTTTTCCGGTGTTTGCCATTTCCGGAGAGGAGTTTCCATGTCATCCGAGTTTTCCCCCGACTGGTTGAAGAACCCGAATTTTTCCGGGCCTGCCCGGCGGTTTGCCGAATTTTGCGCCACCGAGTTGGAGCGGCGCAGTAGTGAGGATGATTTCGATCCCGAGATTTTCGATGAGGCTGTCAAACTGGTGCTGAGAAAGCTCGGTGCCCTCGACCTGGAAGACATGCAATGATCATCCACGGCATTCACTCGGAAAACTTTCTCAAATACAGCAATCTCGATCTCAACAACTTGCCGGAAAAAGGGCTGATTGCAGTATGTGGTCAGAACGAATCCGGCAAGACCTCCATCGGTGAAACCCTGTGCTTTGCGCTGTTTGGCCGCACCTTCACGCTGGAGCTCGACGACCCGCGCAAGTTGATCCGCTGGGGTGAGTCACAGTGCTCGGTGAGCGTGGAATTCTCCGGCAAGGATGGCGTGGCCTACGAGGTCAAGCGCTACCTCGATGACGAAGGCGTTTATGGCGCCCGCCTGGTTCGAACCGAAGATGGCGCGCTCATGGCCAAGGGTGTCGATCGGGTCGGCGACGTACTGCGTTCGCTGATCGGCTTCGGCTACGATGAGTTCATTGAGTCCTTCTATCTGGCGCAGCGGGAACTGAGCACGCCTCACCCCCACAGTCAGACCATCAAGGTCATGGCCGGAATTGCGCCATTGGCTGCGGTGGCAGAGGATTTGCAAACTTCCATCGACAACGAAAAAGTCCGGCAGGCACGCACCGCCAAGGATTATGACGAGGCGATTCTTGCCCTAAACCAATTGGGGATCGATGAGGGAAAATACCCCCGCCTGCAGCAGGCGCACAAGACGCTGTCCTCGGCTTCCCGGCAGAAACAGGGCTTGATCGATGATCTGGCGTTGGCCGCTGACGATTATCGGGCCAATGTGCCCAAGGTTCGGCAAACCCGGCGGGCGCAGCGGCTGGCATGGGGATTGGGAATCTTCTTCTTCCTGCTGGCGGCATTGAGCTGGGCCGCTTGGGGCTTGCTCAACTTCATGCCCGATTCCGGGGTGGCCGTGCAGATTCAGGCACTGGCCGAGGCCAACATCCCCAATTGGGCGACACGTTACCATGCCTGGGTTCTACCACTGGCCATACTGCTCTCCGGCCTGACATTGTTCGAGGTGTTCCAGGTCGTTCGTCTCAAAGGACGGTTGAAAACACTGACGGCGCTGGCGGGTCGGCTTGCTGAACGGCTCGATGTCATTCGGCTCGACAGCCAGAAAGCACCGGAAACCCTGCCCAAAGACATCGCCGCCCTGGTGGGCGGCCAGGAGACTGAGGGGGCAGATCAAGCAGAAGACTTTCTCGATAAAATCAAGGTGTTGGAGAGCCGGGCCGCATTGCTGTCCGCTACCAATGATGAAGTGGCTGAGGCCGAGGATCTGGTACGGGAGCGCTATGGAGCACAGGTCGAACAACTGGGCCGGCAGATCGAAATGCTCGATGCCGAAATCGCCGAAGAGCGGCAGCGGCTCGACGAAGCGGCGCAGCTCGGTTCGGTG
>Ga0256841_1003776_pt1 | contig 11178 bp, 10 predicted proteins | sample 356308metaG_FD_185971 | JGI IMG/M metagenome (GOLD analysis project Ga0256841, IMG submission 185971) | Hydrothermal vent microbial communities from Mid Atlantic Ridge, Atlantic Ocean - 356-308 | ecosystem: Environmental > Aquatic > Marine > Hydrothermal vents | place: Atlantic Ocean: Mid...
GGCTTCTTTCTGGGCCATTCTATAGGCATCCAGTGTTTTCAGCGAGGTTTCGATTCCGGAAATAACAGTAAAATCGCCTGATACCCGTTTGGACAAATCATCAACCCGACCAGAAGCAAGCTCATTACCCAGACGGTTAATATTGGTTTTCAATTGGAAGCTTTGGCGGCGAAACGAAAAACTTTGGGCCATATCACCGACAGATACATAGCTCATGACTAAATCCTCAACAGGGTTTGAATGAGTTCATCAATGGTCTGCATCACACGCGCATTCGAGGCGTAGGATTGCTCGACAAGCAACAGTTGCTGCATTTCATAATCCGTATCGACACCGCTTTGCAATTCCTGCGTTTTCAGCATATCCACCTTGGTCGAGGCGAAAGCGATATCGGCATCCTCCGATTGACGAGCCGCACCGATCTTTGACAGATAATCGGAAGACAGCCCGGACATCGAACGGGATGCAACGGTGATATTGCCTGATACCGGAACCTGTGAACGAGTCAGGGCGCCCGACATGCTTTGCAGCAAACTGGCATTCCCCACATCACCCTGTGTTGCTGCACCAATACCGTCCCGCAAACGCCAGACGGCACCGCCGGATTCCGGATCAACGCTGATATTGACAGACAGCCGAGTGGAAATGCCGGGTTCGTTCGCCGGATTAAAAAACGCACCTGCATCTGTGAACAGGCCTGCGTCCAGTAAAGTAAGTGAAGAATCGACTGAAGGGTCCTGAAACCGTTCGATCAAATCGCGGGCAACGGCGTCCAGATCGTTCTGGGCTGTAACACCCAGCTTATCGCGCACTTCGAATGCGGCTGTAAGGGTTCCGCCCGACATAATCCCGTTTTCACCGGTGCTGACCGGATTGCCGTTCAGTGTCAGACCGGAAAGGGAACCGGCAGAAAATGTCATATCCTCGGTAATCAGGCTGGTTCGGGTAAATCCGATTTCCGCAGCCCGGCCATCCAGCAACACCGCACCACCTGTCGAGATCAAAGCAATCTGCCCATGATCGCGCGGAATCGCCCGCATCGGAACAATCGCGGATATCTGGTCAACCAGCTGTTGCCGCTGGTCCATAAGAGCCGAAGTATCCCGACCGCTGCTGTTTTGTGTGAGTATGGCGCGGTTCAGTTTTTCAATATTCTTGAGTGCGCCGTTCAGCTGGTCAACCTGACGTGCAATGCTATGATCCGCATTTGTGCGTTGCGTCTGGATTTCACGCGAAATGGTATTGATATGATCCGCGATCCCTTTTGCACTGCGCAGCACATTCTGCAAACGCGGTTCTGAATCCGGGCGACTTGCCGCTTCGATAAAGGCTGTATCCAGCCCAGCAATCCGGTCAGACAATGAACCGGCCTTGCCGGGTTCACCGACAACATCCTCAACCCGCTGCAAAAAACCGGCGCGTGTGGTCGAGGAACCCAAATCGGCATCAGCAAGCCTTCGATCAGCAATAACAACCTGATCAACAACCCGCGTTACCCCGTCAATACGAACGCCCGACCCTTCGCCACCAAGCACCCGTGACGAAAGGTCCAGTTCACGCCTACCATAACCATCGGTCGTAGCATTCGAAATATTTGATGAAATGACATCCGCCGAGCGGGCCGAGGCCGTTAATCCGGACAAGGCATTCGAAAGTGCGCTGGTCATACCCATGGGCTACCCTCCTTCAGATTGCCTTTGGTTAACGTTTGATGTTCGTTGTCTCCTGTAGCATTTCGTCCACGGTCTGGATCACCTTGGCATTGGAGGAATAGGCCCGCTGTGTCTGGATCAACGCAGTCAATTCGCCAGCAACATCGGTGGTTGAGGACTCACGCGCATAGCCTTCAATAGAGCCTGTCGGCCCATCACCCGCATCCCACAAGAAGAACGAGCCGGAGCTGGGAGAAACCTGATAAGTCTGGTTGTTCAGTGAAATCAGCCCATTGGTATTTGGCACATCAACCAGCGGGATCTGGTAGATACGGCGGATAAACCCCGTGTCATATGTTGCACTGATAAATCCGTTGTCATCAATTTCAACCGACGTCAGATTGCCCACCGGCGAACCATCCTTGGTAATCGATGTGGGTGCAAAACTATCCGACAGTTGGGTCAACCCGTTTGGATCGCCAACTTTACCAATAGTCATCGTTAAAGGCCCGCCAGCAACCGTCAGCGCCAAAGTTCCGTCACCAGCATTATATGCACCACCGGAAACCGTTGTGACCGATGCCAATGTGCCGCCATTGGCCCGGGTGTTGTCAAAAACCAATGTATACTGGCCAATAGTGGCACCACCCTGCGCCGAATCCTTGATTTCCATTGTCCATGTATTGGATGACCCAGACCCTGGTATTGTTGGTGTAAAGGTAATATCCAGCGTTTCAGACGTACCAAGGTTTCCAAAATATTCGACAGAAAGCGGTAATGGATCACCGGATTCACCCGCAGCCGTATTGGTTGCTGGCAGATTTACCCCGAGATTCATTTTGGTTGTCGGATCGCCAGCGGTTTGGTTGGCATTGATCACGACCGGCTCAAGTCCCGCAATCGTATCGCGTGGATAGGTCGAAATACTACCATCGGATTCCGCTGGCCAGCCCATCAGGACAAGTCCGGATTCCGTTTTCAATACACCGTTTGAATCCGTATGGAATGAACCTGTTGTTGTCATCATCAAGGGCCGGTCGCCGGTTGATGCACCCAACGATACTTCGGCGGTGACTGGTAACATTCCACGCCCGCCAACGGCAAGGTCCATAGCATTCTTGGTCGAAACCAGCCCGCCCCTTTCCTCGATCAAGCGCACGGTAGAGGCCCGCACCCCGCCAGCGGAATACGCACCTGAACCCGGATTGTTATTTATAACAAGCGATTCAAAATTCGCTTCGGCCCGCTTATATCCGTATGTGCCGGAGTTTGCGATATTGTCGGAAATCGTTGCCAGACGTGTTGCGTTAGCCGACAGGCCTGCAACGCCTGCATTCAAAGAAGAAGATATAGTCATGGTGCGCCTTTCTGCTGCATCAACCACTAAGGTTTCAAATGACAGCAATAAGGGCGCGCCATTAACAGGCCCCTAACATCTAAAAATCAATCTATTTTGCTCATCAGGCCTTTTCTATTGGCAGGTCTGGTATTTGCTTTGAAAACAGGATTTAGCCTTTTCTACAGCAGCAGAAATATCAGCCTGACTCATCGCACCTTCAATGGCGGCCATTTTCTCGTTTGCCTTGCCGACACCGTTTTCACGGGCAATGTTCAACCACATATGCGATATAACCAAATCCTTTGGCACGCCATTCCCGTCCCGAAACATTAGCCCCAGATTGAATTGTGCGCCGGGGTGGCCCTGCGTGGCTGCCTTGAAATACAGATTGGCGGCCATTGAAGGATCGGCCGCAACCCCTTTGCCGCTTCGATACAGGCCAGCCAGATTATTCAGCGCCTTTACATGACCGGCCTCCGCTGCCATGCGATACAGCTTTGCCGCCTCTGCATAATCCTGCGGCACACCTTCCCCACGTTTGTACATGTTTGCCAGATTATATCGGGATTTTACATGACCCTGATCTGCCGCAGCCTTGAACCACTTGGCAGCAAGGGCGAAATCCTTCTCTACGCCTTTGCCGGCATCAAACATTATGGCCAGATTGTATTGCGCTTCTGCATGGCCCTGTGCAGCAGCCATCCCGAACCATTGGGCCGATTGGGCCAGATCGGCATCTACGCCATCACCGAATTTATACATCATACCCAGATTGAACTGGGACCGTGCGTGCCCCTGCTTGGCCGCAAGGAGGTATAATCTGGCGGCTTCGACCGTGTCCTTTGGCACGCCGTCCCCGCGCCTGTATTTGTCCCCCAAAGCAAATTGGGATCCGGCATGGCCTTGCTTGGCGGCCATTTGAAACAACGCAAGCGCCTGGGCATCGTTTTTGGCAATCCCCATGCCATTTGCAAACATCATCCCCAAGGCATATTGAGCACTTGCGTCGCCTAACTGGGCCGCCTTTGAATACCACTGCGCAGCGGTGGCATAATCCTTTTCAACCCCAAGCCCTTTTAGATATATGGTCGCAAGACCCAGTTGTGCTTGGATATTCCCGCCCTCGGCCAAAGGCAGCCATTGGGTCATGGCTTCTGCATAGTTTCCGGATTTTGCAGCCTGTATTCCAGCCTCGTAATCCTGTGCAGTAAGGGAAAAAGGCAAAAGCGCAAAGGCGATCGCCAGCGGCGAAATCAGTTTTTTCATATCATTTAGCTCTCAAAAAAATTGTCATCAAAGTGAATAGGGAATCCTAACATACGCCTATTCACCTGACAACAATTTTGCATTTTCTGGCTAATCCTCTGACCTTAGAAGGATCAATTCCATCCTGTTATTGCGTGGCGACATCGGATTTGTAACTGCCGGTTTTCGGTCGGCATACCCAGTCACACGTTGAATACGCTTTGCATCAAACCCGCCGCTCTCAAGCAATTTGCGCAGCTGATCGGCGCGGGATTGTGACAAATCCCAAACAGGATTGTTCATCAGCACAACCGGCTCTGAACGTGTATGCCCGTTTACGGCCAGATCATTGGTAACAATCCCGAATACTTCGGCCATCATTCGTGTAATATCCAAAAGCATTGGGGTAGGCGTTGTTGTGCCCTGTTCAAAAAGGGGTTCATCCTCGAGATCAAAAATCTCGATGATCAGACCCTCATCCGTTACGCGGGTCATAATGTGGCGCATGGCGTTATCCATCACCATGCTTTCGCCACCGCCACCGGATAACAGTGATTCCACCTCGGATAAATTGTCCGATTCCTCACTGTTGTGGCCATCAGACCCATCCATCGCAGAAGGCAAAGTTACCGCCGCCCCTGTCCCGTTACGGGCAAGGGTTTCTTCGGTAAAGACACTGTCCCCGCCAAAGGCTCCATCACCCCCGCCCGATATTCGGGCCAATGGAATTGACGGACTAAAATAGTCCGCGATCCCTTTGCGTTGACTTTCAGTTGTCGCGTTCAACAGCCACATCAGCATAAAGAAGGCCATCATGGCCGTCACAAAGTCAGCATAGGCAACTTTCCATGCACCACCGTGGTGCCCGCCGCCAGCTATGACTTTTTTACGCTTGATGATAATGACTGGCGCGTTTTGTTGCGCACTCATCCCACCACCTCGTTTTATTCACCCAAGGACAGGGGTATCAGGCGCAAGTAAACACACGCTTAACCTTTCAAATTGTCGGTATTTAGCCCTCTTTATCGCTTGGCGCATTGACTTGGCTGCCGGATCAATCTAGTTAGCATACTATAACTAACAACCGCATACACATAAAAGGAAACAACTATGGCCCAGCCGCGCCCCATCAGCCTGTCTTTGAAAATCGCCGTTGTTGTCGCTGCCTTGTTTGGCCTTTTGACAGTGTTCTCGGGCGGCATGGCCCTGAGCGGCAACAAAGAGGTCGGCAATGCCGTGCCCTTTGTGCTGTGGTTCAACTTTATCGCCGGCTTTGCCTATCTGGCGGCGACTTATGGTTTGGCCAAACGGCTGGACTGGGGGCTGAAGCTGTCGATCTGGATTGCCATTGCCACCGCTTTGGTCTTTGCGGCCTTCGGTGTGGTTGTCATGCAGGGCACGGCCTATGAAATGCGCACCGTCGGCGCGATGATTATCCGCACCGGTGTCTGGGTGGTGATTTCAGCCGTTGCCATCAAAGCCTATCGGCAGTTCACCTAAACTTAAATCAGGCGTTCACCGGTGTCTTTGCGGAATACAAACGCCTTGGCCGGATCAAACCCCAGTTGCAGGATATCATCGACCTTTGGCAACATTTGCTGACTGGCCTTCAGGCAAATCTCAAGCCCGTGCGCGGCCCCCTGATCCGATCCGACAATCGTGCCGTAAATCAGGTTTTCACCACCGTGCTGTTCCACCAGATCTACGCGGAATTCCAACTGGCCATCAGTAGTGATTGACAGGATATCCGGCCGCACACCCAGCACCAGATCGGTGTCCATCGGCAGATCGGAAAAGCCCGCGAAACGGCTGACACCATCCCCCAGATCAGTTCCGTCAAACCGCACCGGAATCAGGTTCATTTGCGGCGCGCCGATAAAGGATGCAACAAACAAGGTTCTGGGGTTTGAATACAGCTCCATCGGGGCGCCCATCTGCTCGACGCGGCCCTCGTTGATCACGGCCAGACGGTCGGCCAAAGTCATCGCCTCGGTCTGGTCGTGGGTCACATAGATGCTGGTGACATTCATGCGCCGTTGCAGGCGCTTGATTTCGATCCGCATCTGCACCCGCAGTTTGGCATCCAGATTGGACAGAGGTTCATCAAACAGGAAAACCTTGGGGTTGCGCACAATCGCCCGACCCATCGCAACCCGCTGGCGCTGACCGCCGGACAGTTCGTTCGGCTGACGATCCAGATAATCGTCAATCCTCAGCATCCTGGCGGTTTCCTCGACGATCCGCTTGATCTCGTCCTTGGGGATTTTGCGGTTTTTCAGACCATAGGACATGTTCCCGCGAACCGTCATATGCGGATACAGGGCGTAGTTCTGGAACACCATCGCCACATCGCGATCCGATGGCGATACATCGTTGATCACCCGACCCCCGATCGAAATTTCGCCTTCGGTGATGGTTTCCAGTCCCGCCACCATCCGCAACAACGTGGATTTGCCACAGCCTGACGGGCCAACGAAGACCACCAGTTCGCCATCCGCAATCTGCATGTCCACGCCACGGATTGCCTCGGCCCCGTTCGGGTAAACCTTGCGAACACCCTTCAGTTCAACTTCAGACATTATTTCTCACTCTCCACAAGGCCCTTGACGAACCACTTCTGAAATACCAGCACCACCAGAACCGGCGGCAATGTCGCCAGAATGGTCAGCGCGAAGGCCTTCTGGAATTGCGGCAACTCGCCGCCTTCGTTCAACACCTGGTAAATCTGTTTGATCCCGATCACGAGCGTATAGTTTTCTTCTTTGGTGGTCATAATCAGCGGCCACAAATACTGGTTCCAGCCCACCACAAACATGATGATCAGAATGGCCGCGATCATGGTTTTCGACAGGGGCACCAGAATATCGATGAAGAACCGCCATGCGCTGGCCCCGTCCAGACGCGCCGCTTCAAGGATTTCATCGGGCACCGAGCGAAAGAACTGCCTGAAAAAGAACGTCCCGGTGGCCGACGCAATCAGCGGCACAATCAGGCCGGTGTGGGTGTCCAGCAGGCCCAGATCGGCAACCACCTTGTAAGACGGTATGATGCGCACTTCGAGCGGCAGCAGTAGCGTCATAAAGATGATCCAGAACAGGAAATTCGCCATGCGAAACCGGAAATAGACGATGGCATAGGCAGCAAACATCGAAATGATCACCTTACCCACCGAAAACCCGATGCCCAGTATCAGGCTGTTCTTCATCATGCCAAGTGCTGTGACCTTTTTCATCACCCCACCCGGTTCGAACAAAACTTCATTATAGGTTTCCAGAAAATGCCCACCGGGCCAGAATTGCAGACCTTCGCGCATGATAGTCTCTGGCGCATGGGTCGAGGTCATAAAGGCCACCCAGACCGGCAACGTCATAAACAACGCGCCGATAATCAGGATAAAATGGGTAATAACTGTATGCTTGTTCATTTTTCCCATCCCCTAATAATGTATTTTGCGTTCGATGAACCGGAACTGGATCACCGTCAGGATCAGAACAATCAGCATCAGAACCACCGACTGCGCCGAGGAACCGCCAACGTCCGCCCCGCGAAAGCCGTCCTGGAACACCTTGTAAACCAGCGTGGTCGTCGCACCGCCCGGCGCGCCCTGCGTTGTGGTGTCGATGATGCCGAAGGTTTCAAAGAACGCATAGGTGATGTTGGTGACCATCAGGAAAAACGTGGTCGGCGCAAGCAGCGGAAAGGTGATGGTCCAGAACCGGCGCGTCGGGCTTTTGCAATCCATCGTCGCGGCTTCGGTTACAGATTTCGGGATGCCCTGAAGGCCGGAGAGGAAAAAGATGAAATTCACGCTGACCTGTTTCCAGACAGAAATCAGGATCACGACAAATGCAGCGTCTGTTTCATGCAGCTTGTGATCGAAATCATACCCGAACGAGTTCATGAAATGGTACAAATCACCGATCAGCGGGTTGAACATCAGATTGCCCATCAGGCCGGCCACCGGCGGCGCAATCGCATAGGCCCACATCAGCAAGGTTTTATAGGTACTCGCACCGCGGATCACCTCGTTCGCCTTTACGGCCAATAACAGGGCAAGACCCAGCGATAGCAACGTCACCAGCGAGGAAAAGATCGCGGTGAACCATGCGGACTGAAGCCAGCCTTCGTTGAAAATCGTATCGGAATAGTTGCGGAACCAGACAAATTGCGAGGACAGCCCGAAAGCGTCCTCAAGCAGGAACGACTGGTAAACGGCCTGACCGGCAGGCCACAGGAAAAAGATGGCAATAATCAGCAGCTGTGGCGCAACAAACAGATAGGGGATCGGACTGTGTTCAAACTGGACGCGTTTCATTCAGCAGGTGCTTTCCGGGTATTAAAAATGGCCAGCAGAGTCTTAACCCCCGCTGGCCACAGTATGGCTTATTTATATGTATCGTGGAAGCGGGCCAACAATGCGTTGCCGTCTTTCTCGATTGCGGCAAAGGCATCTTCTACCGATGCTTTGCCAGACAGGATATCCTCAAAGTTTTTATACATCACTTCGCGGATCTGCACATAGAAACCCAGACGATAGCCCTTGGTCCATTCGCCGCTTTTCTGTGTCAGCTGCAGAATGCCGATTTCGGCGTCCGGTGTAGAATCGTAATAACCGTCAGCCTTGGCCATTTCATAAGCAGCGTTTGTGATCGGTACATAGCCGGTTTCACGATGCCAGAAATACTGCATTTCAGGATTGGTCAGGAACTTGAGGAAATCGGCAACGCCTTTGTTTTCCTCTTCGCTCTTGCCGGCCATGGCAAACAGGGCCGCACCACCGATGAAGGTCGATGTCGGCTCGTCTACAACGCTTTTCCAGTAAGGCAGATAGGCCGCACCGAATTTGAACTCGGCACTTTTTGTCAAACCGCCGAAGGAACCGGACGACCCCAGCCACATTGCAACTTTCTGCTGCACAAACGCATCCTGATTGTCACCCCAGCCACGGCCATAGTAACCGTACCAGCCCTTGTCCAGCCATTCCTTGACCTTGGTCCAGTGCATGCGCAGTTCCGGTGTGTTGTAGAGGATTTTCACATCGGTTGAATCATAACCGTTGTTGGCGGTTGCCAATGGCAGGTTGTGACGGCTCATAAAATTCTCGGCCCAGATCCACGGGCTGTGGCTTTGGGCCAGCGCCTGATATCCGGCTTCTTTCAGCTTCGGCGCCATTGCTTCCAGCTCTTCCCAGGTCGCGGGCGGGCCATCCAGACCGACTTTGGCAAAGATGTCTTTGTTGTAATACAGCAGCGGTGTCGAGGAATTGAACGGCATGCCGATCATCTTGCCATCACTGTCGGCATAGAAATAGCGAACACCTTCGATATAGTCGGTGCTGTCAAAGCCACCGGCATATTTTTCCAGCAGATCGGCCACCGGAACAACGGCGCCCTTGGAATAGATGATGGTTGCGGCACCGGCATCGAAAATCTGGATGATATTCGGCTGCTGCTTGGCGCGGAACGCAGCGATACCCGCTGTCATTGTGTCCTCGTAACCGCCCTTATAGGTCGGAACCACAACATATTCGCTTTGGGACGCGTTGTATTTTGTGGCGATCTCTTCAACCACCTCGCCCAGACGGCCGCCCATCGCGTGCCACCACTGGATTTCGACCTGTGCATAGGCGGCACTGGCCATCAGCGACATGGATGTCACCGCACCGACCGCAAGTTTCTTGAATAAATTCATAGCATTCTCCCTTTGCTTGCCATGTGTCACATGACTCGTTCTTTATCTGCAAACCGGTGACAGAATCATGACAACAGAAAAAATGAAGTCCCCCATGATCTGTGGCCCCGATGAACCGCAAGATTAGGATCATCGGAACATACCCGAAAAAATAATGCAAACACTATTTCAGGCTTCTAATTATAACACTATGTTATATGAATGGCGTTCAAAACCATTTACCTGATCAAGGAATAAAACGTGTCACTCAGCCTTAGACAGTTACAAGCATTCAACTCGGTTGCCAGCCTTGGCAGTGTCACCGGTGCCGCCGCACAACTGGGCATTTCCCAACCCGCCGTTAGCCGTCTGTTGTCCAGCTTCGGAAATTCTGTCGGATTCACCTTGTTCACCCGCCATCACGGCCGTCTGGAACCCACCCCCGAAGCCCGCTATTTGCTGACCGAAGTGCAGCAGGTTCTGGAAGGGCTGCAACGCCTTGAAACCCTGAAACGTGACATCCCCGAACGCACTGCCGGCCACCTGCGCATCGCCTGCCTGCCGGGGTTCGCAACCAGCCATTTGCCCAAGGTTTTATCGCAATTTCTAGAAAGCAAACCGGGGGTCACAATTACCCTTGAACCGGACCGGCCCGAACGGATCATGGAATGGATCATCGGCGAACAATACGACTGCGGCATCACCGACGGGCGCCCCCGCCATCCCGCCACCGAAAGCAAAAGTTACGGGATGCGCACGGTCTGTATTTTCCCCAAGGGCCATCCCTTGGGCGAAAAAACCGAAATCTGGCCCGAAGATATTGCCGGTGAGCGCCTTATCCATACACGCCGCGACAGCGCGTTTTTCAAATCGCTGGAACAGGCCTTTTCCAGCCGTGGCATCAAGATTCCGACATGGATCGAAATCCGCCAGTTTACAGCCGCCTGCACCTTTGTTTCCCAAGGCAACGGCGTGTCTGTGATCAGCGAACTGGATGCGGTCCAGTTTCTGGACAAAAACGTCGATATGCGTCCGTTTCGCCCTGTGGTCCCGCATACATTGTCTGTGGTCAGACCAATCACCACTTCGCCATCCATCATCACGCTGGAGTTCATCGAGGCCTTTGTCGCCAGCATATTACCTTATGTAATATCCGAACGGGAATCACTTACAATATAAGTGGTGCCGCATGAGGGACTTGAACCCCCGACCCATTACTTACGAAGCAATTGCTCTACCAGCTGAGCTAATGCGGCATTGGCGGGGGTTTAC
>Ga0256841_1003777_pt1 | contig 11178 bp, 11 predicted proteins | sample 356308metaG_FD_185971 | JGI IMG/M metagenome (GOLD analysis project Ga0256841, IMG submission 185971) | Hydrothermal vent microbial communities from Mid Atlantic Ridge, Atlantic Ocean - 356-308 | ecosystem: Environmental > Aquatic > Marine > Hydrothermal vents | place: Atlantic Ocean: Mid...
TCTTCACCAAAAATTTACGCTCAATTTCTTTGTTTGCCATCGTTCTCCTATCTCTGTTTTTTATGCTTCCTCACTTTCCACCAAAAAATATGGAATGATTCAGGTGTCTTTCAAGGATGTACCACCCCCAACGTGATTCCCTTGGAAGAACCCACCATGACACAATGCTATCCAAAATGACATAATTGACGCCATGTATGATTGAATACCGGGACTGCCCATTCATCATTTCAGGCAGTCTCTAAAATGTTCAACTGCTTATCTGGTCAACATTTGCCGGTTAAAATGTTTTTGCATTGTCTAACAAAAATCTAAACTTTAATTACGTCCCACGGTTCGGTCATTTTCTTTCGAGTTCAACATTTTCTGTTGCTCGCTTCCCGGCGTTTGGCATGGGCGATGGAAAGCAACGGCTTCCACTCAACACCGCGGAAACGGTTTACCTACTCGTTCCCAACGTCTCTTTGGGAACGAGCATATTCCGAAACTATTTTAGCAGGGGGGCAATTTCTCGCAATCACGGTTAAACCTATGTAGCCCAGGTGAAAACGGCGCTGGAAAATTTCAAACCGGCAAAAAATTTACCGAACCGGGAGTATGTAGTGTATCCTGATGATTTTGTGCCTGAGTGGCTAAATCATTACAAATATTTATGGTAATAACTCCAGGGAATAGATTACCGGTGAATAATGGGGCTGGCTGGTGGAAAGTCGTATTTCAATGTCCCATTCCCCGGGAATTAATGCTAACGGAACCTTTATAACGGCTTCTTCCACCCCCCGGCGGAGTTGTCTTCCCGGTTTATCCATTGGAAAATTAAAACTACGTTGGTGGGTGTAATCGTTTAGTTTAATGAGAAGGGAAGTTCCCTCGGGTTGTTCATATTTCAGATGGATTTGGGAAACTGCATTGACAATTGGCGGAGATTTCCAGAACCCTTCCCGCTTAAAATTCGCATGGGCATAAGCGACTCCAATGCGCCACTTCCCACCTTTCTGAGCACAATAATACAATTGTACCCGTTGTTCGAAGAAAGAGAGATTGGGTCGCATCAATCGGCTTCCTTCCCATTTGGCTTCGGGCTTAAAAACCGGGGTTATATTCTCCCAGTGAATACCATCCATAGAAGAAGCCCGGCTAATTAGCGTTCTCATCCCTCCTGCAGTCACTTCCAATTGAACAAAAAACATGGTGTATGTTTTCCCATTAAAAACCACTTCCGGAGCAATGACACCGGGGAGCAAGGTAAGCACCGGGGAATCTCCCACTCGCTGCCAGTGGATCCCATCCCGAGATTCGGCTAACCCAATGGCAGACAGGGGTCCCTGAAAGCCGGTGTACCACATCCGGAGTAAGCCATTCTCCGGGAAATAGATGATGTCGCCATATACCATACCGAAGCCGTCCCAGCGGGTCGTATCCATTTGAAACAGGGGAGTATCCGGGAAAGGTTCCCGCCGGTTTCCGGGAAAATCTAAAGCCGTTACTCCCCACTGATATCCCAGTTCGTTGTCTTCCTTGTTCCCATTATAGTACAGCAATCGGTGTTGGGGCACTTCCACCACCACCGGGGCGATCTGATGATACATGTCCCAATAATTGCCGCTGCCGTTGAAGAGTTTTCCCCGTTTCAGCCAGTGCCACCCCTGTGGATCGCGCACCGCATAGCCAATATGATAGTGATCATCATTATCGCCGTCATAGAAAAGCGTAATCGAATCGGCCGTTACCAGGATATAAGGGTCGGCAACATCTCGACTGTCCCATCCCCGGAGAGATGGGGTAAGTACCGGGTTTTTGGGGAGCTTTCGGAAACGGCCGATCTCATGTTCCAACAACAACATGGGGGAAAAGGAATAAAAATCCACCTGTTGGGTTTGGGCTGCCCGGTGAAAGGAAATTTTGACCGATTGAGAAAAAAGTGAAGCGGGAAAATGGAGCAGTATGTCCATTGCAATCAGGCAATATATTAGCTTATGAGCATTTCGTGCCATCAGGAACGGTTCCGTTTTAGTAAAAAGTGGATTTTTTGCAAGAGACGAATTACAACAACAAACTTCCTTCATGACGAAGCAGCCATTCTTTTCGCCACAACCCGCCGCCATAACCGGTTAGTTTCCCATTGCTCCCGATAATTCGATGGCAGGGGATGATGATTGGAATGGGATTCCTGCCGTTTGCCCGTCCTACCGCCCGCACTGCCCGGGGATTTCCAACCGCTGCCGCAATATCCCGGTAAGTAGCGGTTCTGCCGTGGGGTATCGTCAAGAGTGCTTCCCAGACCCGTTGCTCAAATGGGGTTCCTTCCGGTGCCAGGTGGAGTGAGAAGTTCACGCGCGTTTTCCGAAAATATTGATCCAGTTGTTCCAGACAGGAATTTAAAACCGGAGGCTTGACCACCGATTCCGGGAGCTTTCGTTGATCCCTAAAGGAGAGGGAGATAATAGCATCTTCATTGGAGGTCACTTCCAGTGTGCCAATCGTTGTCTCAACATAAGCCCGGTAGACGTTCGATTCCATGGGATGATCCGAATTTCCATATAACATTTACCCGTTAAAGGTTGACAAATATATAAAAAACTCCGGATTGAAAAAACAAATTATCTATCGGTAGAATAATCATTGTTCCAGCAGACAAAAATCAGGGGAAAATCCGGAGTTGTGGTATCCGCTTCATTTGATTAAAGATACCTTGTTAGGAAACCGAATATGAAGTCACCAGGGAAAAACGAAAGGACGAAGAATGAAACAGGGACGTCAGTTACAAGAACTATATCAACAACGTATTCATGCATTTCGTGAACTAAAAGAATTGCTGGAACAGCAGCAAGAATCGTTGGTAACCCACAATACTCAATTGCTTCAGGAGACATCGGATAAGCTGGTGACGGGGATGGAAAATATTGCCCGTTTGGAGAAGAGCTGGCGGCGGTTGTTAACCCGGCAGTACCAGGGGAATGGATTGTCCGAAGTGCCGGAAGACACCCTCTCCGGGTTTCAATTGTCCCAAGACGAACGGATGATTTTACGAGAACATCAAGCCCAATTACGGCAGCTCCTCAAAGAGATCGAACAAATTAAAGAAGCTAACCGGACGTTGCTGGATAATTCCCTGGGATTTGTCAGTACTTTACTCCGAAATATTTTGGAAGGCGATCAGCAAGCAGGATTGTACGGACCCGGTAAAAAGGTTGCATCGTCAAACCGTCTTATTAACCGGACCTTATAAAGGAAAAACGAGCGGATGGCAAGTATATTTCAAAGCCTGGAAATTGCGCGTCGGGCGATATGGGCAAGCCGGATGGGGATAGACGTATCCAGTCATAATATCGCCAATGTCAATACCCCTGGTTACTCCCGACAACGGGTGAATGCGGAGGCAGCGACCCCCATGCAACTCATCAAAGGGCAATTGGGACTGGGAGTCAATGCCGACGACATCAGCCGGGTGCGCAACCAATTGTTGGATTTACAATTTCGCCAGGCAAATCATAGCTTCGGCAAAAGCCAGGTACGGGAGAACTCCCTCTACCAGGTGGAGACAGTGCTTCAGGAACCTTCGGAGGGCAGTATCGGAAATTTGTTAACCGACTTTTTCTCCGAGTTCAGCAATCTGGCAACTGAACCGGATAATATGACCAATCGCAATGTTTTGCTTCAGAAAGCGCAGACATTAACAGACGCCTTTCACCAGAAGTATGACCAACTGCATAATCTGCAAACCTCACTAAGAGAGGACATTAAGAGTGTTGTCAATCAGGTGAATGAGATCAGTCGGGAAGTTGGCGATTTGAATCGAAAAATCGCGATAGCCGAGAGCACTTACGGCAACGCCAACGACCTGCGCGATAAAAGAGATTTACTCCTGGATAAACTTTCCGAATTTGTGGATGTTCGGACCCATGAAGATGATCAGGGGAATATGGTAGTTACTGCCGGTGGACAGGCAATTGTTACCGGTTATGAGAGTCGCGAGTTGGTAGCGGAGACACTCAGTGACTCCGGCAAAATTGTTGTAAAAATTAAAGGGAGCAACCAGCAGGACCTTGCCCTGAAAAGTGGGAAAATTGCCGGGCTGGTAGAAGTGCATAACAGCACCATTCCGGGATTGCTCGACCGTCTGAATGAACTGGCGAGTCATTTGATTGAAGAGGTAAACCGGGTGCATCAATTTGGCAAAGGATTGCCGGTAGGGAACCCGCCAACCAGTGCAACCGGTTTAGATTTCTTCACCGGAACCGATGCCGCCTCTATTAACGTGAGCGTTGAGATACAGGATAATGTGGCAAACATTGCCGCTTCCTTAGACGGCACCCCCGGTAACGGTGATGTGGCGTTAACCATTGCAAAATTACGGGATCGCAAAGTGTTGAACAACAATTCCCAGAGTTTGAATGATTATTATAACGACACCATTGCCAATCTGGGCACCGAAATCAAAGTGGCGCAGTCGAATCGTCAGAACCAGGAGTTGCTCAAAGAGCAGATCGACAACCAGCGGGAAGCGGTCTCGGGTGTCTCTCTGGATGAGGAGATGACCAACCTGATTAAATATCAACGTTCTCTGGAAGCTTCTACTAAAATTGTGAAAGTAGTGGACGAAATATTAAATACGGTGATTAACATGGTCTAAGACATCAATGGAGGGGTTATCAATACGCCTTTATCGGGGCACCTTACCATTTTGGTGCCCGGTGAGAACGGATAATCCCGGATTTAAATAAATGGAATTATGGAACTTAAATGTCACGGAAGACAGCGATGAGAATTACACAAAATTATAGTATCCGGAGCCTGCTGCGTCAGGTAAACAACACCAGAGAGCGAATTAGCATCCTCCAGCGAAACCTTGCCACCGGTAAGCGTATCAACCAGATTTCCGATGATCCTGCCAATATTGAATCCGTACTGCGTTTCCGTCGAATGTTGCAATTGAATCATCGGTATGAAGAAAATTTAAACAACACCATCGAATTTTTGACATTTACCTCAAACGCGTTGAATGATAGTGCGGATATTCTTTCCAGAATCAGGGAATTAGCCATCCAGGGAGTGGATAGTACAAGTCCCGACGAATTTCAAGCCATTACGGAGCAGGTGAATGAACTGCTTCAGAAGGGCGTCGATGTTGCCAATACGAAATTTAAAGACCGGTATATATTTGGGGGGAGTAATGTCACCACGGCACCATTTTCCATCGCAAGTGATCTCAGCACAGTAACTGCCAATCCACAAGGAATTAATGGCGACTTAAAAGCTGAGATTGGTTCCGGTCGCTTTGATGCCTACAATATCACCGGGCAGGAAGCCTTCCTCGAAAACAAGAATGTTTTCAACACAATCATTGCTTTACGAGATGCACTGGTAAACCAGGATGTACCGACGATTCAAAGTCTGCTGCCGGAATTGGATACCGCGTTAGAGCAGGTGTTGCAAGCCAATACCAAAGCCGGCGCCCGAATAAATCGCTATGAATTACTGCTGAGTCAGTTCCAGGATGAAGACCTGCGCGTTCAGGAATTTTTGTCCGGGGTGCAAGATACAGATGTAGCCCAATCGATTGTGGATTTACAGGGAGAACAGACCTCGCTGGAAGTGGCATTAAAAACATTATCCCAAACAGTGAACACCTCTCTGATCAATTTTATTTAACAACAGGTGTTGGATTTTAAGCATTCTAATGGGGTAATGGGAGGGAAATTCGACACTAAGGGAACATTGAAAATTGCAAATGTCTTGATTTTAGCGCACTTGAACAACGATAGAAGAACTGGCATGTATGTTGCCTTAAAGCGGATATAACCGGAGTGGAGAGAGTAATGAAAATAGTGACGAAACAGTTTGGTGAACTTGAATTTACGGAAGATTTATTGATTCATTTTGAAAAAGGGATTATTGGGTTTGAAAATTGTCATCGATTTTTGATCATCGATGATGAGGATTACGAACCTTTTCGTTGGTTGATTTCCGTAGAAGAAAAAGAAATTGGCTTTCCGGTATTGAATCCGTTTTTAGTAGTGCCGGAATTCGGTAAGGAATTACCCAATTCATTAGTGGAGAGGATTTTTTCTTCCGATGAGCTGGTCGATATTTTTTGTGTGGTCACTTTAAACGGAGAAGGGGGCAAAGTCACCATCAATTTGAAAAGCCCGATAATCATCGACTACGATAGCAAAACCGGTGAGCAGCTGATCTTAACCTCCGATGAATTGTCGGTTGCCAAACCGATTACCTGACCAGAGAGCCGGGATTGGTGGATAAATTTATCATATCCCGGGTATTTCTGAATAGTATCTTTGATATTTGAAAGATTTTTCATTTTAAAAGTTGTGAATCACAACAACTCTTTTAACCAAGGAAGGTGTAAAATGTTAGTATTGACAAGGAAGTTGGGACAAAACATCCTTATTGGAGAGGATGTTTCGGTTAAAGTGCTTCGCATCGATCACAATAAAGTACAATTAGGTATCTCAGCCCCGGCGCATGTGCTGGTATATCGTCAAGAATTGGTTGAAAATATTAAACAGTTTAATCGAGTGGCATCACGAACAGATCACATCAGGTTAAAACAGGCAGCAACAGTTTTTAAAAGAGTCATTAATTTACCATTGGGGAGTTAGCATGAAGTCGAGTAACGGTTCAGCAACAATGGATATCACCCTGGAGCGACTCAAACAATTGAATCGGCAAGAACGGATTTTGATCGGGCTGTATTTTTATGAACGTCTTTCCATCGATGAAATAGCAGTGGTTTTGCAACAGAGCAGCCGGTCGGTTCAATCGATGTTAGAGGAAGTTTTCCCCAAACTTTTTCGGGACGTTGTTACAGAAGAAAATTTTGAGGTTGTTTCGCAGAAAGCATTATAAGAATGCTGAGATATTAACCATCAGGATGACATTATGAGGCAAGGACGCCGTAAAAAAAAGAAGGGCAGGAGACGCCCATCTCACCGAGCATCATCAAGCACACCAGCACCTATTTCCCTGTGCATGATTGTCAAAAATGAAGAACGTCATCTTCCGGGTTGTCTGGAAAGCGTGGCGGGGCTGGTTTCGGAAATGATTCTGGTTGATACCGGTTCTACGGACAATACCCTTCAGGTGGCAGCGAAACACCACGCGAAGATTCTTCAATTTCAGTGGGAGAATCACTTCTCCCGGGCACGCAACTATGCCCTAAGCCAGGCAAGTCAGCCCTGGATTTTATACCTTGATGCTGATGAGCGTCTCCACCCGGAATACCATGACGCTGTGCGCAAAGCGGTACGAACCAATCGGGCAGATGCCTATTATCTGCAAGTCTTTAGCGAAGTCGGGAACGCCCTGGGAGGAATTCCTCATGTACAGGCATATCCCCGTTTATTTCGTAAATTACCAGGTGTTCAGTTTGAGGGTCGGATTCATGAACAAATCACCCCTTCTCTGCAAAAGGTTAAAGCCAGGTTTGGCTACCTGGATGTAAAAATTGAACACCTGGGCTACAATCTTCCGGATACGGAAATCCGAAAGAAAATCGAACGGAATTTGAGTTATCTGGAAGCACAAATTAAAGAAGAGCCTGAAAACCCCTATGCTCGCTACCAGTATGGACAAACCGTCTTGTTAGCCGGGCGGAAGGATGAAGGAATAGAACAACTGCGAAAAGTTATTGAGTTGTGTGCGAATGAAGATCCCTTAGCCCTTGCTGCTCAGTTGATTATTGCAAATGAATTTTTCTTAGAAGCGGAATACCAGAGCGCAATTGAATTGATTCGACCGGTGGTGGAAGTAGCGCCCCGGCAACGCCTCGGTTGGTTTTTACTCTCAGAATGTTATGCCAATCTGCAGGAGTATCCCCGGGCAATTGAAACCCTCCTCATGGTGGAAAAACATTTAACGCTTTCTTTCACAGATTTAAAAATCGATAAACTATTTGACAAACATTTAATTTACCAGCGGCTTGGATTATACAGTTTTCTAATGGATGATGTGGAATCTGCGGTCTCCTACTGGGTAAAATATTTTATGTCTGCCACCCGGTTACGGGTAACTATTTTAACTAATTTTTTGAATGCCGTGCATCATACCCCCTCCGTACTCCCGAAGGTAAAACCGGTTTTTCGTAACTTAATTGATCGATTAAGGGATTTTGATGACCCCCCGGAAGCAATTCACTTACTGGCTTCGTTTTTTGAAGAACAGCACACATTACCTTTCCAGATAAGACTTTTCCAGGAAGCATCTCGTCATTATCCCGATCAGGCAATTTATCGTTATTACCTGGGGAATGCATTTTTAGCCAATGAGCAGTTTGGGCAAGCGGAGAAAGAATACCGCCGTGCTTTGCAATTGGATTCTAACGTCTATGAAATCTATTATAACCTGGCGGTAACGGCAATCAAGCAACGAAATTATGAAGATGCCATTCATTGGTTTCTCAGTATAAAAGAAAAATTTCCTGAGCACCGGGAAATGGCAACTCGGCGATTAACCGCGCTCTATTTGAAAACTGGGGATATGGAATCTGTTCAACATTTGGTTGCGGAAATCCCGGTCAACAGGTAGCATCGTTCTACAATACCATCCCGCTTTTGAATATTTTTACCGCCTTTTCCAGGGAAGGCTCTCCACCCTTTCAATCCTTTTTCTCAAGTTCCGTATTTCTCAAACGATAATTGAAGCTGAAGCAGTAGGCATAGGATGTGCTGAATGAATTTTTAAGGGGTCAGAAGACTTGCAGCCAGCTTCCGCCTCATTAATTAACCCGGCTGCTAAGAGAAGGGATTCTCATTAACAAACAAGGAGGTTGTTATGGCTTTCTACAGTGGTTCCCGCATTAATACCAACGTGGGCGCACTGAATGCTTTCAATGCGCTCAACAATATTAACTCCAAAATTGGTTCCATCCAGATGCGGCTGGCGTCCGGGAAACGGATTAACTCCGCGGCTGATGATCCTGCCGGTTACACCATCGGAAAGAAGTTGCAAGCCCGTTCCAAAGCGCTCTCAGCAGCTTTGAACAACGTCGGCGAAACCAAAAATATCCTGTCAGTCGCCGAAGGGGGGTTGCAGAGTATCAATGATATCCTGGTGGGTATTAAGGAGAAGGTGATTCAGGCAGGGAACGGTTCCTATACGTCAGAAGAGTTGAATGCGATTGTCACCCAGTTGCAGGATAGTTTGAAGGAAGTGGATGACATCATCAGCGAAACCAAATTCAATGGCACTGCCCTGCTGAACAACCAGTTCACCAGCAAGGTCTTCCAAACCGGCGCTGACGGAGGTGATAGCTTAACCGTAAGCCTTTCTGCTCAAATTGATTCCGGTGATTTTGGCTTAAACTCCATCACCAGCAGCACCATCTCCAGCTCCAACATCTCCACCACGTTGTCCAGTGTGGACAATTACATCTCCACGGTTACCGCTGAATTGCAGAAAGTGGGTTCATTGATTTCCCGGCTGGATGTAAAGGAATCTACCCTACTTACTTCTATCACCAACACCGATGCCGCTGCCAGTCGAATCATGGATGCCGATATTGCCAAGGAACAACTGAATATCACCAAGTTGCAGATCCTTCAGCAAACAGCGACCCTGCAATTGGCGCAGGCGAATGCCTTGCCCCAAAATGTACTGAGTCTGTTCCGGTAATCAAATCCGCTCATTCAGCACCCCAAAGGCTGCCTTTTGGCAGCCTTTTTTATTAGCATTTTCAACCAAGGTTTTTGCCTTACCCCGTCAATTTACGATAAAATTCGGCAATTCATTCTATAGTATATAGCTGTGTGTAGTGTCAGTTGGAAGTGTTGTTCCGCCGGGTGTATGCGGTACCCGAGGATTCCCCCGGGAGGAATTCCTCCAAAATGATATCGAACATTTTTACCCCTCCCGGATATTGCCAGAGAATCTCGAACTTTGTTCTCTTCCTAAAGTTCATCTCACAGGGTTCGATAATATCAATCAAAGTTATTGGGCATGGATGCCCGATAGTAATAGTTACTAATACACGGAGGTACTTACAATGGCTTTTTACACTGGTTCCAGGATTAACACCAACGTCGGTGCACTGAATGCCTTTAACGCCCTTAATGCACTGAACAGTAAAATTGGCACCCACCAGTTACGCTTAGCTTCCGGAAAACGCATCAATTCTGCTGCAGACGACCCCGCTGGCTATACCATTTCCAAAAAATTACAAGCCCGGTCTCGTTCTTTAAGCGCTGCATTAAATAATGTAGGCGAAGCGAAGAATATTCTTTCGGTGGCAGAGGGTGGTTTCCAGAATATTAACGATATCCTGGTGGGAATTAAAGAAAAAGTGATTCAGGCAGGAAACGGTAGTTATACTTCCGAGGAATATACCGCCATCGTGACCCAAATTACGGATATGCTGAATGAGGTGGATGATATCATTTCGGAAACCAAATTCAACGGTACTCAATTGCTGGATAATAATTTTACAAACAAGGTATTTCAGACCGGTGCAGACGGTGGCGATACACTCAGTGTCAGTTTGACCGCCGGTGTGGATTCCTCGGATTTTGGATTAAACAGCATCACCTCAGCGGATTTGAAGGGAAGTAGCCTTTCGACAACGTTATCAAGTCTCGATAGCGCTATTTCCACTGTCAGCAGTGAATTGCAAAAGATTGGTTCTTTGATCCAGCGGCTGGATGTAAAAGAATCAACACTCCAGACGGCCATTACCAATACCGATGCGGCTGCCAGTCGGATAATGGATGCCGATATTGCCAAAGAACAACTGGATATTACCAAGCTGCAAATTTTACAGCAAACGGCGACTATCCAATTGGCTCAGGCAAATGCGGCACCCCAAAATGTTTTACAACTCTTCCGATAATCCCGAATAAAGAAGTCTTCATCCTGAAGGCTTCTTTTGCAGGTTCGCAACCGGTAATGGATAACTTAAAACCCGAAAAAGGAGTGTTCGATGGATACAGCCGTAGCTTACAAAAATCCGCAAATTCGCAAAGGGATTGACCGATACCACCAGAATAGTATTTTAAATGCCACACCGAGTGAGCTGATCCTGAAGCTGTATGACCTGGCAATTATTTCCATCCGGAAAAAAGATTTTCATAAAGCGGGCTTAGTATTAACCGAACTGATTGCCGCATTAAATTTCGAATATCAGGAAGAAGCATTGGGGCTGTTTAAGCTCTATCGATATTGTCAGGA
>Ga0256841_1003778_pt1 | contig 11177 bp, 8 predicted proteins | sample 356308metaG_FD_185971 | JGI IMG/M metagenome (GOLD analysis project Ga0256841, IMG submission 185971) | Hydrothermal vent microbial communities from Mid Atlantic Ridge, Atlantic Ocean - 356-308 | ecosystem: Environmental > Aquatic > Marine > Hydrothermal vents | place: Atlantic Ocean: Mid...
TTCAGCATTTTCTTTTACATGTTCTACTGTAAGGTGAAATTCTTTATAAAAATCTTTTATGGTTTTAATCCAATCTTCTTGTCCTCTGGCAATTTCATCAAAATCTTCTTCTACTTTTGCTGTAAACCCGTAATCTAAAATATTATCAAAATTACTAACTAAGAAGTCGGTTACAATCATACCGATATCTGTAGGAATTAATTTTCCTTTTGAAGCACCGGTTGTTTCGCTTAAAATTTTATTTTCTATTTTATTATTTTGAAGTGTTAATTGGTTGTATTTGCGTTCAACGCCTTCAATATTTGTTTTTTCAACGTAATTTCTTCGCTGAATAGTTGAAATTGTTGGAGCATAAGTAGAAGGTCTTCCGATACCTAATTCTTCCATACGTTTAACTAATGCAGCTTCGGTATATCTTCCTTTTGATCTAGAGTACCGTTCGGTAGCTTTAATATAATTGTAATTGAGAGGTTCATTGATATGCAGTTTAGGTAGCATTCCTGCTTGTTCTTCTTCATCAGAATCATTACTTTCCAAATAAACTTTTAAGAAACCGTCAAATTTAATTACTTCACCGTTAGCCGTAAATATTTCTTTGTTTTTATTATTATTAATTTTAACATTAGTACGTTCTAATTGGGCATCACTCATTTGTGAAGCGATGGTTCTTTTCCAAATTAATTTGTACAATCTATCCAAATCGTAATCATCAGCAATGCCTTGTCGCGACATGTTGGTTGGTCTAATTGCTTCGTGAGCTTCTTGTGCACCTTTAGATTTGGATTTGTAATTTCTAGTTTTGCTGTATTTATCACCGTATAATTTTTTGATTTCTTCGGCGGCAGCTTTTTTAGCATCATTAGAGAGGTTAACCGAATCGGTTCTCATATAAGTAATATAACCGGCTTCGTATAAACGTTGTGCAATCATCATGGTTTTTGCAACCGGAAAATATAATTTTCTGGAAGCTTCTTGTTGTAAAGTAGAAGTTGTAAATGGTGCAGCAGGTGTTTTCTTTGCCGGTTTTGTTTGTAAATCACTTACTTTAAAATTGGCATCTGTACAAGATTGTAAAAACTTTTCAGCTTCTTCCTTTGTTTTAAAGCCTTTTGGAAGTTTTGCTTTAAATTTTTTACCTTCTTGATTAGTGAATTCGGCATCTATGCGATAGGTAACTTCCGGTTTAAAATCTAAAATTTCTCTTTCTCGCTCTACAATTAATCTAACAGCAACCGATTGCACTCTACCTGCCGAAAGTCCTCCTTTTACTTTACGCCAAAGAACGGGAGATAATTCGTATCCTACCAAACGATCTAAAACACGTCTGGCTTGTTGTGCGTTAACAAGGTGGTAGTTTATTCCTCTTGGATTTTCAACAGCATTAACAATAGCGGATTTTGTAATTTCATGAAAAACAATGCGTTTTGTATTGCTATCTTTTAGTTTTAATTGTTCGTATAAATGCCAAGCAATAGCTTCTCCTTCACGGTCTTCATCACTAGCAAGCCATACAGTTTCGGCATTTTTAGCTAATTTTTTTAATTTATTAACAACATCCTTTTTATCTTTTGAGATGACATATTTTGGTTTAAAATCACCATCTACATTGATTCCCAGTTCGTTAGAAGGTAAATCAGCAATATGACCAAAACTGGATTCTACTTGAAAATCTTTACCTAAAAATTTCTCAATGGTTTTTGCTTTTGCAGGAGACTCAACGATTACTAGATTTTTTGCCATAAATATTGTGTTATATATTAAGGAGTGCTATTTTTTGGCAAAAGTATGTAGAATTTTTTTAATCTGACAAATTTTCTTCTATTTTACAAGAAGTTTTTATTTTGCTACTAAAAATTAAAACAACTCAAACTCTTTATTTATACTGTATTTGGCAGTATTTATTTTATTAAAATGTCAATTTGTCTTTATTGTTTGTTTTAGACGATTTTTATTAAAAATGGTATTATCTTTGAAAAACTACACTAAAATAATTAAAGATAAAAATAAACAGATTATGATTTTAACAAAACAACATTTGGATATCTTAGAAATGGTATTCGATAAAAACAAAGCAATACTTCATGGATTTGAAGTATTAGAATCCGATAAAGATATTTTATTATATGTTCAATTAGAACAGATGGGTCTATTAAGAGAAGATGAGAGCCATTTTTATTTAACCTATCCCGGAACGTTATTAATAGAATCTTTTAAAGAAGCAAAAGCAAATGGTTCAATACATGATTTTGCAGCATTAAAAGATGATTTTCGTTTTGTAGGAAGTGATATTATCAGCATGCTTTATGCTGCAGAAATGGCTAAGGATAAAGTAAATAAAGAGATGAAACCTCGATTGGAAAAAAGAGGTATGGTCGTTGATGATGTGCTTAGTCCGTTTGGGAAAAAAGTTTTAGAAGTATATGAGGAAGCAGATTTATCTTTTTACATAAACAAACCTTTACAAGAATTTTTAAAGAAAACACCTGTAGGTCCTGCACCTAAAAGAGATTTGTTGGCAGCTGATATCAATCAAATTATTGAAGCAGAAGCTTTACGTTTGTTAGCATATACAGCGAATGGTGGATCGTATTACAACTTTACAGGAGTAGGGCAACAGTTAAGAGCTGCATTGTTAAAAGGGGCTTTTTTCAAAACCATTACACCTGCATATTTTGAGGCGATTTTTGCTGTTGTTGAAGGTGAAGAAATCGATGAAAATTTGCGTTTAGATTTAGTAGCTCAAGCCGTAATTGATGATAAAAATGAGGTTTTACCGGCAGGTTTGCATTTGTTGCGAGCTGCAGATTTATACTTTAACGGATTTTACGATGACGCAATGAGTATTGATATTGATGAATTGGAATTTTCATTAATGCAAGTTATTGAAGAGATAAATGAAAAATCAGAAAAAAATCCGGAATATGTGGCTACCAAAAAGAATATCAAAAATGAATTGATTACTAAAAAGTTTAAGGAAGCACAAGAATTAAAAGAAAAATATGGTAGAAGATTAAATGAACTGCCTAAAATTAAACAAAAATACGTAAACGAATTAGAAAACCTTAAATCGGAAGAAGAATGGTTTCACCACGTTTATGATTTTGATGCTGCTCTATTTGGTATGCAAGGATTTCAGTTAATAGAACCTGAGATGACAGAAGATGGTACAATGTACTATGTGTTAACAAAAGATGGCAAAAAAGTTGTTAAAATTTTAAAAGAAAATCCAAGAGAAATTCCTGCAGAAAGTGTTAAAGCGGTTACTATTGGAAGACACATGTTATTGTCACCTGACGGAAGATGGATTGAAAAAGCAATTAAAGCAAAAACCATTGTTAATGAACCAACGCCAACAGGTAAATTCTTTGCAAAATTGGCATATAATAATAAAACGCCAAATTTAACAAAATACGGTTTAAAAATAATGGAACAAATTCCTTATACAACAGGAATGTATATAGATGATTTATTGGAATCATTTAAAGAGTACTCCAGAGAAGAGTTAATTCAGTTAATCGAAAAACTAGACGCTAGAGCAATGGTAAATATGTATCCTAATGATTTAGTTGTTTTATCAGAGCCGGGAAAATTAGTAAAACGTGCTACATCAGGTTTAGCAGGTAATTTTAAATATCCTGTAACACCGGAGATTATCCATGTTTTAAGAGCTTTAAAAGAAGTAGGTTCTCTATACGTTAAGGAAAGAAAAGTACGTATTTTACCTGATAATTGGAAAAAAGCTTTAAAACTATTAAAAATGGATTTAGCTACTTTTGAAGATACTTTAACACTTTTACGTAAAGCAAGATATGCTAGTAAAGATCAAATTACCGAAAATGGTTTATTACTTATCGAAGCTGCCGAAATGTTAGAAGAATTAGATGATAGTTGGACAGAAATAGATGTCTAGTCTTTAATTATTTATTTAACCTTTACAGATTTTAAGGTTTCATGCGATTATCGGAAACGGTAATCGCTTTTTTTTTTGATTAAAATCAACTGTCAGTTTGTCATAAAAAATGTATCTTTGCATCATTAAAAATTCCGATATTTTTCATTATCTGAAAAAAGATACAAATAAAAAGAAGATTTCATGGCAAGTGAACACGTAATTGAAGAAAAAAAACAAGGTCAAGCACTAGTAACAAACAATATAAAAGGTAATACCAAAAAACTTTTTATAGAAAGTTACGGCTGTCAAATGAATATGAACGACAGCGAAATAGTTGCAGCAATTTTAGAAACTCAAGGTTATAATACAACAAATAAATTAGAAGAAGCAGATTTAGTACTGGTTAATACTTGTTCCATTCGTGAAAAAGCCGAGCAAACTATTAGAAAACGTTTGCAAAAGTACAATCGCGTTAAAATTGATGAAAACCCTAAAATGAAAATAGGTGTTTTAGGTTGTATGGCGGAGCGTTTAAAAACCAAATTTTTAGATGAAGAAAAAATGGTGGATTTAGTTGTTGGTCCCGATGCTTATAAAGATTTGCCAAATTTATTAAAGGAAGTAGAAGAAGGTCGAGATGCAATTAATGTGATTCTTTCAAAAGAAGAAACCTATGGTGATATTTCACCGGTGCGTTTAAACTCAAATGGTGTTTCTGCATTTGTAACTATAACAAGAGGTTGTGATAATATGTGTACATTTTGTGTAGTGCCTTTTACCAGAGGAAGAGAGCGAAGCAGAGATCCAAAAAGTATTATTGATGAAGCAAAAGATTTATGGAATAAAGGCTTTAAAGAAATTACACTTTTAGGTCAAAATGCCGATTCCTATCTTTGGTATGGCGGCGGTTTGAAAAAGGATTTTAAAAAAGCATCCGAAATTGCCCAACAAACAGCAATTGATTTCGCCAAATTACTCGAAATGGTAGCAACTGCTTTACCTAAAATGCGAATTCGTTTTGCAACTTCCAATCCGTATGATATGCACGAAGATGTTTTACATGCAATCGCAAATCATGATAATATTTGTAAGTATATTCACTTGCCGGTACAATCCGGAAGTACACGTATTTTAAAGAAAATGAACCGTCAGCATACACGTGAAGAATACATCGAATTGATTGACAAAATACGTACAATAATTCCGGATTGTGCAATTTCACATGATATCATTACCGGATTTTGTACCGAAACCGAAGAAGACCATCAACAAACACTTTCGTTGATGGATTACGTAAAATATGATTTCGGATTTATGTTTGCATACTCCGAAAGACCCGGAACATTAGCCGCAAAAAAAATGCCTGATGATGTGCCGTTAGAAGTCAAAAAACGCCGTTTAACGGAAATTATTAATAAGCAAATGGCACATAGTAAATTCCGTTTGGAACAATTTATAGGTAAAACAGTAGAAGTTCTAATCGATGGTGTTTCCAAGAAGAATAAAGAGGAGTGGAAAGGACGAAATTCACAAAATGCCGTGGTGGTTTTTCCGAAAACCGGAAATGAAAAATTAGGTGATTTTGTTATGGTAAAGATAAATGAATGTACTAGTGCTACTTTGCTGGGAAAGATTACCCCATCGACCTAAAAAGAAGAAATTGATTGGCAAAATGAAAGTCGATCGTCTTTAAAGATAATAAATAAAATGAATATTAACAATTTAAATAATTATAAAACCCAATTAAAATGAAAAAATTAACATTAACTCTTTTAGCTATTGTAACTTTATTATTTTCGTGTAACTCAGATGACCCTGATAATAATGGAGGAGAAAAAGTACTTTTAAAAATAGAAAGAACTTCCGCAAATGAATTTACAACTATAAATTATGAAACAAATGAAAAAGTATTAAACCATTATTCTAACACAACATTAATGTCTGAATACACCTATGATAATCAAGATTTATTAACCTCTTTAACCACTCACAGCTCTTTGTCACCTGAAGATATAAGTCGTCAATACACATACAACTATGATGATCAAGGTGAATTAACCTCCTTCCATTATTTCAGAGACAATGGTGGATTTGAAGATATTGACCAAGACAGAAACTTAATTTGGACAGGGAATTCACTTTCAGTTCCATTAGTAGATAATTTTGCGACTACAATAAACCATTTTTTTACTTTTAATGATAATAATTTAATATCCTCTTTTACTTTAAATAAATATAACCAAGATAAAACAAAACTTAATTTTGAATATGACAATAATGAAAATGTTGTTCGATTTTATGGTTTCACAAGTGACTTACTTGGAAATCAAGTTGATTTTGATATCCAAGTTACTTATGATGATAAAGTAAACCCTTACTATGCACACTATAACAAATACTATTACCAAAATTTAATTATTTTATGTGAAGATTTTGGATTTTCTGGTATACCAATGCTTCAGGTTTATTCAAAATTAGGAAAAAACAATCCTTTAACTTTTGATGATTCTTTCAATACTCCTAATGTAGAAAGCAATCATTATACTTATGATTATGACGGAAACTACCCTACCAAAGCATATTTAAAAAAAGCTGATGGAACTATAAAATCAACAACAGAATTTATCTATCAATAAAATAATTTATGGAAGAAATTCAATACATAAAACAACGCTTTGGCATAATTGGAAATGACGAAAAGCTAAATCGTGCTTTAAAAAAAGCAATTCGCGTTGCACCAACCGATATTTCCGTATTAGTAACCGGTGAAAGTGGTGTTGGTAAAGAAAGTATTCCAAAAATAATTCATAATTTATCACACAGAAAACATAAAAAATACATTGCGGTAAACTGCGGTGCAATCCCTGAAGGAACCATTGATAGTGAATTGTTTGGTCACGAAAAAGGAGCCTTTACCGGAGCAACCCAAAACAGACAAGGTTATTTTGAAGTTGCCGATGGCGGAACGATTTTTCTAGATGAAGTAGGTGAATTGCCATTAACTACACAAGTACGATTATTACGTGTATTAGAAACCGGCGAATTTTTAAAAGTAGGTTCTTCCAAACCACAAAAAACCGATGTTCGTATTGTAGCCGCAACTAATGTGAATATGCAAGAAGCCATCAATAAAGGAAAATTTAGGGAGGATTTGTACTACCGTTTAAGCACAGTCGAAATAGAGTTACCTCCATTACGAGAGCGAAAAGAGGATATTCATTTGCTATTTAGAAAATTTGCATCTGATTTTGCAAAAAAATACAATATGCCAACAATTCGGTTAACCGAAGATGCAGTAAAAATATTGCAAAATTATCCTTTTAAAGGAAACATTCGTCAATTGCGAAACATCGTAGAACAAATGTCGGTTATCGAAGAATCCAGATTGATAACTCCCGAAATATTAAAACAATATTTACCCGAAAATAAAAAGTTACTTCCTGCAATTGTAGGTACCGGTGATGCAAATGCCGATTTTGGTAGCGAACGCGAAATTTTTTATAAAATTATGCTCGATATGCGTAAAGATATCAATGAGCTTAAAAGAATTACTAAAAAATTGATGGAGGAACGTGATTTACATTCAAACTCAACAGTAATAGCTGATAGTGATGATGTGCAAAAAATATTAACTCAGGTAAATAAAATAGAAGATGCCAAACAAACTATTGAAGTTATAAAACCTTTTAATTCAAAACCTTTTTATAAAGATAATAACATCACAGGAACATACGCTGAAGTAGTAGAACCAATGGTTTCCTTACAAGAAAAAGAAAAAGAAATGATTATTAAGGCATTAGAACGAAATAAAGGAAAACGAAAAAAGGCAGCAAGTGATTTAGGTATTTCCGAGCGAACCTTGTATCGTAAAATTAAACAATACGATTTACAATAATTTTAACGTAACCAATTAATAAATCAACGTATTTTTACCAAAATTTTCTTATGAAGAAATTACTCTATATCGTATTTATTTTAGGTGCTTTAACCCTACAAAATTGTGGTATTTATTCCTTTACAGGAGGAAGTGTTGGTGACGCTAAAACCATACAAATTAATTATTTTCTTAATAATGCATCTTATGTAGAGCCTTCATTAAGCAATGTATTTACCAGAGCTTTGGAAGACAAATTTTTACAACAAACAAACTTAAATTTAGTGAAATCCGGAGGCGATTTATTTTTAACTGGTGAAATAACCGATTATCGTATTACACCAACAGCTGCTACTGCAGATCAAAAAGCGGCACAAAATAGATTAACAATACGCGTAAAAGTACATTTTGAAAATAGATTGGATGAAGAGAAAAATTTCGATAAAACGTTTTCTCATTACTATGATTATCCTGCTGATAAATTATTAGTTGGTAGTGTCTTGGAAGAAGCTTATAATGTTATTTTAGAGCGTATTACACAAGATATTTTTAATGATGCATTAGCACAATGGTAAACTGAAAATAAAATTTTGCAAACCGAAAAAATCATATCGCTTTTAAAAAATCCACAATCGATTTCTAAAAAACAAACACTTGTTTTAAAAGAAATTATAGAGGTATTTCCGTATTTTCAAGCAGCACGTGTTTTATACCTTAAAGGTTTAAAAAAACAAAATAGTTTTTTGTATAATCAAGCTCTTAAAAAAACAGCTGCTTATACAACTAATAGAACTGTATTATTTGATTTTATTACTTCAGATAATTTTTATTATGAAAAAGATTCTAAGAAAAAAACAGCAGAATTAAATCAAATAGAAGTAGTTGATTTAGAATTAGTAGTTTCTAAAGAAAAAGAAATACAACCTAAAGAGAATAAAGAATTTATTCAAAAGGAAAAAGCAAAAGAAATTTTAGAAATAGGCAAACCAATTCATTTTGATAAAAATGAAGCATTTTCGTTTAATCAATGGTTGCAATTAAGTGAAAATAAACATGAAATTTTACGAAAAAAAGGTAAAATTGATTCTAATTTAGTAAAAAAGAGTACCAAAAAAGGTAATGAAAAAATTTCTTTTGAAAAAAATAGCAATAAAAATACAACTAAAAAGTTGGAATTAATTGAAAAATTTTTAGAGAAAAAACCAAAAATAAAACCGGTTAAAAAATCTGCAACCATAGATATAGCAAAGGATAGCGTTAAAAATAATAATAGTTTAATGACTGAAACTTTAGCAAGAGTTTATGTAGAACAAAAAAAATATGACAAAGCAATTCAAGCTTTTCGGATTTTAAGTTTGAAATATCCGGAAAAAAGTAGTTTCTTTGCAGACCGAATTAAGGCAGTAGAATTTTTAAAAAATAACTAGATATGACTTTATACGATTTATTCATTATTTTAATTTTAATAATAGCAAGTTTATTAATCTTAATTATTATGGTTCAAAATCCAAAAGGAGGAGGATTGGATTCTTCATTTGGTGGTGGAGCTCAAATAGGAGGTGTTCAAGATACTAATAAATTTTTAGACAAAGCAACTTGGACTTTGGCGATATCTTTATTTGTTTTGATTATTTTCTCTAATTTTGTATATCACTCCAGTGATGCAAAAGTAGAATCTACCATAAAAGTAGAAAATTTTGAAACACCTAAACAAGATGCAGGTAATACTACTACACCTGTTGAAAAAAATACAGAAAAAAAATAATTTTTCAAATAAATAATAAAAAATGCCAAGTTGTCTGACAGCTTGGCATTTTTTATTTATTAGTATGTCAGGTTGCTTAATTGGCATAATTTTAGAGTGAAAAAGTAGAAATTAATCAAATTAAAAATTTTATAAAAAATGAGTAAATTAAAGATTCAACCATTATCCGATCGTGTTTTATTAGAACCAATTCAAGCAGAAACTAAAACAGCTTCCGGATTGTACATACCGGATTCAGCAAAAGAAAAACCACAAGAAGCAACAGTTGTTGCGATTGGAAAAGGAATTAAAGATCAGCCAATGACTGTAAAAATTGGTGACAAGGTAATTTATGGTAAATATGCCGGAACCGAATTAAAATTAGACGGTAAAGACTATATTATGATGCGTGAAGCAGATATTTTAGCAATTTTAGAATAAAACAACAGAAATTAATTAAACTTAAAAAAGATAAAAATGGCAAAAGATATAAAATTTGATATTGAAGCACGTGACGGATTAAAACGTGGCGTCGATGCTTTGGCAAATGCAGTAAAAGTAACATTAGGTCCTAGAGGAAGAAATGTAATTATAAGCAAGCCTTTTGGCGGTCCGCAAATTACCAAAGACGGTGTAACCGTTGCTAAAGAAATTGAACTGGAAGATGCTTTAGAAAATATGGGAGCTCAAATGGTAAAAGAAGTTGCTTCCAAAACCAATGATTTGGCAGGTGACGGAACAACAACAGCAACTGTCTTAGCACAAGCAATCGTTAAAGAAGGATTAAAAAATGTAACCGCAGGTGCAAATCCCTTAGATCTTAAAAAAGGAATTGATAAAGCTACAAGTGCCATCGTACAAAAATTAAACGATTTGGCGGAAACTGTTGAAAAAGGTGAAAAAATTAAACAAGTAGCAACTATTTCCGCCAATAACGATAACGAAGTTGGCGAATTAATCTACAAAGCTTTCGAAAAAGTTGGTAAAGAAGGTGTTATAACTATCGAAGAAGCAAAAGGAATGGAAACTTATGTAGATATCGTTGAAGGAATGCAATTTGATAGAGGTTATTTATCGCCTTACTTTGTAACCGATTCCGAAAAAATGATTGTAGATCTAGAAAATCCGTTTATCTTATTATACGATAAAAAAATATCTACAATGAAAGATATTATGCCAATCTTAGAACCGGTTGCTCAGACAGGAAAGCCGTTGTTGATTATAGCAGAAGATGTAGATGGTGAAGCTTTGGCTACCTTAGTGGTAAATAAATTACGTGGTGCTTTAAAAATTGCAGCTGTAAAAGCTCCCGGTTTTGGTGAAAGACGTAAAGCAATGTTAGAAGATATTGCTATCCTTACCGGAGGAACTGTAATTGCCGAAGAAAGAGGCTTTACATTAGAAAATGCAACGATTGATATGTTGGGTAAAGCCGAAAGAGTAACGATTGATAAAGACAATACAACTATTGTAAACGGTGCAGGTGATGCAGATGCTATCAAAGCTCGTGTAAACCAAATTAAAGCTCAAATAGAAACCACAACATCCGATTACGATCGTGAAAAATTACAAGAACGCTTGGCTAAATTAGCCGGAGGTGTAGCTGTTTTATATGTTGGAGCCGCGAGTGAGGTTGAAATGAAAGAAAAGAAAGATCGTGTTGAAGA
>Ga0256841_1003779_pt1 | contig 11174 bp, 12 predicted proteins | sample 356308metaG_FD_185971 | JGI IMG/M metagenome (GOLD analysis project Ga0256841, IMG submission 185971) | Hydrothermal vent microbial communities from Mid Atlantic Ridge, Atlantic Ocean - 356-308 | ecosystem: Environmental > Aquatic > Marine > Hydrothermal vents | place: Atlantic Ocean: Mid...
CACCAGCTCGGCGGGGTTGGTCTCTTCGGTGGCCTCGTCGAGGGGCTGATCCTTCAGCAGGGAATACATGCGCTGGATGGTGCTGATGCAGACCTGGCTATCTTTAGCGACAAAGGACGATTTCAGGCGCTGGACGTTATACAACTCGGTGAACTTGCGGTTGTCATCGTTCGGCAAATAGGCCATGAATTCCTGCTCGGCCTGTTCGCCGAGGTTCTTGGTATCGACCAGGAACAGGATACGTTTGGCGTCGGCGTGTTTGAGCAGGCGATAGATCGAGGTAATTGCCGTGTAGGTCTTGCCGGAGCCGGTGGCCATCTGGATCAGGGCGCGCGGGCGGTTGTCCCTGAATGAGTCTTCCAGCTTATTGATGGCCTTGATCTGGCAGTCTCTCAGGCCGGTCGGGTCCAGCGCAGGCAGGTCGTGCAGGCGTCCACGCAGCGAGGCGGGTTTGGTCAGCCATTCGGCCAGGGTCTCGGGACGATGAAAGGTGAACACCTCCCGCGAGCGTGGCTTGGGATCATGCCCATCGGTAAAGCGCGTGATTACGCCTGTGCTTTCATAGACGAAAGGTAGCGGCGCGTTATTCTTCACCCATTTGAGTTCGGCGGCGGCATAGCCTTGGGACTGGTCTTCGACCGTGGTGATCTTCTGGCCCCAGTTTTCGGGCTTGGCCTCGATCACGCCGACAGCTTGCTTGTTCACGAACAGGACATAGTCCGCAGGACCGACATCGGTATCGTATTCCCGGACGGCAATGCCGGGACCGGCATTGAAATCGATCTTCTTCTTGGGTTGCACCTTCCAGCCGGCCTGCTCCAGCATCGCATCGATGTTGTCGCGGGCTTTTTGTTCCGGGGTCTGGTTTCGAGTCGCCATGGTCAGCCTTGCCCATTGCCGGTTTTGGAGTTCTCCGGTACGGCGCGGTCTGAAGCGTCGCCAGGATCAGGCAGTTGAGCCTCATGCTCGATCACGTATTCGCGCATAAATTCGCGCAAGACCTGCGCGGCCGGCTTGTCCTGCGCCCGGCAGACTTCCAGAAACTTCTCGCGCAGATCGCGCTGAACCCGTATGCGAAGACCGGCATCTTTCATAGAGGCAGAGTGTACCCAATGGATACACATTTGTGTAGAGGGAATATGAACCTTGGTAGTTATCGTACTTTGCAAGTAGCCAGATTGACTTGGTGCTCCCTTATATCTAGAATCCTATAAGATTCTAATTAGATTGTAATTGGATTCTATACAGGTATTTGAAGGAGCGGGTTGTGGCTCGTCGTAATGGCGTAAAAACGGTAAAACTTCAACTGACTGTGGATGAAACCACCGACCGCGTCCTGGAGGAGATGGTCGGCTTGGGAATTCATGGCCCTACGAAGGCAGAGGTGGGATCATGGGTGATCCGGACCTGGATCTGGGAAAAACAGGATCAGTTACGGATGAACGGTATTACACTTCAGAAACAACCTGGCGAGACTGACTAAATGATCGAGAAGAGGCACCTGCCCCATGCCCCGATTAAGGAAGCGCTGATTGATATACAGGTTGCATTTCCGGAAAAGGTCACAGTTGAAGCGTTGAATTCGAAATATTCGCGGATTGCCGATCAATACCCCAAGCACGAGACTCTTCAGCGCGGAGAATTCGGATTATACAACGAAGACGGCCAACCGACTACGGTAACAATCGGGCATACGATTGCAGGATATCGTTACAGTTCGGAAGACGGGCATCGTGTTGCCCAGTTCCGGGTGGATGGGTTCACATTCAGCCAGCTTGAACCTTACAACACCTGGGAAGAGATGAAAGAAGAGGCTGCCAGGCTATGGGAAGTGTATGTCGATGCAGTCTCGCCCGACCCAATTACGCGGGTAGGTACCCGGTATATCAATATCTTGAAACTTCCGCTAAATACGGAACTCAAAGAATATCTGGAAGCGCCGCCTACTATTCCGGCAGGACTGAATCAGTCGTTGGGCAGTTTCCTGACCAGAATTGATATCACCGACCCAGCAATTGGCGCGCGTGGTTTTTTAACACAGGCTTTAGAGGGCGTTCATAATGATTATGCGCCGATCGTTCTTGATATCGATGTCTTTATAGCGAAAGAATTTGATCCACGGGGAGATGAGTTCTGGCAAGACCTGGAACAATTGAGAAACTTTAAGAATACTGTGTTTTTTGAGAGCATAACTGACAAAGCAGTGGAGCTTTTCCAATGACAGCAATTGCAATTCATGATCGACCGACTTTCTTGACCCGCTCATTCAGCACAGGATCAAGTGAGGCCTCCCAGAATCTTCAAAAGCTTTATGAGGATACGGTTGTTAGCCTGCGTAAATCGGTGACGTGGAATTATCTCGGTGGTGTTATTGTTGCCCTCAAGGAGACCTATCAAGAGTGCTCTGAAGATGGCTGGGATGGTTACGGTGCGCTCCCGATTACGCAAGAAACTTACGATGAAGCGGTACGATTCCTTAATGCACTGCCATCATGGCTGCCCACTCCGGAAATAGTTCCGGAACCCAATGGCGATATCGGGTTTGAATGGACTTTTGGCAAGAATCGTACACTCGTAGCCAGTGTGGATGGCACGAACCGGATAACCTATGCTGGCCTCCTGGGCACAGGCAACAAGTCGCATGGAACAGAGGTGTTCGATGGTTCAATTCCTCAAACGATTATTAGCCATATTTCTCGGATCTGCCCATAAGCCCTCGCAGCAGGACGGTGTGGCAGACAGTGAGCAGATTGCCCGCTACATCCTTTCAAAAAGGCATATTAGTGTAACCAAAGGCATTGTAAGGCCCGCAGCTTATATGCCTGCGCCCAATGGTGAGGCATCGGTTTACCGGATATCAGATATCACTGAGAAAGATGTCTGGGATATCGGACGTGAATATGTGGCGGGGCCAAGCGGGCGAACGCTTCGCGCAAGAGGAGATACCTCGGCAGTCACGATTTCAAAAACGGGGCTGGAAATTGTCCCGGAAACCACACCTCATCACCTGCACGCAAACATTGTGAACTGGCCAACTGAAAAGGATGAGCAGAAAATGCTGGCAGTGGAAATTGCCAACGAGGCGACATTGGTCACACCGTAACGAACACACGCTTAGATCATGTTACGTGCCCTGAATCGGGCCCCATCCGAGTTCAGCCTCAAATCTTCAACGATAATCTGTATCAATTTGTGGTGGCGCATGCCGCACATATTTCTCTGCTTCGACCCTTACCGATCCAGACAGGCTCCTGAGATATTGTACGGCCTGGTCTGCCGCAGGAACCTCGTCATCTTCTTTATTGAATTTCGGGCCAAGGGCAGTCCAGATGACGGACTCGATACCTCGGCTTCTGACCCACTCTGGTAAATCGGGTATATCACTTGGTGATTCTTCGCCGATAGACCAATGACCGATTTTACTAACTGCCTTTCTCGGGATGTTTTCCCGGCTGCGTAATGCCTCAATAGCAGCTTCCAGCTCCATATTGTCCATTACAGCCCAGAGCGATCGCACGGGCTTTGCATTTGGTTCAATAACCAGCGTCAACCTGCTGTTTGAGGATTGGCGGACAAACTCGACGGGAACAAGTGGCCCATCCTAAAACCAGTACCGCTGAATCGGTAGCGTACGTGGATCCCAGATCAATGAACCCCAGCCGAGGCAAGCTATCGTACTCATACCGCTATCATATCCTCATATCATGCAGGTGGCTGATACTTCTTCGGTCGCTGGATACTGATTTTACTGTTGTTATCACGCACGGCGGCGGGTAGCAGATTCCGTTTCAGGTGTTTCTGCCTGATCTTGACTGCAGTAGCCAACCCGCGTAACTCCCTGGAGATATCGTATCGATTGGGCGGAACCAGAATCTGAATTTCTTTTTCCGGAAACTGGCTGAGCACCATGCGGATGGCCGGGCAAAGGTCCGAGTCCGCAGTCATGACCAGCGCCTTGTCAAAATTGTTCAGGTGCGCGTGCTGGACCAGATGAATGGCAAGGTTAACGTCGCTCTCCTTTTCCTCGTGTGCCGTCCATTTTCGCTTGCAACCCAGGCATTGCCGGTCTTTATTCTTGAACTGTCCAAGGACAGGTGTAACACCGGTCGCTGTAACTGCCTTTACGTAGGCGCGATGCCTGGCATAGGCGTCGGGGATCCAGGTGGCGTAGGCTGAGAAATAGAAAACATCGGCCAGTTCTTCGGTTGATGGCTTGATAAAGGCGGATGCCAGACCTCTGAGGTCAACCCATTTGAGATAATGGGCGCGGGGGCGTAGATCGTCGATGGCATGGTACAAATTGAACCCATCGATGAAGCACATAATCCGTTTGATTTTCTTATCTCCTCTCCCCAGAAATGAAAAAGCCCGGCGCGTACGCTAACCGGGCTCCACAAGGACGTACCCTGCGGGATGATTCAGTTATATTATCGTCATTAACGGGAAATCTGTAAAGACGCGGTGAGATGTGAGCGATATTATTGCGGTACTCTCCCGGTACACCGCCCAGTTTTTACACCCTGCGCCAATCCATACTAACCTATTGAATCAACGCACTTTTCAACAACAACGCCAAAGTCTCGCCAATCTAGAATAATCAGCAAGTTATTGATTTTACTGGCCCTCATAATCCCTTGGTCCCAGGTTCGAGTCCTGGCGGGCCCACCAAATGGTTATGGCATTTGGACCAAGGGATTTTTTTGTGTGCAATCAAGAGATCTGGCGGTGATCATCGTCGCTGGCAAATCGTACTTTCCCGGATCATGAAACCCCCAATGAAATCGGGATTCATAGATTAGGATTTCCGGCCACTTCCCATCGCCCAACATTCCCGCTTGTAACGTAATATGAATAACCGATTCGGTCGTCCCAGAAAGTTCATGTTTCTCTAATATCAGCTACTGCGCTGCTTCCGTGGACTCGCATCGGGACGACGCAGGCATCCGATCTGGAAATCGGCAAGCACTTCGGGAAATCCGACACGCTCACCCTGCATCTGCCACGAAATCCAACCGAAGGATGCAGACGCTGATCCATGAAACCTGTTGAATTTCCGGTCAATCTCAAACAGGCGGGTGCACTGCCCTCTTCACGTTATATGGGAACTGCTTTGAACTTTTCCACGGTAGCGACATCAAATGCCACGCCGTTGTAAGCGTCTGATTCGAAAGCTTGCGGGCAAGACTGTACAACGCCCCACATCTTTTACCCGGCCGGGCAGCCTGAACGGGGTCGTATCGGCAATTGCGGCACGTCCTCCGTATGCACGGAGTTGGCTATTCTAACCACAAGGAGCAGATTCCCATGAACCATTCCAGTAGAGTTCAACAAACACTGTCTTCTCTTGCCGGGCTGGCACTGTCAGCCATCAGCATGACGGCTATGGCAACCAATACGCTGAATATCACCGGAACCGGCCCCGCCTACCAGGTTGGCGCCTACCAGTCCCACAATCGCTTCTGCTATGACGGCAGTTGCATCATTCATGGCAAGGGGAAAATTGACATCAACCTGACCCCCGAAAGTAACAGCGGTTCCATCACCGCCAGCTTTTCCGGTTCTGACGGCAACTGGAAAATTGTGGCGAAAAAATTCAAGATGATTAAAACGGACGTGAATCTGCACGGTGCCACGGGCGGTGATGTTGACCCCAAAATGAGTCCGCCGGTGTTGCCGCAAGTCTGGACCTATGTAGCCACCTGGGGGCCCGCCAAGGTCTTTCACAACGGCAAACTGGCCTGGATGGGCCCGGCGCATTTGATGGTGACCGAGGAAGTGCGTGACCCGAAAACAGGCAAGGTTGACTTCAAGGGTCCGATGCACGCCAAGGAGTATCCGGGATCTATACATAACAAACATGCAATGCAAATTCATTTTGTTGCGCATCCCAAGGAACAACCAACCAAGGGCTATTTGCCGCCATACACCAGGTTTGTACACCTGATGTACGAGACGGTCACCTGGCAGTAAAAGAAACATTAATTACAACTCTGACAATACCCGGAGCGGTCGCCTGTAAGCCGCTCCGGGTCACAACCCGAACAATAGAGGAGTCACTGCGATGACGACACTCACTCGTCTGGCTGTTATAGCTGCCCTGTCTGCTTTAAGCTTCTATGGTTGTGCACAGAAACACGATGTCGTTAAACCGTCGACCTCACCGGCGCCACAAATTACTATCAGCATCCAGAATCTCAAATTCATCCCGCAGAACATCCAGGTCACACCCGGCACGATTATCCACTGGACCAATCGCGACCCGGTCGATCACGATATCACCAGCGGCGTCTCGATCAATGGACGCAAGGCACGCGGCCTGAAGAAGACCAGGCTTCCCGATGGGAAATTTTCATCCGGTCTGTTCGGTAAAAACAAAGGATTCACTGTCACGCTGAGCAAGCCTGGAGAATACCCCTACTATTGCAGCGTACACCCGTTCATGACCGGCAAGATTATCGTTAAATAAACGCGTGAAAATAGTCAGCCAGGAGCCTGGATACGGTCTCGAAAACGGCAGACACGGAAGGGAGTCTAAGTTTTTTTAGATGCTACGACCCATGGAAGCGAACTGGGGCGTATCGAGAAATACCGCTGCTACGCAGCAAGAGGCTCGGTCAGCTGTAACCGAATCGATCCATGTCCGTTTCGTAGCGCTTGCACACCGCCTGTTCGAGGTGCGGGTTGTACATGCGCCGGTTTGGCGGCAGTGCCGGCAGCCTCCGCAACTGGTCCGGTGTCATACTCCAGTAAGCCTGGTCCGGAACCTCTGCCTGCCTGCGTACAGTGCGGTTTGCATGGATTGCGTCCACCGGTAGCCCGAGCCGGTTCGCAAAGCGACGAAAATCCGCTTCAAAGTTTTCGACGCGGCCAATATGAAAATCGATGCCCGGAGCCAGGAACCTGTGCTGACTGGTCCAGTGCTTGTCAAGCGATTCATCCGGCATCCTTAGCAGGTAGGCAACAAACTGCTCAAAGGTGATGGCATCAGACATCGGACGCACCTCGTCGCCGAAGAAGTCCTTTAATACCGGAACGGTGTGCTCCCACTGTTCTGAATTGTAACGCTCGGTAACAAACTTGTTCAGATAGGCCGAGGCAATCCGGTCCAGCGGGTGCCGAACGAACGTAAATTTAAATACATCGGGAGAATGCAGAATGGCGCGCGCATGATCGGTCGACCGGCCGTACAGGGTAAAATTGTGATCCATAAATATATGGAAGGAGCGGCCACTGAAGTCACGCTGCTGAAAAGCAGGCAGCTCAGGCTGATCCAGGAGCAGTAACCGATAGAGAATTACCTTGAGGCTTGAACAGGCCGACTTGGGCACCGGCGCATAGATGAAGCTGTAGCGCGGGTTGAAGAAATACGTGGCTTCCGGAAGACTCCGGAACGGCGTTCCGGGAGCATCCGGGGCGGCTATATCCATGGCCGAGAGTATGTTCGTTTTGCAGGCACGGTTTACAGGTTCAGGGTTAACGAACAGGCAGCATAAGTCATTTATTTTGCATGAATCAACCTGAATATGCCTGCGGTGGGGGGTTGCGGCACCCGACCTTGCGCACCCAGACCTTTCTTTTCCGTGGCCAGGCCGTCTCCAGGCGTCTCTGGATGCCTGCTCCGGGTTCCTGGCGGATCGGGTGGTTTCTGCACGCCCGTCATTTCGGCTACACTTGCAGCCTGCACAGTCGTCGGGAAGACCTTCAATGCCAATAACCAATGTTACCTACAAATTAATCCAGGAAATTAAAAATGCCGGCATTTTCCCTCCGGCCCCCCACATGCTGGAGATCGGGGAATCCAACTGGTATGGCGATGTGCCGTTTGAGCAACTGGCTCAGGATATAAACCGAATTGTGCCCGCGGAAAACGCAAGAACTTTTTTGACCGGAGAGTTCGAACGTTGCGTAAGCCGGCTCCGGGAAGCCGGCCTGTCCAACGCAGCTTCTTTTGATCTGTCAAGGGTTTTCTACAAGGCCTTCCTGGACTATGAAAGCTATACCGCTATCGATCTGAGCGGGTCGTCAACAGCGCTCAAGCTCGACCTCAATAAACCGGTCTCGCTGGACAGGCGCTACGATGTAACAATAAGCTTCGGCACTGCAGAGCATGTGTTTAATGTCTACCAGTTCTTCAGGACACTGCACGAAGTTACCGGGCCAGGCGGGGTGATCATTATCAGCTCACCGTTCCAGGGCTGGGTTGATCATGGATTCTATAACTTTCAGCCGACATTTTATTACGATCTGGCCGCGGCCAACGGTTATGACTTCCTCTTGCTGCTATATGCGAAGGCAAATGCCAACGGCTGGCTGCAGATACACAACCGGGAACACGTATCTGAGCTGGCTGAGCAGGGCGCTTTTTCCGGCAATGGAACCCTGTTCTCCACTTTCCGGAAACCCGTGGATGAGAAGCCGTTCTCCACGCCCATGCAGGGATACTACAACCACACCGTATCCCGGGCCGTCGCAGATGCATGGCAGAACAACCGCTAGTCCGGATTTCTCATGTGATCTGTACCGTTCTGAATATACAGGGCCATTGAAACGGTTTTCACGCAGCAGCCTCTATTGATTGACACGCTGTGATCCGCTCCGGCAGGTATGCGGTCAGCATGCCGGCCCATGACTGGCAAAGAACCGCGTAGTATCCTTATACCTGCAACAGGCAAATGATCACGCCACCAACACATCCCATGGAAAAATGACTACAAAATTCGAGGATGCCCGTAGATTTCACGAAACCGGTGACTTGCAGTCGGCCAGCCGACTCTATAGTGAACTGCTGACGCAAACACCGGGCAACACCGAGGTTCTGTACTGGCTGAGCGTACTTGAATTCCAGAGAGGCCGGTATCCCGAGTCCGGCCGCCTGCTGGAACATGCTATCCACCTGAACCCCGGAAACCCCCTGTTACATTATGCACTTGGAGCTGTTTACTGGGCACTCGCGCAATTTGACAGGGCGATTGAATCATACCGGGAAAGCATTCGCATCAAGCCGGATTTTGCCGATGCACACAACAGTCTGGGCAGCACCCTGGCAGATTCGGGCAAGCACCATGAAGCCGTTGCCTGCTACCGTCTTGCACTGAAATACAACCCGGATTTTATCGATCCGCTGCTCAATATCGGTGTCAGTTATTACGATCTGGGCGATGGCGAAGCTGCTGTGGATGCGTTCAAACAAGTACTGGCACGCGCTCCGGAACACGTGCCGGCGCTGCTGTACCTGGGCAACAGCTATTATGAGCAGGGTGAAACGGATGCCGCCACCGAGTGTTACCGGAAAGTATCGACACTGACCGGAGCGGACGGGATAAAGATCCGCCTGGCCACGGTGCTGCCCATGATCATGCAGTCAACGCACGCTACGGCGGAAGTGCGCAAGCGCTACGCGGAGCAGATTTCCTCTCTTCTCCGGCAGAAACTTCATGTTGAAGATCCGATCAAGGAGATATCCTACACGAACTTCCTGCTCGCCTACCACGGCGCTGACGATCGCGAACTGCAGCAACGGGTCGCAACGCTTTACCTGCATGCCTGTCCGGCCCTGCATTATGTGGCGGATCACTGTAAAAAGCAGCGGGTGCCGGAAAACCGCGGGCGAACAAGGATAGGGATAATTTCCCGCTACCTGAAAGACCACAGCATAGGCAAAACTTCGGGAGGTATCGTAGAGCATCTGTCAAGAGACAAATTCGAGGTCGTAGTGATCTTTCTTGCCCCGCCCGATGATGCCACCAGCCGAAGGATAGCGCAGGCCGCCGACAAGGTAGTCATCCTTCCGCCGATATTCACGCAGGCGCAGAAATGCCTGGCCGATGAGCAACTGGATATCCTGTTTTACCAGGACACCGGCATGGATGCATTTACCTTCTTTCTCGCATTCTCAAGGCTGGCGCCGGTTCAGTGCACCTCCTTCGGACATCCCGTTACCACCGGTATACCCAATATGGATTACTACATCTCAACGGAGTACTGGGAGCCTCCGGACGGTCGCGAACATTACAGTGAACAGCTGGTCATGCTCCGGGATGTTGCGTCCGTAGCCTACTATTACAAACCACAGCTCCCCGCTGTACTCAATCCGCGTGCGCACTTCGGATTGAAGGATCACGAGCATATTTACCTGTGCCCTCAAACCCTGTTCAAGGTCCACCCGGATTTCGACGAGGTGATCCGCAACATCCTGCGACTGGATCTCCTGGCCCGCGTAGTATTCATCCATGGGAAACACCGGCAGTGGTCGGAACTGCTGCTACAGCGATTCAGAACCTCCATGCCGGATGTAGTCAGCCGCATCAGCTTTCTACCCCAGCAGCGAGGCAGTGACTTTATTAATCTTATTGCTGTATCGGATGTCATGCTGGATACCATCCATTTCTGCGGTTTCAATACGTCGCTGGAGGGATTGTCGGTCGGCGTCCCTATTGTGACACTGCCGGGAGAATTTATGCGCAGCAGACATACCATGAGCTTCTACAGGAAGATGGACTACATGGAATGTGTGGCGAACGATGTTCAGGATTACATCAACACCGCGTTGAAACTGGGGACCGACCGGGCATACCGGGACGAGGTAAGCCGCCACATCCTTTCAAAACAGGACTGCCTTTGGGAGGAAATCCACGTCATCAGGGAATTTGAGCGGGTATTCGAAGAAATGACGGGGCACATCTGACTGCTTGTTGCTGCGTAGCGGCATGTCATGCAGCCAGGGCCTGCTAACACCTGGAAAAAAAGGCCGCTAGCCCGAATTTCTCACAGCCTTGGCCGCAGCGCGGATTTTAGGTCAAGGTCTGAGGCGGGAGCCTGATCAGAGCCTTGAGCTGGGTGGGCTTGAGTGGAAATCCGTATTTTGGCGCCGCTATGGCCCGTGGAACCAGCGATTTCCGGTGACTTATTGAGCTTCAGGTAAAGCGCTCCCTGCACCGGACGGCACAAGCATGATGCTCATTGTTGAATCGTGTGCCGAGTCAGCAGCGCAAAGGTATTTGCTGCAGCCGTCGCATGATTTTCAGGAACAAATCTGCATGCGGGTAGTTTTCAGAAAAGGCGATCCGGACCCGGCGCACACTGACCCGGATGTGTGCGCCGATCTTGAACAGCTGCAAGCGAATGGTATCGCACTGCGCCCTGGCCATGGAGGTGCCGTTCAGTCCCAGACGCCG
>Ga0256841_1003780_pt1 | contig 11174 bp, 10 predicted proteins | sample 356308metaG_FD_185971 | JGI IMG/M metagenome (GOLD analysis project Ga0256841, IMG submission 185971) | Hydrothermal vent microbial communities from Mid Atlantic Ridge, Atlantic Ocean - 356-308 | ecosystem: Environmental > Aquatic > Marine > Hydrothermal vents | place: Atlantic Ocean: Mid...
AAACATCTCCACCAGAACGAGGAAATTTGCATCCTGATCAAAGACCAATAAGAGCCCGGTTTGATCTTTAGCAGTTCTATAAGTTTCTCAGTCGGGGCGGAAGCACAAATACCCTTCTGGGGCCTTCTTGCAAGGAGATGGCCTCCTGGGGGCAAAAGCGAGCACAGAGTCCGCATCCAAGGCATGAGTTTTCGTCTCTTTCTGCCTTACCTTCATCACTAAGCACAATTGCATCAGTGGGACATCTGTCCACACATTCCCCGCACCCTATGCACAATTCCTGGTCAATTATTGAAAGATAATTGGTGGCATTGACAAGGGGGAATGCCCCATCCCGCCACAGCCTGAGGGTATCGCAGCAGTCTTTGCAGCAGTTGCATATACTTGTTTCTGGTCGGGAGATCTTTGAGTTGGGATGAAATGCCTTGTGGACCAGGCCTGCTTCTTCTGCCTGCTTCATTATCTTCAGGGCCTCGTCTTTGCTCACGCTCCTGGCAAAACCCTGGGCCACAGTATGGCGGGCGGACTTGCCGAAAGTGAAGCAGGTTTCAATAGGAGCCCCGAGTGAACAAGGGTGACCGAGCACCGCCCTGCGCTGGCGGCAGAAACAATGGCCCACCGCAATATCATCGAACTTTTCGATTATTTCTTCCACAGACTGGCTGGCCAGGATCTCCTCTGTGGGCGTTTCTATTTTGCGGTCCACAGAAATGATTTTGATGTGCTTGCCATCTTCAGTTTTTCGCATGGGCACGGTCCTGTCCACAGGAGGCATTTGCTTCAGCAGTGGCACGAAGTTATCATAGTTTTCCTGAACTTGATCTCTGATCTCGCCTATGAGGTCCTGGAATAACTGGGCAAGCCTTTTTTCCTTTTCGTCACCTCTTAGCTCACCCATGAACCGATATTCCATGAGTCCCACAGTCATGAGGGGCAGGATTCTATAAACCATAACACCAGCCGAATTGGGCTGATTAAACAGTAGGCCCCTTTTGGCAAGGCTGGTGGTCAGATGTGCAATCTTATCCTCCGCAAGGCCGCTGGATGCCTTGAGCTCCTCTAAAGTTTGCGAGGGCTTGTCACGGAATGCCCAGATGAGATCAAGCTCCTCAACGTTGTCTTCCAACACTTCTTTAATAATGCCTACGGTTGTGTCATTTACTGGAAACGGGATAATACCCTGTTTGCAAATTACACTGGTGGCCTTACGGTATTTTTCTTCAAGGGCTGCGTTTTCCATGGTTTGTTCATCCTCCCGAACTCAATGTGTTCTCTGCCTTACCCGATGATCATATCTAACGTATTTTACTTGATAGTTCCACAGGTTTTCTACATTGACGCTTGTTTTTGTGGCATTTGAGAGTTAAGTATCGTAAAAAGTGAATGAACAGTATAAAGGAGGGAGAGGGTGGAGCTATCCAAAATTCGAAATGAGGCTGAAGATATCTTCTTGAGCTGCTTGAAAGCCGTTGATCCATACGAGGCCGTCAAAGGGACCTTGGAGATAAGAGCTAATATGCTGATTGTCAAAAATCACGAAGGAGGCCGTCAGGACATAGACCTAGGGGCATACGAACACATCTACATAGCGGGGGGAGGTAAAGCGACAGCGCCCATGGCAAAGGCGGTTGAAGAGCTGCTGGAAAACAGGATCAGTGGCGGTATAATAAATGTGAAATACGGATTTGGACTTCCTTTGCAGCACATAGAGGTCTGCGAAGCCGGGCATCCTTTACCAGATCAACGCGGTCTGGACGGGACCAAAAGGCTAGTCAAGATGTTGCACCAGGCCGGTGAGAAAGATTTGGTTCTATCCTTGATCTCTGGGGGAGGCTCTTCCCTATTACCTTTGCCGACTGAGAATATTACTTTGGAAGAGAAGCAGCAAGTGACGGAGGCCCTGCTTGAGTGCGGTGCCAGCATTGATGAAATAAACGCAGTGCGAAAACATATTTCTTTATCTAAAGGAGGTCAGTTGGCTCGGGCTGCCTATCCTGCTACCACCATTAACCTCATGTTGTCAGATGTGGTGGGTGATAGAATGGATGTGATAGCCTCGGGTCCTTTTGTGCCGGACAGTTCCACCTTTGTCACGGCCAGAGAAGTGTTCGAGAAATACCATTTGGAGGATTTACCCCCGAGCGTCTTGACCTACATCGAGAGAGGGATAAAGGGTGAAGTGCCCGAAACCCCAAAGCAGGGAGATCCTGTGTTTGAAAAGGTGAGCAACATCATAGTGGGGAGCAATATCATAGCGCTAAAGGCTGCCCGGAATAGGGCCGCCGAGCTTGGCTATAATGCTATCGTCCTTTCGTCCATGATAGAGGGTGAAACGAGGGATGTGGCCAGGGTCCACGCTGCTATCGGGAAAGAGATTTTGAAAACAGGCAATCCTGCACCTGCGCCAGTATGCGTAATTTCCGGTGGAGAGACTACTGTAACTATTCGTGGGAGGGGTAAGGGTGGGAGGAATCAAGAGTTCTGCCTTGCTGCGGCCATGGACCTTGTAGGGCTCCCACCCAGGGTGGTGGTACTAAGTGGTGGGACCGATGGCAACGATGGGCCAACTGACGCAGCAGGGGGCATCGTTGACCCCGATACAATCAGGAGAGCTGAGCAGAAGGGTTTGGATGCACTGGAATTTTTGCAGAACAATGATGCCTATCATTTTCTCCAGGCTACCGGGGACCTGCTGATTACCGGGCCCACCAAGACAAATGTTATGGATGTGCACATAGTTCTCGTACAATAGCCGTTGAATTAAAAGGAATCAGAAAACTCACTTTTTCTGTCACTGCTGAACCCGGCCTATTTCTTCTTCCACCTTCGAATGAGATAAGGCTTTGTCATTTCAAAGGTCAGGCAATCCTGTTCTATGGTTTCCTCTGCCTGCTTAATAGACATTCGCCTGGTCTTCCTCACGAAGGATAGTGTTTTGCCAAAATAAAGCGGGATAAGGGAGTCCATCATGAGGTCCCTGTCGGCAACATTGTCCCTGTAAGATATGGCCACGTCAAACAGAAGCCTTGCCCAAAGGTCCGTTGGGAAATTGAATTCGTTTTCCTTGAGACTCCTGATTTCCATAAGCTTGTTAAAGACGTCAGGGCTCAAGATCCCCTGCCATAAGTCCTGATATTGTTCGAAGCCGGTGTGAAATTTGTTCAGTAAGTTCTGAGTGTCCACCTCCACCTTGGGGGGCATTTCAGTCTCACCTAATCCAAAACCATAGATGGCTGTTGGGCGGCTGTACTTAACCTTCATCCATATAGCACTAAAATGGGTCATCAAGGTGAAGATAGTTCCCACAACCTGGCGGAACATGGGGCCCAGATGGGCTCCAGGGTCTTTAGTACGATGGACCTTGGGCCTCCCCATAAACGACTGGCATATCCTGGCCTTATTGGCTATGGCAAGCGTTGTCATCCAGATGTCAATCCCAAAGTTGGCCACTGCCCCGTCCCATGTATCGCTTTCAAGGTAGATCTTAGCCAGTTTTGCTGAAAAACCAAAGTCTCCTCCTATGGGCTGGCGAACCCTTCTCCCGTAAAGAGACCTAGTCATGGGATAGGCAATACCGTTGGTAATTGTGCCATCGTATTTATGTCGTATATAAAGAGGCGCCACGTAGGAAAAGCCATTGTAAAGAGGCTCTCCCAAGTGTTTGATCCATTCGGGGGTGATGCTTTTCAAATCGGCATCAACAACCACAACCGCCTTGGCATGAAGATCAACAACCTTTTGAAAAAGATTCTTGAAGTTATTCCCTTTACCCTTTACGCCTGGTGGAGTTGAAAGATATATTTTCGGGGCCCTGGTAGGAGTATCCAAGAATACGTCTCTAGTGCCATCAGGCGAATTATTGTCGCAATTTATTATTACTGCCTTTTTATCACGGAAATACTTGCTTAACCCTTGGTCAGCTTGCGTAATGGGAAAGGCAATGGAATCGGCCTCGTTGTAAGATGGAATGCACACTATCAGATCTGCTCTTTTGACCCCATCTGGGTTTATTTCTGCTTGAAAATGAGAAGCCATTAATGTGTTCCTCCGTGGGTTCGCAAAAAATTCATAACCCCTTCATTCCAGCCCTTGGGTCCTTTTTCCTTTGTTATTATAAGCGCTGGCAACCGGGCCTTGAGATCATGAAGTTTTCCTGGGTCGCCAACAAAAATAGGTTGATCAACTGTCTGGAGCATGGGAAAGTCATTTTCGCTGTCCCCTATTCCAAGCGAGAAAACGTTGTGACCGTTGTCTCTGTACCAGGCAATAATTTTGCGGGTTCCAGTGCCTTTATCGGACTTTCCGCATAGATGAAAAAATCTCCCTCCCTTAATCACCCTCAATCCCCTTCTTCGAGCTGCCTCGACAATGCAACTCTCTTTCTCCTTGTCTATATCCATTATAAGGAAAGGCTCATCAAATTCTCTTTTTGCAGCCCTGCGAGCCTCATCTGCGTCCAGACCCGTGAGGGAGGTAATTTCTAGGGTCTCCATATCGGAAAGGCCAATCAGTTTGCATCCCGTCTCGGTTGCAATGTCCCTCAGTGCCTTCCTTAAAGTTTCATGGCGGACGCCTAGGGCCCACTTCCAGAGCCCATTAACAGGGTCGGCTCCTGGCGGAGGATGCGGAAATGTCTTTTTTGGAAAAAACACACCGCCTCCGTTTTCAGTGACGAAAGGTGCGCCAAGGCGCAGTTGTGTAGAAATGACCTCCATCTCCGCCCGGGTTTTGCTAGAAACGAGCACAATGGGTATGCTTCGGCGTTTACACACCTCAATTGCCTCCCTTGCATCCACCCAAGAGTATGTAGACTCATCGAGTAATGTTCCGTCAAGATCACTGAATATGACCAAAAAAGGGGAGTTTTCCTCCCCGTATGAATTACTGCCCTTCATCGCAGAGACAGACCTGTTTGTAGTCAGGCGAAGCGCCTCTTTTCTTCCTCCACCACTTCTATTATATCATAGAATATGTGTGGGAGCTTGTTATTTACCCTTTCCCATGACACTGTCTGCGGAGTTTCAAAGATCTTTTGCTGAGTCTTCCCTTCCACAGCCAGTATGGCCTCTGCTAGACCATTGTGGAGAAAAGGTTTGAACTCTGGATATGAGTTGACAAATCTGAGAAATCTCTCAGTGATTCTATACGGGGATGTCAGGATCTCTCCTGCCTGCAAGATACAACCCCGGAAGACATCCTTAACCAGAAATTCCTCGTGATCTCTGTTATATGAAAGATTGCTGAAGTCCGCATCATCTGAGTATTTTCTTATCTGGTCCTCCGCTATTGCCTGATAAGTGATGGCAAGATCCCTGAAAAAGGTGTCTGATATCTCGAGACCCTCTTCAATGACCAGTGCGTTCATGAGAGTGGTCACAATGTCCACAGCCATACGATTGAGACCTTTACGCTGGTCTTGAGGGGATACTTCCTGGTGCTTGTGATCAAAGGGTTCTTCGGAAAACATGACCTCGGCTGCTGAGGAAGCCTTGCGGTAAACCTCTATAAGCGTGAAAATCTCCACACCCCAGTTGGTAGCAAATCGCATCTTTTTAAGTAAGTCCGTACGAAATGCCACTTCGCCAGAGAGCTGGTATTTAAAGCTCAAGAGGAATTCAATCAATCTCAGCACTTTCTCCTCTTTGCTTTCTGTGAATTTTCTTTTTAAGGCAAGAAGGAGAGGGTCCAGAAGCAGCCTTTTAACACGTCCATAAAGTTCCCTATTTGCCAGCCTCGCGTAGTAGGCCTTTGAGAAGTCGTAGTTGAGCACAACGACCGGGAAGAGCAATCTGTGCAACTGTACGCGCTTGAAAGTCCGAATATCGGCATCTATTAGACCGATTGCCTGGGCACCAAGGGCAATGGCTATGCCGAAACTGAGAAACATGTTCTTGCCTTTTCCCGGCTCAGTTATGTTAAACCCAGCCTTGGCAAGTTGATCATATATGGACGAAAAACCCGGTCCATCATTCCACTGGATAAGATAATTCCTGATCCCCGCCCCGCTAATGAGGTCCTTAAGCTCACGGGCCTCTTGTTCCGTAGCCTTATCCAGACCAAAGATAATGGTGGCCAGATATGTTACGTCCCTTAACTGCTTCAATATATTCGAGAACACGGGTCGGTTATCTGGGTCCGTATATTCGCTTGCAAGAAGCGGGATGACCAATACCGTTTTTTTCCATTTAGAGTGAAGACGCAACTGGGACTGCAAGTGCTTGCGGTCCTGTCGGAGGATATGAAAGGTCGTTATGCGCCCACTATGTTGAGAGAAGTCAGTAATTTTCCTCACCCCCAAAAGCTATTTAGCGGAGTTATGCCGCGGGTCAAAAAGTTATCCAAATGGCCCCCGTTTGTCAATCTTACTTCTGCGCGTGAGCCTGCCACCGAGCCTGAAAGGGCGAAGATAGGTAGTGGGGTTTGCCAGGATACTCAGGTAAGAGGCCTGCCCTGACATGATCTCCATCATTGCCTCACACACACGTTCGCCATAGACCGTGAAGATTGTCTGCATGAATCTTGGGTGGTCATAAATCCAGTGAGCCACCTTGCTTGCAAGCCGTATATCTTTCAGAATGTTTCTTGCTAGAAGGAATTGGTAGTGTCCGGCCACGTCAGATATCCGGCCCGTTTGAGTCTCCATGATGGCCTTTGCTGCCAGCCGGCCGCTAACCATAGCATTAGATATTCCCTCGGCAGTAAGGGGGTCTGCGAGGCCTGCAGCATCCCCAGTCAGCAAGATGTGGCCTTTGGCGAACTTCTCTTTGCCCGCCCACAGGCTGATGACGCTTGCCCTTTTATCCAGAACCCTGGATTTGCCAAGACCTAGAAAACTCATATAAGAATCCAGGTATTTCGCCAGATTGAATCTGCCTTTTCGGAGCCTGCCTACCCCAACGGACAGGTGGCTTTTCTTTGGAAAAACCCACCCGTATCCCTGGGGCACGAAGCCCAGGTCAAATCTAGCCCGGTCGCTAAAGTGTGCAAAAAGTTCATCACTGACCTCAAGCTCACATTCTACTGCCGGGACCAGATTTACCTGGCCACAAAGCCCGGTTTTTCTGGCCACAACACTCAGAGCTCCATCAGCGCCAATGAGAAAATCACCCGTCAATGTGTCGGCATCTGTAATAACGACTATTCTGCCCCCTTCGGCTCGGATGTCCCTGACCTTATGACCAGTGATGAGCAGAGCCCCTGCTGAGCTGGCCTCGCGCAGTAACAAGCGATCGAAATCTTTCCGCATGACCATTGCAATTATTGGATCGGGTTTTTTCGTTTCAAAGCAAAGGCCCCTTGGAAAGATATTCACCTGCGTCTTGTAGCATTGTCTTTGCACTGAGGTCAGGACTGGCCCCGAGAGGTGTTTAAGCCCGCGCAACACAAGGCCTCCGGCACATGGTTTGGTGCCCGGGCTGATATTTTTTTCTACTATCGCCACGCTTAACCCGGATGCTGCCAGCTCCTTAGCTGCACAACTGCCAGCGGGGCCTGCTCCCACCACTATAATGTCAAATGCCCGTTTCATGTCTGAAGCCTCAGAGGATCGGACTTCTAAGTCCCCAGGTAATAATAAGGTAAGATGATCGTTTTTATACACTAATTGCGGGGAAGAGACACGCAAAATAAGCTGGGTCGTGAACACAACCTAGAGGAGCTTGACTGACACAGTGACCTTTGATGACTGTCAAAAAAAGGATTAAACACCATCTCAATTTGACAGTACCTCGGCTTTCAGGGTAAAAAGGATCAGACTGGACGGCCGAAAATGGGGGAGTGAATGGGATTTCGAAGCGCTGGGCTGTTGTGAAAATAAATCACTTAACGCGTGGACTTGGGTTATAATGACTCCTTCCATTCAAATGTGCTTAGAAATAATGGATAAATATGAGATGCTGGAGAACATAAAGGCCCATTCTATAATGGTAGCCAGGGTCGCACATGTAATTACTGTGGGATTGGGTCCGAAGGCCCAAGAGATGTCAAAGGGTCTCATCCTTGCAGGGGCCCTGCTTCATGACATTGGAAAGACAGAAGCGCTCAAGCACGGAGGTGACCACGTCCAGATAGGCCAGGAAATTTGCCGAGAAGAAGGTTTTGAGGAGCTTGTGCCCATAGTGGCAGAACATGTAGTGCTGAAATCTTTCAGCGCGGATGGCAAGATAACAGAGAAAGAGGTGGTATACTATTCTGACAAGAGAGTAAACCATGACCAAGTTGTGGCCCTAGAAGAGCGGCTTGCCTATATACTAAAGCGCTATGCCTCCAGAAATCCTGAGTTGAAGGACCCTATTGTCCACAATTTCAATATATGCAGGAAGGTAGAGCAAAAGCTTTTTGAGGGCTTGGAGTTTAGGCCTTCAGAAATAGGCAATCTGGTACATAAGATGAGATTCCCATTTAACCACTCAAAGACTGCGCTCAAAAAGTAGGACTCTGTGTCAATGCGGTACCAGCCTGGACCGTGCAGGCCTACGCTGCGGTGGTGTTTTGCGAATGCTTTAATAGCCTTAAAATAACTCAAGGGTCACAGAAATCCACAGTCCACGTGGGATGGAAGGAGAATAAAATGGTTTGGGTAAGAAAGATTCTAGGTCCGTTCATTTGTCTTATAGTTGTTTCGTGCCAGGCAAGTGCAATTAAAGTGCATATTCGTTTTAATGACGCACAGGGCCTTGTGCAAGGGGATAGAGTAGTTGCCGGTGGTGAACAAATTGGCAAGGTAGCCAAAGTAGAGTACACTTCCAACGGTGAATTCCTGGTAGATGTCGTGGTACCTGAGCAGTTCAGGCAGAAGCTTACCACAAGCTCAAAATACTATATCGTACCCGATCCTGAGAGTCAGGGCAGGAAGGCTATAGAGGTTGTTGCCTCGGCAGAGCCGGGTGATCTCGTTGCTGATGGGGCGACTGTCCAGGGCTCCAGTAAGGCTGAAGATATGGTCAACGATCTTGTGGCTGGCATGCAAAAGGGGTTAAGTGAACTGGAAAACCAGGTGGAAGAGTTTCTGGGGACACTCGTGAAAGAAGTTCCGCCAAAAGAGCAAATTCAAAAACTTAGAAAACAGCTAGAGGAACTTGCAGAGAGAATGAAGAAATCGGGACAAGCGGCCAGAGACAAGTTGGAGAAAGAGGTGTTACCAAGGCTTGAGCAAGAAATTGAAAAACTTAAAGAGAAGCTTAGAAAGTTGGGAAGAGAGAAAGAGGCCGAGCCATTAGAAGTGGAATTAAAAGAGTTGAAAAAGATTTAAATTAGGGCGTAAAGACATGTCTATCCGTCTCGTTGCCAAAGATTTATACAGGCTTGAAAAGGAGCTAGAGAGGCTCCAAAAAGAACTCTCCACCTGTCCTCCGGACAGGAAACAGGACCTTGAGAAAAGGTTGGCCGAGGTAAAGGCGGAGAGAGATCGGGTCCGGACTGTGCTTGAAGGGGCAAAGGCCCAGCCCCCTTACAGAAAACCCAGGTAGTGTTCATCCCCGGATTTGTTATTCCTTGAATCATAGATTTTAGATTCTATCTGAGGGCTTTGCGGATCTTTTGGGCAACTGCAAGTAGGTTCGTGTCCCACTGCCTTGCCAAGGGGTCGGCAATAACGAGCTTGGCGCCGATGGAGTTGGCTATAACCTGGGCAGAGTGGGAGGAGATTTGGGGTTGTATAAAAAGATACTTGAATCCTTTTTTTCGGGCGAGAAGGATTAGCTGCTTCAAATCATTGGCAAGGGGCTTTTTGCCCCCTTTTTCTATGGCCACTTGTTGCAGGCCGTAAGTCCATGCGAAATAAGCCCACGCAGGGTGATACACCAGGAATGTATTGTGGCCGCCTATCTGGAGAAACAGATTCTGGATTTTGAGATCTAGGTCAACAATCCTTTTGACAAGCTGACGATAATTGTCCTGGTAGTATTTGACCCTTGAAGGATCCTGGCTGACGAGGGCCCTCAATATATTTCTGGCTTCAATGATAGCAAGAGGAGGGGAGAGCCAGATATGGGGATCGGGGAAGAGGACCCTGCGTTGCGGGTTAATCTTTTTTTTGAAAGAACTTTCCAGTGTCACCCTTTCCACTCCGGCATAACAACGGACTATCCTCATTGTGGGATTCGATTTCTTGAACCGCTCCAGCCAGGCAGATTCAAACGGAAGACCTTGGGCGAGGTACGCAGTGCATTGCGAAAGTGCGGCCAACTGCCGTGGTTTTGGCTCGTAAGTAGCAGGGCTGGCGCCGGGAGGGACCATCACCATTATCCGTACATATTGACCTCCTATCTTTTTCACAAAGAAGGCCTGCGGTGATATGGCAACACAAACGGTGGTGCGGGTATCTGCCGCGTATATTTTGCCTGGCAACAAAGTAGAAATAACGGCTATGAAAATGAGGATTAATTTTGTAGACTGAACTATTAGGCTCATTTTCTCTCCCCTGATCGTGGGATGGACAACTTTTTCTTTAACTCTAACGTATCTTGAATGTCTTATCCACTAACTTCTTTGGGGGTTAGGAATAACAGAGATAGCAACTTGTTAAATCACGTCGAGAAACGACTCCAAAACATGCAAAGTTTCAAAACGATAATTGTAGTGCTGGTTGTTTTAGCCCTCTGCAGTGTTTCAGTTGCAAGTGTTTTTATGCCGCGAGTGGATGTTCTTCATTCCCAAAAGGCCTATCTCCCAGGCAAAGACTACCCAATCGCTTTCAAGATAGAGATCCCTAAAGGTTTGCTTTTACACGGCCATGAGGCGAGTCCTGCTCAGATGCTGATGCCAACAGATCTGAGTTTTGCCCCAGCCGAAGGGGTGAGTATTGTGGAGCTGCAGTTCCCCGCTCCCAAAAATGTAAAGCTACCATACTCGGATGATAATATAGAGGTTTACAAGGGACAGGTGCTTGTGCGGGGTAGACTTCATATCGGCAGGAATGTGGCCCCCGGATCTTACAACATCAAGGGCACACTGAGCTATCAGGCATGTACCTTTGATAGTTGTTTCCCTCCGAAAAAACAACAGATTCTGGTGGCGGTAAAGGTTGTCCCCCCTGGGACACAAACAATACCGCTGAACATGGCGCTGTTTTCGCGCGGAATACCCCGCAGCAATGTGGGCCCAAGCGTAACTCCCAGTGGAGTACGGTTGCACGGGGGCCTATTGCTGACCCTGTTAGGTATATTTGTGGGAGG
>Ga0256841_1003781_pt1 | contig 11170 bp, 3 predicted proteins | sample 356308metaG_FD_185971 | JGI IMG/M metagenome (GOLD analysis project Ga0256841, IMG submission 185971) | Hydrothermal vent microbial communities from Mid Atlantic Ridge, Atlantic Ocean - 356-308 | ecosystem: Environmental > Aquatic > Marine > Hydrothermal vents | place: Atlantic Ocean: Mid...
GGAAAAAAGGGAATTTGCCTCTTCAAAAAAAGAGTTGAAAGAGATATGGAGGAAGTCATTGAAATATGAAGCAATGACGAGAATAAAAGATATGCTGGAAGATCAGGAAAAGGCTGCTGAAAAGAGTGATACGGTAACTATAAAGAGTTTTGACACTATTGAGGCCGAAGCAAGAGAAAAATTATTAAAGCGTTATGATGATTGGTTTCACCGCATGTCAAAATATAATAATGATGACCGGTTGAATATCTACATTAACTCCCTCGTAAATGTTTTTGATCCGCATACCCAGTATTTTCCTCCAAAGGAGAAGGAAAATTTCGATATTCGTTTTTCAGGCGAACTGGAAGGTATAGGAGCACAGCTTACTCAAAAAAACTCATACATTGAAGTGGTTAAAATCATACCGGGAAGCCCCTCCTGGAAACAGGGCGAACTGGAGGTTGGTGACAACATTATAAAAGTAGCTCAGGATAATGAAGAACCTGTGGATGTGGTTGATATGCGCCTTGATGATGCAGTACAACTTATCCGGGGGCCTAAGGGTACAAAAGTAACTCTTACAATAAAAAAACTTGACGGAACAATAAAAAATATTGAACTCATCCGCGACGTTGTTGTTCTCGAAGAGACCTATGCAAAATCGGCATTGATAAATTCAAAAACAGGTGAAAAATACGGTTATCTGAGATTGCCTTCATTTTATGTTAATTTCAATAAAGCGGATGGGAAGAATTGTTATGATGATGTTAAAACAGAATTAAAAAAACTTAAGGAAGAGAATGTTGACGGTATAATCTTCGATTTACGTGGTAATGGAGGTGGTTCTTTAACAGATGTTGTGAAGATTGCCGGTTTATTCATACCCGACGGACCTGTTGTTCAATCGAAAAACAAGCAGGGAAGCATCAGGGTTCTGAAAGATGAAGACCCGAAAGTTCAATACGACGGACCGTTGGTTGTAATGGTAAACGCCGTCAGTGCTTCCGCTTCGGAGATATTTGCCGCTGCAATGCAGGATTATAACAGAGCCATAATCGTAGGTGGCAATCACACTTTCGGAAAGGGTACGGTTCAGAACTTTGCAGAACTCGACAGGATGGTTCCCCGAAAACCGACGGATATGAAATCATTGGGAGCCTTAAAGATAACGATTCAGAAATTTTACAGAATAAACGGCGGTTCTACCCAGTTAAAAGGTGTTACTCCCGATATTATCTTCCCCGATTATTACAACTACATTGATTTCGGTGAAAAAGATATGGATTATCCCATGCCATGGGATGAAATCCCTGCAGTGGCATATAATAAATGGACACCTTCATTTAATGTAAAAGAGATTGAAAATGATGAAATAAAAGAGATAAAAAGTGATACTCTCCTTGCTCTTATTCACGAAAACGGAAAAAGGCTGAAAGATATCAGAGACAATACCGAATTACCTCTTAATTATGACAAATACGACGAACTCATTACAAAGAGGGAGGAATCGGGTAAAAGATTTGAAAAAATCGGCAAAGACACATTGGGGCTTGGTATTCAAGTATTAAAAGCCGATTTACCGAAAATAGAGGCCGACACTTCCGCAAAAGCAAGGTCGGATGCCTGGATATCCGATTTGAAAAAAGATATTTATCTTTATGAAACTTCGGGAATAATGGATAAGATCGAAGGGATAAGAAAAGATAATTAGTCTATCCTTTGCCGGAACAGTTTCTTTTTTTCCTGCTCCGGCCATCCTTTATAAATAAAATAGACGTAGCCGTCACGGACTTTTATTTTTTCGACATAGGGAAACGGGATTTTCAAAGCAAGGGAGGTCTCCCCCGTTTCAATGCTTATTTCACGAAGTTCCATCTGACCGTTACTTCTGATAAACAGAGTGTATAACTTACGTTTCGGTTCATCAATGATAACCTTTTTGTCCCATTTTACTTTTTTAGCCCAGGCCGAGGCAAAGGTACGCAGCGGATCTTGTTTTTTCGTTATGTGATATTTTATGGGTGTTGTAAAAAGCAGTTTATCGGACAAATCATAAAACTCCATTACGGAATCGGGATGATTAAAAATGCAAAGGGAGTCGCCCAGCCGTTGCAACGGAGCATAAACAGGAGAAAGATATGCCATTTTGTTAAAACGGTTCTGCACTTCAATATCTCTGTATGCACGCCACATGGAGCCATTCAGGTCACCAGGAATTGCACTTAGGTTCATCTTGTCCATTTCGGGATTATAACCGCCGTTTCTTTCCAAAAAAGCCATTTTATCCCTATCGCTTATGGTTCTGAACAATTTCCATTTCTTCGAGATGGTGTCTGCCGAATAGTAATTTGAAACAAGGTTTTGAAATCCGTATTTCTGAAAATAGAGATGACCACCGGCTTTGAACAGACAGTCACCCATGATATTCATAAATACATCCTTGTCAACCCCGGGCAGCAATTTTATCACCTTACCCTCTATGAAGATTTGAAAGGATCTTGTTTTTGTAAAAAGATGTACATTTCCTATACAATCACGGAACAGCCGTAATGGCCGGCCGGGTAGTATTTGCAATTTGGCTTTCTCAGTACCGTCATAGGCTTTGAAAAGCAGTTCAGCTCTTGATAAAGTATATTTAAAAATCAGCAAAAGGATACCGTCATCAAGTAATTCATAATCCATAACGGAATACTTACTGTCCCGGTAAATTGTATCTATCTTATCGGTAATAACGGTTACACCGCTCAGTTGTGTCACTTCAGGTGTGAGCTGAATATTAAGATCTCCTATTGGCGGGACTTCAAGGTTTATCCTTAATGAAGAATATCCGACATGTGAAAAAACAAGGGAGGCCGGGAAATTTTTTAATAAAATTGTAAAATCTCCTGATTCATTGCTTATTGTCCCAACCTTATTATTCTGTGATTCAATATTTACATTCGTAAGGGGTTCTTTTGTATTGCCGTCGGTAACGGAGCCGGACACTTTAAAACTTGTACCCTGCCCGAAAATCAGTATCGGGTACAATAAAACACACAATATAAATATTGATTTTTTCACATAAACTCAGCTTTTAATCAAACAAATAACCGGAAAAATATCCAGCAGGCTTATTTCGAAATAATCAGTTTCTGAACTGTAGATGTCAGATTACCGCTTTCGTCGGTAACGGAAACTTTGTATATATACATTCCGTTATCCAGCGTTCCGCCCGAAGCGTCAGTACCATTCCAAACAAAGTACGGGATTATCGTTCCCGTTGACATAACAGATGTTGACCAATTCAACACCCTTCTTCCCGACAGATTAAATATCTCAAGATCAATGAGTAACTCCTCTCCGGGATGCGTATGATTAAGGGTGAAAGTGGTTTCATTGCCAAAAGGATTCGGAATATTCATAACATTGGTTAGCGAAAGCTGTGCGTCACCGTTTATCACAAAATCTATTGAAGCCACCGACGAGTTATTGTATGTATCCCAAGCTTTTAATGTTAAAGTATGATTTCCGTCAGGTAAATCAAAAAAGGGATATGTAATCGAACCTTTCCGGTAACTATCAACAGCAGGTGTAAAAGCATTGTTAAGCACTACCGAATTGTATGTATCTCCGTCAATGGTAGCAACAATATCATGTCCAATACCATTTTGCGACACATTGATACCATGCTCATCAAACAATTCGGCTATCAGCACCGGGCTGTCGTTAGTCTGGTCACCCGACACAAAACCATTATCATTCAGATATAACTTTATCTCGGGGCCGGTATTATCAACCTCGGCATTCCGGTTAATTCCGCCAACCACAACATCGCTAAAGTATCCGGTTGCGTCAAACTCATCGGTATAGGCGTAATAGCTTATCTTACCTTTCCCAAAGTTGTATGCAATATCTTTAGGTACAATAAAAGTAAACGAGAACTCGCCGTCGGTCACCGTACTGTTCCCTTCATAAATAACTTTATCCTGGCAATAAAAATTAACGGGGATACTTCCCGGATCATTACCCTTTGTTTTATATGTCGTTTCTTTATCAAACACTGTCGGGATGATATGTCCCGTAAAGCTACTCTCTTTCTCGCCCGAGTTATCCGCAATTATCCCTTTAACAGTAATTTCCGTCAGTGCCGACAAAGTATCCAATGATTCACCGTTTGAAATATCATTACCATTAATTTCCGTTGTTACGATCTCATATTCCGGGTATGCCATTCTCATGGCAGGGTCACCAAGGAGGACAAAGTTTTTTGTTGTGGTCTGGCCGGGTGGTTTTGACAGACGGATGAGTGTTCCGAGTGTTGGATATTCGCCGTCAATCTTCTGAAACACATTATTGTAAAACCTTTTGTTAAGAGTGTAATTAGCCATTGAATAGGCAAGTCTGGTTGTGGTAAATAATGCGATTCCGCCTCCGTCGGGAGTAAGCAATACGGTTTCGCCGGCAGAGAGGACATAGGGGTCATCAAATCGCGAAAATTCACAGGTTGCCGTAACAAAAACCGGAAGCCTGTCAATGTTAGTCCAACTGACAATTTCAGGAATGCTAAGAATATTTTCGTGCGCCCACCCCAACTCTCCGCCATGGCCGATATAATTCATTATCAGGACACCCTCTTCAATTTGCTTGTAAATCTCGGCATTTACCTCAGGATATCTTTTTCCGGAAGGGGTGTTTTCCTGTGTATATGAATCAAGATAAATCTTATGCTGATTATAAAGCGGGTCTGAATTCTTTACTCTTATGGAAAGACTGTCGGCCTGTTGCAGATGAAGATTATTATCCTCATCATCAGCTACAAAGCAAATCCTGTTACGCCAGGCTCCGAAAGGCGGTAAAGCGGTCTCATAATAATGTTCGATTTTATCAACAATAATAGAAGCATCCTCGGGATTTGTAACAGGAAACCTTCCTATTCCGATATCAAGAACACCTCGTCCGTCATCTCCTTCATTGTCATCGAGAAAGCCAAAGTAATCATCCATCACATAACTTGCGGCACTATTCCACGATTGCTTTGTCTGGAAGGTAGGAACATAATTCGTATTATTCTCAACCCTGTCTTTGGGATCAAAAGATCCGTCACCCATAAGAAGAAGATATTTAGGTTCTTCACCGTCAGATCTGTCATACAGCATTTTGATAAAATCACGTATAGCCGTAGGATCTGGAATTCCTGAAGAAAACTCATTAAAAACCTGGTCTGTGGTTACTATAACGGTTGACAAACCGTCCTTATCCTCATGTAACTGGGCTATTCTCTGAGAGGCATCGGTAAATAACGGATTTGTAACTATTATCATATCAGCACCAACAATGCTGTGCAGATCCTGATTTTCGACACTCCCGACAATTTCAGGACTTAGCAATAAAGAATTGTCAAACGCTATGAACTCAAGTAATGAGTCGGTATGCAATCTGAAGTGTATCTCCTGGCCGGCATAATCAAACTGAACATTCTTGGGCTCATAAATATTAGTTACATCCCAAATCATTGTATTATTATTTGCACCTTCCACAACAAAATCGGATACTGCACCTTCGGCAACAGAATTCAGGTCGCGGAAACAGAGCTGAGAATCGTTCAGTTTCAGCTTACATCTTGCATTGACACGAATATTATCAAGCCAAACCCTTGAAGACATTGAAGACGGCAAATACTGATATTTTAGCGTAAGTATTTCTCCGCCGGATTTATATTGAATTGTTCTATTTTTAGTTCTTGCGTACAAAACCGAACCCGACCCGATTGATATCATAGTAACTTTATCAACCTGTTCACCATTTGCAAAAATCAAAACGGTATCTGTTTGAAAAGTACGGTTTGCAAATCCGCTTTTAATTGTAATCATTTCGGATGTATCAATATCGGGGATTACAAACTCATACTCACGCATATTAGTCTCTCCGAATTCATCACTATACCAGGCTTTTCCCGACTTAATAAGATTTATTCTTTCCTTGTCATATACAGCATCGTAGTTATATGAAGAAACAACACCTGTTGGGTTTGCAGAAGTTTGGGAAAGCTGCTCTATTCTGTTACCCGGTCCCAGAGAAGCGGTAATAAAGTAAAATGAATAGTCGGAGTAAAGATTAACCTTAAAGTCGAAAAAACCAAGGGCATCCTCCCATTTATCCGGTCCCTGTCCGTAAAAAAGTATATAATCACCTTCATTAAAAACACCATCATCTTCTCCGCTGACAAAAATGCTGTTCTGAATAAGATCATCGGGTCTGGGAATAGAATTTTTTTCGGGAAGCATAAAACCCCCGTTTCCATAAATCCTGATATTCTTCGGATCAATTGATGAAGGATCAAGCCCCATTTCCACAAGGTCGTTATATGAAATTTTATAAACACCCGTTTTGGAAATCCTCAGCTTAAACCATTCACCCGATGAGAGTACGGAATGATCGGCATAAACGGAATCAAAAGGAGCGGACGCTTTATGCAAACTCCCGGTTTCGGTAATCTTCAAGCCGAATTTGGTCAGTTTTTCATAAATTCCCGTTTCGGGATTTAGCCTCAACGGAATAAATGTCACTATTCCCAACGGTTTTTTCTTCTCAAAACCTACTTCCGAATTAACGACAATATCGTCAGCTTCAAAACCCAAACCCTGCAAATAATTGCTCTCCTCAGAGGAACAAGGCTCAAAAATCTGATCCACAAGCTCAACGGTTATGTCATTATTTGAATTTTTCAATAAAAAAGAATAAAAATAGGATGGCAATCCTGTTGATAAGTCAATCTGAGCATCATCAAAATAGAGATAACCGGCAGTCTGCCCCTCGTTTATCTCTTCAGTTACCAAACCTTTCCAGTTTATCTCACCAACAAAAATTTTTTCCTGTGCAAAGAGGGATAAAGGAATAAGGAAAATCAGAATATATTTAAATAAAACTCTCATCTATAAATTCAAAATTAGAATAATTCACCCAAACAGAAAACACAAAAGTACTAAAAATAGTATTAGCACAGCACAAATAATGCCGATACTAACAAGACGACCAACACCTCCGGATAGTTGCGTTATACGGATTATTTCAGGATTACCAATTTATTATTATCCTGAGAAACCGTTCCGTCGGAATTTTGTACTATCACCCGGTAAACATACATTCCCTGCATAAGTTTTTCACCACCTTCGTCGCAACCGTCCCATTCATAGGACTTGTATCTATATCCTCCCGCATTATAAACATCAGTAATTGTTTTCACCAACTGTCCCGACAAAGTATAAATTTCAATTTTAACATCAATAGGCTCCAGGGATTGGTTATGCTCAAAGGAAAATATTGTCCAGTCTTTAAACGGATTGGGGTAGCTCATAAGATAATCAAGAGCCATTTCGGATGATTCGGCAACTACAAACTCGGTATATGCCTGCGAAGAGTTATTATACACATCCCAGACTTTTAACTTAAGTGAGTGCCAGCCGTCAGCCAGATTGAAAAAGGGATATCTCACCGAGCCGTATTGATAATTATCCAATTCCGCTTCATAATAATCGTTTAAAACAAAATCCATTTCATCATCAATTGAGGCAACAATATCGTGTCCCACACCGCTTCCAACTGTATTTATTCCGCTCTCATCAAAAATATCCGCCAGCAAAATAGGGTTCTCATCAGTTAAGCCGCCAAACACAAAATTTTCATCATTCATATAAAGTTTGATAACAGGCCCTTCGTTATCGGCAGCAGCAAAAGGATTGTATCCGCCCACAGTAACGTCAATAAAATATCCGGCTGCATCGGTATCTTCACTTTTTGCATAATAGCTGAACTTTCCGTAGCCGTACTGATATGCTATATCTTTCGGGACAATAAATGAGAAAGACCATTCGCCGTTTTCAATACTTGCCTTGCCTTTATAAAGAGGGTTCTTTTGGATGTAAAAAGTTGTAGGGAAACTGCCAATATCATTACCAAGTGTTGTATAAGGAAACGGCTTGTCAAAAATTGTAGGATAGAGCGTACCGTTAAAATCCGTAAGTTTATTTCCATCATAATCCTGCAGTTCACCACTGATAGTCACATTACTTAACGCCTTCAAAGTATCAATCGGTTCAGTCACACTAACGTTATTGACTTTAAGTGTCACAACATTATCTTCGGGGAACGCAAAATCAATAGCGGGATCACCGAGCAAGACAAATTTTCTTCCATTGGCTGAAGAGCCGGCTTCATTCTTGGCCAAACGAATAACATCCCCCATTTTCCTGTGTTTTCCATTTACTTTTGCTAACGCAAATTTATAGAAACTTTTATTCAAAGCCGAATTCCCTGATGCATAGGTTGGCCGTGTAGTTGTAAATAATGAGATTGCACCTCCGTGGGGATTCAGGAAAACATTCTCACCTGCCGATACTCTTGTTGGATCGTCAAAACGGCTGAACTCACAAGTAGCGGTAACAAAAACCGCCAGTTTGTCCCAGTTACGCCAGCTAAGGATATCTTTATTGTCAAGAACTCCTTCGTGCGCCCATCCAAGCTCACCTCCATGTCCCACATAATTCATTATGAGTGTACCCTTTTCCATTCTGGCGTTAATGTCACGGTTAACACCAGGATATCTTTGTCCTCCGGGAGTTGCAACCTGTTTATATGCATCAAAGTATATCTTATCAACATTAATATTCTTATCCAGAGTATCAATCATTACCGATAATTTCTCAGAATCATTCAGATGCAGATTATTGTCTTCATCATCGGCAACCAGACAAACAATATTCCGCCAGTCTCCCATCACTTTATCGGTGTTTGTTGTGTAATTAATAACTTTATCAACGGCATTTCCGGCCTGATTAACATCATCAACCACAAATCTTCCGATACAGATATCAACCATATCGTCATTGGGAACGTAATCAAGGAAGCCGAAGAAATCATCCGAGGCCACAGAGTTTACATAATGAAGTGAATTCGGAGACTCCCAGCAGGGAACAAAGTTAGTATTGTTCTCCACTCTCTCTTTATAATCGAAAGAGGCATCTCCAAACATCAAAAGGTAATGAATACTATTGGATGAAGAGGGCCTGTCGTACAGCATCTTTAAAAAATCACGTATGGCGGTAATATCCTGCCGGCCTGATGAGAACTCATTATAAATTGTTTGAGGTGTAACCACAAATGAAGAAATATTGTCGTGATTTTCGTGAAAATCGGCCAGACGTTTTGCTTCATCATAAAAAGCAGGATAAGCAATTATGATAAGTTCATTATTTTCCATTCCATGTAAATCCTGATTTTCCACCTTCTCAATAAAAGACGGCGAATAAAAGGAACTACCGTCCCAGGCAACAAACTCCTTAATATTAACATCCATAACGCGGAATATTGACTTATTACCCGATAATGAAGATTTCATTCTGCTTACATTTACAGGGTCGGAAACATCCCAGATTACAACATTTTGATTTGAATTATTCAAACTGTACTCCGAAATAACATTTTGTGCCACCGTGCTCAAATTACGAAAAGGTGTTTGTCCTCCGGTAAAATTAAGTTTTCTGACAACATTTATCGTAAAATAATTAAGCCAACCGACAGAAGTAGCCTGAGGCTTGCTGTAAACAACCTTAACCTTCAGACTTGGTCCGGGCATATCAAAATAGACATGATTAGCAGCAACTTTTGCGTAATAATTTGTCTGACTGGCCATATCCGAAATAAGAGGAACATTTAAACTCAGCACCTGATCTCCGTTTATGTAAAACTTGAACGAACTGTTTACCGGCGACCGGGCGGCAACATCGGCTTCAAAATAAGCTACCGAGTTGGGATCAAAGTCCGGAAAATCATACTCCTTTTCCATATTATTATACAGGTCGAATGTTTCGCCATACCATTTACGTCCGGATTTTATAAGATTTGTTTCATCAACTTCGTGATGTATTGCATCCGTGTATGTGGTTACAAAATTGGTAGGGTCGCCAACGGGCCAGTTTTCCTGTTCAATTCGTTTTCCTTCACCAATATCCACATTAATAAAATAGTAAGAATAATCCGAATACAAATTCATCTCCTGTCTGTAAGCCTGATTCGATTCAATGTAATGCCAGGCATTAGGTCCTTGTCCGTAAAAAAGCACATAATCGCCGGGATTGAAAACATTATCATCCTCTCCTTTAACATATATCGAAAGCTGCTGAAGATCATCATATCTGAATTGGGTGGGATCCTCGGGAAGCATACCTGACGGGATTCCATAAATTCTTATATTTTTCGGATTTACAGCTCCCACATTAATCCCGTAACTCTGCATATCCTCATAAGAAATCTTATAAATACCATCTTTATCAACCGCAACCTTATACCAGTTACCGGATGCCAGAACAGAGTGTTCAACATACGATACATTATCGCTTAAACCGCTTTTTGATATTGAATTATCCGGTTCAATGCTAATTTTAAACGAAATAAGTCTTTCGTACAGTCCTGTCAGGTCATTCTTCCTTATCGGGACAAAATAAATAGTAGCTACCGGTTTTTTTCTGTCAAATGATACACGGCTGTTTATCTTCACTTCATCACCGATATTTTGCAAGCCGTCAATGTCTTGCAATTCAACCTCAGGGATTGTCTCAAATATCCTGTCAATTATCGTGACATTAAAATTACCTGTGTTTTCAAGTGGAACCCTTTCAAAATATTCGGGCAGGAAATTGTTAATCCTTTCATACCTGGCTCCTTCAAACGCAAGAACAGGAATAAATTCATTAAAAGCAATCTCAACTTTCTCTATACCATTCCAGTTTATTGTCCTTTTATATTCCTGATTTTCGGAAATAGCATAAAAGGGTACGGAAAGCAAAAATGCAACTAAAAAAATATAAACAATACGTCTCATAATAACAATTTTTAAACTTTATAATATATTTTTTTGGGCAGCTAAAAGTAGAAATATTTTGTATAAGCAAGTTTTTTAATTAATAAATAAACCTAAAATTGTTAAAATCAGTCATATTGAAACTAAAATTAAATAATTAACGTTACAATACATTATATATTGTATGAGGCAGACAATTGAAAAAAAAAGCATACTTTTACAGACCGGAATTTTTATACAAATAAAAGGATAATTGAGGTTTTATCGCTACTACATATTCGGAATAATAATTATGTCACAGGTTTTGTCTGTACTTAAAGTTCAGGCTCAGGATCCTCAGTTTTCACAGTTTTA
>Ga0256841_1003782_pt1 | contig 11169 bp, 10 predicted proteins | sample 356308metaG_FD_185971 | JGI IMG/M metagenome (GOLD analysis project Ga0256841, IMG submission 185971) | Hydrothermal vent microbial communities from Mid Atlantic Ridge, Atlantic Ocean - 356-308 | ecosystem: Environmental > Aquatic > Marine > Hydrothermal vents | place: Atlantic Ocean: Mid...
CCCGCTCACAGGTGAAGCTGCCATATCGATACCATTCGCGCCCGCCTCCAGTGCTGCAAGATAGGAAGCGACCGACACACCTGCTGTTTCATGGGTATGCAGTCTCAAATGCACGCTGTCACCCAGAAGATTTCTTGCCATAGCGATCGTTTCATAGACTTTGTGCGGGTTCGCCGTACCAGAAGCATCCTTGAAACATACAGAATCGAATACGATACCGCTGTCAAGGATATTTCTCAGTGTTTTTTCATAAAAAGGCACATCATGCGCACCTTTGCATCCGGGGGGGAGGTCCATCATGGTCACGACCACTTCATGGTTCATACCGTGTTTTTTGATGCACTGTGCGGAATACTCAAGATTATGGACATCATTGAGAGCATCGAAGTTACGTACCGTTGTGGTACCGTGTTTCGCGAACATCTTTGCGAAAAGGTCGATCATTTCACGGCTTCCCGTGTCGAGCATCACCGTATTGATCCCGCGCGAAAGCACCTGAAGGTTCGCATCGGGACCTACGATCTCTCTGAAACCGTCCATCATTTTGAAGGCATCTTCCTGCAAATAGAAGTAAAGCGACTGGAAACGTGCCCCGCCGCCGAATTCAAAGTGTGTGATCCCCGCTTTTTTTGCTGCTTCCACCGCCGGGAAGAAATCATCCATCAGTACACGGCCGCCAAAGACGGACTGAAAACCGTCCCTGAACGTCGTATCCATTACATCTATATATTTTTTAGCCATTTAAACCACCTTGCTTCATTGATTGTCATCATTTATTTTTTCGAAATTCTGTAACTGCAGCAATGATCGCTGCCGTACGACGAGACTCTTCGTCGCTGTCTCCCGTGACCGGAGCGGGAGCTGCCGGTGGTTCCTTTTCGGGAAAGTATTTGTTGATTATCATGGCCTGGAGTTTCATCACCTGTACCAGGACGATCAGGAATACAAATACGATCAACATCCCCAATACCATGAATTTGAGGCCTTCACCCACTAAGTTAAATTCCATACGGACACCTTTCTCATTGTTGATTACAAATTTTAAAACAGTTTTGCTTGCTGTTTGTTAAAAAACAACGATTCTCTTTGCTTTATTTTATAATTGTTATTAGCCTGTTTGTTTTTACACACCCAAGCGTACATCCGCTTATCTTCTCTTTCTTCTGCGATGATTGCTTTTGCTTGCTTTCTTCTCGTTGCCGTACTCCTGCATCATCGAATCGACCGTATCCTGGTCGAAACCGATCTGAGAACCGATATGCTGCTGCTCTTTCTCGATGAAACAGGAAACAAGCTTTTCAAGAAGCAGTTCCCGGTCAATATTTCCAAGATAGTCCAGCATCTTGCCCGCTTCACTGTGTATTGGCATATCGCGTATCTGATCGGCAAGGTATTCAAGGCTTGAATCATCCAGTCCTTCACCCCCCTCAAGTATGGCCAGATGCATATCGGCACCCACTTCTTTCTGAATACGCTGAAGTTCCCGGAATTCCTCGGTCGTGACCAGAGTGATCGCCTGTCCGCTCTTCCCTGCCCTTCCTGTACGCCCGATACGGTGGACATAGGATTGGGGATCGAAAGGAATATGATAGTTGAAGACATGGGTCACATCCTTGACATCAAGACCCCGTGCAGCCACATCGGTAGCGACCATGATCTTTACTTCCCCTCTCCTGTAGGCTTTGATGACCACTTCCCGCTCCTGCTGTTCAAGGTCCCCGTGCAGTCCTGACGCATTAAAGCCCAATGCCTGAAGGTATTCTGCCAGTCTGTCCACTTCGCGTTTCATTCGGCAGAAAATGATACATTTGTTGGTATCTTCCGTCTCCAGCAGTTTGACGATCGCCTCGTCCCGCTGATTTTCATTAATGACATAATAGCGCTGTTCAATGACATTGTTGGTCGTTTCCTCATCCCCTACGACTGAAATGAATTCAGGCTGGTACAGGATATGGTTCGCAAGTTCTTTGATGGGTTCGGGCATGGTTGCCGAGAAAAGCAGTGTCTGTCTGTTCTGAGGAATATATTCGAAGATCTCTTTGATCTCGTCAAGGAAACCCATATCGAGCATTTCATCTGCTTCATCCAGTACAACGATCTCAGGGTTGAGCACGTCGATCTTGCCTTTTCTGTAAAGGTCTTTGAGCCGGCCCGGTGTGGCTACGACGATCTGCACTCCCTTGTGGATAAGGGCTATCTGCCTTCCGTAACCTACACCGCCGTACACTGTCAATGTCCTGATACCGGCAAAACGTCCTAGATGATACAGTTCATCGGCGACCTGTGTTGCCAATTCTCTCGTAGGCGTAATGACCAGTGCCCGTTCTATCTCGCCTTTGGCAAGCTTGTCCATCATAGGCAGTCCAAAGGCCGCCGTTTTCCCCGTACCTGTATGGGCCTGGCCTACCAGGTCTTTTCCGCTTTCGATGATAGGTATGGCCATTTCCTGGATAGGACTTGGTTCCTTAAACCCTGCTATCTTCACCCCTTTGGATATGTCTCGGTGAAAATTGAATTGATTGAATTTCATTTTTTTCCTTTGGACAGGCACAGCGGCCCGCCCCTTCATCATAGATTTGTCCAAAAATGTTTTTGAACTTAATGGAGCCTCCCGACAGGAGGCTCTATAAACCCAAATACTGGGGCAACTGCCTTCATGATTCACACACGTCGTGCAGGGTGGTTTTATCCACTTTTTATCAATTTGCCCTTGTATATGTATGCAATGGTGGGTGAACCCAGCCTACGTGATACAGTGTCATATAATCATCAATAAAATCACCCCAAAAATGATCCGGTAGATACCGAACGGTACAAAGGTAAAACGCTGCAAAAATGCCAGAAAAAGTTTGATGGTACCATACGCTACAGCGAATGCCACGATGAAACCGACCAAAAAGGCTCCCCAGTTCGCATTGGCAAAGTCCTGATAATGTTTCAACAGGTCGTATCCGCTGACGGCTGCCATGACCGGAATAGCAAGCAGAAAAGAGAATTCAGCCGATGTTTTTCTGTCCAACCCCGAAAGAAGGCCGCCTATGATCGTTGCCCCTGCCCTGCTCGTACCCGGCACCAGAGAGAAGATCTGCGCAAAGCCGACCCACCAGGCCTGTACCCATGTGACCTTTTCCACATCTTTGACATGCGTCTCTTTCTCCTTGTAAAAATATTCCACCACAAGAAAGACAATACCGCCGATGATGAACATCCATGCTACGGTCTGTACGTTAAAAAGGGTTTTGATCTGATCTTTGAAAATAAAACCGACAATGGCAAGAGGAAGAAATGCGAAGAGAAGTTTCATCCAGAGGTCGATCTTCTTAAACGTGATCTTTTCTCTGTAAATAAGCATGACAGCCAAGATAGCAGCGAACTGTATGATGACTTCATATGCTTTGGTCAGATCGGTTTCGGCAACCCCGAGAAACTTCGATGCAACGATCATATGCCCTGTTGAGGAGATGGGCAAAAACTCCGTAAAACCTTCAATGATCCCGATGATCACCGCCTGTATCATATCCATTCAATTCCTTTGGAATTGAAGTGAAGAGTGCAAAGTAAAGAGTGAAGAGTGAACACTTTGTTCTCTCAACGCTCAACGCTCAACGCTTCATTTATATCATCGAGCTGAAATAGCTCTCATCCTTCTCCAGCAATGCTTTGGGCGTACCGCTGTCGACGACACTGCCGTCTTCGAGCACATAGATGAACTCGGCACTTTTGATGGTGCTGAGCCTGTGTGCGATAGTGATCACCGTTTTTTCCCTGAGAAAATCATGCAAAGCCTCGAAAAGCTTTGCTTCCGTATGTACATCCAGCGCTGAGGTCGACTCATCGAAGATCACCAGTTTGGGGTCTGCAAGGACCATTCTGGCTATGGCCACACGCTGCCGCTGTCCTCCGCTCAGTTTGATGCCGTCTTTTCCGACCAGGGTATCAAGCCCATTCTCCAGATGCTCCACGACATCATCAAGCTGTGCAATATGCAGTGCTTGTTCAATCGCTTCGGGGCTGTACGCATCACCCAACGTAAGATTGAATAACATTGTATCATTAAAGAGTTTAGGGTGTTGCAAGATAAGGTAAATATTTTCACGAATGGTTGAAAGTTTCAACGCCCTGTTTGAGATACCACCGTAGTAGATCTCTCCCTCTTCCAAAGGATAGAAGCCGACCATAATATTGGCCAATGTCGTCTTTCCGCTCCCGCTGGCACCGACAATGGCCACTTTGGAACCAGCCTTGATGTACATATTGATATTTTCTAATATATACTGCGCTTTCCTGTATGCGAAAGAGAGGTCCTGTACTTTGATGTCTATGGCACTGCACTGGTCAAAAGGATCACGTGATTCTTTCACAATGGGCTCCTGTTCCATCTCAAAAACAGAGTTGATCCGTTTACACGCCGCCTTTGCCGTAGCAAGCACATACTGGAAGTTGATAATATCCTGTGTCGGCGAGACCATCACCCAGAGGTAAGAGAAGATGGCAAGCATCAGTCCTACACTCAAATCACTGTAGGCAACAGCCAAAATACTGACCGCCCTGAAAATCTCGTAACCGGAAAGAAAGATCAGATAAGAGAGTTTCATAGCGGCATCGCTCTTGTAGCCGTAATTGACCGAGTGTTCTTTGAGTTCTCTGGCTTTGTTCACGCTTTGTTTGAAAAAATATCCCTCTTTATTCGCTGCGCGTATCTGATGAAAAAGCTCCAGTGTCTCATTCAGGCTGGACTGAAAAAGTTCAATAGCCCTGTTCTCTTCCTTTTTGAGTTTGCCTATGTTGCGGGAGAGCTTGACAGTAAAAAGCACAACGATGGGATTGGTCAATAAAATGAAAAGTGCCAGTTGCCAGTGGATCCAGAGCAGAACGACAGAGGAGAAGACAAGAATGAGCGAAGAGACGATCAGTTTGGAGATGGTCGTGGAAACGAAGCCGTCGATGGTCTCCACATCGGTCACCAGTTTGGAGGTCACTGCCCCTACCCGCATCATTTCATACTCTTTGAGAGAAACCGCTTTGAGGTGTTCCAGCAGTGATACCCTCATTCTATAGGTAATATTTTTTGATATGGAAACAAATATCTTCGTTTGCAGTACCGACAGAAAGGTACTTAGCAGCCGAAGCAGCAGGATAAACGCCAGGATCCCAAGCACATACCCTTTGGTATCTGTAGTCCAGATATGTTCAGAGATCCAGGAGATAAAATGATGGTCTTTCCCCAGCAGAAGCTCATCGACAATGATAGGAATAAAGAGCGGGATGATCACTACCAGAAGCGTGGCGGAGACAGCAATGATATTACCTAATATAAGTTGTTTTCTGTATTGAAGAAGCTGATGGATGATCCCTCTGATGCTGCATCTATCCTGCATAAACTTCCTTCGCTGATGTTTTTATGGAAGTATAGCATTTGCCTGCTTGCAGACCTGCACTGCCTTCATTATTTGTTCCCTAGTTTCCAAGCTCCAGCTTAGGGACAAGAGAACAAATGCTTTCTCATTTTTTTGTCAAGAATTTTGAAGCGCTTTTTCTACTCTCTCTCCATACTCTGTATCAGCCTTTTTAAAATGCGATATCTGCAGATCCTGAATCTCTTTTTCAGCTTTTCCAAGACTTCCAGCAATATTTGCGATCAGATCTTTTCTTTCGCCTTCACTAAGCACGCGATAAAGATTCCCGGCTTGTACAAAATCACTGTTCTCGTCACTGTCATAGGCATAACGATCTGCATCACCGCTTATCTTTAACGGCGGTTCTGCAAGTTCCGGTGACTCAGTCGGTACGCTGTAATGGCTTGGCTCATAGTTTACACTGTCTCCACCATTGTCATCAAAACGCATGGCACCGTTTCTAAAGCCATTGTTCACTTCAACATCCGGTTTATTGATAGGCAGGGCATTATAGTTGACACCCAGTCTGTATCTTTGCGTATCCGGATACGAGAACAGGCGGCCCTGAAGCATCTTGTCAGGGGAAAGTCCGATCCCGGGTACTTTATTTGACGGAGAAAAGGCTGCCTGCTCTACTTCGTTGAAATAGTTTTTTGGATTTTTGTTAAGCTCCAAAAGCCCAACTTCTATCAGCGGGTAATCCCCATGAGGCCACACTTTTGTCACATCGAAAGGATTGATGGCGTAACGCTCGGCCTCCACTTCCGGCATGATCTGTACATGCACTTTCCATGAAGGAAAATCACCATTTTTAATAGCTAAAAAAAGATCTTCTGTGGCATAATCAGGGTTTGTTCCTGCCAGCTTTGTTGCCTCCTCTGCTGAAAGGTTTTTGATCCCCTGCATGGTTTTGAGGTGGAACTTCACCCAGAACCGCTCATTGTTTGCATTGATGAAACTGTAAGTATGCGAACTGTATCCGTTCATGTGGCGATATCCGTCCGGTGTTCCGCGGTTGGAAAAAAGCGTTGTGATCTGATGCAGGGATTCAGGTGACTTTGACCAGAAATCCCACATCATATTGTCTGACTTCAGATTGCTGTCGGGCATTCTTTTTTGTGTATGGATAAAATCCGGGAACTTCAGCGGGTCTCTTATGAAAAAGACCGGTGTATTATTGCCTACCAGGTCCCAGTTGCCCTCATCGGTATAGAACTTCGTGGCAAAACCTCTGGGATCCCTTGCTGTATCTGCCGATCCCCGTTCACCTCCGACGGTTGAAAACCGTGTAAATGTTCGGGTCTGCTTGCCTACTTCAGAAAAAATACCTGCTTTGGTATATTGGGTGATATCATTTGTTACTGTAAAGATACCATGAGCGCCTGCACCCTTTGCATGCACGATTCTTTCAGGAATTTCTTCTCTGTCAAAGTGCGCCAGTTTCTCCTGAAGATATACATCCTGCATCAGCACCGGCCCTCGGGGACCTGCTGTCAATGAATTTTGATTATCATTTACTTTTCTTCCGTTCGCTGTGGTCAAGTCTATCTTTTTCATTTTCGATCCTTAGTTTATATTTATTCTGATATCCTCGATAAATTCGGTGATATCGTCATGCAGTGCCTGAAGATCCTCTTCGTGCTCCACCTCATCCGCCAATATCTGATTCACTATGTTGTATGTAACGATATCCTTGTCTTTCACGATATCCGCGATTTCAGAATAGGTACTGATCGCGCACTGTTCACCCTTGATGGAATCCTGGAGTATTGCTACTACATCGAACCTTCCCGGCTCTTCATATCCGCAGTTGGTATGCTCGAACCACTCTTTTGGATTGAGAAGCGGTGTACCTCCCAATTGCAAAATCCGCTCAGCTATCATATTAGCATGCCTCAGTTCATCTGTCGCATGCTGGTTCAGTTCTGCGATAGCCGCATCTTTCATAATCCCTTTAATCACTTTGGCTTCTATAAAGTATTGGTAATAAGCCAACCACTCATCTGCATAAGCCCTGTTCAAAAGTCTCACGATCTCATCAATCTCTATACCTTTGATGATCGAATTTCCACGAACTGCCATTTCAGCCTCCTTATCATTTTGTATGGATAATTTTTTTCCATTAAGAAGTATAGGGCAAAGTGACTTAGATAATAATTATTTTCTAGTAGTAATTTAAATTTCTTTATAATTATTACTTTATACTATTAAAATGATTTGTATTGCTTTTCTAATACAGGAGAAAAAGAGTTAATTCAAAGATTTAAAAACGATATAAAGGAGTTTGTAACATGATAACTATGCGCCATTCGAGAGAATGTACGTTACACAGATCATCACACGATTGTGAGAATCTCCCTCAGATCCTTCACATCTACACAATGTGTCGCTGCCTCTTTGAGAACGGGCTTGGCACAGAATGCCACACGGGTATCGGCATGGGCGAACATACTCAAGTCATTGGCACCGTCGCCTACGACAAGTGTGTCTTCACGTCCTATGCCAAGAAGTTTCTGCATACGGACGATCATGTCTCCTTTGGCTTCGGAGTACATCATCTCTCCCCCTACCCTGCCGGTGAGGATACCGTTCTCATCGTGCAGAAAGTTCGAGAAGTCCGCGTCTATCCCCAAACGTTCACAGGCAGGTTTCGTAGCGTTCCTGAACCCGCCGGAAAAGCAGACTACCGTATAGCCTTTTTCTTTGAGTCCTTTGACCGTTTCTTCGGCTCCCGGCATCATCGGCAGATCGGCACAGATGGCATCAACCTTCCCTTTTCCCAGTCCTTCAAGCAAAGCTACTCTGGCCACCAGTGACTTGAAGAAGTCCAGTTCCCCGGCCATGGCACGTTCAGTGATAGCAGCTACCTGCTCCTCAAGGCCCAGCGGTTTTGCCAGAAAGTCGATGGTCTCGCCATCCATCAGTGTGGAATCAAAATCAAATACAGCCAGTTTGGACATTAATAGATACCTCTATGCATTATTTTGGTAGAATTATAGCCAATTTAACAAAAAGAGTATCATTTATGTTTGAAAAATTCTGTGACTTTCTCTGTACCCAAACCAAAAAATTCATCACTGTCGAGGTCAATCCTCCCCATGGTGCCTCTCTTGATGCGATCATTGCAGATATTGAAAAACACAAACTCCATGAAAAAGTCAGCGGATTTTCCTGCACCGACAACCCTCTGGCCAAACTGAAGATGAGCGGAGTACTCTCCGCCATCAAACTTCAGCAGACCTTTGACAAGCCTGTCATTGCCACCATGAGTATGAGGGACAAGAACAAACTCTCATTGCAGTCTACGCTGCTCGGGGCCAACGACTTTGACCTGCGCTGCATACTCGCGCTGACAGGGGACCCGGCAAAATATTCCGACCAGCCCGAGGTCAAAGGCGTACTCGAACGCGACTCTACGCTGCTTTTAAGCATCATCTACCACTTGAACAATGGTGTGGACTATTCCAACAAGGCACTGCATCCTTCCCCCAAACCCATCTATCCGTTCGCAGTCAGCAATGCCTATGCCAAAGATATGAAAAAACTGCAAAAGCGGATGGTCAAGAAGCTTAACTACGGAGCCCGTGCCATTATCACACAACCTGTCTACGATATGAAAAATGCACAGGAACTCCTGGCACTTTTTGAGGAAGCCAAGGAAATAAGTGTCAGGGAAACGGCAAAAGAGGCGCAGCTTGTTCTCGGACAGTTCCCCATAGTCAGGGCGAGGACGGCAAATTTCATCGATGACAAAGTACCGGGCATCTCCGTTCCCAAAGCGATCATCGATGAGATGAACCTTGCCGCGATGGACGGAGAAGAGAAAGAACAGGAAATCGGCTTTGCCCTCTCAAAAACACTTTTTGACGATGTAATGAAGTTTCACGGAAAAGTACACTTGATGACGCACAACCGTTTTGACCTCTGTTCGGACCTTATTGGTTAAACGATGTTTCCTCATCAAATATAGCTGTATAAAGCAATCCGTAAAGCGTCACAAAAAGTACCGGTACAGCCCAGATCAAGCCGATACCGAGTGTCAGGATACCTCCAAACAACAGCATCCCCAAAATCAATACCAGCCCAAAGACTTTGAACCAGTGACGTGTCACGGTCTTTCTTGAAAGTTCCATGGCGTCCCATACAGGCATGTGTTTATCTGCAATAAGAGGAAGGGTAAAAAGATAGGCCACACTCAGGTAGATCCCCGGCAAAACAAAGAACACTATGCCCAGCAGAGTCAGCAGGTAGACCAAAAGGGCCGCCAGTGCCAGTGTCCAGGTCATAGAATAATAAGTGAAGATCGATTTGATCTCCAGTTTCTCCCCGCGTGTGTATTGGATCGCAAGCATGATGATACCAGCCAAAATAGGCATAAGTACAGGATAACTCAGGATCGTAACGATCTGCTGATTCAGAAGATTTTCCTCTCCTGATGCAGTCTGCAAAGGAAAGAAAACAGCTAAAACGGTTTGCAGGATCATGGCAATGACCACATAGACGGCAAAAGCGGAAAAGAAAAGCCCTTTGACCCCCTCTATTCTTGTGAACCCCTCTTTGAGAAGAGTGATGATATCAAAATCATAATCGGGTGTATTTCGTACTGGTTTGTCAGACATGTGATGCTCCTTTGGATGATCGTTTTTCAAGCATTTCAGGCTTTTCAAAAACAAATGTACCGTCTTTGACGACAGCGACCTGACCCTGACAGGCGAGAGAAGGCAGGGATATATAGTTGCCTATCATCCGTGCCTGATGGTAATGCCCTTCGATCACCAATGCGGCTCCGCTGTAATGTGCAACGATCGCATCTGCACGTGTTTCAAAGTCAGTGAAGGTACGGCAGATGTGTTTTTTGGAAAGTGCTTCCATTCGGTGATCGATAATGGTTTTTTCCCAGGGTTTTAACAGGCTCAGCGTTGTTTTTGAACGCAGTATCCTGCAGTAAAGTCCATAACCCAACCCCGCCGCATACCTGTCGCCGTGCGAAAGACCTGCCTTTTTCCCGTTCAAATCAAAGTAGCAAGGCTGTTCCGCCCTGCTGTAAACATGTATATTGGGAAAAATCTCTTTCAGGCAAAAATCATGGTTGCCTTCAAAATAGTGGATCTCCAGCTTCTTTGAAAGACGTTGAAGCAGGCAGATCGCTTCTGAGGAGAAGGTTTGTATGTAATCGTTGTATCCGAAAAGAAGGTCGAAGTTGTCCCCCATCAGAAAGAGCTGCGGCGTTTCGATCTCTCCGCTATCTATTTTTTGCAAAAGGGTCAGAAAAGCATCACCGTGATGAGGGTAGTGGGAATCAGCGATGAAAAGTGCGTTTTCTTTTATTGAATACATCAATTTTTTGTTCCTTTGTTCAAACCGCTTTTTGTTCCTTTATTCAAACCGCCATTAACCCATTCGAGGCCCTGTTTCGCTCTTCATTTTTTAGAAAAAACGAAATACATTCCCATTGCCATTACGGAACATAAGCAATGACGGGGATCCCCATCCCCTCATCAAATCCGCACATCAAATTTGCTGCAACCAGTGCCTGTGAACTTGCACCCCGCAGCAGATTGTCGATGGCCGAATTCACGAAAAGCGCATTGCCGTTCCTCGCTGCGAAAATATCGCAGAAATGGGTGCCTGCCGTACTCTTGATATCGACAGGTTTTTCTCTGATACGGATAAATCTGTCATTTTCATACTGCTTCTTCAATATTTCAAGCGGATCGATATCCTCTTTGAGCGTTGCATAGACAGAAACCAGTTCACCGCGTGTCGCCGGGAT
>Ga0256841_1003783_pt1 | contig 11168 bp, 9 predicted proteins | sample 356308metaG_FD_185971 | JGI IMG/M metagenome (GOLD analysis project Ga0256841, IMG submission 185971) | Hydrothermal vent microbial communities from Mid Atlantic Ridge, Atlantic Ocean - 356-308 | ecosystem: Environmental > Aquatic > Marine > Hydrothermal vents | place: Atlantic Ocean: Mid...
ATATTATTAAGATATCTTTTGAACTATCAAATGAAGCAGCAGCATTTAGCCCAGCAACTCCAGAACCTATTATTATCGCATCATAAACTCTCATCTTAAACTCTTTTTGGGTAACTGATAGGTTGGATCTGCTTTAAACCCACACCCCATAAAGATAAATAAAATTACTGCTATAATCAAAAGATGAAAAGCTCTAAAGAAATTATTTCTCATATTATAAAAAAACCTCTACATTCAAAATTGTTAGAGCTAAGCTGTTTTAATAAAATAAAAGCTGCTCTTCCACCTCATATTGGAGATTCTATAGCATTTATATATAAAAGAGATAAGACTCTATTTTTTGCACTAAATCATCCAGGTATAAAAATGGAGTTTGATTATAAACATAATTTGATAAAAAGCTTATTAGAAAAAATTAAATTATACGATGAAAACTGCAATAATATTGAAATAACTAAAATAAAATCATTTGTTACAAATAGAGTTGAAATATCTAAGAAAGAGACAAAAAGTAAAAAAAGATATTTAGAACGAGCAAATGGACTCTTTTTCATTGAGTGTGAAAATAGTGAGCTTAAAGAGATATTTTTAGATATAAAAGAGAGTATTAAAAAAAATGTCAAGCTTACTAGATGAGATAAGAAACCTTCCAGATAGCTCTGGAGTTTATCAGTTTTATGACAAAAACGGTAAAATCCTCTATATAGGAAAAGCAAAGTCTCTTAAAAAAAGAGTAAAAAGCTACTTCTCTTTTACTCCTACTCTATCTGCTTCAAAACAACTCTCATTACGGATAAAAAAGATGATAGAGGAGAGTCATGAGCTAAACTATATCGTTGTTGACAATGAGCATGATGCACTTATACTTGAAAACTCACTTATAAAACAGCTCCATCCAAAATATAATATACTACTTCGTGATGATAAAACTTATCCATATATATTTATCGATCTAAATGAGGATTTTCCACGATTTGAGATAACAAGAAAGGTAGTAAAAGGGAGCAATATAAAATATTTTGGTCCCTTTTCAAGCTCTGCAAAAGATATACTTGACTCAATCTATGAGATATTTCCTTTAGTTCAAAAAAAGAGCTGCATAGGTTCAAAAAAGGTATGTCTTTTTTATCAGATAAAAAGGTGTCTTGGTCCATGTGAGGGGTTAATAGATAAACACAGTTATAAAAAAATAGTTGATGAAGCGATAGATCATATATATAATAAAAATAGACTCTTAAAAAGATTGGAAGAGAAGATGTTTTCTTACTCTGATAAACTTCTATTTGAAGAGGCTGCAAAGATAAAATCAAGAATAGAGAAGATAAAAGCATCTAAATCAATATCAAATATCGATCTTGCAAAAATAGAGAGTTTTGATATATTTACAATAGCAATAGATAATAATAGAGCATCACTTATTAAGATATTTATTAGAGATGGAAAAGTATCTTCAACACTAAATTTTATATATAAAAATAGCAATGGTATAGATAAAGATGAGATTTATAAAAGGGCAATATTAGATCACTACAACCAAAATATTGCAATCATAAATGAGATATTGGTATATGAAAATTTTTCCCAAAGAGAGGAGATTGAAGATATATTAACAAAAAGATTGGCTAAGAAGATCACTATCAAAGTGCCAAAAATTGGAGATAAAAAAAGGGTTGTAGATCTATCATACAAAAATGCATTGGAGATCTTAAGACGAGATAGACTAAAAAAAGATGATATAGCCAAAGATCTAAAAGAGTTACTCTCTTTAGAAAACAATCCATATACAATAGAGTGTTACGATAATTCACATCTACAAGGTGAAGCAACTGTTGGTGCAATGATAAAATATAGAGATAGATTTATTAAAAGTGAGTATCGCCACTATAACCTAAACTCAAAAGATGAGTATGCACAGATGAGAGAGATGATAAATAGGCGAGTAGATAGCTTTTTAAAAAATCCACCACCAGATCTAATGGTAATTGATGGTGGAGCCACACTTCTTAAACTTGTAAAAAATATTATTAAAGAGTCTGGTGCAAATGTCGATGTAATTGCAATTGCAAAAGAAAAAAGTGATGGCAAGGCGAACCGATCCAAAGGTAGAGCTAATGACATAATCTACTATGGTGATGGATTATCTTTAAAGTTGGATCCATATGACAGTAGGTTGATGTTTATACAGAGGTTAAGAGATGAGGCTCATAGATTTGTAATTGAGTTTCATCGAAAACAAAAACGAAAAATCGACAAAGAGATCTCTATCTTAAAACGAAAAGGAATTGGCGAGGCTACACTCAAAAGACTTTTGCAATATTTTGAGACATTTGAGAAGATTGACAAGGCATCATTTGAAGAGATCGAGGCTGTCATTGGAACGAAAATTGCTCAAAAACTATTACAAAAGGATAGTTAAATGATACTTTATAATGAGAATGGTGAGTTTCTTGGAATCAGTAGTGAAACAGTAAGTTTTTTGGGTTATGAAGATACAAATGAGTTTTTATCACTTTATAGTGATTTTGCTGATCTTTTAGTTGAAAAAGAGGGTAAAATTTATAAATTTAAAAACTTCTCATGGATAGATTTTATACTCTATAGTGGTGCACCTAACAAGTCTGCTGTAGTGAAAATGAAAGATGGAAATGAAGCTGATATTAGACTAACTGTAAAAGAGATTATCTTAGCAAAAGAGCTTGGTGGTATTAAAAGATGTTATGGTGTTAGAATTATAAGTGATGAGTTTGTAAAGATAGCTAGTAAAGTTGATTCTAATATGAAATTTAAAGTTAGTGATAAAAAAGTCTCATTAAATAACCTATTAAATGACACAAGTTCACTCTCACTTCCAAAAGAGAGTAAAGAACAAGAGGTAAAAGAGAAAGATTTAGAGATTGATTCTTTGTCAATGAACTATAAAGATAGTAAAAAAGATGAAGAGAAAAAATTAAATTTTGATTTTCCACCAGCAGATGAGTTAAAAAGTTCTGTTGATGATGAGCTTCTTTTAGATTTAAATGCAAATGAAGAGAAAAACAACGATGAAAAAAGTATAAAATTTGATTTTGATAACAAAAATGAGAATACTAAAGAGTCTGAAGAGATAATGCTTGATTTTAGTAAAGAAGTTCATGATGAAGCTAATAGTAGTTCAGATCTTGGAGATTTATTAAAAATTGATGATGTATCTAATGAAGATAAAACAGAAGAAGAGGAGACTAATGAATCTCAACTATCTTTTTTAAAAAGCAGTGAAGATAGCAATTCACAAAAGTTAGAAAAAAGTTCAGAGGATACTCTATCTTTTTTAAAGATTGAAGATGAAAAGAACTCAAAATCAGAAGAGAATATTCAAGACTTTGAAAATAAAAATAGCGATGTAACAGAAAATAATTTAGACTTTTTGAAAATTACAGAAGATTCAATAAATGATACTATTTTTGAGGAGAAAAAAAATACACCTAAAGAAGAGAACAAAGATGATCTTACAAAGGAAAATAAAGAAGAGGTAATAAATCAAATAAAAAGTGATATAAAAGAGATCGATGAAGATCCTAAAAGTATTGAGAGTGAAGATGAGGATGTAATAATAAAATCTGGAGATTTCATAAGAAAAGTCTTTAGTTAAAACTTTTAAAATTGCATTATTTTATAGATAAATGATATAATATTTAAAGATTTTATCTATAAATATTCCTTCTATGAAGAAGGATTGAATTTATTAAATATTTATGATTATCTATCAAATTATTTGAAGTGATAAGTAAATATATATGATTTGAAAGGTGTAACTTCAGTTATGAAAATTAAGAATAATTTAAAAATTATTACAATAATACCAATACTTTTACTTGCTATTTTGAGTCTATATCTAGCCTTTTCATCTTTTAAAGATTATAAACATTATTCATCAATAGAAAAGAGTATTGATAAGATCAAGATTTTAAAGTCCGTATCAATAAATCTTGCAAGAGAGAGAGGGCTTAGCACACTTTATAACTTAAGTAAACAAGAAAATAGTCTAAATTTACTTACAAAACAAAGAGAAAGAAGCAATCAAGCATTAGAGCTTTTTAAAGAGTATTACAAAAAAGGAGTTGACTTATCTCCTCTTGATAAAAAGATTTATAAAAAATTAGAAAAAATCTCAGATATTAGAAAAAAAATTGATAAGTTTAATCTTACATATGAATCATCATTTTCTTACTTTGATACAATACAATCATCAATCATTTCAAATATTAAAAGCATACTAAATATAGGTAATGTGTCTGCTCAAATGAATTCATTAAAAACTGCATATTTAGACAATATTGAACTTATGAGATCGATATCAAATGAGCGAGACTATATAACAAATATGCTATTAAATAGAACTCCAAAAAATCAACTTCTTCTTCTTCATATATTTCAAAATAGTGATATCATATACACAATAAAATCAATAGATAAAAAGACTCAAGATGAGCTACAAAATATTTTAAATGATAAAAAATTTATTGATGCAATAAAGGATAGTAACTCAATCAAAAAAAGACTTTTAGAGAGTAACTCATCAAATATTGAACCAGTCAAATGGTTTACAAAAGAGACACAAAAAATAATGGGTATAAATAGTGTTGCCAATTTTTTGTTTAATAAATTTGAAATAGAGTTAAAAAAATCAAAAAGATTAGCCTTAGTTAAATTGATACTATCTTCATTGCTATTTTTATTTTCCCTTTATGCTCTTTATATCTATAAAAAAATGTATAAACATCTATACTCAACAAAAGAGCTAGAGAAGGTATTAGATAAGATAATAGACTATGCAATGATAGAAGATACGATTGATCTAAATTCAACACAAGGAGTTGAAAAGACTTACTCCATTATATCAAATAGTGTAGATAAAATAGAGCTTGAAAAGAAAAAAGCTGAAAAGGCAAATGCTGCAAAGAGTATATTTTTAGCAAATATGTCTCATGAGATAAGAACTCCAATAAATGGGATCATAGGTTTTACTGAACTACTTAAAAAAAGTGATCTTAAAGGTGAGGATAGAGAGTATGTTGAGATAATTGACAAAAGTACGGAGTCACTCCTTGAGATAATAAATAATATACTTGATCTATCAAAAATTGAGAGTAAAAAGGTAGAGCTTGAGATCATACCTTTTTCACCAATAGAAGAGTTTGAAAATATCATAGATGTATATATGCCAAAAATTGAAGATAAAAATATAAATCTATCATTTTTAATGGAACCAAAATTTGATAAATTTCTTTTAGGAGATATTATAAAACTAAAAGAGGTTTTATTAAATCTTATATCAAATGCAGTTAAATTTACACCAGAGGGTGGTCAGATATCTGTTTTAATAAAAGATTTACCAACAGATGATAAGCGAGTTCAAAAGATCTATTTTGAGGTTAGCGATAGTGGTGTTGGTATGAGTGAAGAGGAGATGAATGATATATTTGATGCATTTTCTCAAGCTGACTCAACAATCACAAGAAAATATGGTGGAACTGGACTTGGGCTTACAATCTCATCAAGCTATGTATCTTTAATGGGAGGAAAGCTTGAGGTAAGTAGTAAGAAAAATATAGGAAGTAATTTCTACTTTACTTTAGAGTTTAAAAAGGATAAGGATCTAAAAAAGATTGATAGAAATAGATTTAAAAATTTCAATGTTACACTCATTAAGAGTAAAAATTCACACATAACATCTTTGCAAAAATCATATATCCAATATTTTGGTTCAAAACTGACTCTAATAGATCCAAAAGAGATAAAAAGTATAAAAGATGCTAAAACAAACTTAATTATTGCAAACTTTACATCACTCAATAAGGCTCAATATGAGAAGTTAAAGGAGCTAAAAATAGCTACTATATTGATGTTTCCAACAAAATATAGATCAAGACTAAACAAGTATAAAACACAATTTATCTTCCCTACTTATGAGCCGTTTTACCTAAGTAAATTTACAAAACTTCTTACTGAAATTGCAAAAGAGTTCAATATAAAAATAAGAGAAGAGAAAAAAGAGATAAAACTACCTCAAAAAGATATTGATAATAAAATAAGAAAAGATATCCTAATTGCAGAGGACAATACCATAAACCAAAAACTACTTCAAAAAATCACTGAAGGTTTTGGACTAAATGTAAAAGTGGCAAATAATGGTCAAGAAGCAGTTGAGCTATATAAAAAAGAGCAGTTTGATCTAATATTTATGGATATAGCTATGCCAGTTCTTGATGGTATTAGTGCAACAAAAAATATAATAGAGTATGAAAAATCCAACAATTTAACTCACACTCCTATAATTGCAGTAACAGCAAATGCCCTAAAGGGAGATAGAGAAAGATTTTTAAGTAATGGATTGGATGATTATCTATCAAAACCTACTAAAGTTGACAATGTTAAAACAATTTTAAAAAGATATAACATCACTATAGATTTGAGCAAAAAGCAAATAGATGACAAGACTATACAGGGTAATAAAAAAGATATAATACTAGATAGCAATATAAAAGATATTCTTATCATGAAAAAGAGTAAGGTTGAAACTAAGATATTTGAAAAGGTATTAAAAAGTCATTATCAAAATGTGGATGCAGTATCCGAACTAAATCAATTTTTTGATCTACTTTCAAAAAATAGTTATAAGGCCGTCATGATAGATAAAGAGGTAGATAATCTAAACTTAAGAGTTTTAATAGATAGTGTTGAAAATAAACCTAACACGGCATTGCTACTATTTAGAAGTTTTGATACTATCATAGATGACAGCTTAAGATCTAAGTTTGATGAAGTTTTAATAAATAGTGCTGATGAGACATATCTAAAACTTATACTCGATAATTATATTTAAAATGCTACAATATCCTCATGATAATATTTGTAGTAGCACTAAAAGCTGAGGTATCTTGGCTAATAGATACAATAGATCTCAAACTAGATCAAAAGACACCATTTGAGATCTACAAAAATGATAAAATCTCAATTATAATAAGTGGTATTGGGTATATAAACTCTTTAGTTGCCACTACATATATAATAAACCAACATAAAAATATAAAAAAGATCATAAACATCGGGATAGCAGGTGCAAAAGATAGTATAAAAATATCATCTATATACTCTATTTATAAACTTATAGATAGATTTGATGATAGTATCTATTTTTTGGATACTATTATATTTGAAAAAGCCTCTCTTAGCACATACAAAGAAGAAAAATTTGATAAAAAGGGATTAAAAAGCACCTTAGTTGATATGGAGGCTTCAGCTTTTTATAAAGCATGTAGATACTTTGTCAAAAAAGATAAGATCTATATAATCAAAGTTGTATCAGACAATCTACAAAATATAAATATAGATAATAGTTTTATAAAAGATCTATTTGATAAAAACAAAAACCATCTTATAAAAGAGTTGTTATGAAAAGAGCATTAGTTACTGGAGCTACAAGTGGTATAGGTAAAGCAATCTGCTTAAAACTTTTAGAGCTTGGATATCAAGTTTATGGTATTGGTAGAGATTTTTCTAAACTTAATATAGATGATAAAAATTTTATAGAGTGCAAAATTGATCTTTTAGAAGATGATTTTGAAAAAAGATTGCCAAAAATAGAAAATCTTAATATTTTAGTTAACTCTGCAGGTATTGGATATTTTGCTCCTCATGAGGAGTTGTCATTTAAACAGATCTCAGATCAAATCGATCTAAATCTAAAACTCCCCCTACTTATCACAAACTACTACCTTAGAGATCTCAAAAAAAATAGTGGATACATTTTTTTAATAAACTCAGTATCTGCAATAGAACCTGCTATTGGTGGTGCTGCTTATGGAGCTAGTAAAGCTGGACTTAGACACTTTGGAAAATCACTATTTAAAGAGGCAAGAAAGAGTGGATTAAAGGTTATAAATATAAATCCAAATATAACAAAGAGCAATTTTCACAAAAACTCATACTTTACATACTATCAAGATCCACTCTGCTATATAGAACCTAAAGATATAGCAAATATTGTCGAGGATATATTAAGCTTAAAAAGTGGCACAGTAGTTAGTGATATAACAATAGATACACAGATATTTAGATTGGAGAAGAAGAGAAAAGTTGCAAAAAATTAGAGTATTTATAAATGGTTTTGGAAGAATAGGAAGATTGGCATTTAAGCTAATGGTTGATGATGATATCTTTGAGATAGTTGGTATAAATGATATATACCCATTTGCTCAAATGAAGCAACTTTTAGAGTATGATTCAGTCTATGGAAACTATCATGAGAGTTTAGAGTTAAAAGAGGATATTTTAAAAGTAAAAGATCAAGAGATAAAACTACACAATATAAGCGATCCAAATCATTTAGTGCTTGATGGTGTTGATATATTGTTAGAGTGTAGTGGTCTATATCTAAGCAAAGAATCAAATCAAACTTTTATAGATAGAGGTGCTAAACGAGTTATTATCTCAACTCCTCCAAAAGATGATATGCTAAGATTTATCATGGATATAAACCATAAAAAGTATAATAATGAAAAGATAGTTTCAAACTCTTCATGCTCAGCAAATGCAATCATCCCTATACTCTCAATAATAGATAAGTCCCTTGATATCTCAACTGCATCATTTAGTATGTTTCATAGCTATACAGCCTATCAAAAACTACTTGATGTAAAGCACTACTCAAAAGATATCAGAAGATCAAGAAGTGCTACACAAAATATTGAACCACTATCAAGTAGTGCAGCCAATGAAGCTATATACTTTTTTCCAAAATTAAAAGATAATATCTATGCAAAAAGCATAAGAGTTCCCATAAAGGCAACAACACTTTATGACTTGACATTTACAATTAATAAAAATACAAATTTAAAAGAGTTGCAGAGTATATTAGAAACAGGTGCAAAAGATTATGTTAAAGTAGCTGTAACTAATAAAAAGTTGGTATCAAGTGACTTTATAGAAAATGAAAATGGTGCTATCATCGATCTGAGTTTAACTCAAATAATAGATGGCAATTTGATAAAAGTATTTGCTTGGCAAGATAATGAATATGGTTATGCATACCAATTAGTAAGATTGACAAAGGAGATAGGAAAATGTCTAATATAGAAGAGGCTAACATTGCATATAGACAAAAAGATTATGAAAAAGCTTTAGAGCTTTATACACAATCTGCAAATGAAGGTGATGATATGGCCCAAACCTCACTTGCATATATGTATCAAAATGGTGAGGGTGTCAACAAAGATGAACTAAAGGCTTTTGAGCTATATGAAAGAGCAGCAAATAAGGATAATCCTTATGCCCTTTATAATCTATCACTCATATATAGAAATGGAAGAGATTGGGCTTTACAAAATCCTCTAAAAGCTCATGAGTTAGCACTAAAAGCTGCAACTTTAGGTCTTGTTCAAGCTCAATTTGATGTAGCATTGGATTTTGAGAGGGGTCTAAATTGTCAACAAAACCACTCTGAGGCTGCATTTTGGTATGAAGAGGCTGCAAAAAGAGGAAATGTAGAGGCATTTAATAACCTTGGAGCACTTTATAAAGAGGGACTTGGAGTGGAGCAGGATTTTAAAAAGGCATTTATATGTTTTGAAAGGGCTTCGACTATGGGTCTTGCAACTGCAATGTATAATCTAGGACAACTCTACGATCAAGGGCTTGGTGTAAATGAAGATCATGAAAAGGCACTAGAGTATTGTAGAAAAGCTGCACACAAAGGTCATCAAAAAGCAAAAGATGTTATAAAAAAATTGCAAGATGAAGGTAAGATTGTCTTTTAATGAAATTGGAAAATGTAGTTCCCTGGGGAAGAAGTTTTACAGAGTATAAAAAAATCTTTCAATTATCATATGAAGAGCTACAATCAAAAAAGATTTTAGGATGTGGCGATGGTCCTTCAAGCTTTAATGCAAAAGGGTCAAAACTTGGTTTTGACATAACTTCAATAGATCCGATCTATCAATTTAGTAAAGATGAGATAAAAAAAAGAGTTGAGCAGACATCAACAATCATAATTGAAGAAATTATAAATAATAGAGACGATTTTGTATGGGACAATATATCATCCCCTGATGAGCTTATAGATATCAGACTTCGTGCAATGAATGATTTCTTAAATGACTACGAAAGTGGAAAAAGAGAAAAAAGATATATTTGTCAACTATTACCAAAGCTAAATTTTCTGGATAATAGTTTTGACTTGGTATTGAGTTCTCACTTTCTATTTTTATATAGTGAGCAATTTGATTTAAAATTTCATATTGACTCTATAATAAAGATGTGCAAAATAGCAAAAGATGAGCTAAGAGTATTTCCTCTACTTGATCTAAAAAACGAAAGATCAAAACATTTAGATCCTATTTTAGAGATTTTAGATACTAAAAACTATGATGTAAAAATCATAAAAACCGATTATGAGTTTCAAAAAGGGGCAAATGAGATGCTATCTATAAAAGTTGATAATAAATCAAATTAATATAGTTTATAAAAATTTATACCCTATCCCATGAATTGGAACAATATATACTTTTTCACCAGTTGGATCAATCTTCTTTTTGAGTCGATTTATTGTTACATTTATTGTCCTTTTTTGGACATTTTTATCATCTTTCCAAACTTTTTCAAGAAGTGTATCTCTATCGATAATTTTTTGTTTATTCTTTAAAAAATAGAGTAGCAAATCATACTCCAACTTTGTTAGTGAAACCTCACTGTTTTGAATATAAACCTTTCTCTCATGAGGATTTAGCACAATATCTCTATGTGCTATACGCTCATAAGATATACCTTTTGTTCTTTTTAATATAGATTTGACTCGGTATATAAACTCATGAATGTTAAAAGGTTTTTTTATATAATCATCTCCTCCACTAATAAATCCCTCTAAAATATCTTCATCCTTTACTTTAGAGCTAACAAAAACAACAGGTATTTCAACACCTTTATCGCGTATATATTTTATAAAATCACTGCCATCTATACCGGGAAGTTTACGATCTATAATAATCAAGTCCATATCATCTAAACTTGACTCTACATTTTTAATTGATCTAAATGGATAAACTTTATAGCCCTCTTTTTCCAAATGATATGTCTCAAGTTCTAAAATTTCACTATCATCTTCAATTATCAATACATTTGCGATTGGCTTTATC
>Ga0256841_1003784_pt1 | contig 11168 bp, 10 predicted proteins | sample 356308metaG_FD_185971 | JGI IMG/M metagenome (GOLD analysis project Ga0256841, IMG submission 185971) | Hydrothermal vent microbial communities from Mid Atlantic Ridge, Atlantic Ocean - 356-308 | ecosystem: Environmental > Aquatic > Marine > Hydrothermal vents | place: Atlantic Ocean: Mid...
ATATGATGAGCTGATAGCCAAGCTCAAAAAGCAAAAGGCTCGCATCAAGTCTCTAACAGGTATCAGGCTCAAAGTCATAGCAGCTCTCAAGGAGACATTGGGCAACAAAATAAATATAGATCGCAAAAGCGGCGCCTTGCGGTTATCATCAAATATATTGTTTGACAAAGGCAGCAGCACTCTAAAGGAGGAAGCAAAATCTGAGCTAAAGAGTGCTTTTGAGGATTATATCGGTGCACTAGTCAGCAATGAAGCTATCCGTCCATATCTAGATAGGATAATCATAGAGGGTCATACCGATAGCGACGGAACATACCTGTATAACCTAAAGCTATCTCAAGAACGTGCACTCTCTGTGATGAATTACCTGCTTACTCTACCCATATCCAAAAAGTATAATCTCAAAAAATATCTTGTAGCAAGTGGTAGGGCATATCAAGATAGAATCATGCATAACGGCATAGAGGACAAAGAGGCATCTAGAAGAATAGAGATAAAATTTAAGCTCAAAAATCAAGATGCAATGCAGGAGATTGAGAGGATACTTGATGAAAAATAACTCTTATGAGCCAAAACATATCAAAATAGCAACAAAGAGACTTGAAGATCGCATCGAAAATATTGAGGCAAAGCTGTTGGGAGATAGCAAAAAACGACAAAGCAAAAAGAGGGGGTTGTTTGCCTTTTTTAGCGGTCTGTTTGCGAAATGATACCTATTCATGTACACAGACATTGCACGAATTGCAACAATCACATAATCTGGATTTGAGTTCTACTCCTTGAGTGCTTTTAAGGCATCTTGGAGCAAACTTGGTTTGAAGCTCCAAACCGGCACTCTGAGGATATAATCCACATACTCAGTGCCATATTTTTTGATAGCTTCGGGCTCCTCTACAAACAAGATAAATATCAATGCCATTGCCAAACTCCAACCACTAGCCAAAATTGCGGACAAACTACCCATCATAAAAGCCACAGATATAGGTAGAAGAGCAAGTGCCAAATGCATCGGGTGCCTCATAATGCTATATATGCCAAGCGATGTAAATTTGTTTGGCTCAAAACTCTTTGGTTTGTCTTCAAGGTGAGCGTATCTCTTGAGTGTTTTGCCGGCAATTGATGCCAAAGCGATAGAGTAGACAAATAGCAAAATGCCAATTGTTATTGAAATAGTTAGCCAAATACCTGATAGTTTGCTATTTATCACAAAAGAAGCACCTACCACAAGGCATAGTGAAAATAGCCAATATCCCAATTTCATATATGCATTCATGATAGACTCCTTGGTAGGCGTATTGTAGCTTGCGTAGTTAAACCAATGCAAAAATATCTCTATCTCTTACATATATTTGGATAAAATCACACAAATTATTTTGCCAACAATAGCAATAGAGGATTATAGATGAGACAACCACTACTTATTGAGATTGGAGTTGAGGAGCTTCCGGCTATTCCGCTTCTAAAAATAGTCGATAGTATCAAAAAGAGCTGGCAGGCGTTGCTAGATGAGTATCGTCTAGAGAGTGATTTCGAGTTTTTGTATACTCCAAGACGCTTGGTCATTCGCTCTGAGGCAATACCTTTGAAGCAATCAGATAGCACAATTGAGCTGATGGGTCCTCCGGTGCAGGCAGCATTCAAGGATGGCAAGCCTACTCCTGCTGCTTTGGGATTTGCCAAAAAGTGCGGTGTGGATTTGGATCAGCTATCTCGCATAGACAAGGGTGGCAGAGAGGTGTTGTATTTCAAAAAAGAGCAGATTGGAGAGTCCACCTCAAAGCTTTTGCCTGAGATGATAAGTAGATGGATAGGCTCTATGGCATTTGGCAAAATGATGAGATGGGGCAGTAGAGCAGAGGAGTTTATCAGGCCTATAAGGTGGCTACAGGTTAGACTTGGAGAGGAGAGTGTAGATATGCAGCTACTTGGTGTGCACTCTGATACCAAAACATATCTTCACAGAATGGTATCCAAAGAGCCTGTCGAAGTAGCCGATATAGGTGACTTTGAGCAGATTTTGGCTGATGGCGGAGTGATGCTGGATCCTGCCAAGAGAAAAACGCTAATCCAAGAGCAGTTTGATCAGATTGAATCCGAGAGCGGCTTCAAGATTGAGAGGGGCAATTCGCTCTTGGCTGAAGTGGTAGCCATCACAGAGAATCCAAAAGCACTGCTAGGTAGCTTTGATGAGGCATTTTTGGAGCTTCCTCCTGAGGTGATCATTACCTCTATGAAGGAGCATCAGAGATACTTTCCGGTATTTGACAATGAAACCATCGCAAACAAATTTGTCGTTGTATCAAATGCCTATACAGATGATTACTCAAAGGTGATTGCAGGTAATGAGCGAGTGCTAAAGCCTCGTTTATCGGATGGACTCTTTTTCTATCGCAATGATCTTAGAAACGGGCTAAGCACCGATGGACTAGAGAAGGTTCAATTTATAGATGGACTTGGAACTCTTGCCGATAAGATTGAGAGAGAAAAAAACATCGCAATGCGTCTGCTGGGACTCTATATGCAAAGGGTAGAGTCAGAGAGTGCCAAAGGTAACGCAGAGCTTGAGAAGCTTATGGACAGGGCTATTGAACTTGCAAAAGCAGACTTGATGAGCGAGATGGTGTATGAGTTTACTGAACTTCAGGGGCTGATGGGGTATTATTATGCCAAGGCTCTTGGGGAGGATGTTTTGGTCTATAATGCTATCAAAGAGCAGTATATGCCTGTGGGTGAGGGGGCAGATTTGCCAAGCTCTATCTTCTCTAGCATAGTATCGATGTCTATCAAGCTTGATACACTTTTTGGACTATTCTCAGTAGGCAAAATCCCAACCGGAAGCAAAGATCCATTTGCTTTGCGTCGTGCAGTCAATGGGATAGTTCGAATAGTGACAAAATATGATTTGCCATTTAATGTAGATGACATCATAGAGCTTCTCGTGGATAGTTACGAATCATTTGATACCGACACTCTAAAGGCGTTTGTAATCGAGAGGATCAACAAATCTCTTGATGCCAATCCATCTGTCATAGCGGCTGTTTTGGCAAGTGGTGAGCTTGATATCAATGAGATATCCAAAAAGGTGGCAGCACTCAACAATATCGTCAGCAGCGATAGCTTCAAAGAGCAGTTTAGCACCTTTAAAAGGGTGGCAAATATATCAAAAGATATGGATCTGGATAGGGAATTGACGGTAAGCGTAGAGCTTTTTGAAGAGGATGCCGAAAAGGATCTCTATGAGAGATATGAAAATATCATCAAGAAGGATTATCCTGACTATACAAGCAGACTAAATGCTCTATTTTCGCTCAAGCCGGAGCTTGATAGATATTTTGATGGCGTAATGGTAAATGCAGAGGATGAGAAGTTGCGCACCAATAGACAAAATATGATAGGCTTGATATACAAAAGCTTCAAAGAGATAGCAGATATTAAAGAGATATCAATATGACAAAATTGGAATATTCGGCATAAATAATTCTTTTTTAGATATTCATAATATTTATGTATTAAAATAAGATATAATATGTTAAATAAAATATTTAAGGAAAAATATCGAATGAAAAGATTGATAGTAGTATTGACGGCACTGCTGTGGAGCACAGCGCTAATTGCAGAAAACGGCAAACTCATAGTTGGCATGGAATTGCAGTACCCACCTTTTGAAATGAGCGATAAACATGGAAATCCATCTGGTGTAAGTGTGGATATGGCACATGCACTTGGAAAATATCTTGGAAAAGAGGTCAAAATAGAGAATATTGCATGGGATGGCTTGATTCCGTCCCTTAAAACCGGCAAAGTAGATTTAATAATCTCCTCTATGACAATTACTCCGGAGAGAGCAAAAACGGTAGATTTTTCAATTCCGTACGCCCAATCTAATCTTGCTATACTTACCAATAAATCAAGTGGGGTAAAAAGCATCGAGGATTTAGACAAAAACGGCATGAGAGTAGCAGTTAAAAAAGGAACGACAGGTCATATCTATGCAAGAAAACACCTTAAAAATGCCGAAATACTTGTTTTTGATAAAGAGAATGCAGCTGTTTTGGAGGTAATGCAGGGCAAGGCAGACGGCTTTTTGTATGACCAATTAAGTATCTATAAAAGCTGGGCAAAGCACAAAGAGTCTTTGATAGCTCTTTTAAAGCCATTTCAAAAAAACCCTGAGTATTGGGGAGTGGCTATCAAGAAGGGAAACAGCGAACTCAAAAAAAAGGTTGATTCTTTTATTAAAGAAGCAAAGTCCAACGGAACCTTTGATGCATTATCAAAAAAGTATCTCTCTGAAGCCAGAAAAACTTTTGACAGGCTTGGGATACCGTTCTTCTTTTAAGGAAAAGAGATTTTTAGAGATTACTTTATACAGGAAATAGACCAGAAAGAGAATATTAAACTATCGCCAAAAGTATATATCTTCAACAGCCTGCTTCTTGTTGGGGGCATGATCGCTCTATTTTATTATATGTTTTCCCATTCCAGCTATGATTTTCAGTGGGAGAGCATATATGATTATCGAGAGAAATTTATTGACGGCTTTTTGACGACTTTAAAGATATCGTTTTTTGCTTTGATACTCAGTCTTGTTATCGGTATATTTTTTGCATATGGTCAAAACTCCAAAATAATCATTTTGCGCTTCTTTTCAAGGTTTTATATTGAGATAATCAGAGGAACTCCTCTTTTGGTGCAGATATTGATATTTTATTATGTTTTTGCGGCAAACTTGGGATTTGATAATAGATATGCAGTAGGTACAGTTATTCTGGCTATTTTTAGCGGTGCATATGTTAGTGAAATTATCAGGGCAGGTATTCAGAGTATAGACAAAGGCCAGTTTGATGCGGCAAGAGCTCTCGGATTCAGCACATTTGGGGCTTATAAAAATATAATATTTCCACAAGCATTTAAGCGTATTTTGCCTCCGCTTACCGGACAGTTTGCGTCTATAATTAAAGACTCCTCGCTGCTCTCTGTCATATCAATCAGAGAGTTCACAATGAGTGCCCAGGAGGTTAATGCCTATACCTACTCTACGCTGGAAAGTTACATTCCTCTTGCAGTAGGGTACCTTATGATTACATATCCCATATCTATGTTTGCCAGGCGAATGGAAAGCAAGCTTCACTAACACTACTTTATTCTTAATTTCCGGATTATTTCTTTATTTGATGCAGAGACCCTGAAGCTGTCTATGGATTTTTGGATAGCTATATTATGTGTTCTTTTATCCAATCTATTATTTTTGAAAAACTCCAAAGTCTGTTTCGGAAACTTTGCCATGCAGACAGAGATTAGCCATGCATTTGCCATCATAACATAGTATCCATCATGCTTAATCTGTTGTGAGAGAGTAAAAAGTTGGCCCAAATGCAACTCATCAACATAAAATCCCAATAGACCAACCAACCCTGATCTAACCAAAAACTCTTTATCAGATTTTAGCCACTTTGTAATTATTTTCAATGATATATCCGGCTCTTTCGGGATAGTTTTAAATCCAAGCATTACGGAGTCTATCTGCGCCCAGCTGTCAACCTTGTCGACATAGCACTCTATATCTTTTTGTATGGTCTCAAATGGTGCCTTGGCATAAGAGAGCATCAGCCCCTCCAACAGCACCATTTCATATATATCTTCATTGTCTTTAAAAATCTTGAGATTTTCCTTATAATCTTTGGAAAGATTTTTGGCTATCTTGCGAAGTAGCGGCATCTTAACTCCCAAAAGAGTTTGTTTGGTATTGACTATTTTGTAGTTAAACTCTTGGTACTTAGGTTCAGATAGTTTGTTGAGTTTAGTTGCAAGTTTTTGATAATTCATATATTGGGGATAGCCTACTGCTTCCTATTTTTCTCAAGAACATATTTTGTGAGAATCGGTCCCACAAACTCATGGATCATTGTGGTGGCAATGATAATATTTAGTACAATTGGCGCTACCGTTTCAAATCCAACTTCTGTTTGAAGAGACAGTGCCAGACCGATTGCTATGCCGGCTTGCGGGAAGAGGGTAAGACCCATATACTTTTGTATATTTGGTGCTGCTTCGGAGAGTTTGCCACCTACCCAAACCCCACTTATTTTGCCTACAATCCTAAAAAGCACATACAAAAATACGACTATAGGCATAAATATTATAAATCCAATATCAAGGTGCATAGCAGAGAGTGTAAAAAAGAGCATGAAAATAATATCTTTTAGGTGTACATCAAATTCATTTTTGACCAGATAGAAATTTTTTGACAGGTTGGACATTACAATACCCATAACTAAAGATGCTAAGAGTGGATCCAGATCCCAGTAATTGCTTAGACTATATACAATAAAGATCATTCCAATAGTGGATGTTGTCTTTATATGTTTGTGTTTTTTGAATATTCGGTCAATCAGTTCTGAAATGAATGCTCCAACTATACCAAGAAGTATTGTAAAAAATACAATAGGAACAATAACCAAGAAACTGTCATATGTGTATCCCGCAAAGTCTGTCGTAGCACGAGTGCTAATGACCACTATACTAAAAAGTATAAGTGTGATAGCATTATCTGTAGCTACTACCCCGAGTAAGAAAGTGCTAAATTTGTTTTTGATCTTTAGTTCGTGAATGACGGCAAGTATAGTGGCAGGCGCGGTAGCTGAGGCAAGAGCACCAAAAATTAGAGCAATAGTAAGTCTATAGTGAGTGGCAAACCCCATATCCAAAAAATCAAAAAGCATATAAAAGGCTGTTGCTATGAGAGTAAATGTAAATATTGCCTCAAAAATAGATATAACTACAATCTTTTTCCAGACATCTTTTATGAGATTGTATTTGAGGTTGGCACCAACCAAAACAGAGATGAGAGCAAGGGAGATATCAGTTATGACGCTGCCTCCCTCTATAAACTCTTGAGGGACTATATTTAGCATCTTTGGACCGATCACAAAGCCAAGAATTAGATAGCCTACTACATTTAGCATTTCAAATTTGAAGCTCACCCACTTCATAAAAGCACCCAAAACAAATATAATGCCTATATAAAAAAGTGATTCCAAAATTGAGCCTTTGCTTTTTTTAGAATAATAAGTTTATCTAATTTTGAGGTGATTTTTGCTTTATAAGCTTAGGGATCGCAAGAAAAACTACAAGCACAAGAGTTAGCAAAACAAGTGCAACACCCGATGCATCGCTATTGTGATATGAGCCCATAAGCTGATATAGATACCAAGGCAGAGTAGTGATTTTGTCATTGCCAAAAAGAGCGATCACTCCAAGATCTCCAAGTGAGAGTGCAAAGGATAGTGCAAATATATACCCGATGATCCCTCTTAGGTGAGGCCACTCTATATATTTCCATCTTTGTAGCATATTGAGTGATAATGATAGCGCTAGCTTGTCATACTTGAGTGCATTTTTTTGCATAGCAGGATATAGGTTAGAAAGAGCAAACGGCAGACTCATTAGCACATTGGCACTTAAGAGTGCCACTACTGCCCAACTGTTTAGTGAGCCATGCAACAATCGAGAGATCATAAAAAATCCAAAACCCATAATAAGTGATGGGATCGATAGGTATAGGTTGCTGCCAAAAGCAATAATATATGAGAGAATCTTGTTTGGCAGAGTATCTTTTGCTCTGCTGCTCAGTGTGAGGCTTCGTCGGCTGTTTGCTATCGTAAGTGATGCCGATACGGAGAGTAGAGCAGATACAAATCCGACAGCAATACTGATATAAAGCGATCTGATAAAAAGCTCTTGGTGGAATATCTTTATAAGATCAGAGTGCAATCCATCTACTACGATAGCCATTAGAGGCAAAATATATGCCGTGGCAAATAGAAAGATAGCTGTTTTTTGAGAGATATTTATTAGCTTGCCTTGCTTTATTTGATTTTTGCTATTGGTTTGTAGTTGTGTGGTTTTTGATTTGATTGATGCTGATAATATAACAAGCAGAGCAGAAAAGCTTAGCTGAAGCATTGCCAGTTTGAGTGCAAATGGTATATCAAAATCTATCTTGATAGCCTCATAGATTGCTACCTCTAAAGTATTGTATGCCGGTGAGCCACCAAGGAGCAAAACTATGGCAAATGAGTTGAAACATAGCATAAAGATAGTAAGCGAAATGGAGGCTATATTGCCTTTGATGGCGGGCCACTCTATGACCTTGAAGCGTTTAAAAAGTGATAATCCAAGAGATGCTGAGAGTTTGTATCGTTGAGAGGGGATAGACTCAAAGCTATGCAACAAACTTATAGCGGCAAACGATGCGTTGAGATATGTGTGAGCTATCAAGATACCCTTTAGTCCATATAGCCAACTTCCAAAGCCCCTGAAGCCAAAATAATGCATCAGGTGGTTTAGCCAGCCGTTGTTGCCAAGCACGCTGATAAGTCCAAAAGCCACTATCAGAGTAGGCAAAACCAAAGATGATGAAAATAGAGCAATGATAATATCTCTAAATAAAAAATCTCTTTGGTGAGCAAGACTCCAAGCAAGTAGCACGCCAAGCAGTATAGAAAATAGGGTAGACAAAAATGCCTGATAGATACTAAATCCAAATAGATACCAAATCCTGCTGTCTATCTGAGAGAGTGATGGTGTGTGTGAAAAGCTATATAGCGAGCCAAACAAAGATATAGCCAAGCCGATAAGAGATATAGATATCAGCAGACCCGGCCATACCGAGGCGGGGTATCTCCAGCTTGGCTTTGGCATTAGAGATTACTTTTTGATTGCATCAAGCCACTCATTGATATAGGCTTTGCGATTTTTTTCTACCTCTTTGCCGCTCATAAGAAGCATCTTTTTGGGTATATATAGCCCTTCAAATCCTTTTGGCAAACCATTTGGTAGTTTGATGACAGGATATGTCCAGTTGGTGGTAGGTATGATATTTTGAAATTTGTCAGATATCATAAACTTCAAAAACTTACGGGCAAGCTTTTGGTGTTTGGAGCTTTTGAGCATAGCCGCTACCTCTATTTGCCCATAGTGTGCCGGGAAATTTGCTGTTTTGTATTGAGATTTGTGCTCCTCTATGATGTGATATGCCGGAGAGGTTGTGTAGCTTAGCACCATATCTGCCTCGCCTTTGAGAAATAGATCATAAGCCTCTGACCATCCTTTTGTGATAGTAAGGATATGTGGTGAGAGCTTTTTCCAATATGCTGCTGCTTTGTCTGCATATATAGATTTGACCCACAAAAGCAGTCCCAACCCCGGAGTAGATGAGCGAGGATCCTCTATTATGATTTTGAAATCCTTTGGCATATTGGCTAACTCATCAAATGATGCCGGAGCTTTTTTTGTGTGATTGCTATCGTATACAAATGCAAAATAGCTATAATCAAACGGCACAAATGTATCATCATTATAAGGTGCCGGCAAAGTCAGTGCAGATGTGTTGATATCGTGTTTGGCAAATAGTCCGGTAGCTTTGGCTGTATCGGCAATGCTAGTATCTAGTCCCAATACAATATCAGCTTTGGTATCTGCACCCTCCATCTGGACTTTGCGAAGTGAACCGATAGCACTAGATGATGGCACAAATTTGAGTGTGCAGTTATTCTCTGCCTCAAAAGCTTTTTTTACTTTTGGCCCAGGACCCCAACTAGCTGCAAATGAGTCATATGTATATACCGTAAGTGTTGGTTTGTCGGCATAAGCACTAATCGAGAGAGTCAATGCAAGTAGTAGTTTTGCAAGTGGTAGTTTGATGGTTTTGTTCATAATTTTTCCTTTGTCATAAATTAGCGACAAGGAGAGATGAATTGTGCAAAGTAGATTGCAGATAGATGTCTCTTCCTTACGCCAGAATTGTCTGGTTCAAGTTCAGCGGGTAGATTATTTCAGATTTTTATCTGCTTATCTTCTCAGCCAATGGGCTTCATCCAAGGCACCCCGAGAGATTGAATTGCAAATATAACATATTTAGATAATATACATCTTAAATTCATATCATGATATAATTAAACAAAATTAAAACTTAGGATTTATTATGCCCAATAGAGAAGATGCATTTGAACTGCTTAAAAAATACAATGAAAATCCAGCATTAGTGCAACATGGATTGCAGGTGGAGGCCTGCATGAAGTATTTTGCTGCCAAGGCAGGAGAGGATCTCCAAAAATGGGCAATTGTAGGCTTGCTCCATGATCTAGATTATGAAAAATATCCCGATGAGCACTGTTTTAAGGCTGCTGAGATAATGAGGTCTGAGGGGTATGATGAGGATATTATTCGAGCGATGATGAGCCATGCTTGGGGCATTTGCACAGATGTGGAGCCACTTAATCAAATGGAGAAGACACTCTATGCGGTAGACGAGTTGAGTGGATTGGTTAATGCTTGCGTCTTGGTGCGTCCAAGCAAAAGTATTATGGATTTGGGTGTCAAATCAGTCAAAAAGAAATTTAAACAAAAATCATTTGCAGCAGGTGTAGATAGAGATGTGGTACTCAAAGGAGCGCAAATGCTTGATATGGAGCTTGACGAGCTTATATCTGAAGTGATAGAGGCAATGAAAGCAGATGCCGAGAGTATCGGAGTGGCATAGTTTTTAGTTTTGCTCTTTGAGCCAACTCTTCATGCTCTCGATCTGCTCAATTGTTCTCTCTGTGGCTGTGCCGCCTTGGGATGCTCTGGCGTTCATTGATGCTCTATTATCCAATAGAGTTAGCACATCTTCCCCTATGCGCCCATCTATGCTTTGCAGATCATCCAAACTAAGCTCTGAAATATCCAACCCTTTCTCTTCGGCCAGATTTACCACATTGCCCGTGATGTGATATGCATCTCTAAAAGGAAGACCCTTCTCCTTGACCAGATAATCTGCCAAATCAGTTGCACTAAGATGTCCTACCATGCAAGCAGCCTCCATAGCATCTTTGTTTACTTTCATATCTCCTATCATTTCGTTTAGCACTTGTAGGCTCAACAAGGCTGTGCGAACAGAGTCAAAGACACCCTCTTTGTCCTCTTGCATATCTTTGTTGTAAGCAAGCGGCAGACCCTTCATTACGGTTAGCAGTGCGACTAAATTGCCATTGACGCGTCCTGTTTTGCCACGCAGTAGTTCTGGGATATCTGGATTTTTCTTTTGTGGCATGATGGAGCTACCTGTGGCATGTCGATCTGATAGTGTGATCCATCTAAATTCAGCAGCAGACCACAATATGAGC
>Ga0256841_1003785_pt1 | contig 11167 bp, 12 predicted proteins | sample 356308metaG_FD_185971 | JGI IMG/M metagenome (GOLD analysis project Ga0256841, IMG submission 185971) | Hydrothermal vent microbial communities from Mid Atlantic Ridge, Atlantic Ocean - 356-308 | ecosystem: Environmental > Aquatic > Marine > Hydrothermal vents | place: Atlantic Ocean: Mid...
CGACTCCATCCCACCGGCGAGGACCAGGTCGGCCTCGCCCGCGCGAATCGCCATGGCCGCGTTCATCACCGCCATCATGCCGCTCGAGCAGACCATGTCCACCGCGTACCCGTCCACCTCCTCGGGCAGGCCCGCTTTCAGGGCCGCCTGCCGCGGCAGGAGCTGCCCGTGCCCGGCCCTGAGCACGTTTCCGAAGACGTAGAGGTCGACCGCGGAACCCTGAACACCGGCGCGCTCCAGCGCAGCGCGCATCGCGTGCGCCCCCAGGTCCGTGGGCGGGGTGTTCTTGAAGGATCCGCCGAAGCGCCCGATCGGCGTGCGCGCCACGGCCAAGATGTAGACGTCTCGTTTCATCCCTACCTCCACTGTCATCCTACCCCTGCTCTGCCTATCGGCTGTGGTACGCTGTGCGTGTAGCATGGCGCTTCCAACTGGATTGCAACATTTCCAGTCCATGATCGACGCATTCGAGAAGCACCCTTATGGATTCGTGATCATAAGGCTGGAATCAGACGATTTTGAACTGGTGTATGCCAATCCTGCTTTCGAGCGCACCGTTCAGCAAAAACTCCTAACGCAACGGCCCCTCCTAGGGCGGGAACTCGTGGCCGATCCCGATCTGCGAAAGTCGCTGATCAAGCACATAGGGAAAGAACCGAGTGAGCAATCGCCCACGAACGCGGCTGAACTGGAGCATCCACTTCAGGGCTATACCTTCTTCGCGCTCCAACCGCCTTTCTTCGCGGGCATCTCGCGTAGCTTCGATCCTAAAGGACTGCACACACAGATCTTCCGCTCGCTCGAGCGTATCAAGCGTGCTCTCGATCGGGAACCGGAGGAGTTTTTTAGCGCGGTACTGAGCTCCGCACTCGAGTCCGTACCCGGAGCCGACGCAGGCAGCTTCTGGGTGCTCGAAAATCAACGTTTCATCTGCAAAGCCCAGGAGGGCAATACTCCTGAGCTCGTGGGTTTCGCGATCCCGTACGATACCGAACTGCGCTGGTACGGGATGGGTGAAGCAGCGCTGCTTCAGGGTAAACCCCGAATCCTCACCCGCTCCGCCATCGAAGCGCTTAACCGCGGCACCGAGTTCGCCATGATCGGACCCGAACAACCCATCCAGGCCAACCTGCTCCTTCCCATCGTCCGTGATGGGAAGCTCTACGGCACCTTCAACCTGGACAACCTGCACAGCGAAACCGCGTTCACCTCCGAATCCATCGAAGCAGGACGCCTCTTCGTCGAAGAGATCCTCGGCTTCCTCGAAACCGAACGGCGTGAGCAACGTCTCCGGGAGCGGCTGGCCTTGCTGGAGCGCACCGTCGAGATCAACCGCATCGCCCGACGCGCCCGTAGCCAGGGGCAGCTCTACCTGGAAACCCTGGAAGCGCTGCGCGAACACCTGGGATCGAGCGAGGTGACGGTCTTCCTGCTGGATGACGGCGGGAACGCCCTTCAGGTCGTCGCCTCCACCACACCGGAACTCACGGCAGGCATGCGCATACCGCGCGGCCGCGGCGCGAGCTGGATTGCGGTCGAAGAACGGCGCGTCGTGCACATCCCCGACATCCAGCAGGACCCGCGGGTCTACCACTTTAGTGAGCGACGCGAGGGAACGGTGGCGCTCCTGGTCGCCCCGCTCATCGACATGAACGGTAAGGTCATGGGGGTGCTCAGCGCCAACAGCCAGCCCAACCGCTCCTTCGGCGAGGGCGAGGTGGCCTTTTTCGAAGCCGCCGCGGAGGCGCTGGGCATGGCGAACGAGCGCATCCGGGTTTTAGCGGAGGCGACGCGGCGGGCCGAGTCCTACCGAAAGCTGATCGTGCTCTCGACCGAGATCGAGGTGCTCGAAAACCCCAGCAAAATCGCCGAACGCGCCCTGCGCACGGTCCTGGAGCTCACCCCGTACGAAGCCGGCGTCTTCTACACGCTGGGTGACGAAGACCGGCTCGAGCCCGGCGTGCTCGTGGGGGACTACCCGTCGGCGTTTCCGCGTCTATACGAGGAACACGGGGTACGGTTGGGCGAGGGACTGGTAGGTGGGGCGATCCGCAACCGCCAGGGCGGCGCGGTGCACGACTACCGCGAACATCCCGATGCCCTCGAAGCCTTTCTCCGTATTGGAACGCGGAGCATCCTCGTCGAACCGCTCTGGGTCGGAGGCGTGCCCTACGGCGGCATCGCCGTCCTCACCTTCGGTCAACCCGTAGCCCCTTCCACCGAGGCGCGGTACCTGATCCAGCTCACCGCACGCCGTATTGAACGCTCCTTCGAACGTATCAGCCACCTCTCATCCCTGCGCGAAGCCCGCGAGGCCATGTTCCGCGCCTTCGGCGTGGCACTGGAACGACGCGACTACGAAACCCAGGGGCACACCGAGCGCGTGGCGACGCTCTCGACCCGCCTGGCCCGAGCCCTCGGCTTTCGCGGATCCAGCCTGGCCGCGGTTCGCTGGGGCGCCTACCTGCACGACATCGGCAAACTGGCCATCCCGGACCGGATCCTGTTCAAGCGAGGGCCCCTGGACGACGAAGACTGGAAGCTGATGCGCGAACACACCGAGATCGGCCACCAGATGCTCGAGGGCATCCCCTTCCTTCCCGAGGCGACACGCAACATCGTGCGCTTCCACCACGAGCGTTGGAACGGAAGCGGTTACCCCCAGGGTCTCTCGGGGACCGACATCCCCCTGGAAGCCCGTATCTTTGCCGTCGTGGACGTATACGACGCCCTGGTGCACGACCGCCCCTACAAGCGCGGCTGGAACCATCGCCAGGCCAGCGACGAGCTGCGCAGGCTGGCCGGTGAACATCTCGACCCCGTCATCGTCGACCGCTTCCTGCACTTAAGCCGCGGGGTACGACGCGGGTAACCCCTTGGCGTGAACGAAATAAACGGTTATACTATATCTGACACTAATAGACGCAGGTTTGCTAAGGGGGGATGAAGATGTCGGAGACGGCACGCAAGCTCACCCGCAAGGTTTTGGCTCTCGCGCGCCTCGAAGGACGGCTCGACCACCTCGAAAGCGTGATCAAGCTGGCGCCCGAACTGGACGTGGACGCCCTGCTGCTCGTCGGGGACCTCGCAGGGGCCAGGCCCAAGGTCGAAGATTACCGGAAGCCTTCCAGATCCTGGGACGCGCAGGCATACCCAGCTTCTACGTCCCCGGACCGCACGATGCACCCGTGGAGGACTACCTGCGTGAGGCGTACAACCTCGAGATCGTCTTTCCTTCCCTGCACGGCGTCCACGGCAGTTTTGCGTTCGCTCCCGGCCACGTGGTGGTCGCGGGAATGGGTGGCGAGATCGTGGACCGCGACCGGGGGCGCGAAGAGGCGGTGCGGCTCGCTTACCCCGCATGGGAAGCCGAGTACCGGCTCAAGGTGCTGCGGGAACTCAAGGATTATCCGAAGGTCTTCCTCTTTGCCCGGATGCCCGCCCACAAAGGCCTGCACGAATCCGGTAGCGAAGAGCTGGCCGAGCTCATCAAGACCCACAACCCGCAGCTGGTGGTGGCCTACGACCCCGGCTTTGCAGGCAGCGTGCTGAAGCACGAACGACTGGGCAAAAGCCTGATCGTCGCTCCGGGCGCGCTTGCCGAAGGAGACTTCAGCGTCGTCGACCTGCGCGACGGCAAGATCGAGACCGGCGACGTTCGCTAGGCCGAACGCTCTTCGCGTTCGGGCTCGAGCTCGATCCATAGGTCGGCGTAAGGCCGCTTCTGTACGAGGCGCACCTGACCGCGCCGCACAGCTTCTAAGAGCGCGGCGAAGGTTACGGTGCGCTCGCTCCAGGCCTCGAGCCCGAGGTGCGAGAACCAAGCGCGCCCGGCCTTGGCCAGCCGCCGTTGCAGCCAGGCCCAGGCCTCGGCGACCCCGAACCGTTCGACCGTGGGCAGCAGCACCGTGGGGCGCAGGAAGCGGCGCGCCTGCCGGTACAGGGACGCCACCGAAACGGGTGCGATACGAGGGTCGCGGGGCAGCACGGCAGCGGGCACGGGCCAGACGTAGCTGCGTGCGGCGGCCCGCTCCATTAGGAAACGTACCGCTTCGTCCAGCTCGACGAGCAACCCCACCAGGTCCTCGCCGGCGGCGTCCGCGTCTTCATCTTCATCGACGGTCTCCGTCCTGAGCAGGGCCCGCAACTTACGCTCGAGCAGCTCGGCCAGCACCGGCAGCAGCGCCCCCCGTTCGGGAAGGTCCATTTCCGCTACCTGCGCCAGGGCCTGGTCAATCAAGGCGACCAGGGGGAGCGCTCGGGGGTGGATGCGCCCACCCCGCAAGGCCCGTTGCAGTTCCTCCGGCGTACCGGCGAAACCTTCGAAGCTCAGGTGGATGGCCATAGCTAGTAGGGCTTGTAGAGCCCGATCTTGACGCGCACCTCGTGCATCGTCTCCTGGGCGATGGCCCGTGCCCGCCGAGCACCGTCCTCGAGCGCCGCCTCCACCACCTCGGGGTTCTGGCGCAGCTCGGCGGCGCGCTCCTGAATCGGCCCGAGCACCTCCATCATGCGGTCGAAGAGCAGCTTCTTGCAGTCCACACAGCCAATTCCTGCGGTGCGGCAGCCCTCGGCCACGGCCTCCTGCACCTCGGGCGGTGAGAAGTAGGTGTGGTACTTGAAGATCAGGCAACGCGCCGGCTCGCCCGGGTCGTTGCGGCGCACCCGCGCCGGATCGGTGGGGGCGGTGCGCAGCTTCTCCCAGATCGATTTGGGATCTTCGAGCAGCTCGATGGTGTTCCCCACCGACTTGCTCATCTTGGCTGCGCCGTCGACGCCCGGCACCCGCGGCGCCTTGGGGTTGAGCAGCGCTTTGGGCTCGGGGAAGGTCTCTCCGAAGGCATGGTTGAAACGCCGGGCGATCTCGCGGGTGAGCTCGAGGTGCTGCAGCTGGTCCTCGCCCACCGGCACGGTGTCGGCCTTGTAGATCAGGATGTCCGCCGCTTGCAGCACCGGGTACATGAGCAAGCCTGCAGGCACCGACTTGAGCTTGGCCGACTTGTCCTTGTACTGGGTCATGCGGGTCAGGTCGCCCACCGGGGTCTGGGTCGTGAAGATCCAGGAGAGCTCGGTGTGCTCGGGCACGTGCGACTGAACGAAGAGCGTGATCTTCTTGGGGTCCAGCCCCGCGGCCATGTTGGCCAGCGCCGCCTCGAAGGTGCGCTGCGGCAGCCGCTCGGGGTCGTAGGCGTCGGGGTTGGTGAGGGCGTGGTAGTCGACGATGCAGAAGAGGGCGTCCTTGCCCAGCCGCTCGCCGATCTCGACCCACTGCTTGATCGCGCCCAGGTAGTTGCCGATGTGGATGGCGCCGGTAGGTTGGATGCCCGAGAGCACGCGCTTCATGGCCCGCATTCTAACCCGCCCGGCGAGCGCCGCCCAACGAAACCGGCCCCGCCGGAGCGGGGCCCTTCTGGTGCCGGGAGGGGGACTTGAACCCCCACGCCCTCGCGGGCACATGACCCTGAATCATGCGCGTCTACCAATTCCGCCATCCCGGCCTACGCGCAAGGAACATGGTATCGAGCCTGCCCGGGGCTGTCAAGCGATTACCGCAGTGCACGGTGCGGTTTCCTAGCCCGACCGTCGACGCTTCGGCAGGGCCCTCATGGCTCGCAGTCCCGGACCCGGTCCGCGAGTAAGGCAGGCAATCCGCTTTCCTTCACCCAGGACGAAGGAGCGGGTCTGCTCCTGTGGCCGGTGAATGCCCGGTATCCGGTTACGGCCCGGTGCGGCGCCTTAAGACCCGAATTTCTGGGTGCAGGCCGAGTTCCCAGCGACGATTGCGCGCCCTTCGAGATCCACTCTCCCACCGCAGCCCGAACCCCCGGCGCTGCGCACCGGGCGGGCGCCGCCCGCCTCCATCCCTTCCGCGAAACCCGCCCCCTGTGGTAGACTACCAAGGCCCCCAGTCGGGGGATCGGTCGTGAAACGAGAAGAGGAGGTCACCCATGAAGCGCACCTGGCAACCCAACCGTCGCAAACGCGCCAAGACCCACGGGTTCCGCGCCCGCATGGCCACGCCGGGCGGCCGCAAGGTCCTGGCTCGGCGCCGCCGCAAAGGCCGCAAACGGCTCACCGTATAACCTCGCTCAAGACCGACGCGGCCTTTCGCCGTCTGCGCAAAGGCCGCACGGGAAGAGCACGCACGCTGAGCGTGCGCTGGCTGCCCACCCACAGAGGTGAAGTCCGGGTGGGCATCGTGGTTTCCAAGAAGGTCGGCAACGCCGTGGTGCGCAATCGGGTGCGGCGGCGCCTTCGGGAGATCCTCAGGCGCATGCACCTGCCCTCGGCCGACCTGATGGTCGTCGCCCGGCCCGAAGCGGCCGAGGCCGACTTCCACGAGCTGGCGCGTGACCTGATGCGCGCCCTCGACAAAAGCGGGCTGCTCCGCCACCGCCCCGCCAAGGGGACGCCCGACCGCGCCTAGCATGTAGAATCAGGCGTGATGTCACGGCTCCTCATCGGTCTCATTCGCATTTACCAACGCTGGATCTCCCCTTTCAAGCCCAGAACCTGCCGCTTCTACCCCACCTGCTCGCACTACGCCGCCGAAGCGCTCGAGACGCACGGGGTCTTCTACGGCGGCTACCTGGCCACGCGGAGGATCCTGCGCTGTCACCCGGTGCACCCCGGGGGTTTCGACCCGGTGCCGTCCAAGAAACCCCGCCTGCGCCTGGACGTCGAGATGTCCACGCCCGCAACGGAGGAATCATGAAACGCCTGCTCCTGCTCTTCGTCGTCCTGCTCTCCCCTGCCCTCGCCCTGACCGCCGAGTGGCAGTCCCTCGACGTCAACGGCGATGGAAAGACCGAACACCTGGCGATCACCAACCTGGCGGACCTCGCCTTCAACGACCAGGGGCAGATCGTGGGCTGGTACGTCAAGCAGATCAAGGGCCAGAACTTCAGGGGCAACTACGCCAAAGCCCCCAACCTGGTCAAGCAGGGGTTGCCCCTCCCGGGAACCCTCGTCGGATTCGCCGGTGCACAAGGAGTTGCGGAGGATTCCGGATTCCGTGCGGAGAACGCCAGCTTCATCGAGCGCAACGGCGAGCTCGTAGCCGAGTTCCGGGCTCCGGGAGCCCTGCTGCGCTACCGCATCAACCCCCGCCTCTACTCCCTGAAGCTGGAAGTGGATGTGGACCGGCCCGCGACGCTGATCTGGTCGGGGATCAACCGCACCGACCAGCCCATCACCAAACTGCTGCTGGACGGTAGCGACCAACCCCTCTCCGCTGGGGTCGGTCGGGCAGTCTATGCGGCCATACAAAGCCGCAAGAACAAGGGCTACGTCGTCGTACTGCGCGGATCGGAGCCGCTGGAGACCAAGCTCGACCTGGCTGGGGGCGGCGCTACGGTTCAGGTGGCGCTACCTGCGGGCACCACGGAGCTGAGCGTCTACGGCGGCCTCAACGAGCTCGTGCGCCTGTACGTGGAGGGCTTCTACGAACTGCCCGGGCTGTTCAAACCCAACATCTGGGGGCAGCTCTCGCTGGGCCTCCTCTACGTGATGGAGCTGGCCTACAAGTACACCGGCAACTGGGGCATGGCGATCCTGCTGCTCACCGTCTTCGTGCGCCTTCTGCTTTGGCCGCTGATGCACCAGCAGTTCAAGTCCATGGCGGAGATGAACAAGCTCAAGCCGCTGATGGACGAGATCAACAAGAAGTTCAAGGACGACCCGGAAAAGAAGAACGAGGCGCTGATGAACCTCTACCGGGAGCACAAGATCAACCCGGCGGCAGGCTGCCTGCCGATGTTCATCCAGATGCCCATCCTCTTCATGATGTGGCGCGTGATCGCCAACTACGAGTTCGACCAGGGCTTCCTCTGGATCCCCGACCTGTCGCTGCCCGACCCCTTCTACGTCCTGCCGGCGCTCTACGTGCTCGTCATGCTGGCCCAGACGATGCTGATGTCCCACGGGAACAAGGACGCCATGCGCCAGGGCATCATGATGAACCTGATCTTCATCTTCCTGGTGCTCAAGTTCCCCGCCGGGGTGACGCTGTACTGGGTCTTTTCCACCCTGATCGGGCTCGTGCAACAATGGATGATCAACAAGCAGCTGGGCATCGCCCCGGCTGCCGGGAGCTGAACCATGGACGAGAAAAAGAACCTGGACGATTTGCTGGACGGGCTGGGTATCCACGAGGAGGAGGCACCGCCCGCACCGGTGCTCGAGGAAAAGGGTTCCGAAGAACCCGCGGGCGCCCCGCAAAGCCCCAGCGAGGTGGTGGAGCACTTCCTGGTGGGGCTGCTGCTCTACCTCGACCCGAGCTACTCGCTGGACCTGCGCCAGGAAGACGATCGCATCTACGTGGAAATCCTCGGCGGCGACGGTGGGCGCATCATCGGCCGCGAAGGGCGCACCCTCAAGGCGCTGGAAACGATCACCAATGCCGTGGTGGCCAAGCACTTCGGTTCCAGCTACCGGGTCAACCTGGACGCCGCCGGTTACCGCAAGCGCCAGGAGGAGCGGGCGAAGAAGCGCGCCCTCGAGGCCGCCGACGTGGTGGCGGCGACCGGCGAGCCGCTCGAGCTCCCGCCCATGCGCCCGGCCGAACGCCGCATCATCCACATGACCCTCAAGGACCACCCCCACGTCACCACCCACTCGGTGGGGCAGGGCGAGGAACGCCACGTCGTGGTGCTGCCCCGCACCGACGAGGTGATGGGCGGGGAGCCGGCCGCGGACGAAGGGGAGGACCCGGCCGAGGCATGACCCGCTCCGAAGCCCTGCGTTACGCCCGCACCCGCCTCGAGGAGGCGGGTTTTCCCACGCACCAGGCGGAGGCGGAGGCGCGGCAGCTCCTGGAACACGCGACCGGCGAGCGGGGGGTCCGCCTCTGGCAGCGGATGCGCTCCGGACTGGCGGCGGGCCAGCTCCGGGCGCTGGAAGAGGCCCTTGAGCGCCGCGCGGCGCGGGAGCCGCTGCAGCTGATCCTGGGCACGGCCGTCTTCTGCGGCCTCGAGCTGGAAGTGCGGCCCGGGGTGCTGGTGCCGCGGCCCGAGACCGAGCGCCTGGTCGAGCTGGCGCTCGAGCGGCTGCCCGAAAGCGGGCGGGCCCGGGTGCTCGACGTAGGTACCGGCAGCGGCGCGATCGCCCTGGTCCTCAAGCAGACGCGCCCGCAGCTCGAGGTCTACGCCAGCGAGGTGAGCGAAGGCGCGCTCGCGCTCGCGCGCGCCAACGCCCGGCGGTTGGGGCTGGCGGTGACCTTCCTGCACGCTCCGCTCACCGCGGGGCTCGCGGAGCTGAACTTGATCGTGAGCAACCCCCCCTACCTGCCCGAGGCCTACCGCAAGGGGGCGCCCCCCGAGCTGGCCTGGGAGTCCGAGACCGCGCTCTACGCCGGCGCCGACGGCCTGGCGGTGGCGCGGCCGCTGCTGGCGGAGGCTGCAGCGGCGCTCGCCCCGGGCGGCTGGCTGCTGCTCGAGCTGGACCCATCGAACGTGCACGCGCTCGCCCGCGAGGCGCGGAAGGCGGGCTTCGGCGAGGTGGCGGTGCTGCCCGACCTCGCCGGTCGGGCGCGTTTTTTGCGCGCGCGGCGTTAAGGTGGGCGTATGGACGACCTGCTCGCTAGCGCCATCGCCGCCGCCCGCCTGGCCCGCGGCATCCACCTCTACTACCAGGAAAAGGGCTTCGCCGTGGACACCAAGACCGGACCCACCGACCTGGTCACCCAGGCCGACCGCGAGGCCGAGGCGGCCGTCAAGGCCTTCCTGCTCGAGCGCTACCCCGGCCACGCCTTCCTGGGCGAGGAGGGGGGGCAGGAGCACGAGGCCGCGTACCGCTGGATCGTGGACCCGCTCGACGGCACGGTCAACTTCGCGCACCGCTTCCCTTTCTTCGCGGTTTCGATCGGGCTGGAGGTGCGGGGGCGGCTCGAGCTGGGGGTGGTCCTCGACAGCACCCGCGACGAGCTCTTCTGGGCGGTGCGCGGCCGCGGCGCCTACCTGAACGGCCGCCCCCTGCGCGTCAGCGCCACCGACCGGCTGATCGGCAGCCTGCTCGCCACCGGATTTCCCTACGACGTGAACCGGGACCGCGAAAACCTGGTCTACTTCGAACGGGCGCTCGAGCTCGGCCTCACCGTGCGCCGTCCGGGCGCGGCGGCGCTGGACCTCTGCTACGTGGCCGCGGGCCGGCTCGACGGCTTTTGGGAGGTCAAGCTCAAGCCCTGGGACGTGGCCGCGGCGGTGGTCATCGTCGAGGAGGCGGGCGGCCGCGTCACCGGGCTCGCCGGTGAACCCTACGCGCTCGGCAACCGCTACATCGTCGCCAGCAACGGCCGCATCCACGCGGAGATGATCGAAGCGTTGTTCGCGGGGGCGTCAGGGTAGGGGCTCGATCTCGCGCAGCATCTGGTTGAGTACCCGCGCCAGGATCAGGTGTCCGCGCTTGCCCAGGTGGTAGGCCTGGTCGCCGATGAGCAGCACCGGGGGATTCCAGGTGACGGGGCCCGGGGCCCAGGGCTCGTTGCGCGCCAGCGCCTGGATGAGCCGCTCCACCCCGGCGGTCTTGAGGACGACGCCGTCGGAACCCCCCAGCCGGTAGCGCCGGGGCTCCCAGCGCCACTCGACGAAGAGGATGCCTGCGCGGGTCTCCAGCGGGGCGTAGAGGCGCCAGGTCTGCAGTTCTTCTTCGCTATGCGGTCGTTCCAGGTTCAAAGCGCCCTCCCCATCGCACCGAATTATAACCGCTTTCAGGGAAGCACCTTGCCCGGGTTGAAGCGCCCTTGGGGGTCGAACCCCGCCTTGAGCCGGCGCAGCGCTTCGAGGGTCGCCCCGTCCAGAGCTTCGGCCAGAAAGGCCCGCTTGGTCATACCGATGCCGTGCTCGCCGGAGAGCACCCCGCCGTGCTCGAGCGCGACCCGCGCGATCGCGTGGGCCAGTCCGTGCACCCGCTGCTCCGGGGTCGTCTTCGGATCGAAGAGGATGTTGGGGTGCAGGTTGCCGTCGCCGATGTGCCCGAACTGGGCCAGCGGCAGCCCGTAGGCCTCCCCCAGCTCGTGGATACGCCGCACCACCTCGGGCAGGCGGCTGCGGGGGACGACGATGTCCTCGTTCATGCGGTGGGGGTGGATCCGCCCCAGCGCCGGGCTGACCGCCCGCCGCGCCTGCCACAGCCGCTCGGCCTCGGCGGCGTCCGCGGCCCGGTGCACCTC
>Ga0256841_1003786_pt1 | contig 11166 bp, 10 predicted proteins | sample 356308metaG_FD_185971 | JGI IMG/M metagenome (GOLD analysis project Ga0256841, IMG submission 185971) | Hydrothermal vent microbial communities from Mid Atlantic Ridge, Atlantic Ocean - 356-308 | ecosystem: Environmental > Aquatic > Marine > Hydrothermal vents | place: Atlantic Ocean: Mid...
CTCCTTCCGCCTGCGGCGGGGCGAGATCCTCGGCTTCGCCGGCCTCGTGGGTGCGGGCCGCAGCGAGCTCATGCAGGCGATTTTCGGCTATCTGCCGCGCAGCGAAGGCACGGTCCGCATCGACGGCGCGATGCTCCCGCCCGCGAGGCCGGACCGGGCGGTGGAGCTCGGCCTCGTCTATCTCTCCGAAGAGCGCAAGCTGCACGGCATCTTTCCCATGCAGAGCGTGCTCCACAACATCGGCATCGCGCTCTTCGGCGAAACGGCGCGCTTCGGAATCGTGGACGGGGCACGGGAGCGGCGGCTCGTCCGGGAGATCGTAGACCGCTTCGATGTCCGCACACCGTCGCTCGCTCAGCGGATCATGTTCCTATCGGGCGGCAATCAGCAGAAGGCGATCATCGGCCGCGCGCTCGCCGTCCGGCCCAAGGTGCTCATCCTCGATGAGCCGACCCGGGGCATCGACGTGCGCACCAAGGTCGAGATCTACCGCATCATGAAGGAGCTCGCCGAGCAGGGGGTGGGCGTCATCCTCATCTCTTCCGACCTCGCCGAGCTGCGCAAGTGCGCGACCCGCATCCTGTGCATGTATCACGGGCGCATCCGCGCCATGTACGACAGCCGTCGCTGCTCCAACGAAGACCTCGTGCGCGCCATCGTCGGCAGGGGGGAGGCGGAGACATGAGAGCGAGAAGGGCGATCAGCTATTCGACCCTGCAGATCTCGGTCGTCTTCCTCGTCCTCGTCGGGCTGTTCGTCGCCTCGTCGCTGATGTCCCAGTATTTTCTCACCTCCTACAACATGATGATCATCGCCCGCAGCCTCGCCTTCATCGGCCTCGTCACCCTCGGCCAGGCGATGCTCATGCTGCTCGGCGAGCTCGATCTCTCGCTCGGCGCCATGGGCGGTCTGTGCGGCGTGGTGGCGGGCATGCTGATGATGGACCTCGGGCTCGATCCCTATCTTTCGCTTCTCCTGGGCGTGCTGCTCGGCGCGCTGCTCGGTTTCGTCAACGGGCTGCTCGTCACCGGCATCGGGCTCCATTCGCTCGTGCTCACCATCGCCACCGCGGGCGTCTACAAGGGCATCAATCTCGTCCTGACCAAGGGCGTGGCGATCACCAACATTCCCCAGGAGATCCACTATCTCGGGCGGGGCACGGTCTATGGCGTGCCGGTGCCCTTCGTGATCATGCTCGCCCTTCTCGCGGTCATCGCGCTCGTCGCCCACCGCACCCCGTTCGGCCGTTACATCTATGCCATCGGTGACAATCCGCCGGCGGCGCGGATGCTCGGCATCAAGGTGGACCGCATCCGCCTCGCGGTGTTCGTGATCGCCGGCACGCTCGCGGCCCTCGCCGGAGTGCTCATGATCGCCCGGCTCGGCACCGCCCAGCCATCGATCGGCGACAGCTGGGTGCTTCCCTCGATCGCCGCGGCGGTCATCGGTGGCGTGGCGACCACCGGCGGCATCGGCTCACCCCTGGGCGCCCTGCTCGGCGCCGGGATCATCGGCATCATCGAGAACGTCATCGTGCTCTACGGTGTCTCCCCCTACTGGCAGGGGGTGGTCTCGGGGGCGATCGTGGTGATCGCGATCTCCTTCGACTCCATCTCGAGGCGCTATCTCCTCGGGCGGGAGTGAAGCCGCCGTCGGCCGATGCGCCGCTGCTACCGGACGAGCCGGCTGATGGCGCGGAACTCGTCCGTGCCCGCGCGCTCGAGCCACTCGAACAGAACCATCTCGCTGTCGAGGATGCGCACCCCTTCCTGACGCAGCCGCGCGAACGCCAGTGCCTTGCGTTGCGCGGTGCGCGAATCGCAGGCGTCCGCGACGACATGGACGTCGAAGCCGGTGGCGCGGAAATCGAGCGCCGTCTGGAGCACGCAGACATGCGCCTCGACGCCGCAGAGCACGAGCTGGCGCCGGCCGGTGGCGAGGATCGCCTGCCGCAGGGGCTCCTCGCGGAAGCAGGAAAAATGGATCTTCTCGAACCGCGGCGCGTTGCCGAGCGCCGCGCTGACGCGCGGATCCGTGGCCCCGAGGCCCTTCGGGTACTGCTCCGAGGACAGGGCGGGTACGCCGAGAAGACGCGCGCCTTCGAGCAGGAGCAGGATGCGGTCGACGCAGTCTGCGGCTTCCGGCATGGCGGCGAGCAGCCGCTCCTGCACGTCGATCACGAGAAGCAGCGAGCGGTTCCGGTCAAGCAGCATCGTTTCCTCTCTCCGGCAGGAAGGCTCCCGCGTTCCCTTAGAGCTCGCGACGCCGCGGGCAAATCACAGTGCGACGTTGACATCTGAGGGCATCCCCCCATATCGAGCCACGAACGAGGCTCTCGCCAACAGGTCATCCTCATTGACAGACAGGGACACCGCAAGCGTAGCCGTGCGCTTTTCCGATCTCGGCCTGCGTGAAGAAATCCTCAAAGCCGTCGAAGAAGCCGGATACAGCGAACCGACGCCGATCCAGGCGCGTGCCATTCCCGAGGTCCTGGCCGGGCGCGATCTCATCGGCATCGCCCAGACGGGAACCGGCAAGACCGCATCCTTCGTCCTCCCCATGCTCCAGATCCTCGCGCTTGGACGGAGCCGGGCGCGGATGCCCCGTGCCCTCATCCTGTCGCCGACGCGCGAGCTCGCGACCCAGACGGCGCGCAACTTCGAGGTCTATGGCAAGTACCTGAAGATCACGAAGGCGCTGCTCATCGGCGGCGTCGGCATGGGCGAGCAGGAACGCCTGCTCGAGCGCGGCGTGGATGTGCTCATCGCCACGCCCGGACGCCTCCTCGACTGGTTCGAGCGCGGCAAGGTGCTCCTGGGCGGCGTCGAAATTCTCGTCATCGACGAGGCCGACCGCATGCTGGACATGGGCTTCATGCCCGACGTCGAGCGCATCATCGGCCTCCTCATCCGCCGCCGGCAGACGCTGCTGTTCTCGGCCACCATGCCGAGGGAGGTGCGACGCCTCGCGGAGACGTTCATGCGTGAGCCGGTGGAGGTCAGCGTCGCCCCGCCCGCCCGCAAGGCCGAGCTCGTCGAGGACGTGCTCGTGCCGGTGTCCTCCGGCGACAAGCGCGAACTCCTGCTGCGGCTCATCGACCGCGAGCGGATCGAGACCGCGATGATCTTCTGCAACACCAAGCGGGAGGTCGCGGCGCTCACCCGCTTTCTCAAGCGGCAGGGGCTCAACGCCGCCGACATCCACGGCGACCTCGACCAGTCCGTGCGCCAGGCGACGCTCGATGCCTTCAAGTCGGGCGCGGTCCGCTACCTCGTGGCCACCGACGTGGCCGCCCGCGGGCTGGACATCGCCGATCTTCCCGTGGTCGTGAACTACGACGTGCCCCACAGCAGCGACGACTATGTCCACCGCATCGGCCGCACCGGACGTGCCGGCCGCCGGGGGCGCGCCTTCACCCTGGCCACGCCCGCGGATGCCCGCGCCGTGGCGCAGATCGAGCGCATCACCGGGCAGCGTCTGCCCCGCCTCGAGCTCCAAGCGGCGGCGGCGGAGCCGAAGGCGCAGGAGGTGGAAGCGGAGCCGCCGAAGCCGGAGCGGTCCGGGCGCGCGACCCCGCCGCGGCGGACGCGTACACGGCCGAGCGTCACGGCCGGGAGGCAGGCCGCGGTACCTGCCGCGGCGAGCGGCGGCTCTTCGCGGCGTCGCAAGGCGCCTGCGGAATGCGAACCCGTCGTCGGGCTCGGTGAGCATGTGCCGCGCTTCCTGCGCGTCGCCGTACCGGTGCGCGGTGCGGTCAAGGAGGGAGCGGACTGATGCGGACCATCTTCGTCCTCGTCAAATGCGAGCTCGGCCGCGCCTATGATGTCGCCGATGCGGCGGTGCAGAACGTCGAGGAGGTCTCGGAGGTCTATTCGATCTCGGGCCAGTACGATCTCATCATGAAGTTTCACCTCGACGAGGAGGTGGACGTCGGCCGCTTCGTCACCGGCCGCGTGCAGACCCTTCCCGGTGTCAAGGACACCTTCACGCTCATCACCTTCAAGGCCTTCACCTGAGTGCGATGGCGGCGCCGCCCCGAAAGTTCGAAGTCCTGGCCCGGCGCCGCGTCCATCAGGGCTTCTACCGCTTCGACATTCTCGAGCTGCGCCACGAGCGCTTCGCTGGCGGCTGGACCCATCCCCTCAAGCGCGAACTCCTGCTCCAGCCCGATGCGGTGGCCGTGCTGCCCTACGATGCGAAGCGCGATCGGGTGGTGCTCATCGAGCAGTTCCGCGTCGGCGCGCTTGACGCTCCGGACGGCCCCTGGCTGCTCGAGGCGGTCGCCGGCATCATCGAAGAAGGAGAGACGGCGGAGCAGGTGGCCCGGCGCGAGATCCGCGAGGAGGCGGGACTCGAGGCCGGACGGCTGGAACGCGTCGGCGCCTACCGCTCGAGCCCCGGGGGAACCAGCGAGCGGGTCGAGGTGTTCATCGCCGAAGTCGAGGCCCCCGAAGAGGGCGGCATCTTCGGTCTCGATGCGGAACAGGAGGACATCCGCACCCTTCCCATGATGGCCGAGGAGGCGTTCCGGCTTCTCGGCGAGGGGCGGATCACCGCCGCCACGGCCGTCGTGCCGCTGCTCTATCTGCGCGCCGAACGGGCGCGTCTCAGGCGCGAATGGAGCGGAGAGTAGAGCCATGGCCGCGCGTATCTACCGTCCGAGCAAGACCGCGGTCTCCTCGGGCCGGGCCAAGACCCGGTACTGGATCGTTGAGTTCGAACCGGAGCGGCGTCCCGAGGCCGATCCCCTCGTGGGCTGGGTGGGCTCGGCCGATACCCGGCGGCAGCTTCAGCTCCGCTTCGCCACGCGCGAAGCTGCGATCGCCTACTGCGAGCGACACGGCATTCCCTACTCGCTCGAGGAACCGCGCGAGCGCGCCTTTCGCCCGAGATCCTACGCCGAGAACTTCACGAAGCCCCGCTGAGGCCGCAGGGGCTGTCGTCGCCACCTTCGATCTCCGCCGCCAGGACCTCGCGGGCGAGGGAGAAGGCGTGGTTCGCCGCGGGCACGCCGCAGTAGATCGCAGCCTGAAGGAGAAGCTCCCGGATGTCATCGGGACTCGCTCCGTTGCGGCGCGCACCCCGGAGATGAAGCACGAATTCCTCCCAGTGTCCGCGGGCGAGCAGCATGGCGAGGGTGAGCAGGCTGCGCTCGCGGCGGCTGAGGCCGGGGCGGGTCCAGATCTCGCCCCAGGCATAGCGCGTGATGAGGTCCTGGAAGTCGCGGTCGAACGCGGTCGTGGCCGCGCGTCGCCGCGCCACATGTTCTTCGCCGAGAACCGCGCGGCGGACTTCGAGGCCGCGCGCATGGCGCTCACGCTCATCCATCGGGCTTCTCCTTCTCTGCGAGGGCGCGATGCGCCCGCCGTCGGGTCTCTTCGATGAGGAGATCGGCGGCGACGAGCTGCGATTCGGGATCGAACAGGGATTCGTCGAGATGCGGGCGCAGGGCGGGGTCCGCCATCAGCACCTCGCGCAGCGGCCGCCGTTCGCGAAGCACCCGCGCGCAGGCTTCGTCGATGCGCCGTCGCGCCTCGCCATAGCCGAGCGCGGCGGCGAGCCGGTCGCGGACCGCCTCGGCGAACACGAGGCCGAGGGAGTGCTCGAGATTGGCCGCCATCCGCGCCTCATCCACCTCGAGCCCGGCGATCGTCTCGATGGCCAGCGCGAGCATGTGGCCGGTGGCGACGAACAGCTCCGCCACCGTGTGCCATTCCGCGTGCCAGCCGCCGACGCCGCGCGCGAACTCCTGCGGTGCGGCCGCGAGCAGGGCGCTGACCCCGGGTATCATGCGCGCATAGGCGGCGAGCGCGAGGGTCGCACCTATCGGGTTGCGCTTGTGGGGGAGCGTGGAGGAGGAACCCCGGGCGGGTTTCGCGGGCTCGTGGAGTTCGCCGAGCTCGTTCTGGGCCGAGAGGGCCACGTCGCGGTGCATCTTGGCGAGCAGGGAGGCGAGGCCGGCGAGGGTGAAGGCCAGCTCGAGGATGCGATCGCGGCTCGTGTGCCAGGGAAGGAGCGGGCAGCTGAGGCCCAGCTGCGCGGCGAGCCGTTCGCCGACTTCGCGCGCCTTTGCGCCGAATGCCGCGCGCGTGCCCACGGCGCCGCCGAGCTGGAGGGCGAAGATGCGATCCCGTGCCTGTGCCATGCGTTCGCGGTGACGCAGCAGCGCATCGATCAGCAAGGCGAGCTCGAGCGCGAAGCGGGTGGGGAGAGCATGCTGGAGCAGGGTCCGCGCCACGCGCAGGGTGCGGGGATGCGTCTCCATGCGGGCGAGCAGGGCCGCGAGGAGGCGGCGAAGATCGCCCGCGAGCCGCTCCCAGGCCGCCCTCGCGCAGAGGATCAGGGCGGTATCCACGACATCCTGGCTCGTCGCCCCGAAGTGCACGAAGCGCGCCGCATCGCCGTCGATGGCCGCGACCCGCCGCCGCAGCGCGGCCACCAGGGGGATGGCCGGGTTGCCGCCGGAGATCGCCTCGCGACCGAGTGCGGCGGCATCGAAGCATGACGGCTCGGCGGCGGCCTCGATCGCTTGCGCCGCGGCTTCGGGCAGGAGCCCGCAGTCACAGGCCGCCCGGGCGAGCGCCACCTCGAAGCGGAGCATGGCCTCGAGCCAGGCGGCGTCACTGAAATGAGCAGCGTAGCCGCCGCGGTCGAACAGCGGGTCGAAGAGCAGGTGCATCGGCAGGATCCGCCCGATTCCGCACGGCAGAACACGGCCGTCACGGCCAGCGGTGGTGTCCGCCGGGGTCATAACCCGGCGGTGCGGGGAGGACCAGCAGGAGGCGGCGGCGTCCGCCCGGGCGCGATCTGCGGCCTGGACGATGCGGCCCGGGGCCGGTCTCCGCGCCTCAGGGGCATTCGAGCCCGTGGCGGGCGAAGGCCTCCTTTTGCCGGCGGCGCAGTTTCTCGACGTCGAAATCGCGGATGAGATCGAGGAAGAGGCGGTGCCAGTTCACTTCCGCCGCGAGCTGGAGGAACACGGCCCCGAGCCCGATCGCCGCCCGGTCCATGTAGACGAATTCCCGCGGCGGGGCGACGCCGCCCGCTTCTCTGAGGCGCTGGTGCACCCGGATCGCGACCTCCCGCCCGTAGCGGGAACTTCTCGTCTCGTCGACGAGCCGCGGCCGGTCGTCCATGAGCGGGCTGTAGAGATATCCAGCCCAGTCGTTGAGAATGTCCACGACTTCGTCGGTGAGGTTCTCGAACCCCCAGGTGCGGTAGGCGGAGATGGCGAGCTCGCGGTCGCCGCGCACGAGCGCCCAGTAGAGATCGATCACCGCGGCGACGAACTCCGGCTTGAACTTGCGCACGCAGCCGAAGTCCATGATGTTGAGCGCACCCTCGGGAGTGACGGTGTAGTTGCCCGGGTGGGGATCGCCGTGAATGACCCCGTACCCGTAGAAGGGCACGTACCAGGCGCGGAACAGCCTGAGCGCCAGGGCGTTGCGCACTTCCTGGGGCGCCGTCCTGTAGTCGAGGAGCGGCCGACCCTCGAGCCAGGTCATGACGAGCAGGCGGCGCGTGGAAAGCGGGAAGATCGGCTCGGGGACGCGGATTCCGGGCTCGGCGGCGAGCATCTCCCGGAACAGGGCCATGTGCCGTGCCTCGAGCTCGTAGTCGAGTTCCTCCCTGAGCCGCGCGGCGATCTCCTCGTAGATGTTGCGGGTATCGATGGCGGCGTCGTAGCGTCGGTAGAGGGCGAAGACGAGGCGGAGCTGGGCGAGGTCCGCTTCCACCGCGGCCTCGATGTCCGGATACTGCAGCTTGCAGGCCACGGTCCGCCCGTCGCGCAGCACCGCCCGGTGCACCTGGCCGAGGGAGGCGGCGGCCGCGGGCTCGAAGGAGAACTCGCGGAAGTGCCGCCGCCAGTCGGCTCCGAGCTCGGCCGCCATGCGCCGGCGCACGAACGGTCGCCCCATGGGCGGCGCGTTGCTCTGCAGCTGGGCGAGCTCGGCCGCATAGTCGGCCGGAAGGGCGTCCGGGATCGTCGCCAGCATCTGGGCCACCTTCATGAGCGGCCCCTTGAGCCCGCCGAGCGCCTCCTTGAGCTCGACCGCATCCTCGAGCGTGCCCACCGGCTGACCGAGCAGGCGCTTGCCGGCGAGCCTCGCCGCCTGCCCGGCGAGGGTGGTGGAGACCCGGGCGTAGCGCCGCACCCGGGCGCTCAGCCGGTCCTCGCGTCGCAGCGGTTCCGCGTCGGAAGAAGCCGCCTCGTTCACGCAGCCTCCGGTAGGTTCCGCTCCAGCTCGTCGATATAGCCCTCGAGCACGGAAAGTCCGCGGTTCCAGAAGCCGGGATCGCGCGCATCGAGCCCGAAGGGGGCGAGCAGCTCGTCGTAGCGGAGCGTGCCGCCGGCCTCGAGCAGGCGCAGATACTTCGCGGCGAATCCTTCCGGCTGCTGCCGGTAGACGGCATACAGCGCATTCACGAGGCATTCGCCGAAGGCATAGGCATAGACGTAGAACGGCACATGGATGAAATGGGGAATGTAGCTCCACCAGCAGCGGTACTCGTCGGCGAAGGTGAAGGCGGGGCCGAGGCTCCGCGTCTGCACGTCGAGCCAGATCTGCCCGATTTCCTCGGGTGTGAGCTCCCCCTCGCGGCGCCTTTCGTGCAAGGCGAGCTCGAATTCGCAGAACGCGATCTGCCGTATCACGGTATTCAGCATGTCCTCGATCTTGGAGGCGAGAAGCACGCGCTTCTGGGCCGGATCGGTCTCGCGCTCGAGCAGCCATTCGAAGGTGAGCTGCTCGCCGAACACCGAGGCCGTCTCGGCGAGGGTGAGCGGCGTGTCCGAGAGGAGGTAGCCCTGCTTGCCCGCGAGCAGCTGATGGACGCCGTGGCCGAGTTCATGGGCGAGGGTCATGACGTCGCGCGTGCGGCCCTGGTAGTTGAGCAGCACGTAGGGATGAACCGCCGGCACGGTGGGATGGCAGAAGGCGCCGCTGTCCTTGCCGGGCCGCAGCGCCGCGTCGATCCACGGATGCTCGAAGAAGCGCCGCGCGATCGCGGCCATCTCGGGCGAGAAGCGCCCGTAGGCGGCGAGGATGATCTCCCGCGCCTCGCTCCAGCTGAACCTCCGGTCCGGATCTTCCGGCAGCGGTGCGTTGCGGTCCCAGTATTCGAGCCGGTCCAGTCCCATCCAGCGCGCCTTGAGCCGGTAGTAGCGGTGCGAGATACGCGGATAGGCGTCGCGTACGGCCGCGATCAGCGCATCCACGACCTCGTCCTCGACCTGGTTCGCGAGATTGCGGGCCGAGATCGGACGCGGGAAGCGACGCCATCCGTCCTCGAGCTGCTTGTCCTTGGCGAGGGTGTTGTGGATGCGCGCGATGAGCTTGACCTCGCGGGCGAGGACGGTGCTGATCGAGGCGGCGGCGCGGCGCCGCACCTCGCGATCCTTGCTCTGCAGCAGATCGAAGATCTGCGCGCTCGTGAGTTCCCGCCCGTCGAACGGGAAGCGCAGCGCCGCCATGGTCTCGTCGAACAGACGCACCCAGGCGCTGCGGCTCGTGATCGCCTTTTCGTTGAGGATGCGCTCGACCTCGTCCGAGAGCTGATGCCGACGGAAGGCGCGGACCTGCCGGATCCACGGGCGATAGCGGCGCAGGCGCTCCGATTCCGCAAAGCGGCGCTCGAGATCCTCCTCCTCGATGCGGTTGAGCTCGAGGGTCACGAACAAAAGCCTGGTCGAGATCTCGCTGTAGCGCTCGCGCACGCCCTGGTAGAAGCGGGCGATCTCGTCGTCCTCGCGCTGGGTGGAAAAGAGGAGCTGGGCGAAGGAGAACACCTTGCCGATCCGCTCCTCGACCGTCTCATAGGCCTGGATGAGGTCCGCGAGCTCCTCCCCATCGAGTGCGGAGACCCGGCCCTCATAGCTCCCCGCGAGCCGCTCGGCCTCCTCCTGCGCCTGCTGGAGATCGCGCCTGAGCGCGGGATCGGCGTGCGAGCCGTAGAGATCGCCGAGGTCCCATTCGGGAAGCTCGCCGAAGGCGTCCTCGTACACCACAGCCGCACCCGTACCGGTGGCGTGCGCGCGCGTGCCCATCGATCCTTCTCCTTCGGTGACTGCTCGCATATACAGAGCCGGCCTCCGGGAGCGGACGGCTCCCGAGGGCGGGAAGGACGGGAAACGATAGATGGCGCTCCCAGAGGTCGGCGCCAACCTCCTCGACGTGTTTCGCAGGAGCCGCGCGCGCCGCGGCGACGCTCCCCTGTTCTGGGCGAAACGGGGCGGGCGCTACGAGCCCTGGAGCTGGAGCCGCGTCGACCGCGAATCGCGGCAGCTTGCCGCCTTCCTGCAGGCGCACGGCGTCGGGCGCGGAGACCGGGTGCTGCTCGTCTCCGAAAACCGCCCCGAATGGGGCATCGCCGATCTCGGCATCATGCGCGCCGGCGCCGTCACCGTTCCCGCATATACGACCAATACGCGCGCCGACCACGCCTATCTCCTGCATCACAGCGAGGCCAAGGCGGTCATCTGCTCGACGGCGAAACTCGCCCGCAACCTCCTCCCCGCGGTCGAAGAGGTGCCGGGGGTGCGCCTGCTCCTTCTGGTCGAAGAGATGTCGGTGGAGCCACCGCGGGGCATCGAGGCGGCCTCCTGGCAGGGGATGCGCGCGCGCGACCTGCCCCTCGAGGTCGACCACACCGATCTTCTCGGTGCGGACGACGTCGCCTGCTTCATCTACACCTCGGGCACGGGCGGCCGCCCCAAGGGCGTCATGCTCACCCACGGCAACATCATGGCCAATGTCGGCGGCGCCATCCGCCTGCTCGAGCGGGTGGGTCTCGAGGATGAGGTCTTCCTCTCCTTTCTCCCCCTCTCCCACGCCTACGAGCACACGGCGGGGCTGTGGTTTCCCATCGCCCTGGGCGCCCAGATCTATTACGCGGAGAGCGTGGAGGCCCTCGCGGGCAATCTCCTCGAGGTCCGGCCCTCGATCCTGACCTGCGTCCCGCGTCTGTTCGAGGTCATGCGTCAGCGGATTCTCACCCAGGTGCGGCGCCAGGGAGGCTTGCGGGCGCGGCTGTTCGAGGAGGCGGTGCGGCTCGGGCGCCTGCGCTACGAACGTGGGCGCCTGCCCCCCCATCTGGCACTCGTCGACCTGCTGCTCGAGCGGCAGGTGCGTGCGAAGCTGCGCGAGCGTTTCGGCGGCCGCATCA
>Ga0256841_1003787_pt1 | contig 11164 bp, 10 predicted proteins | sample 356308metaG_FD_185971 | JGI IMG/M metagenome (GOLD analysis project Ga0256841, IMG submission 185971) | Hydrothermal vent microbial communities from Mid Atlantic Ridge, Atlantic Ocean - 356-308 | ecosystem: Environmental > Aquatic > Marine > Hydrothermal vents | place: Atlantic Ocean: Mid...
GGTTGGCTCGAAAGGCGGCCAGGGCGGCGTCGAGGTCGCGGGCGAGCAGGGTCTCGCCGAGCAGGGTGCGGGTGAGCCCCTCCTCGCCGGGGATGCCCACCCGGTCCCGGAGCCGCCCCTCGACGCCGGGGAGCCGGGGCACCGGCCGCTCGGGGGGCGGCTGGGCGAGGTCGCGGGCCAGCAGGGTGGCCGAGAGGCCCCGCTCCTTTAGCCAGGCCACCGCCTGGCGGAGGGCGGCCTCGTCGGCCACCAACACCCAGTCGACCCGCCCCGCCAGGGCGGCCTCGGCCGCCCGCCGGAGCTCGGGGGGGAAGACCAGGAGCTCGCCGACGCTCCCCAACACCCCGGGCAGCCCGGCCTCGAGGAGCGCCCGGGGACCGGCGGCGCGGCGGAGGGCCCTTTGCTCCCGGGCCCGCTCCCTCTGGACGGCGGCCAGCTCGGCCTCCAGCCGCCGGAGCTCGGCGGCGAGGGGATCCCTTTGCTCCGCGAAGGCCCGGCGAGCGGCCTCGGCGTCGGCTCGCTTCCGGGTCAGGGCCTCGACCTCGGCGGCGAGCCGCCGGCGTTCGGACTCCAGCCGTTCCCGCTCGGTCTGGGCGGCCCGGTGGGCCTCGAGGGCCGCCTGGTAGCGGGCCTGGGCCTCGAGGTAGCGCCGGTGGCGGGCGCGGGCCTTCCTGAGCCGCTCCTCCTCGGCCCGGATCCGGGCCTTGAGCGCCCGCTCGGCCGCGTCAAGTTCCTCCTCGCTCCGCTGGGGGCGGGGCGGAGGGTCGGGCAGGGGCGGCCGTTCGGCGAGCTCGGCCTCGAGCCGGGCCGCCTGCTCGGCCAAGAGCTCGGCCTCCCGAGCGAGCATCGCGGCCCGCTCGGCGAGGCGCTTTTCCTCGGCGGCGAGGAGGGCGGGTTCGGCCGCCGGCGGGGCGGCCTCCATTCGGGAGCGGAGCGCCGACTGCTCGGCCTTCCGCCGGGTCTCCTCCTCCGTCAAGCGGGCCAGCTCGGCCTTAAGGGCGGCCTCCCTGGCCTCGGCCTCGGCGATCGCGCGCTCGGCGCGTTCCATCGTCCGGGCCAGGAGGTGGCGGCGGATGCCCAGCCGCTCCCGGGCGAGCTCCCTGGCCCTCCGGGCCTCCTCGGCGGCCCGGGCCAGGCCGGCCCGCCGGTTGGCCAGGGCCTCGACCCGCTCGGCCCGCTGGTCGAGGCGGGCCCGGGCGGCGGCCAGCCTCTGCTCGGCCTCCCGGGCCTGGGCCTCGACCCCGGCCAGGCCGGCGGCCTCGATCAGGGCGGCCAGGAGACGCTCGGGCGGGGCCTCGATCGCCCCGGCCACCTGCCCCTGGCCGATGATCGCCGCTCCGCTCGGCCCCAACCCGCTGCCGGCCAGGGCTTGGGCCACCTGCCGCAGGCTGGCCCGCTCGCCGCCAAGGCGCACCTCCTGCCGGCCGTCGCGGTAGATCCGCCGGCGGACCTCGAGGCCCTCCGCCAGCCCCAGCACCACCTCGGCGAACCCCGCCGGCCGCCGCCCCGGCGCCCCCTGGAAGATGAGCTCCCCGGCCCCCCGGGCCCGGAGCCGCCCGGCCCGGGCCCCCACCACGAAGCGGATCGCCTCCACCAGGTTCGACTTGCCGGAGCCGTTCGGCCCCACCACCGCGGTCACCCCGGGGAGGAGGGCGAGCTCGGTGCGGTCGGCAAAGGACTTGAAGCCGTGGAGGACCAGGCGTTCAATCCGCATGGCGGGAGCGGTAGCGGCGCATCGCGGCCCGGGCTTCCTCGATCGGAAAGCGCTCGGTGAGCTCCCGGGCCTTGGCCTCCAGGGCGGCCTCGAGGTCGATTCCCTGCTGGTTGGCCAGCTTGAAAAGGAGCAGGAGGAGGTCGGCGATCTCCTCCCCCAGCCGCGCCTCCCCCTCCTTGTAGCCGCTCTGGCGCAGGAGCTCGCGGGCGATCTCGCCGAGCTCCTCGACCAGGTGGAGGGCGACGTGTTCGTCCCGGACGCCCTCCCACCCCCGCTCGGCGTCGAAGGCCGCCACCCAGTCCTGCCAGTCCTTGAGGGTCACCGCGCCCTCCGGATCGGGTCGGCCAGCGAGAGGTGGATGAGGGCCATCGCCGGTCGTCCGTCGAGGAGGAAGCGCACCTCCTCGGCGCCGCTGTTGGCCAGGGCGGTGTTGGCCAGCCCGTAGAGCAACAGGCTCTCGCCCCGAACCCCGTAGCCGAGGGCGCGGTAGGCCCCGGGCAGGTCGAGGAAGACCGTCCCGCCGGCCCGGAAGGCCCGGGGGGGCGGGGCCCCCTTGGGAAGGAGGGCCCTTGCGCCGGCGATCTCGGGGCCCCGGGCGAGCTCGGCGAGCGCCCGCGCGAGCCGGTCCTCGCCGGGCCCCAGCCGGACCTTGCGCCGCTCCAGGACGAACCCGGTGGCGTCGGCGTTGGCGAAGTAGAGGGCGAGGTCGGCCTCCCTGGGCTCGGCCTCGGGGGCCACCACCGGGGCGGGGGGGTGGATCACCCGCCCGGGCGGCAGCCGGCTCCCGTACCAAAGGCCCCCAAGCCCCAGCAGGAAGACCAGGGCGCCGGCCAGGTTCCATCCGCTCAGGTAGCGCTTCACGGCTTCCTCCCCAGGTAGGCGAGGACCCCGCGGGCGATCCTGCCGGCGGCCTCGCCCCCCGTTCCCGCCGGCAGCTCGACCAGGGCCGCGGCCTTGGGGGCCCAGGCCAAGAGGGCGATCTCCGCCTGCCCCCGGGGGGCCCCCAGGGCCTCGGCGAGCCGGGCGGCGAGCCGAACGCTGGCCTCGGCCGGGGCCACCAGGCGGGCGAGCGCCGGCGGCGCCCCCCCAAGCAGCAGGGCCTCGCGGGCCTTGACCACGAACCGGAGCGAGAGCGCCCGCCCCCGGGGGCGGTAGCTGTAGACCGCCGGGGCGGGGCCCGGGGCCAGGACCAGGAAGACGTCGGCGGCCGTGCCGGCCTCGGCCCGGGCGGCGGTCCCCTGGGCCTGGGAGAGGCGGGCCTCGAGGCCGGCCCGCCGGAGGGCGGCGACCACCCCCTCGGCCACCTTCCGGATCGCCGGGCTCTCGCCGCCGTCGACCACCACCCGCGGGGGGTCGGGGGCGGGCGGCGGGGACCCCACCCAGAACATCGCCCCCCCGGGCACCGGGGCGTAGCGGAGGGGCTGGTTCTCGGCCCCCCGCAGGGTCAGCACGAGGCCGTAGGGGTCGGGGGCCAGCTCGAGGCCGTAGAGGTGCCGGCCGAAGAGCGGCCAGAACCCGGGTTCGGCCGCCCCGCCGATCACCCGGAAGCGGCCGGCCTCGAGGGGCACCAGGTTGACGTCGCGGGAAAACCCCACGAAGAGCTGGTCGGCCTCCCCCGCCTGGCTGAGGAGGTGGCTTTGGTAGCGGGCCGGCGGCAAGCTCACCCGCAGCCCCACCGGGCTCCCCTGGTAGCGCGCCCCGAGGGCCTGGGCCACCGCCTTCACCGGCGCCATCACCCGCCCCTCCTGCCGGAAGGCGGCGGGCGGCTTCGCGGTCACCGCCGCCTTGGGGCCGGACGCGATCGCGAGCCGCACCCCCCGGGCCCCCAGGGTGAGGTAGAGGTCGCCGCCGGCGACCAGGTAGCCGAGCCCGAGCGCGCCGGCCAGCCCCCGCGCCTCGGTGTAGGAGATGCCCCGGTTCAGGGGGTAGCGGGCGGTGAGGGGGACGCCGTTCGCCAGCAGGGGCTTGGGCGCCTGGGCCAGCGCCAGCCCGAGGAGCGCCAGGACGCCGAGCGCCGGTCGCACGCCTAGCCGTACCAACTCTCGATCTCCCGCTCCAGCGCCTTGCGCTTGTCGAGGGCCTTCTTCTCGTAGGCCTTGCGCCCCCGGGCCAGGCCTAGGAGCACCTTGGCGTAGCCGCGCTGGTTGAAGTAGATCTTGAGGGGCACCAGGGTGAGCCCCCGCTGCTCCAGCTTGCCCCGGAGCCGCCGGAGCTGGTCGCGGTGCAGGAGGAGCTTGCGGGGCCGGCGGGGGTCGGGGTTGGCGTAGGAACCCTTCTCGTAGGGCGCGACGTAGAGGTCCTCCAGCCAGAGCTCGCCGCCCCGAAAGCGGGCGTAGCTGCCGGTGAAGTCCACCTTCCCCTGGCGCAGCGACTTGACCTCGGTCCCCTTGAGCACCAGACCGGCCTCGATCGTCTCCAGGATCTCGTAGTCCCGCCGGGCACGGCGGTTTTCCATGACCACGCCCCTATCTTAAGCGCGTATACTCAGAAACCGGTGAAGCGTTTCGACCCCTACCTGGCCCCCGCGGTGCTCGGTTTTGGGGTGCTGGGCTTTTTGTCGGCCGAGGCCGCCGGGCTCGGCTTCGGCCCCGGGGTCACCGGTCCCCTCGCCTGGGCGCTGGCGGCGTTGGCCCTTCTGGTCGCCGCCCTGGGGGCCTACCGCCGGCCCGGCGGGTGGACGCTCTTTGCCCTGATCGCCGCCCTCGCCGGCCTGGCCGGGCCGGCCCGGCCCCTCTTGGCCCTGGCCCCGGTGCTCGCTGCCTTTCTGCTCTACGGGGGGCTCCGCCACCGGCTCCCCGAGCGGGGGGCGGCGGCCTTCTGGGGTTGGGTCTTCGTCTGGCCGAGCCTCGCCTTGATCCTTGTCTGGCACGTCCTCCCCGGCCTGTTCGCCTTCTACATCAGCCTCTTTAATAAGGTGAGCTTCATCACCCAAAGCCGCTTCGTCGGGCTGCTCAACTACCGGATCCTCTTCCACGACCCCCTCTTCTGGCGGGCGATGTCGAACACCTTCTGGTACGTGGTCTTCACCGTACCCACCGGGATCCTCCTCGGCACCCTGGTGGCCGTTTTGCTCAACGAGCGGGTGCGCGGGCTGGGGCTCTTTCGCACCCTGTACTTCCTCCCCTACATCACCGCCCTCACCGCCGCGGCGGCGGTCTGGATGTGGATCTACCACCCCGAGTTCGGCTTTCTGAACTGGCTCCTCGGCACCCCGGGGTTCGACTGGCTCCATACCCCCGACGGCGTCTTCGCCCTCCTCTTCCGGCCCCTGGGGGTGCGCCTGGCGGGGTTTTGGGCCGGGCCCAGCGTGGCCTTCGTCGCCATCATGGCGATGAGCGTCTGGCACCTGCTGGGTTACAACGTGGTCATCCTGCTGGCCGGTCTGCAGTCGATCCCCCGGCAGTACTACGAGGCGGCGATGATCGACGGGGCCTCCTGGTGGCAGCTCCAGCGCCACATCACCTGGCCGCTGCTCTCCCCCACCACCTTCTTCCTCGCCATCATCGGCCTGATCGGGGCCTTTCAGGTCTTCACCCAGGTCTACGTCATGACCCCGACCGGAGGGGTCCTGAACGACACCCTGACCCTGACCATGTACCTCTACAACAAAGGCTTCCGCGACTCCGACTTCTCCTACGCCTCGGCGATCGCGGTAACGGTGTTCTGGGTGATCCTCTTCCTGACCCTGCTGCAGCGGCGGGTGCTGGAGCGGCGGGTGACCTATGGCGAGTAGGCTTCGTTTCCTCCTGGGGCGCGCTCTCATCTACGCGGTCTTGACCGCCGGCGGGGGGATCATGGCCTTCCCCTTCTACTGGATGCTGGCCACCAGCGTCAAAAGCCCCCAGGAGGCCCAGCAGGCCGAGCCGATCTGGGTGCCCCAGCGGATGCGGCCCGCCAACTGGCAAGCGGCGATGCGGCTGGGGGCCGAGGGGGGGAACCGGTGGTGGGGCGGCTTCGCGCCCGGACGTACGGTGACCTTCTTCGTCGCCGCCGGTGGCGAGGGGCCCCGCCCCCGGGTCCGGATCCCCAAGCCCCCGGGGGCCTTCCACGACCCCCGCAGCGAGGGCACCCGCATCGCGGTCGAGCGGGTTCCGGGGGGTTGGCGGTTTTCCTTTACCAACACCACCCATCGGCGTTTCCGCTTGCTGCCGGTGGTCCTCTACCTCCCCAAGTCCTACCGCGCGGTGCGGCCCGAGCTCGCGCCCGACGCGGTGCGCTCGGCCGGCGACTACTGGCGGATGGAGTGGGTGAACCTGAGCCCCGGCCTGTTCGGTTACGTCTTCCACAACTACCGCGAGGCCTGGCACGCCGCCCCCTTCGCCCGCTACTTCTACGTCTCCTTCGTCACCGCCGGCACCCAGGTGGTGGTGGGGCTCTTCCTGGCGGCGATGGCGGGGTTCGCCTTCGCGCGGGTGCGGTTTCCGGGAAGGGAGCCGGTCTTTCTGCTCCTTTTAGGAACGATGATGATCCCGGGCGAGGTGCTGCTCATCCCCAACTACATCGTCCTCGCCAAGCTCGGCTGGCTCGACACCTTCTACGCCCTGATCGTCCCCTGGCTGGCCTCGGTGTTCGGCATCTTCCTCCTCCGGCAGTTCTACCGCTCGCTGCCCCAGGACCTCTTTGACGCCGCCCGCATCGACGGGGCCAGCTACCTCACCCTGCTGTTTCGGATCGCGCTTCCCCTGGCGGTGCCGGGGCTGGTGACCTTTGGCATCTTCAACTTCCTGGGGGCCTACAACGCCCTGCTCTGGCCCCTGATCGTCACCCAGAGCCCGGAGATGCGCACCGTCCAGGTGGGGCTCCAGGCCTTCATCGGCGAGGCCGGCAGCGACTACGGGCAGCTGATGGCGGCCTCGACGATGGCGATCCTCCCGATCGTGGTGGGGTACTTCTTCGCCCAGCGGCAGTTCGTCGAGGGGATTGCCCGAAGTGGTATCAAATAGGAGGAGGTGATCGGTGTGAAGCGATGGTTGCTGGCGGTCCTGCTGATCCTTGGGGTGGCTTCGGCCCAGAAGGCCGAGGACGTGATCAAGGCCCAGTGCGCCAAGGCGCCGGTGGTCGCCGAGCTCTGGCACGCCTTCCGCGGCGGGGCCCCGCGGGCGGCCCTGGAGAACCTGGTGATCGAGTTCAACAAGCGCCACCAGGGCGAGTTCTGCATCCGGCCGATCAACCAGGGCGGCTACCGCGACCTCTCGACCAAGATCAAGGCCGCCTTCGCGGCCGGAAAGCTTCCCACCCTGGCCCAGGCCTACGAGAACCAGATCGCGCTCTACCTCGAGGCCAACGCGGTGACCCCGGTCCAGGCCCTGGGGGTCGACCTCTCCGGCCTCAACCCGACCTTCGTCAACGCGGTGCGGTTTAAGGGGCTCGTCTACGGGGTCCCCTTCAACAAGTCGGTCCAGGTCCTCTACTACAACCGCGACCTGCTCCGGAAGTACGGCGTCGCCGCCCCTCCGAAAACGCTGGACGCGTTCATCGCCCTGGCCAAGAAGCTCTCCCGGGCCGAGGGCAACCCGGTGTACTGGTTCCGCCCCGACACCTCGACCTTCGGCTACTGGTTCTTCACCCTGGGCGGCGCGTACATGAAGGACGGCAAGCTGGTGGTGAACTCGCCGGAGGCCAAGAAGGCCCTCCGCCTCATGGTCCAAAGCGTCCAGGAGGGCTGGGGCAAGGCGATCACCTCCGGCTACATCAACCAGAACTTCGGCAAGGGGACCTACGGCTTCTCCACCGACAGCTCGGCGGGGTACAAGTACTACCTGAAGGCGGCCAAGTTCGACCTCGGCCTCGCCCCCCTGCCCGGCCAAAGCCCCGACCGGCCCGGCTACGGGGTCGTTCAGGGCACCGACCTGATCGTCTTTAAGGCCGCCAGCGACGCCCAGAAGAAGGCCGCCGCCGCCTTCCTGAACTTCGTGATCACCCCCGAGGTGCAGGCGATCTTCTCGGCGGCCACCGGCTACGTGCCGGTGAACCCCAAGGCGGTCGGCCAGCCCGAGCTCGAGGACCGCCTGATGGAGGACCCCAACCTAAACGCAATCCTCAAGCAGGCCAACTACGCCAAGTACGAACCCCAGATCCCCCAGTGGGAGCAGATCCGCTTCGACATCCTGGGTCAGGCGATCACCCAGGCGGTGCTCGGCAAGGCCGGCGTCGACGAGGCCCTCGATCACGCCCAGGCGCTGGTCGACAAGCTGCTCTCCGGCCAGATTCGCTAGCCGAGGCCGGCCCACTCCCCCGCCGCTTGGCCGGCGGGGGCCCTTTTTGGCCGTAAGATGGGGCCGGGAGGTGCGCGATGAAGGTAGGCATCAACGGCTTTGGCAGGATCGGCAGGCAGGTCTTCCGGCTGCTCTTGGATCGCGACGTCGAGGTCGTCCTGGTCAACGACCTCACCGACAACCGGACCCTCGCCCACCTGCTCAAGTACGACTCCAACTACGGCCGCTTCCCCGGCGAGGTGGCCTACGACGACGAGTACCTGGTCGTCAACGGCAAGCGGGTGCACGCCACCGCCCAGCCCGACCCCGAGAAGCTGCCCTGGGCCGAGCTTGGGGTCGACATCGTGGTCGAGGCCACCGGACGCTTCCGCGACCGCCAGGGGGCCGAAAAGCACCTCAAGGCCGGGGCCAAGAAGGTGATCGTCACCGCCCCCGCCAAGGACCCGGACATCACCGTGGTGCTGGGGGTCAACCACAAGGACCTCCGGCCCGAGCACCGGATCATCTCCAACGCCTCCTGCACCACCAACTCGCTGGCGCCGGTGATGAAGGTGCTGGAGGAACGGTTCGGGGTGGAACGGGCGCTGATGACCACCGTCCACTCCTACACCAACGACCAGCGGATCCTCGACCTCCCCCACAAGGACCTCCGCCGGGCCCGGGCGGCGGCGGTGAACATCATCCCCACCACCACCGGGGCGGCGGTGGCCACCACCCTCACCCTGCCCAGCCTCAAGGGCAAGTTCGACGGCATGTCGCTTCGGGTCCCGACCCCCACCGGTTCGATCTCCGACATCACCGCCCTGCTCAAGCGCGAGGTCACCGCCGAGGAAGTCAACGCGGCCCTAAAGGAAGCGGCCGAGGGCGAGCTTAAGGGGATCCTGGAGTACAGCGAGGAGGAGCTCGTCCGCACCGACATCGTGATGAACCCTCACTCCTCGATCGTCGACGGCAAGCTCACCAAGGCGCTGGGGCCGTTGGTCAAGGTCTTCGCCTGGTACGACAACGAGTGGGGCTACGCCAACCGGGTGGCGGACCTCGTCGGCCTGCTGGCCGGGCTCCTTTAGGGGGCGGGCGTGCGCACCCTAGAGGAGCTCGACGCCCGCGAAAAGCGGGTCCTGGTTCGGGTGGACTATAACGTCCCCTTGGAGGGCGGCGAGGTCGCCGACGACACCCGCATCCGGGCCAGCCTGCCCACGATCGAGCACCTTCTCCACCAGAACGCCACGGTGGTGCTGATGAGCCACCTCGGCCGCCCCAAGGGCGAGGACCCCGCCTACCGCCTGCGGCCGGTGGCCTTCCGGCTGGAGGAGCTCCTCCGCCAGCCGGTGACCTACGTCCCCTTCCCGCCCGGTTCCGACCGGACCTACCAGGTCGTCCAGGGGCTCGGGCCCGGGGTGGTGGCCCTTTTGGAGAATGTGCGGTTCGAGCCCGGCGAGACCAAGAACGACCCCGAGCTCGCCCGCCGTTACGCCCGGCTCGGCGAGGCCTTCGTCCTCGACGCCTTCGGCAGCGCCCACCGCGAGCACGCCTCGGTGGTGGGGGTGGCCCGGTTGCTGCCGAGCTACGCCGGGCGGCTGATGGAGCGCGAGGTCCGGGCCCTGGCCCGGCTCCTCTCCGGCTACCGCCGCCCCTACCGGGTGGTCCTCGGGGGGGCCAAGGTCTCCGACAAGATCGGGGTGATCCAGAGCCTGCTGGAGCACGCCGACGGCATCCTGGTCGGGGGCGCGATGGCCTTCACCTTCCTCAAGGCCGAGGGCGGCGAGGTCGGCGACTCCCTGGTCGAGGACGACAAGCTCGGCCTGGCCCGGGAGGTGCTGGCCCGCGCCCGCGAGCTGGGCAAGCCGCTCCTCCTCCCCACCGACGTGATGGCCGCCGAGGCGATCCGGGAGGGGGCGGTCCCCCGGGTGGTCCCGGCAGACGCCGTCCCCGCCGGGCTCAAGGGGCTCGACATCGGTCCCGAGACCCAGCGGCGCTTCGCCGAGGCCCTGGCCGGTTCCAAGACGGTCTTCTGGAACGGCCCCATGGGGGTCTTCGAGGTCCCGCCCTTCGACCAGGGCACCCTGGCGGTGGCCCGGGCGGTGGCCGGGCTGGCGGACGCCTACACCGTGGTCGGCGGCGGCGACTCGGTGGCCGCGGTCAAGAGGCTCGGCCTGGAGGAGGCCTTTAGCCACGTCTCCACCGGGGGCGGGGCCAGCCTGGAGTTCCTGGAGAAGGGCACCCTGCCCGGCATCGAGGCGCTGGGGGGGTGGCCGTGAGGACCCCGCTGGTCGCCGGCAACTGGAAGATGCACAAGACCCCCTCGGAGGCCCGGGTCTGGTTCAACGAGTTCCTCGACGAGCTGGGGGCGGCGCCGCCGGGGGTCGAGGTCGCCCTCCTCCCTTCCCACCCCCTCCTGCCGGTGGCGGCCGAGGAACTGGCCGGGAGCGGGGTCGCCTTCGGGGCCCAGGACGTGAGCGCCCACGCCTGGGGGGCCTACACCGGCGAGGTCTCGGCCCTGCAGGTCGCCGACCTGGGGGCCCGCTACGCGGTGGTCGGGCACTCTGAGCGCCGCCGGTACTGGCGGGAGCCCTCCGAGCTGGTGGCGGCCAAGGCCGACCAGGCCCTGAAGGCCGGCCTCACCCCGATCCTCTGCGTCGGCGAGCCGCTGGAGGTTCGGGAGGCCGGCGGGGCGGTGGCCTATGTGCTCGACCAGCTCCGGCGCTCGCTTGCCGGGGTCGAGCCCGGCGGGCCCGACCGGCTGGTCGTCGCCTACGAGCCGGTCTGGGCGATCGGCACCGGAAGGACCGCCACCCCCGCCGACGCCGAGACGATGGCGGCCGCCCTTCGCGAGGAGCTGGCGGTGCGCTACGGCGCCGGCTTCGCCGAGGGGGTGCGGGTCCTCTACGGCGGTTCGATCAAGCCCGAGAACTTCGCCGAGATCCTCGCCGGGGCGAACGTCGACGGCGGGTTGGTGGGCGGGGCGAGCCTGGAGGTCGCCTCGTTTTTGCGGTTGGTGCTCTTGGCGGGGGGTTTGTGAATTGGGTGAGGAGTTAAAGCTCGTGAACGATTTCACTCAGCTCCTCGAGGACCTCGACGGCCTCCTCGTCACCCACCCCGCCAACGTCCGCTACCTGAGCGGCTTCCCCCACGCCGACGACGCCTGGCTCTGGCTCGACGCCGGGGGCCCCCTCCTCCTCGCCAGCCCGCTCTACCAAAACGACCTCGAGGCCGCCGGCCTCCCCCACCTCCTGGG
>Ga0256841_1003788_pt1 | contig 11163 bp, 11 predicted proteins | sample 356308metaG_FD_185971 | JGI IMG/M metagenome (GOLD analysis project Ga0256841, IMG submission 185971) | Hydrothermal vent microbial communities from Mid Atlantic Ridge, Atlantic Ocean - 356-308 | ecosystem: Environmental > Aquatic > Marine > Hydrothermal vents | place: Atlantic Ocean: Mid...
ATCGAGGTCCCGAAGGGCGTCCTCCTCCTGCCCGAAGGCCTGGTAGGCGAGCGCCCGGTTGGTGAGGACGCCGGCGTCGGGGTGGCGTTTCAGGCTTTGGCTCAGGTCGGCAATCGCCTTACCGTACTCCTTGAGCTCAAGGTAGAGCGCCCCCCGCACGGCGTAAAGGGCGGCGCTTTCGGGGTATCGGGCGATCCCCTGGTCGAGCACCGCGAGCGCCTTCTCGTACTCCCCGCGTTCCTGGTGCATCAGCGCCACCTTGGCCACCTCCGCCGGCGGCAGGCCGCTGTGGGCGTAGGTGGCGCTGTGGGGCTTTAGGGTCTTGGGGTCGAGGGGGCCGGCCTTGGCTCCCGGTTCCACCACCGGGGGACGGTCGGCGGAGACCGCCGGCGGGGCGGGGGCGGGCCCGGAGTTCTCGCGCTTCTTGGCGCGGCAGGCGGGCAGGGTCAGGGCCAGCAGAAGGAGGGGGATCCAGAGGGTTCGCATCGTCGCTTTCTCCCAAACAGGCTAACCGCGGGAAGGATGACTTGGGTGAAGGGAGGGCCGGCCCCGGCCGGCCCTCCCTGGCGCGTTCCATCCCGCTACTTCTTCGACTTCAGGTACTCGATCAGCATCTTGTGCATCAGGTCGATGTGCTCGGCGTCGCTCAGCATCCCCGGGGTGCTGACCGCCTGCCAGACCTTGGGGTTGGTCATCTCCTTGTGACAGCCCATGCAGAGCCCGGTCCGGTCCATGCCGTCCCGCATGCGCTTGGGCAGGGCGCGGGAGAGCGGCCAGTGGGAGCCGACCGTCTGAACCTGGAAGCCGGTCTTGGGGTCGACGATCGTCGACCAATCCCACTTGAGGTCGGGGATCGCCGGAATCTGCACCTGGTACTTACCGGGGATCACCTTGCCGGTGCGGGCGTCGATCAGATCCTCGACGATGTCCTCGGCGTACTTGGTCTGGAAGATGTTCTTGTTGATCCCGTAACCGAGGGCCTTGGGGTTGTTGTGGCAGGACTCGCAGGAGCGGGCCTGCTTGAGCGCCGAGTGGGGCTGGGCCGGGGCCATGTCGATCGCCAGCGGGATGAACGACTGACCGATCTGGGCGGCCTCGTCGGGGCTGCGGGCGATCACGTTGTGGGCGATCGTCTTGCCCTTGGAGTCGATCACGGTGTAGACCACCTGGCAGCCGGGCATCAGCGGGGTCACCCGCCCCTCGCCGTTGATCCCCAGGATCGGGTCCTCCCAGCGCAGGTAGCTGCGCGACTCGCTGGCCTTACCCGGCCGCTTGAGGCCGTGGGTGCCAAGGGGGCTCTCCGGGGTCTGGCCATGGGCGTCGTGGCGGTTGCCGTTGGCCACCCAGTCGGTGTCGGACTTGCCGCCGGAGTAGTCGACCTTGACGTGGCAGCCGTAGCACTGCGGCACCCAGGAGGCGTGGCAGGCGTAGCACTCGAGCTCGTCGACGTGCTTCTTCACGCTGGCCATCGCCACCTTGGCGTCGGGGGTCTTCCAGGCGTCCTTCTTGTTGATCTCCTTGAGGACGGGAACTTCGAAGTCGGCCCCGGTCGCCGAGTGGAGGATGACCTTGTCGCCCTTCTTAACCACGTTCCCGAAGGGGTTGCCGCGGGCGGTGAGCAGGTAGCCGTCCTCGGCCGGGTAGACGGTGGCGAAGGCCTGGGTTTCGGGGAGGGGTTGCTGGGCGAGCCCGCGCGGGGTCTTGGCCAGCTTGCGGCCGAACTCCTCGCCGTAGCCGATCGGCAGCTCCCAGGGGTACTGCTCGGCGGTGCCGTGGCAGTCCTGGCACTCCACCTCGACCTGGGCCAGGGTGGTGGCGAAGATGTTGCCGTCGCCGTGCATGTCGATGCTGGTGTGGCAGTCCTGGCAGAGCATCCCGCCCTTACCGGGGACCCCCTGGTGGTGCACGTCGTCGGCGATGTAGAGGTACTTCTTGGTGTGCAGCTTGGGCTGCTTGCCGCCCTTTTCGTTGTAAGGGGTGCCGTAGGGGAACTCCATCAGGCCCTGGAAGGTCACCCCGATCCGCTTGCCGCGGTTGTGGCAGGAGTTGCAGGTCTCGACCGGAATGCCGGAGTAGACGGTGTCGTGGACCTTGACCTTGGACTTCCGGGTGGCCTGGATCTCGTGGACCAGCATGTGGCCGTGCTGGTCCTTCTTGATCGTGGGGTCGTTCCCCTCGTAGAAGCCCTCGTTGGAGTAGGGGATGTGGCAGGACGAGCACCCCATGCCGCGGTAGTCGCCGCGTTTCTCGCGGCCCTTAACCCCGACGTGGCAGCGCTGGCACTGCTGACGCTGGTAGGTGATGGCCGCCAGCTTGGGGTCCTTCTCGATCTCCTTGACCGAGGGGCTGGGGATCTCCTTGAGCTCGTCGGGGAAGGCCTGGGGGTACATCTTCTTGAGTTCCTGCATGTACCGCTTGTAGGCCTCGGTCCCCACCATCGGCACCGGCCCGTCGGTGTCCTTGACGTGGTAGTTGCCGTAGGGGGTCTTGCCGTTCCAGGTCTCGGAGAAGCCCCAGGTGTGCAGGTTCCCCTGGATCTTGCCGGCCTCGGTCTGCATCAGCGAGAGGTTGAGGCGGTAGGCGTAGCCGGGGTGGCACTGCCCGCAGGTGTTCTCGGCGATCCAGATCGAGCCCGGGTCGGGGTAGAAGGCCTTCGGCCCCCGGCCGTTTTTGAACATCGCCGGGGCGCCCTTGTGGGCCTCCTCCTTGGTGAGGCCCTTGGGGTTCCCCCCGTGGCAGACGGTGCAGCCCTGTGGGTCCCCGGCCGCCGCGCCCAGGGCCTTGATCTGCTGCATCATCGGGGACTTGGGGTCGCGGATGTTCTCGATCCCCTGGTGGCAGCTCAAACAGCCCTTCTGGGCGGCGACCTCGGGGCTGACCTTGGCGGGGACCGACTGGGCCCAGGCCGCCCCCAACGCCAGGAGCAGGCCCGCCGCCAGCCCGAGGATGCCGATACGCTGTCTCATATCCCGATCACCTCCTACCAGGTACCCGCCTGGTTGGGGTTCATGATCCCCTAATCGTTTTGGGACATGTGTCCCGCATGGGCGATATGCATCGGATTATGCACGAAGTTTGAACTTGATTAAAACGCTCCGATTTGTAGATCGGCCGAAGAGGGGGCGGCTTTTCATCAACCCTAAAGGGCAGGTGCTAGGCTGGGTTCGCATGGAACGCGCGCGACCCCGCCCCGACGCCCTGACCCTGGGGGTTTTGGTCCTCGGTTTCCTGGTGCTGCTGATGGGTCTCTACCTCGCCCTCTCCGCCCCGCCCGACCGACAGCAAGGGTACCTGGTCCGGATCCTCTACCTCCACGTGGCGGCCGCCTGGACCGGCTACCTGGCCTTCATCGTGGCGGCGGTCTACGCCCTCCTCTACCTCGTCACCAACCGGCCGGCCCACGACCGGGTGAGCGCGGCCAGCGCCGAGATCGGGCTCTGGCTCTCGCTCCTCATGGTGCTGGGGGGGATGATGTGGGCCCGCCCCACCTGGGGGGTGTACTGGGTCTGGGAGCCCCGGCTCACCTCGGTGGCGGTGATGATCGCGATCTACGCCGGCTACTTCCTGGTCCGGCAGGCGATCGAGGACCCCGAGATGCGGGCCAAGGCGGCGGCGGCGGTGGCGATCCTCGGGGTGATCAACATCCCGATCACCTACATGTCGGTCTACTGGTGGCGCTCGATCCACCAGACCGCCAGCATCGACCTCATCAACCGCAAGGTGCACATGGCCCCGGCGATGTTGGCCGCCCTCCTGGTCAACTTGCTGGCCTTCACCCTGATCTACCTGGGGTTCGTCCGACTCAAGGGCTACCTGGCCGCCCGCCAGGCGGCAAAGGAGGGGTTCGATGGGTAACCAGGTCTTCGTGCTGGTCGTCTACCTCGCCACCTATGCCTTCCTCTTCGGCTACCTCGCCTACCTGCTCGCCCGGCTGCGGAGGGAGGGATGAAGCTCAAGTACTGGGTCGGTCTTCTGGTGATCGTGGGGGCGGTCGGCTACCTGATCTGGGGGGGGTTGGGGAGGAGCCTGGTCTACTTCATCACCCCCAGCGAGTACTTCCAGGACCCCGCCAAGTACGCCGGCAAGCGGGTCCGGCTGGGAGGCATCGTCAAGGCCGGCACGGTGCGCTACGATCCCAAGACCCTGAAGCTCGAGTTCGTCCTCACCGATGGGGTCACCGAGGTCCCGGTCCACCACCGGGGCACCCCCCCGGCGCTCTTTAAGGAGCGGCAGGGGGTGGTGGTCGAGGGGAAGTTCCGGGGGAAGGTCTTCTACGGCGACAACCTGCTCGTCAAGCACTCGGAGACCTACCAGCCCCCCAAGGAGGGCTACACCCCCGAGGAGGTCCGGAAGCTGATCGAGGAGGCCAAGTGACCCCCGGGCTGCTCGGAAACCTGGCCCTCGCCTTCGGGTTCGTCTTCACCGCCCTCGGGCTGGCCCTGGCGGGGTTCGCCTGGTGGGCCAAGGACGGGCGCTACGTCGAGGCCGCCAAGAGGGCGGCGCTCTTTTCCCTGCTGGCGGCGCTCCTCGCCTTCGGGGCGCTGGAGTGGGCGCTCTTAACCGACGACTTCTCGATCGTCTACACCGTCAAGAACCACTCGACCAAGAGCCCCCTTTGGGTCAAGTTCGCCACCCTGTGGGCGGCGCTGGAGGGCTCGATCCTGCTCTGGGCGACGTTCCAGGCCCTCTACACCTTCCTCGCCGCCCGGCGGATGCGGGACTACTGGATGGCCCCGGCGGCGCTCGGCACCCTCTTTGGCATCCAGCTCTTCTTCTTCGGGGTGATGCTCTTCGTGGCCAACCCCTTCACCCCGGTGCCCAACCCGCCGGCCGACGGCCCCGGCCCCAACCCGCTGTTGCAGAACCACTGGATGATGGCGGTTCACCCGGTGCTCATGTACCTCGGCTTCGTGGGGATGAGCGTGCCCTTCGCCTATGCGGTGGCGGCGATGCTGGCCCGCCGCTACCAGTCGTGGGTGGCCACCACCCGTTGGTGGACGCTGGTGGCGTTCGGCTTCCTTACCGCCGCGATCTTCGCCGGCGGCTGGTGGAGCTACGAGGTGCTGGGTTGGGGCGGCTACTGGGGCTGGGACCCGGTGGAGAACGCCTCGTTCATCCCCTGGCTCCTGCTGGCCGCCTTCCTCCACACCGCCATGGTCCAGGAGCGGCGGGGGTTCTTTAAGACCTGGAACTTCGCCTACATCACCCTGGCGTTCTCGGCCACCGTCTTCGGGACCTTCCTCACCCGCTCGGGGGTGATCCAGTCGGTCCACGCCTTCGTCGAGGGGGCGGTGGGGCCGGTCTTCCTGGGGTTTTTGCTGCTGGTGCTGGCGGTCGGGTTCGGCCTGCTCTCCCGGGTCGCCGGCGAGGTGCGCGACGTGGGAGGGATGGGGCTGCTTTCGCGGGAGGGCCTCCTCCTCGGGGGCTCCTTGGTCTTCGCCACCATGGCCTTCGTGGTGGTGCTGGGGACGCTCTTCCCCCTGATCGTCGAGGCCACCACCGGCGACAAGGTTTCGGTGGGGGCGCCCTTCTTCAACACCGCCTTCGCTCCCCTCGGGGCGGCCCTCCTCCTCCTGATGGGGGCCGGACCGCTGGTGCCCTGGGGCCGGGTCGACGCCTACGCCGCCCGGGCCCTGGCGGTGATGGCCAGCGCCCTGGTGCTGGGGGCGGCGGCGAGCCTCTTCCTGGGGGCGACCTTCGGGGTGGCGCTGGGGGTGGGGCTCTTTTGCTACAACCTCGCCTCGGTCTACTACCAGGCGGCCAAGGGGGCCCGGGTCTGGCGGGCCAAGGCCGGCGGGGCCCTGGCCGGCCTCCTCGCCTACCTCGTCCGGGCCCGCCGGCAGGCGGGGGCCCAGCTGGTGCACCTGGGGGTGGCGCTGGCGGCGCTGGCGATCGTCTTCAGCCAGGCCTACCGCAGCGACGTGCAGAAGACCCTCGAGGTCGGCCAGTCCGCCAGCCTCGCCGGGGTCGAGGTCAAGCTGTTGCGCCTTTCCGCCTTCGACCAGGGCTTCCGCTTCGCGGTCGAGGCCACCGCCCGGGTGCAGGGGGCGGGGGTGCTGCGGCCCCAGCTCCGCTACTACCCCACCATGAACAGCCCGCTGGCGGCGCCGGCGGTCCACTATGGGCTCTACAACGACGACTACCTGATCCTCCAGGCCTTCGACACCGAGCACGCCCAGTGGGCAACCCTCCGCATGGTACGGACGCCGCTGGTGCTCTGGCTCTGGATCGCCGGGGGAATCCTCCTCCTGGGGGTGCTCTACATCGCGATCCCCGAGCGGAGGCGGGCCCCGGCCGGCGAGGGGGTGACCGCGTGAGGCGGCTTTTCTACCTGCTGATCGTGGCGGTGCTGGGGGGGCTCTTCTGGTGGGGGCTCCACCGCAACCCCGGCGAGCTCAAGTCGGTCCTGATCGGGCGGCCCGCCCCCGACTTCGAGCTTCCCTTGCTGCCGCCCTACCGGCAGGCGTGGGGCGAGCGGTTCCGGCTGGCCGACCACCTGGGGAAGACCCCGATCGTCCTCAACTTCTGGGCCAGCTGGTGCTACCCCGCCTGCTACCAGGAGGCCCCGGTCCTCCAGGCCGCCTGGGAAGCGTACCGGGACCGGGTGCTCTTTTTCGGCGTCAACAACCAGGACAAGACCGAGGCGGCGCTCAAGTTCATCGACCGCTTCGGCCTCACCTTCCCCCAGGGCTACGACCCCCGGGGCAAGGTGGGGATCGACTACGGGATGTACGGGGTGCCCGAGACCTTCTTCATCGATCGAAAGGGGAAGGTGCGCTACCGCCACGCGGGGGCGATCGACGCCGCCACCCTAAAGGCCAAGCTGGCGGAGGTGCTCCGGTGAGGCCCCTCCTTGCGCTCCTCCTCTTCCTCTCGCTGGCCCTGGCCCAGACCCCCACCGGCGAGCCGCCCCCCGACCTCTCACCGGAGGTGTTCAAAATCGCCTCCCAGCTCCGCTGCCCGGTTTGCCAGGGGGAGAGCGCGGCGGAGTCGAACGCCGGGGTCAGCCAGGAGATGCGCCGCCAGATCGCCGAGATGCTGAAGGAGGGGAAGAGCGAGGAGGCGATCCGCGACTACTTCGTCCAGCGCTACGGCGAGTGGATCCTCTACGCCCCGCCCAGGAGGGGGGTCAACTGGCTGCTCTGGCTGGCTCCCGCGATCGGGCTCGGGCTGCTCGGCCTGGGGCTTTGGCGCTACCTCGCCGAGGCCCGCAGGCGCGAGGCCGAGCTGGCCCTCGGCGAGGAGGAGCTCAGGGCGCTGGAGCACCGGTTGGAGGAAGAATGATCCTGCTTTACCTGGCCGCCTTCTTGGTCTTCTTGCTGCTGGCCCTCTTCGTGCTCGCCCCCCTCCGGTCGGCCCCCCGCCCCTTTCCCGAAAATCCCCGCCCCGAGGAGCTTCGCCTGGAGCTTCAGGCCCTGAAGCAGGAGGCCCGGGAGCTCAAGGGCGAGGAGCGCGTCCGGGTCCTCAAGCGGATCGCCTGGATCGAGCGGGAGCTCGGCACCGCCGAGCGCCGGGAGGCCGTCCGGGCCGCCGTTCCGGCCCGCCGGTTCCCAGTCCTGGCGGTGGTGCTGGTGCTGGTTGGGGGGGCGGCGCTGGCGGCCGCACTGGTCGCCTACACCCTGCCCCGGCTCCCCGGCGGCTCGGTGACCGAGGCCCTGGCGGTGCGCGAGCTTAAAAAGCTCAAGGAGCTCAAGGCCGAGGCCGAGCGGGTCAACACCCCCGAGGCCTGGCTGGCCTACGCCGACCTCGCCTTCGAGCTCCACGACCTGGAGCGGGCGGCCCAGGGCTACACCAAGGTCATCGAGCTCGACCACAAGAACCTCAAGGCCTACCGCCGCTACGGGATGATCCTCTTCATGGCCGGGCGGCCCAAGGAGGCGGCCCAGGTGCTGGCGGTGGTGACCCGGGTCGACCCCGACCCCGAGGGGCTCCTCTTTTTAGGGAACGCTTACTTCCAGCTGGGCGACTACGGGAAGGCGATCGCCGCCTGGGAGACCTACTTGAAGCGGGGGGGCGAGGCCAGGGAGCGGGTCCGGAACCTGATCGCCACCGCCCGCGCCCGGATGAACGCCAAGGACCCCGGCGAGCGGGTCTACGCCGAGAAGTGCGCCGCCTGCCACGGGGCCAAGGGCGAGGGCGGGATCGGCCCGAAGCTGGCCAAGAATCCCATTCTCAACGCCCCCGAGGCGGTGGCCGAGATCGTGCGGAACGGCCGCGGCCGGATGCCGGCGGTCCCCCTTTCCGACGCCAAGCTCGCCGACCTCCTCGCCTACCTCAAAAAGCTCTAGCTACTCGGGGACCTCGACCTTGGAGAGGTCGCCGAGGATGAGCCGGGGGGTCTGGGGCCGCTCGGCGTGCTTTTTGACCTCGGCGGCCACCCCCAGGAGCGAACCGTAGATCCGCACCCCCTCGAGGCAGGCCCGTTCCTCGAGGATGCTGTTCTCCACCTCGGCGTCGCGGACCCGCGCCCCCGGCCCCACCGCGGTGTAGGGGCCGACGTAGGCCCCCTCGACCACCGCCCCGGCGGCGATCAGGGCGGGGCCGAGCACCCGCGAGCGGGTCACCCGCGCCCCCGCCTCCACCACCACCGGCCCCAGCACCTCGCTGTCCTCGACCGCGCCCGCCACCGCCGGGGTCAACCCCTGGAGGAGGAGGCGGTTGGCCTCGAGGAGGTCGCCGGGCCGGCCGGTGTCCTTCCACCAGCCCTCGACCGGGACCCCCAGCACCGGCCGGCCGGCGTCGACCAGACCCTGGATCGCGTCGGTGATCTCGTACTCCCCCCGGGCGCTGGGCTGGAGCCCGGCGACGATGGGGTGGATCTCGGGGGTGAAGGCGTAGACCCCGGCCACCGCCAGGTTCGAGGGGGGTTCCTTGGGCTTTTCCACCAGCCGGACGATCCGCCCGTCCTCGACCACCGCCACCCCAAACTGGCGGGGGTCGGCGACCTCGACCAGGGCGATCGCGGCGCTGGGCCGCTCGGCGCGGAAGCGCTCCACCAGGCCGGCCACCCCCCGCTCGAAGAGGTTGTCCCCCAGGTACATCACGAAGTCGTCGTCGCCCAGCCAGTCGCGGGCCACCCGCACGGCGTGGGCCAGGCCCTGGGGGTCCTCCTGGAGGATGTAGGAAAACCGCGCCTGGGGGTGGGCCTCGAGGGCGGCGGCGACGTCGGGCTGGGTCTTGGGGGAGACCACCACCCCGATCTCCCGGATGCCGGCCTCGAGCAGGTTCTCCACCGCGTAGGCGATGATCGGCCGCCCGGCCACCCGGATCACCGGTTTGGGGCGGGCGTAGGTGAGCGGCCGCAGGCGGGTCCCGTGGCCGGCGGCGAGGATAAGCCCCTTCATAGCCTCCCCATTCTAGGCCGCCCTAGCGGAGGACCTCGCCGGGCTTGACCCCCAGGAGCCGGAACAGGGGGGCGAACCCGGCCAGGAAGGCGGTGGCCAGGGCCACCGCCGAGGCCCAGGCGAAGTCGCCGGGAAGCATGCGCACCGGCAACCGGGTGATGAAGTAGAGCTCGCCGGGGATGGTCAGGGGATGGACGCGGAAGTAGCTGGAGAGCAAAAACCCCGCCAGGTCCCCGAGCGCCACCCCGAGCCCCCCGAGCAGCACCGCCTGCCAGGCGAAGGCGAGGAACAGCGTCCCGGCCCCCGCCCCCAGCACCCGGAGGAGGGCGATCTCGGGGGTCTTCTCCACCGTGACCAGGAGCAGGACGTTGGCGATCCCCAGGGCGGCCACCGCCACGATCAGCGAGAGCACGATCCCGATCACCCGCTTCTGGAGCGCCAGCTGCTGGAGGAGGGTGCGGTTTAGGTCCTGCCAGGTGCGGGCCCAGTAGGTGCCGTCTTGGGTGAGCCGGCGGGCCACCCGGCGGGCCTCCTCGGGGTGGGCCAGGCGCAGGTGCCAGCCGGCCACCGCCCCGGGGGCCTCGGCCAGGGCCTGGGCGTCGGCCAGGGGGACGAAGCCGTAGCCGGAGTCGATCAAGTAGTTGCCGGTGGCGAAGGTGGCGGCCAGGGTGAACCGCCGCCTTTTTTGGGTGATCGCCAGGGCGTAGACCTCGTCCCCCGGGTAGGCCCCCAGGGCGGCGGCCAGGGCCGAGCCCAGCACCGCCCGGCCGGGGGCCAGGGCGTTAAGCCCCAGCCCGGGGTAGACCCGCTCGCCCCCGGCGTCGAGGCCGATCAGGGTGGCGAAGTCGCTGGCCGCGCGCCGCCCCTTTCCGGCCCGGCGGGTGAGCAGCACCTTGACCGGGAGGAAGCGGGCCGCCGCCACGATCTCGGGGTCCTTGGGGGGCGGGGCGTTCTTCGGGTCCTGGGCGAACAGGATGAGGTGGGGGGTGGCCTTCAGGGTCGCCCGGATCAGCTCGTCGGTGAAGCCGTTGGTCAGCGAGAGGGCGGTGGTGACCACCGCCACCCCCGCCGCCACCCCGACCACCGCCGCCAGGCTCTGGAGCCGGCGGTGGCGGATGCCCCGGATCGCCAGGAACAGGGCGAAGCGCACGCCCTATAGCTTACGGCCCGCGGCCGCGCCGGACGACGATCACCTCGACCCGGCGGACCCCGAAGCGAAGCGCCAGCGAGCGGTCGGGGAACCAGATGTCGATCTGCTGCCGCTTGCGCTTGTTCATCGTGTCCTCGACGACGAAGAGCAGGTTTTTGAAGAGGGGGTCGTAGCGGCCGGCGTCGGCGCCGTCCCGCCAGCGGCCGAGGTCGACCAGGCGGACCAGCGAGCCGTAGGGGAGCTCCTCCCTGAGCAGGTCGCGGCTCACCGCCAGCACGCCGAGCCGGGTGCGGGCGCCGGTGGCGGTGAGGTAGGGGGTGCGATCGGTCTCGTGGGGGCTGGAGGTGTAGGCGGTGGCCTTGAGGATCAGGACCCGGGGGGCCGCCGCCCAGGCACCGAGCCCCAAGAGGAGGAGTAGAATGGCCCAAACCCTCCGCACCGTCCCGCAGTTTACAATACGAGGCTAAGAAAATCAAAGCTCGGCGCTTCGGAGCTTGCCCCGCCCCCGGGGGATCGGCGAGGATGGGCGGGATGGAGGCCTGGCTCGGTCTCTTCCTCTTCTGGTTGGGGGCGCTCTACCTCGCCCTGGTGCACCCGCTCCTTCCTGGCTGGGCCTGGGGCCTCGGGGTCGGGGGGCTCGCCCTCGCCCTCTACCTCCGGCGCCGCGAC
>Ga0256841_1003789_pt1 | contig 11163 bp, 8 predicted proteins | sample 356308metaG_FD_185971 | JGI IMG/M metagenome (GOLD analysis project Ga0256841, IMG submission 185971) | Hydrothermal vent microbial communities from Mid Atlantic Ridge, Atlantic Ocean - 356-308 | ecosystem: Environmental > Aquatic > Marine > Hydrothermal vents | place: Atlantic Ocean: Mid...
TTCCGGCGCCATTGCGTCCGAGCAGGCCGACGTTGAGGTTGGGCGGGATATGGAAGCTGATGCCTTTGAGGACCCATTTCCCGCTCCCTCCACGGGTACGGTAGCGCTTGTAGACGTCCTCCACCCAGATCATTCCGCGGCCAACTCCTGGGCAAAATGGAGGTGCAGGAGCAGGCCCAGGAAGATCAGGACAGAGGCAAAGGCATAGAGATAGCCCACGTCCAGGGCCTGGGGCACCCGGTAGAAGGGGGAGAAACCGAGGCGCGCCCCCTCGACCCCGTGCAGGATCGGGTTGAACGCCAGCCAGTGGCGGTAGGGTTCAGGGATGCTCTGCAGGGGAATGATGACCCCGGAGATGAAATAGAGTGGGGTCAGCAGCAGATTGGCGATATTGCCCAGTTCCACCACCAGTTCCTTGGCCACCGAGAGGATCAACCCATAACCGACCCCCAGGAGCCAGAGCCCAAAGAAGGCCGTCATGACCTCCAATGGATCGCTGGGGAGCACATCCAGGCCCACCAAGGCGGCCCCGGACATGAGCAGGAAGACGACCAGACACATCAGGAACCCTTCCACCAGGGTGCGCACGATGACCGTGTCCACCGGTTTGACCTGGCGGTAGGAGAACAGGGCGCGGTTCGAGGCGATGGCGTTCATGGCCTGGGTGCCGGTGCGCCTGAACATGAGGAAGGCAAGCATCCCCACCATGATCCAGATGCTGGAGCCGACACCACCGACCTGGTGCAAGCGGACCGCGGCGAAGATGAACATCAGCACGATGATCTGAATCATCGGCTCCAACAGCAACCAGAACCAGGCCCCCCGGTCGCCGAAGAGGCGGAACAGGGCCTCCCGCAGGAACAAGGCCCGCCAAACGGAGAAGGTGATCTGGATGGGTGTACGCATAAGGCAGACAGGACGGCGGGAAATCCCGGGAATCTTAGCATGATTCACCCCCGGCGCAGGGCCTCGTCCAGCCAGAGAGCGCCCAGGTCCTCGACCGCCAGGTCACGGGGCTGTCGTCCCCGCGCCGCCGGGTCCTGCGGCCGCCAGAGGGCGTAATCGGTACGTCCGTCGGGCGCCCCGAGGGTGGCGTAGGCCCGCCCCAGAATGGGGACGTGATCGCCGAACCAACAGAGCCAGGCCGGCTCGTCCAACCCGTTCAGGGTGGCCATGAGGTCGGCCACCATGAGATCCGCGTTCGCCAGGTGTCTGAGATAGATCCCCAGTTCTTCGCACCCCGCCGGACAGGTCTGCCGGAACAGCACCCCCGGTTCTCCGGCCGGGGGCCTCTCCAAGTGCAAGGGACCGTGGTTCTCCATGGTGATGACCAGGATGAAGAGGGGGCCGTCTGCGGCCTCGAGGAGGCGGCCGACGGTCGCGGCGAGGGCCCTGTCGCAGACGTAGGGGCCGCAACGGGGGCTGTGGGCGAACCCCCGGATGTCGATGAATTCGTCGAAACCGAGGGCCGGATAGACTTGGTCACGACGATAGAAGTCGGCGGGATAGGGATGCAGACAGAGCGTGCGGTAGCCGGACTCGCGCAACTGGGTGGCGAGGGTCCGGACCCCGCCGCCGGCGAAACGCCGATAGGGATTGAACCGGTGGACACCGAGACGGGCGGGGTTCAGGCCCGAGAGAAAGGCGAATTCGGTACGCACCGTATTGGCGCCCCAGGCAGGGACCCGCAGGCGCCCCTGCCATCTGGCGGTGGCCTTGAGGGCGTCGAAATGCGCCAGGAGTTCGCGCCGGACCTGTGGGTACAGGGGCCGGGGATCGAAGAAGGATTCGCTCTGTATGGCCACGAGATGGGGACGCGGACCCGTCCGGGGAGACAGGGGCATGAAGGGGGACGGGGGCGGGACCCGCGGCGCCCGCTCCGCGCGGGCATAGTCCAGGAGAAAGGCCGCCAGCCCCAGGCGCCGGAGATCGGTCTCCGGGGTGAAGGTCAAGGCGGGGGATCCGCCCCGACCGAGCCACAACGCGCCCAGCGCGGCGGCCACCAAGGCCGCGATCCCGCCATACAATGGGAGGCCGCCGGCGAGCGGGGGCTCGATCCGGAGCGCCACGCCCAGGGCCGAGAGAAACAGACCGGCGGCCACCAGGGTCCGCCACAGGCCGAAGAAGGGGATGTAGAGCCGCGGGTGATGGAGGGCGTCACGGAAATACTCGAAGTCCTGGAACAGAAAGGGTTCGCGCAGGGCCTGATACTTGGCGTCGTTCACCAGCACCAGGAGGAGCACGAAGCTCAGGACCACGGCGGCGGCGAGCCAGGGACGCCGGAACAGGGCCAATTCGAAGGCGAAGCCCAGTGACCACAGGCCGGCATGGATGAGATTGGCCCGCCCCGGCCGCCTCCAGGGGGGGCGCGGCCGGGGTCGGAGCAGGGTCTCCAGGACGAGGCTGGCCATGAGGCCCGCAACACAGGGGAGCGCGCAGTTGAGCCCGGTTTCAAGCATATGCTGTGACATCTGTGCTGGTCCCCAAACTCCGGCTTGAGGACCGGGGTCTGGGCAACTCCCGCTGCGCGGGAGTGCGATCCGCCTTTCGGGAAGCGGGAGCTTGGGAACCAGAAATAGAGGGCGCGACACAGAGTGCCTGAGTGCCGTGAAAGCCGCCGAAAGGTGCTCCGTCAAACACGATAGCCGAACAGCGGCAGCAAGCGCTGGGAGAGCCCCTCGGGGAGCGCCGCCAGGCACCAGGTCGCCAGGGCGAGCGGCCAGGGGAAGGCGATCCGCGGCCGGTCATGCGCCAGGCCTCGGCGGATCTTGGCGGCCGCCCGCGCAGGCGTCATGCGGAAGGGCTTGGGGCCGGGCATGGCGCGGCACATGGGGGAGTCCACATATCCCGGCATGACGACGTTGATCCGGATGCCCCGGGGGGCGAGCCAGGCGCGCAGGCCCTCGCCATAGGCCTTGAGGGCGGCCTTGGTGGCGCAATAGGTGGGGGTCATGGGCAGGCCGTGGTAGGCGGCCAGGGAACTCACGAGGGCGATCTGCCCCCGCCCCCGGGCCCGCATCCCCGGCAGGACGCCCTGTGCCAGGGCGATGGAGGCACGCAGGTTGATGTCGATCAGGGCCATGACCGCCTCCCAGTCCTCGCCTTCCTCGCCCACCGCGGTATTGCGCCCCGCGTTGGCGATCAACAGGTCCACCCCTTCTTCCCGATCCAGGTCCTCCGCCCAGGCCTTCACCCCCCGGGGATCGGAGAGATCCAGGATCTCGCAGCGCACCCGCGCCCCAGCCTGTTCGCAGCGGGCCCGGACCGCGGCCAGGCGGGTGCGGTCCCGTCCCTGGAGGATGAGGCGGACGCCCGCCGTGGCATAGGTCTCGGCCAGGGCGGCGCCGATGGCACCCGAGGCGCCGGTGATGAGGAGGGTCTTCACAGGAGTTCCTCGAGACGGGATCTGGAGGCCAACAGGCGGGGCACGGCCAGGCTCACCGCCCGGGCGATGGCCCTGCGTGAGTAGAGCCCGCCATTCACCTGCACGCTGTGGATCACCACCCGCCGGAAACACTGGAAGAGCCGCCGGTCGGGGGGCTCCCCATGGTGCCAGAAGGCATCCAGCCCCCCCTGGAAACAGAGCCCGGGCAGGTCGTAGACGGCCGCGCCCAGGGCGATGAGGGGACAGCGATGGGCCAGGGCGGAGGTGCCCACGGTGCTGTTGATGGTCACCACGCCCCGGGCGGATTGGAGCAGCCGGGGCAGCGGACCTGTTTCCAGATAGACCAACCGCCCCCCAAGGTCCTTGCGGCGCGCCAGGCGACGCACTTGCCCGGCGAGACCGCTGAGGCCGGTATCCAAGGGATGGTTCTTGATCACCAGGCGGGCCTCCCCGGGAGCGTGGCGGGCGAAGGAATCCAGTACCCGCTCCAGGGCCTCGCCGACCCTGTCGAAGGGAGAGTGATCCAGAATCTGGGAATCGCTGTCCAACTGTAACGGAAACAGGTAGTAGGGCGCCCGCGCCCGCAGGAGACGGTCGATCCGGTGGTGGTCGCGCCGTTGCCAATAGGGCAGGCGTGAGAAACGCCAGGCCCATCCGGTGAACTCCAAGGCCGAGTTGCAGGGCCGGTGGGTGCGATAACCCGGATAGAACAGGGGATTGAGCACATTGGGGAGATGATAACCCAGCTCGTGCAGGGCCAGGAGGCGGATGGGCTGGGAGACCGCCTCGCCCGGCCCCGGGTCGGGCAGGCCGGCCCCCGTCTCCAGATACCAGGCGGGATCCCGCGGGAGCCGCGAGCGGCCATTGATACCGTCCCGTTCCAGGGTGATCCAGTTGGGCCGGAAATAGCCTTCCTCCAAGACATGGACACGCACCCCCCAACGCTTGGCGACGGGGATGGCCCCGGCATGGAGGGGACGGCTGTCCCCGTGCATCAACAGGTCGGTGACGCCCAGGGCGCGTATCCTGTCCTCGAGGAAGGCCGGAAAGTCCCCGGCGACGCCCCGGTAGGGCCAGACGGAGCACCGCCCGCGATAGACCCGGTCACCCATGTTGAAGACGATGGAGTGCACCCGCTGCCCCGCCCGTTGCAGGCCCTCGGCGAGGCGGGCGAAGAAGGGCGAGGTGGGGCCTTGCAACAGGAGCAGGGTGCGGGTGCGGGTCCCGGCCATCAACGCGCCCCCAGACGCAACAACAGGCGCCACCCCGTGCGCCACAGGGACGGCCGGAACCGGGAGCGCTGGGCGGCGAGTTCTTCGAGCACCCGTTCAGGGGTGGTGTAGTGGCCCGTGACCCGGCTGACATACAAGGGATAGAGGATCAGGGCGCCCGCCACCAACTCGTCGAGGGAGAGGCGGCGGGTGCGGCGCTCCAGGGGCAGGAGATCCTCGGTGAGACCCCAGCCGGCGTAGAACGGCCGGCCGTAACAGGTCACCGGACGCCCCCGGAGAAGGGCCTCGAATCCGCTGAGCGAGGTCAGGGTATGGACCTCGTCCACCTGGTTCAGGAGGTCGGCCATGGGCACGTCCCGCACCACCTCGTCGCACCACAGCGGAGCCTCCTTCTCCCCCCGGCCCCGTCGGCGCAGACCGGCAACCACGTCGGGATGGGGTTTGTAGACAAGCCAGGCCTCGCGGCGGCGCTGGCGCACGGCCCGCAGCAGATCGAGATTGGTGCGTATCTCCCCGCATCCGTAGCGGATCGAGGCATCGGTCTCCACCTGACCCGGCACCAGGATCACCGTTCCGGCCCCGTGAGGCCGGGTCCAGGCCCGCCCGGCGAGGTTGTATTTGGTGAGACCGGCGGCGACGATCGCCCGGCGCAGGGCGGCGGCGCGGGCGGTCAGGGCGGCATCGAAGGTCTCGCCCTGAAGCAGTTCCTCGAGCCGGGAGGGCTGGGTCGCGTCGTAATAGAGGCCCCGTTCGTCGATCACCCACGACTGCGGACGGACCCATTCGGCCCCCAGCCCCACCGAGCGCAGGAATCCATCCTCCAGGCGCAACACCGGGGCCGCCTCCCCGGACTCGACCGGGCGCATCCCCCACACGGCGACGGGGGTCCGCCCGGGACAGCCCCCGGACTTGAAATACACCCGGCTCCCCTGAAGAAAGGAGCGCACCACCGGCCGCTTCTGGCGGGAGAAGCCCTGGGCGCAGATCTCCGCCGGAAAGCGCTCCCGCAAACGGCGCTGGCGCCCCATCCAGCGGACCAGGTCCTCCACCTCGCAAAGGGTCCCCGTCTCCGGGTCGAGATAACGGGGATAGGCTACCAGGGCGGCATGGACCAGGGCCTCCAGATCCACCGGCCGGCGCCGTCCGGGGGCGGGCAGATCGTCTGTCGTGAGCCCCCAGCCAGCGTAGAACGGCATCCCGAAGGTCCGTACCCGCCGTCCGCGCAGCAGGGCCTCGAATCCCATCTGGGAGGTCACCGTATAGACGGCCTCCACCTCGTCCAACAGGCGCACGGGATGGACGTCCTCCGCCAACACCGCCACCCGCTTCCAGGCGCGCAAGCGCCGCGGCTCGAAATGTCCCCGTCTATGGCCGGCCCAGACATCGGGATGGATCTTGACCAGGACGGTATGACCGGGATTCTCGTCCAGGGCAGCCTCCAGCATCCGTTGGAAACACGCCCTGTCCGCCCGGCCATGGACGATGGAGGCGTCGCCCCAGGTCTGATCCACCACCAGGACACAGGGCCTGGGCAGGGGGCCACGGAATTCCCGCAGGTGATTGTATTTGGAGACCCGGGCCGCGCACCACGCCGGGATCAGGGCGCGCGCGCGCCGCCGTTGCGATGCGGAGAGGTCGGTGGCGGTGAGGGCCTCCAGGCGGGAGGGCCGGGAGGCGTCGTAATAGATGCCCAGGTCGTCTACCACCAGGGACAGCGGCGGGGTCCCCTTTCCCAGGCCGACGGAACGCAGAAAGCCGTCCTCCAGGGCCAGATAGGGCAGGCCCCTGGCCACGGCGTGACGGCGGGCCCGCGTGCCACCGGGACGCCGCCCCCAGCCGGCCACCGCGGTCACCTCCGGTGGCCACGGCCACCAGGGACGCACCCGGACCACGGGTTCTCCCAGGAAGCGGTCGAGATGGGGAATGCGGGCGATCCCCCTGGAGAGGACGGCGATCACCTGGAATCGTCCTGTCCCATGGTGAGCAGCCGCCACCAATGCGCCCGGGCCTCGACCTCCAGGCGGGCGACCTTGTCGCGGGCGTTGGCGAGCATGCGCCGGCGCCGGGCATCGTCGTCCAACAGGGACAGGATCCCGTCCCGCCAGGCACTCGTCCGCATGGGCAGCAACAGGCCGTCCACCCCGTGGGTGATCACCTCGTTGAACGGCCCGGTATCGGCATAGATGCCCACGGCCCCGGCCCGGGTGATATCGAAGAACTTGGTATGACAGCGGGCCCGGTTGAAGGGGGTGTCCACCAGCGGGGCGAGGCCGATCCGCCGCCCCGGCAACCGCAGGAAAGACCGGTAGGCCGTCCACCCCATGGGGGGCACCACGCGCACCCCCGCCATGGCCGCGCAGGCGCGCCGCACCGTCCGTCCCCCCACCCATTCGAACGTGGCCCCGCGCCGCGCCTCCAGGAGGCCCTTCAGGAGCGGCGGCAACCAGTGGATCTCGGCCCCATGAGAGGCCGTGCCATGATAGAAAATCCGGCCGCCGGCCTGGGTTTCCCCGTTCGGAGGCGGATCTGCGGCGGTCGCCAGGGGGATCGGCCATACCCGCCGGGGCCGCCAGGCGCGATAGGTGTGGAGGAGATGGGCACTCGCCACCCAGAGTTCCACCCCCTGACGGGCGAGCCAGCCCCGGTGAAGGGCCGCCAGGCGGGCCAGCTTCCAGCGGTACCGCCAGGGCAGGCCCCGATGGGCGGCCATATCGAGCAGATCGTCGTCCATGAGCAGGATCACCCGCCCCAGGCGCTCCCGCATGGCCCCCACCCAGTCCCTCCAGGGGCGGGAGACATAACGCACGAAGATCAGGATGGAGGCCCGCGCCGGCGGGCCCACCGGGGTCTCGTGCAGCGGGTAGCGCCGCACCCGCCAACCGGCCTCATGGAGCAGGGCGAACGGAACAAAGTAGTCGCTGGTGGGATTGGGGCCCTGCTCCACCAGGATCAGGTCCTTGTCGGCCATGCCTGCTGTCGTCCCGTTTCCTGGTTCCCAGGCCCCAGCCCGGGAACCAGGGTAAACCGCCAACGACCAGGACGGCAGCGGGAGCCGCCGGCCTCCCGCCCCCGGGTCACAGCCCCAGGGCCACCCGGGCGCTGACCGCGATCTGATAGAGGATCTGGGTCAACTCCATGGCGATCTGCCGCGACTTCACATCCACCTTCGGCAGGATCAGGATCTGGTCGCCCCGCCGCGGAACCGGGTTCCGGGCCAGGCCGAAGGGATCCGCGTTGTCCTCCTTGACCTCTTCGGAACTTCCGTCCCGGTGCACCAGGAGGACCCGGGAGCTGTCGGCATTCTGGGTGAAGCCGCCGGCCTTGTGGATATAGTCGAAGACATCGTAGTCGTGGTTGTAGGCGACGGCGGTGGGAAAGAGGACCTCGCCTCCCACGACGATCAGGCCGTCCTTGGCGGGAATGTGGATGATATCCCCATTCTCCAGGAGGAGCCGGTCCAGGTCGGGTGCGCTGGCGATATAGACCTGTCCCTTGGGCTGGATCTGTTTGGCGCGGTCGATCCATTGCAGGACGTTGTCGGCCTCTTCCTTGCGCAATTGCGCCTCGGCGGCGGTCCCGCTGCGCGCGGTCAGGACCGCCGCCTCCAATTGCTTCAGAGACGTGTCCAGCATGGCCTTCTGACGCTCGCGCACGCTCGTCCTGAAGAGTTGGATATTGGCGATGTCGGAGTCCGGCGAGAGCTTTATCCGGTGGATCAGGTCACCGAAACGGGCGCCGTGGGGCAACACGTATTCCTGGGCGCTCAGGTGCTCGCCCTCCACCCGCACGGTCAGGGTGCCCGGCTTCTTGTCGGCGGTGAATCGCACCTCATCGCCGTCCTGCAAGGTCACCGCCAGCTTCGCGTCGAGGGAGTAATACTCCACGTTGCGCACCGGCCCGCGGTTGCGTATGACCCGGACATGGGTCGCCTCGGGCTTGGGCTTGGCCATCCTCATGAGCGCGGCCAGCTTCAGGGTGGATGACTCGAACTCGAAGCGGTTGGCGTTCTCCACCAGACCATCGGCCTGCACCGTATGCTTGCGGGCGGGAATGAAGATCACGTCCCCCGCGGCCAGTTGAACGAAGGGGATGTCGCCGTCGAGGAGGAAGTCGTACAGACTGAAGCGATGGCGGATACGCCCTCCCCGCTTGACCTGGACATCGATAAAACTGCCCCGGTCGGGGTCGATGCCCCCCGCCTGGTCCAGGAAGAAGAGCACACTGTCCATGCTGGTCCCCGGATAGAGCCCCGGCCGGCGCACGAAGCCCCCCACGAAGACCCGCACCGGTTGGGCGGCGACCAGGTTGGCGTAGCTGTAGACATTGGCCTTGAAGACCTTGCGCACGGCACGCCGGATCACCTTCTGGAGATGCTTGTTACGCACCCCCAGGACCTTCACCGGACCCACCTGGGGGATGAAGACATTACCCTTGGGGTCCACCTCGATCTCGGCGTCGAATTCCTGCCCTCCCCAGAGACGCAACTGGATCCGGTCACCCACCGCCAGCCGGTAATCGGGATTGAACTGGGCCGCGCCGGGATGCACGAAGGCGCCCGTGAAGAGCCGGGTCCCGAAGACGTTGCTTTTCCGGTTCGCGCCGACATCCTCTTTGCGTACTGGCGTGACGGCGACAGGCTGCGGGGAACCGGCCCGCGAACGCCGGTGCGGCTTGGGCCGATTCAGGCCCGTGGTGGACTGGACGCCCAGTGCCTGCTGAAGTCCCAGGGGATCCTTGGCGGCCTTCACAGGGGGCCACCAGAGTATCAACGAGCAAACCATCAAAACAGAGAGATAGCGCATGGATCGCACCTTGTGGTCACGGGTACCTAGCAATTATCCCAGGGGCTTGCCGCATGGCGCCGCAGGTTGGGCCAGCGTAATCCGACGGATCGCACGAGGGCCGCCGGAGACGCGGCCACCAAGCCGTCGAGGGCTGCACCGCTGACACGACAAACGGGAACTATAGTGGGAAGCAAAAGCATCTGTAGGTTCTATGTGCCTTCCTGCGGAAGAGGGCGGCGCAGGGGCGGCTTCAGCCGCGATGACTCCCGTACGGAGTGGCCACGCCGGGTCGCGGCTGAAGCCGCTCCTACGTCGATGTCTGCGGGAAAAAAGAGGCCCCTGATATATGCCCGTAGCACGTGGAACATCCCTCCTTTGACCGGTAACCGGCACTGCGCCGCCCCTATGGCGGGGCATCCCGACGCGCGAGGGGGTGATTCAAGCGCGGCGAGTATAACACGCTCAACGGCCACCTCTTTCCCCCCGCTGCAACACCTCCCCCCGCTCCAGGCGCTCCCGCAGCCCCTGGGCAAAACGCATCAGCGGGGCGCCGTCGATCAGGCGATGATCGGCGCTGAGTCCCAACTGAAGGCAGGCGGCCTCCACCGGCCGCCCTTCGCGCAGCACCACCCGCGGAGCGATACCTCCGACCGACAGGGTGAGGGTCATGGGGGTGACGGGCAGGACCAGCGCCCCGCCCCGGCTGAACATGCCCATGGAGGTGAGCCCCACGGTCCCGGCAAAGGCCTTGAACAACGAGGGATCGCGGCGCATCCACCACCACAGGATCCGGCGCAGGGCGCGCGGCCAGGTGAAGAACCAGGATTCCAGGGCCGACCAGGGCCCGTCCTCCCCCAGAGGGGCGTACCGCGCCTGCCGCAACGCGGCCTGCACCACGGCCAGTTCCATGGCCTCGCAACGTCTCAGAACAAAGGGTACGGGCATGGGCTCCCCGTCGAGATCGCGTTCCACCATCACGGCCAGGTCCACCTCGGCAAAGACCACCCGCCCGCGCCTCCCCTGCCGGTAGGCCTGCATGAGCGGCCGGGCCGCCACTGCATCGGCGAAGGTCTTGGCCACATAGGCGGTCAGGGAGGCGTTTCCCCGCAAACGCGGGCGTATGTCGGTCAGGTCCACCTCCGTGAGGAGGTGGATGAGGGGCTTGCGGCGCCCTTCTTCGAGGATATCGAGGATCAGATTGCGCTGCCGCGGATAGAGATCCCGCCGCTGCGGAGGGGCCGGCGCCCGCAACAGGCGCACGAGCTGGCGTGCGATCCTGGACATCCGCTGGCCGGCCCCGCCGATCAGACCTCTTGCAGGGTCCGCGCCAGCACCGCCACCGTATCCCGGATCTGCCCCTCTTCGTGCTCGCTGGAGAGAAAGAAACGCAACCGCGCCGATCCCTCGGGCACGGCCGGATAGAGGATGGGCTGAACGTGGATGCCCCGTTCGAACAACCGGTTCGCCAGACGGGTGGCGCGCAGTGAGCCGCCGGTCATCACCGGGATCACGGCATAGCCGGCGCTGGCCCCGAGGTCTATGCCGGCGGCCCGGGCGAGTTCCGAGAACAACCGGCCATGGGCCTGGAGGCGGGTGACCCGCCGGGGCTCCCGGTCCAGGATCTCCAGGGCCGTCAACGAGGCCGCGGCGAGAGGGGGCGCCAGTCCCACACTGTAGAGGAAACCGGGGGCGAAGTGCCTGAGGATGTCGATCAACACACGGTTACCGGCGATATAGCCCCCACAACCGGCCAGGGCCTTGC
>Ga0256841_1003790_pt1 | contig 11161 bp, 5 predicted proteins | sample 356308metaG_FD_185971 | JGI IMG/M metagenome (GOLD analysis project Ga0256841, IMG submission 185971) | Hydrothermal vent microbial communities from Mid Atlantic Ridge, Atlantic Ocean - 356-308 | ecosystem: Environmental > Aquatic > Marine > Hydrothermal vents | place: Atlantic Ocean: Mid...
GGTCGTTTTGGGCAATAATTTCATAGGCTGCAATATTGGGGTATGAAAAAATTCTACTGGCCACCGGTGGCGAAAATATGTCGTGAACCATTACATCACTCAATGTATTTACAGCATTGTGATAATCATAGGTAGTTATAACTATCTCTTGTGTTTCTTTTTTACAAGCTGACAGGCTAATTATTAAAGAAAAAATCAAAAAAAATTTACTTAGGGAGTTCATATAATTGAATTTTATCATTATTTATAGTTACTAAAAGATATTTCTTATCTTCAAATTTAATAATATTTAAACCTTTTACGGCTTTTCCGTAAAAATTTACTCCTACTTTCGATGCTGAAATTACTTTTCCATCATTTTGAATAACTGCCCCCATGAAACTATCAAATTTACCTTGGTAAGGAGTTACCCCAAAATAGTTTCCTGCTAATAAAATATCATCATTACCATCTGCATTAAAATCATATTTCATCATTTCTGTAATTGGTGCTAATTGCAACGAAACATCAGTAAATGGCATAAATGTAAATTTACCATTATTATTTTTTAAATAACCTGATGCTAAGGTAGTTACTGTTAAAAGATCTAGTTCTTTTAACTTTTCTTTACCAAAAATATTTTCAACTGTTTGTCCTGCAAAACTCTTATATGTTGTATATTTTTTCTTTAAGTAATTTAATTGCCCTGCCAATTGGTCTAAACCTTGAAGTGTATAATAATTTCCGTTTCTTTCAATAGCTACTATGGTTTCTGTTTTTTTATTATTATCTAAATCTCCAATAAACATTTTCATTGGAAATTTTTTGGAGGCTTTAAACCTAGTATTTAAGCCAAAATTCCCCAATATATAATCATCATCTCCATCATTATCAATATCGAAAGCAGTAATACTCTGCCATAATCCATGTAAACTTTCTTTTAAAATATTTGATGTTACATCTTTAAAATCACCTTTATTATTTTGTAAAAATGTGGGTTGCATCCACTCTCCCACTACTATCAAATCTAATTGTCTATCAGAATTAAAATCAGTGACTATGGCATCTGTAACCATCCCTAAATTGTCTATTATATCTAAATGGAATTTAGATCTCTCATTTATCAAAATATACGACTTTGGCAACTCTCCAAAATTCTTTGCATTTGCATGAGTACCAACGAAGATATCTAAATCATGGTCATTATCTACATCGAATGGAATCACAATAGAGGCATTTTCAAAATAGTTTGGCAATTGTAATTTTTCGAAATTCAAATTGCCTTTATTAATAAATAACCTATCTTGTAATAATTTAGAATTTCCTGAGAATTCTCCACCACCTGAAGCTACAAATAAATCATTTTTTCCATCATTATTGAAATCGATTATACAGGCAGAAACATCTTCATAGATCTTATCATCTTCAAAACGTTTGATTATTTTATTTATAAAACCTTTCTCGGTTTGAATAAATAGTTGTGAAGATTGATTTCGAGAGCCTCCAAAGAAAATATCCTCTTTTCCATCATTATTCAAATCTCCAATTACTGTTGACGGGCCACGATCTGATATTTGATATGGTATTAATTTATGTCTATTAACATCTAAGTAATTATTCTCAATATGCTTAAAAGTAAGCCCACTAATACTATCGACTATTTTTAACCACGGCTTGGTTTTTGGAAATAATATATCATAATTAACAGTATTGCGTTTTTGGAAAGGTTTTATGGTTAAAGTTTGATTTGTCTTAATATCATTTATGGCTTGAGTAGTATTGTCTGGCCAAATAATTTTTATTGAATCAACTATTTTAGCAGTACCATATCCAAAATGAATAATCGCTTCGGATGATGATTCAAACCCTTTTGAAGTAAACAATTGTTTGTATTGTTTAATTCCGTTATGATATGATATTACCTTTGTGCCAATACCAGTTATATTTCTTTTTTTATAGCTAAATTTTAGTTTCAAATAAGTAGCTAATGAATCAATAGTATTTTTATAGAAGGCTGCGGGTGCATTACTATTATTAGTAACCAAATCAATATCCCCATCGTTGTCAAAATCTGCATAAGCACTACCATTAGAAATCAAGGTGTCTTTTGGCATCCAATACCCTGTTTGATCTTTAAATAGTAAGTTTTTATCTCCTTCAAAGATATAATTTGCTACTGCTCCAGAAGGCATATTTTTTACAGCTTCAATATCAACTATATTTGAGCTATTAAGAGATTTTTTTATTTGCTCATTAGAAATAAATTTTATATAATCTAGATTATTCGGGCGTTTTGGTATTCCATTTGAGATAAAAACATCCTGTTCACCATCTTGATTAAAATCACAAAATAATGCAGACCAACTCCAGTCTGTTGCAGAAATACCGCTATACAAAGCAGTCTCAGAAAAATTTGTTCTATTATTTATCTGTAGCATATTTCTAGCATATTGATAATGATAACCTAAGCGTTTTACTCTTAAATTTAACATTTCAACGGTTTCGTCTCCCATTGATGTTTTTAAAACATTCTCATCATCAGAAGCCATATCTAAGCTTAGAATATCTGTAAATCCATCATGATTTAAGTCTGCAACATCGCTTCCCATCGAAAACTTACTAGTTTTTCCAAAATACTTTTTGAGTTGTTCTGTAAAAGTACCATCACCATTATTAAGATAATAATAATCATCTTCATGAAAATCGTTACTTACATAGATATCAACAAATCCATCATTATTAAAATCTTGGGTAGCTATACCCAAACCATAACCATTTGCCCCTCCGAAAATACCCACCTCTTCGCTTACATCAGAAAAAAAATCTCCGTCATTTCGTAACAGCTTATCACCACTTCTATAACTTCTATTGTATCGAATAGTAGCTTTACCAAAAGAGTTTTGTGTATGTACCGCATGATTTAGCAGATACATATCTAGATCGCCATCGTTATCATAATCAAAAAATGCGGCTGTAGTTGAATAATTTTTAAAGTTTAGTTTATATTTTTTAGCTTGTTCAGTAAATGTACTATCACCATTATTGATATACAATTCATTAGCTCCTTTTAAATTATTAATACCTACTACGGCACAAACATATATATCTAACAATCCGTCACCATTGACATCTGCGATTACCGTTCCGGTATTCCAATCTGAATTTCCAGCCACACCGGCTTTGTCAGTAATATCTTCAAAGACAAAGTTTCCTTTATTCAGATACAATTTATTTTTACCTTGATTAGAAGTAAAAAAGACATCTACAAGGCCATCCTGATTAATATCACCAACAGAGACCCCTGCACCATTATAATAATACAAATAGTCTAAAATATTAATATCATCTGTTGGTTTTAAGGTATTTTGAAAATTTACATTTGTTATTTTTGAATCTACTTCTTCAAACAACATACCTTTGCTTTCACTTTTTTGATTAATGCAAGAGAACAGCGATATTATAATAGATAATAATATGATTACTTTTTTAATCATTGATACTTTAAATTTTGTAAGATATTGGGTATCTTTAAAATACAAACATTGGGGTTTTTGTGGCTTGTGATGTGCTTTCTATTTTAATTCAAAAATTTTAGGGTTACTGTTATTTACACCAACTATTAAATATCGTTTACCAGATTTATCTGTAAACCATTTCATAACTTTTACTTCTCCTTTTACTTTAAAGCCTGTTTGCTCTTGGTTCTTAAAATCTCTATTTTTATCCCCAAAAAATACTAACCCTTGATTTGCATCTAAACGAGAAAATTGAGGTTTGTAATTAAAATTGTTTCCTGCCAAAATTAAATCTAAATAACCGTCTTCATTAATGTCTTCACATTGAATATCAGAAATACTAGAAAATTGAGCTCGAGGTGGAAGTTTTTTTATTGTAAAGTTTCCGTCACCATTATTATAAGCAATTAGGCTTTCAAAAGTATTGATAGTTTTTACTTTTGAATCTTTCAAAACTTGGTTGGAAAAAAGTTCGTCAATAGATTTTGTGGCGTACTCACTAAACTTTAAATTTTGTTTTTTAAGCAAATTTATTTGTCCAGTAATTTCTCTTTTAAGATGAACGGGAACATCACGCCCATTAATAGTCCTAGTAAATATTTGTTCGGTAGTGCCATTATTATCAAAATCATTTACAAACATTTTAGCAGGATGTTCTTTGTCAGCGTTATATGTTGAGTTTAATCCCCTATTTCCTAAGATTAAATCAATATCTCCGTCATTATCCAAATCCTTACCTTCTATGGTATTATACATCCCAGAATATTCACTTAGATTCGTTGAAAATTCTTCTAAATGTGTTCCTGTATTTTTAAATATTTTAGGTGACATCCATTCTCCTACTACAATCAAATCTTTTTTAGTATCACCATCAATATCTTTCCAAATAGCATTAGTTGTCATACCAACAGATTTAGTTCTAGAAGCCTTTGAATTGGTACTATTTGTAAAGTTGCCTTTACCATCATTTTCCAATAGCATATTTTCTGGAGTAATACCATAAATCCCAGGAACACTTAGACTTGCAATAAAAAGATCTATATCTCCATCATCGTCAAAATCATAAGGTGCAATTGAAGATATATTAGCATTTATACGAGCAATAATTATATAATCATCAAAATTACCCTTTCCGTCATTAATATAAACTCTTATCCCAGTTCTGGCACCCTCAAAATTACCTCCTGACCCCACAATTAAATCTAGGTCTTTATCATTATCAATATCTACAAATTTTGCACAAGTGTCTTCAAATTCAGCTTCTGTAGTGAATTTAGAGCGGTTAAATTTTTTCAAATTCCCTTGTAGATATAATTGGCCATTTTGACCAAAAGCCCCCCCTACAAAAATATCATCATTCCCATCATTATTAACATCACCAACAGCAATGGCAGGCCCTTCTTTAGATAACATTTTAGGTATTAACCCTTCATAATCAAAATCAACATAAGCATCCTCTTTATGAGCCACGAGGTTGGTTTTAATTTCCGAAAAATATATTTTATTTTGATTTGGTACGCTTGATTTAAAACTATCTGTTGCGTCTTCAATTTTAAAAACAAGTGTTTGATTTGCATTTGTTATACCTATGTGTTGTACTTTTTTATTTGGCCAAATAATTTTAATAGAATCTACTTTTTTAGCATCTGCTAACCCAAAAACCATAGTATAATCCATTGATGACTGAAACCCACGAGAAGGTATTAATTCTTGACGTAGTATTTGATCTTTACTATATATCTCAACAACACTTCCGATGGCGAAAGTATTTGGTTGTTCTCCTTTTAACCGGATTTTTAAATAGTTATTCCTTGAATTGTTTTTATAAACAAATAAAGGCATATTTACATTATTGATAATCAAGTCTAAATCTCCATCATTATCTAAATCTCCATAGGCGGCTCCATTAGAAAATCCTGATTCATCAAAACCCCAATTTTTCGTTTTGTTGCTGAATGTCAAATCTTGATTATTTTTATAGGCATAATTAGAAATAGGAGTACTTGGCATACTATTAATGATAGAGTCTTGTGAGGTTTTAACACCCGATAATGCCATTTTCTGATACACTTCATTAGCAAAAAAATCCATAAAATCTTGATTGGTTAAATCATGATATATGCCGTTACAAACATAAATATCTTTAAAGCCATCATTATCCATATCAAATAATAGTGCCCCCCAGGACCAATCGGTTTGTGCAATACCACTATAAAAAGCAATTTCAGAAAAAGTATTATCTCCATTATTTAGCTGTAATGTATTTTGCATATACTGATTATAAAAATCTTTACTTTTTTTAAGTTGATATACGTCATAATGTTCAAAATTACTTGTGTTTTTTAAGCGTTCATCACTTTCTGGCAACATATCTGTTACAAAAATTTCTGGTAACCCATCATTATTAATGTCTGCCATATCTGCTCCCATTGAGGAAAGGCTCAAGTGGGACATTCTATTTTTAATATCTTCTGCAAAGGTTCCGTCGCCATTATTAATATATAAATAATCATGTTCATAAAAATCATTAGACACATAAATATCAGGTAGCATATCATTATTCACATCACCAATAGTAACGCCAAGGCCAAATCCAATTAAACTGCCATAAATTCCTGCTTCTTCACTTACATCTGTAAATTTACCATTATCGTTACGTAATAATTTATCGCCACCGCCTTTAAAAAGATCAGGCAAATTCCAGTCTTGACTACGTAACTCACGTTTATTTGAATATCCTAGCGTGTTTACAGGTATAAAACTATTGTTTAAAATATATGCATCTAAATCCCCGTCGCCATCATAATCGAAGAATGCTGCATGAGTCGTAAAACCACTATCTGCAAGGTTATAGTCTTCAGCTTTTTCGGTAAAAGTAAGGTCTCCGTTATTTATAAAAAACTCATTTTTTTGGTCATCCCCTTTCACATTTCCGGCATTACAAACATAAATGTCTAACCAACCATCTGCATTGATATCAACCATTACAACACCTGTTGACCACGACCGGTTTCCACCAACATTTGAGCGTTCAGTAATATCTTCAAAGGCAAACTCTCCTTTGTTTAGATACAATTTATTTTTTGCCTGATTTGCTGTTAAATATATATCTGGCAGACCATCATTATTAATGTCTCCAATAGCAACTCCACCACCATTATAAAAGTTTCTATATTTAAAAACATTTAAATCTTTCTTGTTTTCTACTTTATTAATAAAATTAATTCCTGTTTGAGAAGTTTTTAACTTAGTAAATAAGGTTTTCTTAGTTTCAGATATTGCTTCATCTTCTTTTTTACAAGATAATATAAGTAGTATTATAGCTAGTATGAGGAGTAATTTTCGCATTGTTTAATTTTGGTTTGAATACGTTTTATTTACTATATGATTCATTCCCTTTATTGAATATTAACAATAACAGTTTTAGCTAACAAAAATCTTTTAAAACTATTAATATTTTATGCCTATTACAATTCTATAAATGAATTAAACATATTATGCTAATGTAGATATTTTTTTATAGAAAAAGAATTACTTCTTTCATTTTTAGGTAATAAAATTTAATTTTAAATATTAGAGTAATGACCAAAATAAATTATTAAATTACAATAAGAAAAATTCCTTTTAGCTTTGTGAAAACTAAAAGTTTTTAGAATTTCCACAAAACCATAATGCAGAGTCTTATAATATTCTTTAGATTAAAATATAATGTCTAATTTATACCTAAGGTAATTTTAACATTCAATTAAATTTTATTAAGGTTTATATTTTTGACCTCATATTGATTATTCGTTATATTTACTGAATTATTCTATTATAACTTATGGACAAAGTACTTTTTAATGCTCTTATTACTTATTTCAAAGCAGAAAAAATTAAAGTATCTTTTAGTGAATTAAAATTACAACTTTTTAGTCACCCCCATACACCGTCATTGTACGCCGTTTCAGAAACATTAAATTTTCTCAAAATTGAAAACATTGCAGCACAAGTTGAACATAGTCAGCTCAACCAACTACCTGAGCATTTTATAGCTTTTATCGATGATGAAAAAAGGGGTCAATATTTTTCTCATATTGAACAAAAAAATGAAAATCAAGTATATTTGCATGGTGATAAAAAATTAATCAATAAAGAAAGCTTTAACAAAATATGGACAGGCATAGTTCTTCTCGCCGAACAAGAATATAACTCTATTACTTCTGAAAGTCTTTGGGTTAATTGGATAGTAATATCACTTATCGTTTTAACCACAATAATTTTATGGTCAAATATTTCATCTCTCATTTTTTCTATAATTGGTATTTTTGGCCTATATGTATCTAACGAAATATTTGAGACTACTAATGATCAAAGTTCATATTTAGGACAAAAGATTTGTAGGCAAGAAGAAGAAAGTGGCTGTAATAAAATACTTAAAACATCAGATTACAATCAAACACTGTTTTCTCTAAATAACCTTTTTTTTTCTTTTCTATTATCAACAATAATACTGACTTTTTTAAGTATAGGGTTGAGCAGTGTTCACTTTTTTATCTACCTAATAGCTATGTTAACTGTCGTATCTACAATTATTATTCAAGGTTTTGTTTTAAAGACCTGGTGTCGTTTGTGTTTACTGTCCAGTTCTATTGTCTTAAGCCAAACCCTTGTAATTGTTTTTAGCTCACCCTTAATGGAACTGCTACTATTGAGTGATTCCATTTTTATATTCTTAAAATATCTTTTTATTTATGGCCTCCTCTTTATTGTAGCTCTTTTAGGTATTTATAATTATCGTAAAATTAAAACACAAAACTATAAGTTAAGTGCTAGTGAAATTGACCTACTCCGATTCAAACGGTCTCCAAAAACCATAAAACGTGCTCTTGTCGATCTAAGAAGTATTAAACATATTGAGGGAGCTGATCAATTAATATTTGGGAATCCAGAGGCAAACCAGATTATCCGTTTGGTTCTGTCTACTTCTTGTAGTTTTTGTAAAAAAGCCTTTGAGAAACTCTATGATCATTGTCTCAGTAATAGTTCAGAATACAAGTTTCAATTAATCCTTAATCACTACGGGGCTTCTTCTTCAAAACGTAATTATGTAGCAGCAGCTATGATTAATTTCTATCGAAATAATAAACCTGATGAATTTTTAAAAATGATGAATAGATGGTTTCAGCATCGAGATGTAGATAAATTTTTAATTGAAAATACCGTTAATGTTGAGGGCGAAGATTCTCAAATTCTACTTAACCAAAGGAATTGGTGCAAAAAAAATAATCTTTTCCAAACACCAATTTTAATAATCAATAATAAAATAATTCCTGATTATTATGATGCATCTTTCTTAGAAGACATTCTAGAAGTAATGAAAGAAAAAAAATAGGCATACCCCGTCTATCACCTCAATAAATTTAATAGATACAACGCAATTCTTTGACTCTAAAAAATTTGGAAAATACCTCTAAATTTACTATATTGTAAATTCTCTTTCGGCCAACTCCAAAGCCTCATTTTGAAATAGCGGAGAATTAATAATCTTATATATCATGAAGAAGTTAAATTTAACGAACCTCAAGAAACAAAAACTTGATGTTCCGAAAATGAAAAAGATTGTTGGTGGCAGTTTTTGCTATCCTGACTATTGGTGTGGTGCTTTTTATTGTGCTAATGTAAACCCAAGCGCCTGTTGTTGCCCCTAAAATAAAACAGGCTCTATATTTGGAATCTTTAAAAGTTCAAAGTTAGCTATGTCTTTGAACTTTTACTTTATAGGAAAAATAGTTCTATAATATAATACCTGATTGGTGATAAATTCTAATAGAATTTTATCCAATTCATTTTCTTGCAAGTTTAATATACTAGCTACAAGTTCAAAAAATTCTTTATACGAAAATTCTTCTGTATAATCTTTAATATCTAAAAGCAACGCATTGATATTTGATAAGCAAATTTCTTTAGGAGAGATGGAAAGAAAAGAAGGGATAAATAAGTAATAACTATTTATAGTTTTAGGGTTTTTATTTTTAATATCATCCCACAAGAAAGAACTCTTTACTAAATAATTTGAAAGGTTAGGGTTAACCTTAAAAGTACTACTGCGTTTGTTAACATCAGATTTAGAACAAAATTGGATAGCAGTTTCTATTTCAGAAATTGATATGCTTTCATCAATTACATTATTATCAATAATTTTATATCGCTGGTTTTCAAGATTGATATAATCATGTATAAAAGGTTTTTTATCTATATTATTCCGCAAAATCAGGTATAGCATCTTATATATATATTCTCTTTCATGAATATTATAGAACTTGGCATGATTTATTTCAAAGTCCATTTGGTTACTTAAAAAATTTATCCAATCCAAAAAATTCTTACGTGTTCTCATTATTATAAAAATGCATTAATCGAGAGTAATATTTAGGAAATTCCAGTTGCAGCCGAGCAACAATCTGCTCCATAAATTCAGTAGACTTTTTTAGATAACTAATTAAATGTACATATTGGGATTGTTTAGGAATATGGTGAAATGCTGCAAAGTTATGTTCATTTTTATTATCAGGTTTAAAATAAAGTGATGTAATCTCTAAATTTTTATTTGCTATAATATTACTAAATAGAAATTGTTCATAATACAAATTAAACATACCACTATTTATATTATCAAGTTTATCCAAATTATTATCAATCAGTTCAAAAGCTTTAGAAGTATATAGTTGAAATAAACTAAGATTACTACCTCCAATGATACCTGCATTGATGAATTTTATTTTTTGTGAAAGATTAGATTGAAATTCAGGTGGAACATTATCAAAGTTCTTGTGAATATAAAGATGGATTTCTTCATACTGTTCAACCATATAATCAAAACTCTGGCAAAATATTTGGCTATTATGAAGAGGGTTCAGAACAGAGCCAAATATAAAAACATCTCCATCAATGTGACAAAAAGATTCTTTTTGTTGCATGTAGGCATAAAGTTTTCCTATTGCCCAAAGCCTTTTATCATATGACTCCAAATCATTTAGTGAATTTGAAAATGATACATAGGGCAAATCAAGGGCATATTTAAAAATTTCAATGCCTCGATTATCAGTTATTAAATGTAGATTTGAATAATATTTTTTTATCGAAAGACAACTATACATCCACGAGCAATAAAATAAAAATGGAGTAGGAAATCCTCCATTATATCGGAAGTTCCAATTATTCTTATGGATGGAATCAAAAAAGGGTTTAGACCAAAAAGATTGAATAAATTTCATAAAAAATAGATGATCACTTATTATGTATGTTATATTGACCAAAAAAGTATATTAATTAATTAATTAAAAGGTCAAACTACTTGCTGTACTGTAAACTATGATTTAGGTTAAAAGAAATAATTATATTACCAAATATCCATTAATAAACATAAATCAAGATAAAAATTCCAACTTTATAGCAAAATACATAAAATATTTGCATTATTAAGCGTATGGAATTATTCGTCTTTAAAACACTTAGCTTTAATGTTTTTTTATAATTAATACAAAACCCTATATAATTTAATTAGCCATCCCCCGTTTTTTTAATTGAATACTAAATTTACTTGCCCTGTATTAATTTGAAGGGGCTTCATTTGTATTTTCCATCTCGATTTAGTTGGCATTAATAAAATTGATACGACTTTAGAA
>Ga0256841_1003791_pt1 | contig 11160 bp, 7 predicted proteins | sample 356308metaG_FD_185971 | JGI IMG/M metagenome (GOLD analysis project Ga0256841, IMG submission 185971) | Hydrothermal vent microbial communities from Mid Atlantic Ridge, Atlantic Ocean - 356-308 | ecosystem: Environmental > Aquatic > Marine > Hydrothermal vents | place: Atlantic Ocean: Mid...
ACTGCTCTATTATTTGTTTTAATAGTAGTACAAATATCTGCCCAGATACAAAACACACATTTTTATAGTACTGCCGATCAATTACTTTTGGCAAATGAAATAAACGAAAGCGGCGAACCATTTGCAGAAGCATTAGGATATAATTTGGATGACCTTGATCCATTCGTATTAAATTCTCCGGATTCAGTTGCTTATACATTAGGAATTGAAAATTATGAATACTCGCGGTATCAACTTGGTACAATAGTATCGCGTTCCGGCATGGGTTTACACATGATGTGGGGACCGGTAATTATGGCTAAAGCTGCAATGATGGATTCTTCTTTTGACGGCTCAATAACCGGAACACCAAACGGTTTTAACGAAGATGACGAACTAATAAAAAACATTATGCATTTTGGAATGCTAGCTCATCAAACACCATTTAAAAATCCTTGGCCTCAATTTGCAGAATTTATTTCCGGCGATCCTCATTTACCACAAGCTGTTGATGCGGAAAATTTTAACACTGACTTTAAAACGCTGCGTTGGGATAGAAGCAAAATGGACAAAACATTAAATCCGGCAGCAATGGGACAATCGTTAATGAAACAATATTTATGGGCACAAGATATGTTAGGTAGTTTACATGATGCCGATGATAATGAAGTAGATCCTACAGTATCTTCACCTGATTCAAACGGTAGTCCGCATTTTGACCCAAACAATAATGTATTTTACGGCGGCGATGGTTTAGACGGATTTATAGGACAAGTTTTAACGGCAGAAGCCATAAATAAAATGAAATTTATTATGGGAGCACTTGCTTATGACGGAACTTCACTTGGCGGAATTAATCCTGCAACATATAGTCCTGCTAACGGATTACAATACTTCCCGCATAAAATTGCCATAACGGAACAAATGGTAAAAGAAGGTCTTCCTCCCAAACTAGCAACAATGGAAGTTACAGATGCTTCAAGTGAATTATTTGACCAATTATCTTTGTTGTGGGGAACATTAAACTTTAAAAATATGATGGATCCTTCTTACACAGATGATTCACATGCCGCATATCATTACGTATTTGATGGAGATCCGTTTCCACCTGCAGCTTCACAATCAGGTACACCGGGTCCATTTGACTTAATGAAGGGTTCAAGTAAAGTGCTTTTTCTAAATATAAAAACCATGCATTTTAATACAGAAGAAGGAACTTTCATCAATACTTCTAATCTTAACGGTGGAAGTGTTGAACAAGGAAATGAAATAAGTACAGTCAATGCAGGTTACTCACTTGTTATGTTAGCCAAATTTATTGAAGAATTTTCCGGAACTCCATTGGAGGGAATGGCGCATGATCTTTTAGTATCGCAAGCAAATTTTGTAATTAGCAAATTAAAAAAGAGCTCAGGTGGTTTCTATAATTCTTATACAATTGGCGTTGGAGGAGATAATGGAGAAGAAGATGTTGTTTCCATAGCCGGAGCAATTAGAGGTTTATATGCAGCTTTTGTCAGTGCAAATGATTCAACATATTTAACGGAAGCAAATTCAGCTTATACATATTTAATTTCTAATTTTTATTTGCCTTCGCAAATGGCATTTATAACAAACTTAAACACAACTACTGCTGTTTATACTCCTTATAATTTTGCAATTGTTGCCGGAGCTCTTAGAGAAGCATCATTAGTTGGCGGGAATAGTGATGCATCAATAATATATACAAGATTCTTTAAAAAAATTGGTAATCAAATGCAACTATGTGAAGCCGGTCCTACAGGAGAAACAGGTAACGATTCCGATGGAGACGGAGTTCCTTATCTTCCGCAACAACCGGATGGACTACCTCCGATTTTCGCTCCGCAAGCAACATTCGATTTAGTTACAGGAGTAGAAAATAGTAACACAGTGTCCTATAACTTTAACTTAAAACAAAATTACCCGAATCCATTTAATCCTACAACAACAATAAAATATTCACTACCCGGATCGGAATTTGTTACACTAAAGGTTTTTAATGTTTTGGGAAAAGAAGTATCTACCTTGATTAACAAAACGCAAGCAGCGGGAAACTATGAAGTGAATTTTGATGCTTCAAATTTAACCAGTGGAATATATATTTACCAATTAACATCAGGGAGTAACACACAAATAAGAAAAATGGTTCTTCTCAAATAGTATCAAACTATAATTATATTAAATAGTACTCAATTAAAATAATTCAAAAGAGCTTCAAGGTAATAAATACCTGAAGCTCTTTTACAATATAATTTTATCAATTATTTCAAAAGATGTTTTTATTCTACCCACAGTAAGCTTTACCTTTTTTAAGTTTCTATTTTATTAAATTCCACCATTGTTTTATAAATTTATTTCAAAATTTTTTAGTAAAATAATCACATAAATAAATTAGTCATCTTAATGAACTTTAATAAAACTCTTTTTTTTATAGTATTTCTTTTATTGGGTCCAAAATTAAAAGCACAAACTTTTAGATTAAAACGCCCTGTACCGGAAAACGTACAAGTTTACGGAAACTATCTTTATGGTGAAGAAAGATTTTGGGATGCCAATAACGCACATCGTGGGATTGATATGTTAATTTCTTATGATACTGTTTATTCGGCTTCTAATGGTACAGTCGCCTTTGTTGGATATAATCCAAATAATAAAACCGGAGGATTTGAGCCAAATGGTTTTGGCAATTACATTAGAATAAAAAGTAAATGGAACAATAAAGATATTTATATTTACTATGCACATTTAACAAAACCAATTGTTTCTGTTAATAAAAACATAACACAGGGTGAACCGATTGCAATTTCAGGAAATACGGGAAATTCAACCGGACCGCATTTACATTTTGAAATTAGAGAAAATACATATTTATGGAATGCTAATAGAACTCGGCGTAATCCGGAACTTTGGTTTGCTAAAAATGGTATGGGAGCAATTTATGGCAATGTGCCAAATGCTCCAGACAATACACGAATAAATATATCCCCGGATCCCAAACCCAGACCACCATACACTACTTTTGTTTGGGCAGAAACTTATAAATTTTCTGACCCGACAATTTCCGGCGATGATATTTATAATGAAAACTATGCCATCGGAGATGTAAAACCGGGAACTTATACTATAACTGCATTAAATGGAAATTATAAACGAATTGTAACCGTTAAAGCAGGTGAAGTTGTTAATGCAGATGCAACAACTTTGGTAGAAAGAAATCAAATTTCAGAAAAATTTATTTTACTTCAAAACTATCCGAATCCTTTCAATCCAACAACTACAATCCAATATACTGTACCGGTTGCCGTAAAGACGTTGCATGCAACGTCTCAACTAGTGAAATTAATAGTTTATGATGCATTAGGTAAAAAAGTTGCTTCTCTTGTAGATAAACAACAAGTCCCCGGAAATTATAAAATCACATTTGATGCAAAAGAATTAGCCGGAGGAGTTTATTTTTACCAACTACTATTAAATAATATTATCGAAACCAAAAAAATGATTTTGGCAAAATAAACTTTACAATATTATTATTCTTCCGTGATATTTTCGTGATACTTTTTTGTGAAATTTGATAACACATTTATCACAAATAAGGAGGTACCGCATGTTTAATATAAAATCTTTTATAGCAATTTTGCTTTCATTAACTCTTTTCTTGGCTTGTAATGAAGATCAGATAGTAAATAATAATCCTGAGCCTACTGAATCTAATCAAGAGTATAATGAACAATTGGCCAAAAGAAACACAATGGCACAATTTGAAATAACTTTGGAAAACCTTTCTCCTGCTACAGGTCCGGGTGCCAGCCAACCTTTCTCACCACCTGTAATAGTAACACATACACCACGTTATCATGTATTTAAATTACACAAATATGCATCAGATGAATTAAGACAAATTGCTGAAGATGCTGTAAGCGGACCAATGATTGAAAAACTTAACAATGATCTTTTTGCATATGACGTGGTTCAAGGAACAAATGGTCCGGTATTTCCAGGCAGCATGCAAAAATTTACAATAAAAACAAAACTACCCTTTGTAAGATTATCCTTAGTTACCATGTTGGTTAATACAAACGATGCTTTTACCGGAATTGATGCAGCACGTTTACCGCTATGGGGAACAAAAACTTATTATCTAAAAGCTTATGATGCAGGAACAGAAGAAAACACAGAATTAAAAGCAAATATCCCAGGTCCTTGCTGTGGTAGCCCGCATGTACGTGTTCCTACCAACGAAAGGATAAAATATCATCCTGGAATTTTAGGTATAGGAGATCTTGATCCCGAAACTTTTGGCTGGGATAATCCTGTAGCAAAACTTACAATTACTAGAATAAAATAACTTGCTGATTATATAGCATTTTTATATTATAAAAGTCGGAACAAATAAGTTCCGACTTATTTATATTTACAACTTTTTTAATGGTAATATAAAACAATGAGAAACGTACTGGTTGTTGAAGATAACAAAACTATTTCGGATTTACTTGAAATCCATTTAAAAGACCTTGAATGTAAGGTAACAAAAATTGAAGATGGACTTGTAGCATTAGACAAAGCATTAAATGAACAATTTGATTTAATAGTGTTGGATATTATGCTTCCAAGCCTTGACGGTATTGAAATCTGTAAAGAAATAAGGAAAGAAAATAACTACACACCCATCCTTATGCTAACCTCTAAAAGTGAGGAAATTGATAAAGTTATTGGATTAGAAATGGGTGCTGATGACTATCTTACAAAACCATTTAGCATAAGAGAATTTATTGCACGGGTAAAAGCAATTTTTAGAAGAGTTAGTGCTCTGGCACAAGAAAACACTAATAATAACTTACTATCTTTTAATGGATTAATAATAGAACCAAATAAACGCAAAGTAACGGTAAATAATAAAGTTGTCAAATTAACAGCTAAGGAATTTGACTTATTATTTCTCTTAGCCTCAAATCCGGGTAAAATTTATAGTAGAGAACAATTGTTAAATATAATTTGGGGATATCAATATCAAGGATATGACCATACTGTTAATTCGCATATAAACAGACTGCGTGGTAAATTGGAAGATGATTTGTCTCAACCCAAATATATTATAACTTCTTGGGGAGTAGGTTATAAATTTAATGATAACGAAATAATTGTTAATGAATATGAAAAATAAAAAAATAAAATTTCTAAAAAGTTTAAAATGGAAAATTACGGCACTGTTTTTATTACTCTTGTTCTTTCTTTCCATAATTTATTTATACATATCAGTATCTACAGCTGAAAAATATTTTCAAGAAACAAGCCAAAAACTAAATATTGAGCTGGCAAAACATATTTCAAAAGAAACAAAATGTTTTATTGATGGAAAAGTAAATGATAAGGTTTTAAAAAATGTTTTCCATAATGTGATGATAATTAATCCGAGCATAGAGGTTTATTTATTAGATACAACCGGAACTATTTTAACATACTTTGCACAAGATAAAAAAATAAAACTCAAAAAAATTCCACTTGAACCGGTTAATAAATTTATATCGGATAACGGTAAAAATTTTATTTTAGGTCAAGATCCACGCAATAAAGATAGAGAAAAAGCTTTTTCCGCAGCTAAGGTTTTTGAAAATCAAAAATTTATGGGATACATATATGTAATTCTTGGCGGAGAAGAATATGACAATGCTACCGAACTTGTTTTTGGAAGTTACATTTTAAGATTAGGTGTTCGCTCAATGATTATAACATTCCTTGCTGCTATAATCATAAGTATAATTTCAATAAGATTTATAATGAGAAACCTTAATAAAATATTAACTGCTACTCAGGATTTTAAAAACGGCGATTTATCGTCGCGTATTAAAATAAAAAATGAAGATGAACTTGGAATGCTTGCAACTTCGTTCAACGAAATGGCTGAAAAGATTGTACAGAACATTGCCGAAATAAAAACCATGGATAATTTACGCAGAGATTTGGTAGCAAATGTTTCACACGATTTAAGGACACCTTTGGCAACAATACAAGGCTATGTTGAAACTTTAATGATTAAATCAAGCTCACTTACCGATAATGAACGTAACAAACATTTACAAACCATTTTAGACAGCACGGAAAGATTAAAAAAGCTTGTAGAAGAATTATTCGAATTATCCAAGCTTGAAGCCAAAGAGAAAGTTCCAAAACCGGAACCTTTTTCTATTGCAGAACTTGTTCAAGACATTAAACAAAAAAATGATATTATTGCTACAAAGAAAAATATTAATCTAAGCGTTAATTTTGACAGAGATCTGCCTTTTGTTTATGCAGATATAAGTATGATGGAAAGAGTATTTCAAAATTTATTAGATAATGCGTTAAAATTTACTTCTGAAAATGGAAATATTTCTATTCAATTGAAAAAGAAAACCGACTTTGTTGAAATAAAAATTTCAGATAGCGGAAGGGGAATAGCTTCCGGGGATTTGCAAAATATTTTTGACCGATATCATAGAGAAAAAAGAATTGAACAAAATTTAAATAAAGGTTTAGGATTAGGCCTGGCAATTGTAAAAAAAATGTTAGAAGTTCACAATCTGGAAATTTATGTGAAAAGTAAAATTGGAGAAGGTACTTCTTTTACATTTAATGTTCCTATTTATAAAAAAGAAAAAGAGGTTGTCTCCGAAATTTATTCCGCTTAAAAAATTTAGATACCTTTGAATAACCTATTTAACGCCGTCATTCCGGTTGTCTTTTGTGCCGGAATCTACTAAAACTTAAGAGATTCCGGTATTCCCAAAGAACTGGAAACCGGAATGACGTGTTATGCAAAGGTTTCTTTTAATTGATTCATATTTCGCAAAACAGTTCTGCCCCAAAGAAGGTGGGCAAGCTATTCTGAGTTTCGATGCTCTCCAATAGTGGTGGAGAATCTCCTTGCTTGTAGTTTGGAGATACTTCGTTCACAAAAACATTCACTCAGTATGACGGAAAAGAAATGCAAGACCAAAATATGTTCTGCCCCAAAGAAGGCGGACGAGCTATTCTGAATTCGGTGTGGTGGATGAAGAATCTCGTTATCGTGTATTAACACTATCTTGAGATATTTTTCCGTAACAATTCCTTAGGCTTCACTAAATATGACAAAATTATCAATATTTCGTTACATGATAAAAACTAAAATTAACTTAGTGAACAATATAGTTTTCTGCAATTTTATTAAATAGTTTTATCTGTTCGTCAACCCAATTTTGATTTCGATTTAATTCTTTTGCCATAATATTTGCTACTTTTGGAGCTACTTCCAAAGCGGCTTTTGCATCAAGCAGCAACATTCGTGTTCTTCTGGCAATAAAATCATCAACTGTTCTAGCCATTTCATTTCTCACTGCCCAAACAACTTCTCCAACAACAGTTTTAAATTTCGGATGTAGTAATTCTTTATACGTATTATCATTTCTAAATAATTCATTAATTGAAATAGCATCGGAACCGTAAATTTCCAAATCACCAAACTCATTTGAGTGATTATGATATCCATGTAATCTCAATTCTTTTGTAACGGATTTCTCATGTGGTAAACCTGCAAGTATTAACGCCTGGTCAACTGTGTCTTCTGCCATCTTTCTGTAGGTTGTCCACTTACCTCCGGCAATTGTTACTAAACCTGAGCGTGAAACATTTATAGTGTGTTCACGGGAAATTGCAGCTGTATTTTCTTCTTCACCGCTTTTTACCAAAGGACGCAAACCTGCAAAAACACTAAGAATATCACTATGTTGCGGATCTTTTGTAAGATAACGTGCCGTATGTTTTAGTAAAAATTCTATTTCTTCTTCAAATGGTTTCGGTTCCAATAAAAATTCATCAACTTCGGTGTCGGTTGTACCAACCAAAACTTTATCATGCCATGGAATTGCAAAAATTACTCTGCCATCATCTGTATGAGGAACCATTATTGCTGTATTTCCGGGGATGAATGTTTTATCCAAAACAATATGTACACCTTGACCGCTTACAATTATTTCGGCAGCTTTTTTATCATCCAGTTTTCTTATAGAATCTGTAAAAACACCGGTTGCATTTATTACAACTTTTGCGTTTAGTTTATATTTTTTATTTGATTCAACATCAACGGCTTCTACACCGCAAATTACATCATCATCTTTAAGTATGGAAATAACTTTAACATAATTAATCAAAGTTGCTCCTTGCTCGTATGCTGTTTCTGCCATGTTTATTGCCAAACGTGCATCGTCAAACTGACCATCGTAATAAATTACACCGCCGCGAAGTCCTTCTGTTTCAAGCGTTGGAAGATGTTTAAGCGTTTCTTCTTTAGAGAGAATTTTAGACGAACCAAATCCTTCTTTTCCGGCAAGAGCATCATAAAGTTTTAATCCTATTCCATAAAACGGACCTTCCCACCAATCGTAATTAGGAACAATAAACGGGAGATCATGAACCAAGTGTGGAGCATTACGCTTTAATATTCCTCTCTCTTTAAGCGCTTCCAGAACCAATGAAATATTTCCTTGCTGAAGATAACGAACTCCGCCATGAACAAGTTTAGTGCTTCTGCTTGAAGTTCCTTTTGCAAAATCGGATTGTTCCAACAGTAACGCTTTGTATCCGCGGGAAGCTGCTTCTATTGCTACACCAATTCCTGTTGCACCACCACCAATAATTATAAAATCCCATTCATAATTAACTTCTTCTATACGTTTTATCATTTCATTTCTATTCATTGTTTCCTCTCAAAAGGTAATGGTTTTATTTTATTAAGAATTTTATTGTATCTTTTTAGCAACCACAATTCCAATTTGGTTTTATCCTCCGTTAAAAAATTATTTATTGCTTCGGAAAATTCCGGTGTACGTAAATAACCATAGGATTTATGCGGATTAGGTTCTCCATTCATTTGATAGTCGTTAGAAACTATTATATCTTTTACTTTAACTCCGTTTTTATTTTCATCATAATCATTGGCTAAATTATAATTAATTGCAACACTATCTTCCAAATCGGAAAAGTTAAACCAATTTTTTGTTATACCGGGCGGAGTTTTTAGTTTTTCTTTTTTGTTAAAAACTTCTTCGTATTCTTTTATTGTTTTGCTAACAATAACAGGTAAACCCAACGGAGACCCGATTGTGATAAAGGTGTTAATTTTAATTTCAGGCACCAAAAATGTGAGAACATCATAAGCAACTATTGTTCCCATTGAATGTGCTATTAAAAATATTTCATCATTTTTATATTTATTTAATACTTTAACCAATCTGGTTCTTATTTGCTCTCTTACAAGCGGAGTGTTTTTATTTTTGTGATTTGAGTAATAAATTTCAAGTTCCTTAAAATAATTATGGAAAACCATATCTGATACAAATGAAAAATTAGTTGTAAGATCTTTGTTTAAAAAAATTTTATCCATTTGATCTTCAATAAATTTTAATACTTTTTTACGTGTAGTATGTTGTTTGGGCACATAGTTTTTAGGAGAGAGTGTATATTTTTCATCAAGATAATATGGATTTTCTTTATCCGTAATTAATTCATTAAGAGGTTTTTTGTTTAGAATATCCGCCCAATAAACCATTTCAAATTTCGGACGGTAAATGAATTTGTTGATTTTATTCAATCCTTCAAAAATGGAAGTTTGCCACCACAAAGAAAGAGTTTCTTTTGGAGGTTTATTTCCCAAACCATGTATTGAAATAATTACTTTAGACATTTTTAATGTTTTACTTTATAATTTACCTATAAGTTTGGAACGCAGCCATTCGGCTCTGTTGGTTGTTATCCCGTCAATTTTCCAATCGATTAATTTTTGTGCTTGCTCAAAATTATCAACCGTCCAAACATACAAAAGTAATCCGGCAGATTTAACTTTACCGGCAAATTCTTTAGTTAATAATTTACCTGCCCAAACATCTAATCCATCAAGATTTGCTTTTTTTACTTTTCTAATTAATTGATTAACCGAAGGACTTATAATTTTTGTGTACCACGTATAATCTAAATCTGCAAGATAAAGAGAAATATATTTTGGAAATATTTTTTTCACTTCGGCAATTGTTGAATAATCAAAAGAAATAAATTCTACCTGTTCTATTTTAAGATTTGAATTATCAATATCCTTTTTTAAGTATGGCAAAATATTTTTATTTGATTTTATTTCGATAATTATTTTTTTGTTTTTAGGAACCGTTGCCAATACTTCTTTTAATGTTGGAATTTTTTCATTTTTCCATTTTTTATTTTTCCAAGAGCCTGCATCTAATTTTTTTAATTCACCCAATGTTTGTAGGGATATTTTTTTGTTTTTTCCTGCGGTTCTTTTGGTATTTGCATCATGTATAACAACCACATTATTATCTTTGGAAAGGTGTACGTCAATTTCAACAGCTTCGGCATTTCTTTGCCAAGCTAAATTAATGGAAGCTAATGTATTTTCCGGAGCATCAAAAGATTCGCCACGATGTGCAATTATTAAAGTACTGTTTTTTGACATATTGAAATGCTTAGAATATTGTTTTTTTAACACGTAAAGTTACTAAATAACAATTTAGGACTTTCAAAATTTTATTTATTACATTTAGTTTGTTTAAGTTTTCTTTTTGTTATGAGACCACAAAATAATTCTAATAAAAAATTTTACAAAAATGAGTGAATTGAAATTTTTAAAATATTCTACTAAGCGTGATGTTGTTTTTGTATTAGGTGCCGGTGCTTCTCATCCTGATGGAGTTCCTTTGCAAAAACATATTCTTCCCATGATTCTTTCCGGTAATGACGAAATAAAAAATTCCTTAATTGGGAAAACGGTAATTGAATTTATTAACGATAATTTTGACTATGATGCCAAAGAACAGCAATATCCGCAGCTTGAAGCGGTTTTTGGCTTTTTGGATTATTTTATTCAACAAAACGAAAGCTTAAATGCCAAATATACTCACAATAAAATTGTGGAAATAAAAGAATATTTGATTAAACTGATTCACTATATTGTTAATTTGGAAACACATAAAAAAAGTAAATATTATCATCTTTTTTGGGAGGCAATAAAAAAATATAACACAAACATTTCCATAATTACACTTAATTACGATACTTTGCTGGAACAAGCTTTCGACTTTTTATTTCAGAAAACCGGATATATTGATTATTGTATTCACTTAATGAATTATGATAAAA
>Ga0256841_1003793_pt1 | contig 11156 bp, 10 predicted proteins | sample 356308metaG_FD_185971 | JGI IMG/M metagenome (GOLD analysis project Ga0256841, IMG submission 185971) | Hydrothermal vent microbial communities from Mid Atlantic Ridge, Atlantic Ocean - 356-308 | ecosystem: Environmental > Aquatic > Marine > Hydrothermal vents | place: Atlantic Ocean: Mid...
TTGCGTCCGAAGCATTGGAAATAAGCTCACGTAAAAATATTTCTTTATGAGTGTAAAGCGAATGAACTAAAATATCCAACAGTTGTTTTATTTCCGCTTTAAATTCAAATTTTGCCTCGGCAGTTTTCGTTTTTGGCATAATTCCTCCGTTTATCTTTTTCTTAGTTTATTTTTTCTTAATTAAATTTTTCGTTTTGTATGACAAATATACTTACAAAAAAGTTCCTAATTTTCCATTATTATTTGATGCAAAAGTAAGTAAAAAGTTTTAGAAAATAAAAAGACCGAAGAATGTTGTATTGGTAAAATAAATTGAATTTCGAATTATTCCGTTTTCATAAATATTATCTTATTACTAAATAAGTTTATACTTTTTTTTTTAGGAATTTCGGGAAATATGGTTTGGAAAAATAAATTAAACAAATATTAAAACAAACAGGTAAGCTTATTTTATAAATTGCGTAATAAAAATAAATTCATAATGTTTTAATTTTTAAGCAATAGTTTATTGTAAACAAAATCATCATTTAAGATATTAACCGTAGTAGCAAATTGGTTGTCATGTTTAAGTGATTCAATTATTCTTCCTTTTCTACCATTGGCTCTTGCAGCAAGTTCTTTTTTTATTTCCGCAATAATATCTTTTTTATATTTTGTCAACTCTTTTTCTTTAACTTTTGCAAACTTACTTTTTAATTTTTCAATTTCAGTTAACAAATCGGAATCATAACCGTCATTTTCAAATGTATCTTCAAGTTCGTTTAAAAGTTTTTCGGAATTAGAAATATATTTGAATTTTTCTTGTTTCAGATGTTCCATAAAATCATTAAATAAATCATCATCGGTTTTTGTATTGATAATATCTTCCGTATTAGTATTAAAAAATCTTGTAGCAAATCGAAAGAACATTCCTTTGGCCAACAGTACTTTTACAAAAGGTGATTCGGAAGAATTTTGAATAACCGAATCGGGTGTAATTCCGCCGCCGGCAAATACCTTTCTGTGATTATCGGTAAAAAACATCCCGTTATTTTTTTGTATTGTACTTTTAAAAACATCTTTCCCTTTTGAATAATCTATTTTTTGAATACATCTTCCGCTTGGTGTGTAATATCTTGCCGTAGTAAGTTTAAGAGATGTATTAAAAGAAAGCGGAACAACGGTTTGAACCAGACCTTTACCAAAAGATTTTGTTCCAACAACAATTGCTCTATCATGATCTTGCAAAGCGCCGGTAACAATTTCGGAAGCTGAAGCCGAGCCGTTGTTTATTAACACCGCAAGTTTTATTTTTTTTGCTATAGGTTCTTCTTTGGCTTTATAGATTTGCACTTTATTATTTCTACCTTTAATGGAAACTACAATTTGATTTTTTTTAAGAAATTTTTCACAAACATCAACAGCAGCATCCAAAAGTCCGCCGGGGTTCCCTCGTAAATCCAACACAATAGATTTAATATCTTTTTGACTTTGCAGCTCTTGTATAGCTTTTCGTATTTCGTCTCCGGCACTTCTTGTAAAACCGCTTAGTTTTAAATAAGCGTTATTACTGTTTTCAGGAACAAAACCGTAATAGGTTAAGTTTTTTATTTCTATTTCTTCACTTACCAAATTAAACACGAGCGGTTCTTTAATGCCATCACGTTGAATTGTAACGGATATTTCCGTACCAGGTTCTTTTTTTAAGTACTCACTAAGTTTACCGTAATTTTTTCTTGAGATTTCTATACTGTCTATTTTAACAATTACGTCACCAATTCTAATTCCTTGTCTTTGAGCGGAATACCCTTCAATTAAATCCACAACAGTAACTTTATTATTATGAATTCCTACGGTTGCACCAATACCGCCGTATTTACCTTTTGTTATTATATCTATATCTTTTTGATGATTTTCATCTATGTAAACCGTATAAGGATCAAGTTTGGCAAGCATACCTTTTATACCTTCTAACATAAAAGGTTCGGGTTTTACTTCGTCAACATAATTTATTGCAATTTCTTTATAAACTCTTCCGAAAATATCTATACCTTTGGACATTTGAAAATAAATATCGGAATCACCATTAACAAAACCGAATAAAATCAATATCAAAATCGGAAACATTATTTTAATTAATTTTTCTCTCATTACTTTTGTTCTTCCTTAATTAAGTTTTCAATTTGCATTATAATGTTTTTATGGATTTCATCTATTTTCATTAAACCGTTTATAATTACAAAACGTTCCTCTTTTTGTGCTAACTTTTTATATCCTTTTCTAACATTTTCATAAAAATTATTTTTAGAAACTTCAATTCTATCAAGTTCTTTGTTATTTAATTTTGCTTTTCTTTTTAATATTTCTTCAACAGGCAAATCAATAAAAAAAGTTATATTCGGAACAGCTGTAGAAATTGCAAATTTTTGTAAATCGGTTATAAATTTAATATCTATTCCTCTGCCATAACCTTGATAGGCAATAGACGAATCGTGAAATCTATCTGATATAACTATATAATTTAGCTTTAAGAAAGGTATTATTTTTTCTCTAACAAGCTGAGCACGACCGGCGGCAAACAACAATGCTTCGGTTTCCATAGTCATTTCGCTATTATCCTTATCAAGCAAAAGTTCCCTTATTTTTTCGGAAATTTTAACACCGCCCGGTTCTCTGATAATTATTATTTTTTTATTTTGTTTTTCAAAATATTTTCTCAACAATTCAACTTGTGTGGATTTTCCACAAAAGTCCAAGCCTTCGAAGGTTATAAACATATTAGTATTTTTTTATTATATATTCTATTTTTTGTGGTATCTTATCTATTATTTCGGTATATCTCGGAACTGTAATTATAGGTGCTACGGCACCGGATTTATCATTCATAACTTGTACAAATTTTACATAAGCTACAATATCGGAATTTTTCATCTTACTTAATAAGTTAATTCCACCGCGTAAAGTAATGTTAATTTTTTGTGGTGATAAAATTACATCGTAACCTTGCGGTACATTTGTAACTCCAACTTTAATATTAGCAAATGTTTTATCAACAATTTTTTGAACATCGAAATCAAGTTTGCATTTTTCTTTTTCAAGTTTAATATAAGGAATTTTTTTTATTCTAAGCGTTACGGTTGTATGTTTTTCCAAACCGGTAATTTCGGTAAATTCCGTTTTTACGGTTTTTATTTTTTTCACCAAACTTTTCGGTCCGCTTATAATAACCGAATCCGGTTTAACATTTATTTTAGATACTAATTTATAACCCGGCACATATTTCAGGTTAACGTTAGGAAGAACTTTAATTTTTTTCTTTATTTTTTGTTCTAGGTTAATTGTTATTTTCTCCGGAGTAATTTTATCTAATTGTAAATTTGCGGAAAGCCATTGGTTTTTATTTAAAGATTTAATAATTGAAATTGAATGTAATCCTTTTTTCTTGGGAGAATTAATATAAAATTTCGGTGTTCTTCCGAATGTTTGCTTAGCTAAAATCCATCCTTGTCCTTTAATATTAACCGTTACTTCGTTTGTAGAAATAAAACTGATTGCGGTTTGCTCAGGTATATTTTTAATAATTATAGGTAAATTAAGTGCTATCGAAAAATCTCCGGAAAACGATACGAACGTCCAAAGAAGAGTAGAGAATGCAATCACCAGACCAATTGTAATTATTTTTCGTTTCATAAAACAATATAAAAAACTCCACAAATTGTGGAGTTAAATTTTAAGTATCTTTACTAATAAACAACTATCTCATTTTTTTGAAATAATCCAACAGTTTAGCTCTGTTGGCTTTGGAAATTTCCCTTCCTTTAATTGGAAATTCAATAAAACTTCTTGCTAATTTTCTTAATGCATGAACATTAAGTGTTTCCAATTGATCAAACGGAGGAATTTTTCCGGATAATTTTCCGCCGGATTTTGAAGATTTAACAACATCCGTTTTGCTTTGCACTTTGGCATTTTTCTCTACGTATTTATATTCTTCGGTTTTCTTTTTTTGTTTTTCTTTTTCCGATATTTTTTTTCCGGCGGTATTTTGCAATATTGTTTTTGTTCGAACCGATTTATCTTTTTGTCGGTTAATATCTTTTTTATCTTTATTATTTGTAATGAGAATATCTATTTGATTATCCGGGCGCGGAATAACATGAGCGGAAATAAGCTGACCAACTCTTTGTGCGGCAACCGAACCGGCATCAACGGCAGATTTAACTGCAGCAACTTCACCGATAATTTTAATAACCATAAGTGCTCCGGTAACTTTTTCTTTACTTACAATTTTTACCTCGGCAGCTTTTGCCATTGCATCGGCGGCTTCAATAGCACCAACCAAACCTTTGGTTTCAATTAAACCTAAAGCTAAATTCATTATTATACCCAATTAAGAACGTTGGGGTAAAATCATTTCCACATCGGAATGTGGTCTTGGAATTACATGTACCGAAACCAATTCGCCAACTCTTTGAGCTGCAGCTGCTCCGGCATCGGTAGCGGCTTTAACGGCGCCAACATCTCCGCGAACCATTACCGTAACATAACCTCCGCCTATAATTTCTTTACCAAGTAATTCTACTTTTGCGGCTTTAACCATTGCATCGGCAGCTTCTATAGAACCTACCAAACCTTTAGTTTCAATCATTCCAAGTGCGTCAAGTGTCATAAATTTGTGCTCCCAATTTGATTATTGTTTAATTGAAAAATACCTTATAAAATGAAAAATGTCAAATAGAACTTTTTTAAAAGTTACTTTGCTCCGCTTAAATTATTATTGGAATTTTTATGTAAAATTATTTTACAAATATTTTTTTCGGATTGTTTTATTATTCATTTGAGGAAATAAAAATTCTTAATTTTCAGAATCCGAATCTGATAATAAAAAGTTTATTTTTTTAATTACTATTATTTAGAAAATCGCTTAGAATTACAGCGGCGGCTTTTTTATCTACAAGCGATTTGTCTCTTCTTTTTTTTCTGGATTTTACTACTTCCATTATTTGTTCGGTTGCTATTGCAGAAGAATATCTTTCGTCAACTAATGTTACGGGTATTTTTATTTTTGTATTTAGTTCGGATAAAAATTTTTCCACTTGTACTGTGATATGGGATTTATTTCCGTTCTCTTTAAGAGGATATCCCAAAATTATTTTTTCTATATTATAATTTTTTATAATAGATAAAAATTCATTCCAAAAATTTTTATTGTTTTCCAAAGTAATAAGTGGTATGGCAAATATTTTAAGCGGATCGGAAATTGCAATACCTATTCTTTTTATTCCGTAATCTATTGCTAATATTCTTTTGGGATTATCGAGTAATAAATTCATAATTATTCTATCCGGCTGCATCAAAACGGTGAACGGAATAGATGCCTTTATTTCTTTTCAGTTTTTCTATTAAATTATTTAATTGTTTTAGGTTTTCTATATATACTGTTATTTGTCCCTCAAAAACGGAATCGTTAGATGAAATATTAACGGATTTAATGTTTGTATTTTTAAAACCGGCAATACTATTTGATATATCTTTTAAAATACCGGGTCTGTCTTCTCCTTTAATTGATATACCCGCAAGAAAATGCGTTCCTTTTGTTCGGGGCCATTCTACTGGAACCAATCTGTTTTCGTTATGCTCCGAAAGAGTAAGAAGATTTTTACAATTTTTTCTGTGAATTTTTATTCCTTCTCCAATTGTTATATAACCGATTATAGGATCTCCGGGAATAGGATTACAACATTTTGCATAATTATATACCAAGCCTTTATGTTCGCCACCAACAACCAAATCTCCGGCATCTTTACGCGCCAATTGGGCAAAGCTGTTAAATTCCAAACTATGAGCAATTTCTTCTTTCGGTGTTTCGGGAGCAAGGATGTCATCAAGATTAATCTTTTCTTGGGCAACAGCAATAAAAAATTTCGATTTGTTCTCGTATTTAAGTTTTGAAATTAATTTGTTTAATTCATTTGATGTAAAAACCATTTTTAATTTTTTAAGTTTCTTTTCCCAAATCTCTTTTCCGGCATTAACGGCAATGTCTTCTTCTTTTTTAATAAATTTTCTAATATTGGATTTGGCTTTATGCGTTTTAACAAACTGCAACCAACTTCTATTGGGATGTTGATTTTTAGATGTTAATATTTCCACTTGATCTCCACTGTTTAATACGGTACTTAACGGAACTATTTTGCCGTTTACTTTTGCACCAATGCAATGGTAACCCACTTTACTGTGAATTTCATAAGCAAAATCGACAGGTGTTGAATTTGTAGGTAATATTTTCAAATCTCCTTTTGGTGTAAATATATAAATTTCATCTTGATATAAATTCAATTTGAAACTGGCTAAAATTTCATTACTTGCTTCACCTTTTGATGAAACACTTTCAAAAATATCTCTTATCCAATTTACCCATTCTTCCAAATCCGGATTACTACTTGAAATGTTTTCTTTATATTTCCAATGTGCCGCAACACCTTTTTCGGCTATTTCGTGCATTTTTCTTGTCCTTATTTGAATTTCTACAAGCTTGCCTTCCGGACCAATTACAGTATTATGAATTGACTGGTAATTGTTTTTTTTCGGTACTGAAATAAAATCTTTAAATCTATCGGGAATAGGTTTAAATAATTGATTAAAAATTCCCAAAACATAATAGCAATCGTTAATATCGTTACTTTCAAGAATAATTCTAATTGCAGATAGGTCGTATATATCTTCCAACGGTTTGTTTTGTTCAATCATTTTTCTGTAAATGCTGTAAAAGTGTTTAGGGCGTCCGTCAATTTCGAATTTGAGATCGTGTTCTTTTAGTTTTTTTATTATAGGTTCCGTTACTCTTTTTATGTAAGCTTCTCTTTCTTTTCTTGTTTCTTGTAGTTTTTTTGCAATTTCGTTGTATGCTTCTTTGTTTAAGAATTTAAATGCCAAGTCTTCCAATTCCCATTTAACCCTTGCCAAACCGAAACGATGCGCAAACGGAGCGTATATTTCCAATGTTTCCATTGCAATTCGTCTTTGTTTGTGCGGACTAACAAACTCCAATGTTCTCATATTATGAAGTCTATCTGCAAACTTAACAAGTATAACACGAACGTCGTTTATCATTGAAAGTAAAAGTTTTCTGTAGTTTTCAGCTTGTGTAATATTCTGTCCGTGAAACACACCGCCTATTTTAGTTACTCCATCAACAATATCGGCTATTTCTTTACCAAACTCTTGTTCAATAAATTCTATACTAACATCAGTATCTTCAACAACATCATGCAGAAGTGCACTTATAACGGATACATCATCAAGCGGAATTTCTCTGGCAACAATCATAGCCACTTCGTAAGGATGAATAAAGTATGCTTCTCCCGAAGCTCTGAAGTGATTTTTATGTGCTTCAAAACTTAGTTTAAATGCTTTTTTTATTAATAATTCGTTTACCGAACGTAAATTTTCCTTGCATATTTTTAATAAGTTTTGAAGAAGTTTTTTTACTTTATCATCTGTTAGTTTCATAATTTATTTTGTTGTTGCTTTACTTTAACAATTTTCGTTTTAATTGCTTTACTCTTTCAATTCTTTTTTCCAGTCTTTGTTTAATTTTAACAGAATTAATTTCAAAATCAAGTATTTCATTACATAATTTTAATGCTTTGTTTTTATCGTTTTTCTTGTAATATAGCATTGCCAATTTATGTTTTAGAACTATGTCGTTATACATATTTCTGAATTTCAATGTTTCTAGGGAAGTTAGTATTTCTTTATAGGTAGAAATTGATTTGTTAATATCGGTATCTTCGTATGCTCTTGCCAAACTCCATTTGAAAAATCTTGATTCTGGATATTTTTTTAACATTTTTTTTGCCAAGTATATTGCTTTGTTGTTTTCTCTATAATCTATGTAAATCCAAATTAAAGAATAAGCGGCAAGATAAAAATTATATGAAGAATGTTTAACTGCTTTTTCCAATAAATTGATTCCTTTTTTTCTGTCGTCTTTAATAAACGGGAGCCATAAAAGATATTTTGTTTTTGCGCTTTTCCAATATGTATAAGTTCCAGCGGCAATGTAAGCTTCGTAAAAGTTCGGTTTTATTTCCATACATTTTTTAAAACTTTTTAAAGATTTTACACCATTTGACAATGCTGTAAAAATATTATTTTGTAAAGCGTTATAATAAGCGGAATAGCCCGATATTAGAGCTTGGTAATAATTATTCCAAAGATTTTTATTATCTTTATTCAACAGCTTTTTTGTTTTTTTGCGGGCTTCATCCAAAAGACTATCTATATACTGATTATGAAATCCTTCTTCGTAATCAGCAGACTTTGCTATTTCCGTTGCCGCCATATAAATATTTCCCAAAGGGTTATCCGGGTATGTTTTTTCAAGGAAAGCAAATGTATTTTTTGCCACGGAATAATTTTGCAATAAAATTTGATTTATTCCGGCAGCTAAAAGAGAATCAACAACCTTATCGGGAAAAGTTTGAGCCGAAAGAGTTGTAAAAAAACTTAGATAAATTATGAAATTTTTAAAGCGTACCAAAAGTTCTGTCTCCGGCATCACCCAAACCTGGCAATATATATCCGTTGGAATTAAGTTCTCTATCTAAAGTAGCAGTGTATATCGGAACATCCGGATGCTCTTTGGATAAACGTGCCACACCTTCGGGCGCAGCAATTAAAGAAGCCATTACGCAATCATTAGCTCCTTTGTCTTTTAAAAATTGAAAAGCCGCCGAAGCACTTCCACCGGTTGCAAGCATAGGGTCCAATACAATAACTTTCGAAGTATCGAGATTTTTTGGTGCTTTATAGTAATAGTCTATTGGTTTAAGCGTTTGTTCGTCTCGCTGCAAACCGATGTGACCAACTTTTGCATTTGGTATCATTTCAATAAATGAATTAACCAAACTTAATCCCGCACGTAAAACCGGAACAAGCACAATTTGTTTTTTTAAGTTATAACCTTTTGTAATTTCAAGGGGTGTTTCAACTTCAAATTCTCTTAGTTCAAACTCGTTACTAATTTCAATTGCAAGTGCGTAAGCTATTCTTCTTAAAGCCAAACGGAATTGGTATTCCTTTGTTTCTTTATTTCTTAAATATGTAATGTCTCTGCTAATTAAAGGATTGGAAACTAGTTTCAGATTATCCATAAATATTCTCCTTTATTTTTCTACCCAGCACCGAAAGTAAATTAACAAACGGCGAAAGAGGAGGTGTATAGTTGTAATCCATTTCGGATAGGGAAAATACCGAATTTTTATTATAAATCATATTGCTGATTATATCTGCATATCCGGAAACTTCCGTTTTGCCTACAAATGTGGCTCCGAGTATTATTTTTTTATTTGTATCATAAATAATTTTACCGAATACTTTTTCCGAACAAGGCATTACTTTTACTTTGTTGGGAACTACCGCAGTAACATTTCGAGCAGGATAATTATTTTCGATTATTTGTTTTGTTGTTAAACCTACATGAGCAATAAAATTATCAAATAATTTAAATGCGGTGTTTAAAATAACCGGTTTGGCAGAAGCATTTCCACCGGCGGCATTTACACCTGCAATATGACCAAAATGATGTGCAAGTGTGGCAAGCGGAATATAATCGTTTTTATTTGTTATTTTATTTACAACTTCAATATTATCACCGGCTGCATAAATATGCGGATTGGATGTTTTTAATTTGCTATCGACAATCACACCGCCGAATTTTCCTAATTTCAAATTAGCGGTTTCAGCCAGATAGTTATTCGGTTTTACTCCTGCGGCAACTATTGCCAAATCAAAATCTATATATCTTCCCTTATATTTAAATTGTTTGAATTTATTATCGGAAATTATGAATTTGCTTTTTTCATCCGAAGTTAAGAAACTTACTTTGTTTTTTGTTAAAAAATCCAAAATAAAATATCTTGCTTCTTCTTCCATAGTAGGCATAGGCAATTTTTCCAAATCCAACACCGAAACATCATAACCTATTTGTTTAAATGCGCCTGCAGTTTCCAATCCGATATAACCGGAACCAATTATTAAAATTTTACCTTTTGTTAATTTGGAAATATAATTTTTAATATTTAAGTAATCATTTACGGATTTTAACTTGAAAACATTTTCCAAAGAAAAAGGAAGTTCGGAAATCTCTTTTGCTACAGAACCCGTTGTTAAAATAACTTTGTCGTAATTGAATTCAACAGTTCTGTTTGTATTTTTATCAACTACTTCCAGCTCTTTATATTTTGTATCAATATTTTTTACATAATGTTTTGTAAAAACTTTAACACCTTTTGTTTTATAAAAAGATTCGGGATTAAAATAAACAATTTTATTATAGTCTGAAATTTCGCCGGAAATAAGATAGGGCAATTCACACGTACCGGTAGAAATAAACTCTCCGGCTTCAATAAGAATAACTTCGGCATTAGGGTTTGTACGTTTTGCTTTAGCCGCAGCAGCTGGTCCGGCGGCATTACCACCAATAACAATTATTTTGTTTGAGGATTTATACATTTAACCTAGAACGATAAAAAATATTTAATTTTAAATATAACTATTTTTCTTTAAAACTAACGGTAATAGGTATGCCTTTAAAACCAAAGTGCTCACGAATTTTTCTTTCTAAAAATCGTCTGTAATGTTCCGGCATTTCTTTGCTATTACTTGTAAAGAAAAGGAAAATGGGATATTTGTCTCCTACTTGCGTTACATATTTAATTTTTATTTCTTTCCCTCTCTTGGTTGCCGGAGGTTGGTTACGTTTTATTTCTTCAAGAAGTATTTCGTTTAATGTACTTGTAGGTATTTTCTTTTTTCTTTCTTGTTGCAGTTCTTTAGCCATTTCAATTAGTTTAAAAACACGTTGCTTGGTAAGAGCAGAAATAAATATTATTGGGAAGTAAGCATTGCTGCCAAGTTTATTTAATATTTTTTTGGAAAATTCCTTTGCGGTATTTGTTTCTTTTTCAATCAAATCCCATTTATTAACTGCAAGAATAATAGCCTTTCTTCTTCTAACAGCTTCATCAATTATTTTTTGATCTTGATTTTCCAATCCGCTTTGCGCATCAATCATAATTATGGCAACGTCGCATTTACTTAGTGCACGCCAAGTTCTAACATTGGAATAAAATTCTATATTCTCTTTTACTTTTGTTCTTTTTCTTAAACCG